>Ga0080006_1115084_pt1 | contig 46781 bp, 41 predicted proteins | sample RS3BMetagenome_FD_69209 | JGI IMG/M metagenome (GOLD analysis project Ga0080006, IMG submission 69209) | Ferric oxide microbial mat and aquatic microbial communities from Rainbow Spring, Yellowstone National Park, USA - RS3B (SPADES... ... | reverse complement strand
CACAAGCGCAACCTCCCTTGCCGATCTGGCTACATGTCGGGTCGGCGGGCCGCAGTCAGGCGGCCTATCGCGGCGCGATCCTGCAGCCGCAAGCCCCCGGCTTTAGCCGTGGGGTCCTGACCGACGTGTTGCGCTTCGTCCGCCACCCGCTCACCTGTCGGGGTGCAAGTGGCCCTCCACGATGGAGACCCGCTCCCTCGGCCCGCCCCTCCCGGAGGGGGCCGGCGGCGGGATCGGGCTACGCGCGCTCCAGGCAGATGGAGCGGGGCGGTTCCGACCCCCAGCCCCCGCTGTCGATACCGCCCACTGCCCCTCCCCCGGTGATCTGTCCGCAAGAGGACAGCTCACCGCACCGTGAGTTCCCCCGCCCCGGGCAGCGGCCGGCCCTCCGCATCGAACAGCGTCAGATTATCGCATGGCGACCCGCCCATCCCCGGTACGGAGAAGAAGGCCGGCTCCCAGTAGAGGACGCCCTTGCCCCTCCCGTCCGGCACACCGCGCACCACGTCCATCAGGGCGCGCAGGAAGGCGGCCTGCCCGTTCACGGTCGCGGGGAAGCCGGCGTGCAACTGCGACTCCGTGCGCACGAAATTTCCGGCGCCGTCGGCGTCCTCCAGCGTGCGCGGGTACCCGGTCTCCACCACGACCACGTCTCGCCCGTAGCGCACCGCGATGTCGGCAAGATTGGCCTCAAGGTGCTCCAGCGTCCCGTGCCACCAGGGGTAGAAGGACTGGCCGATGAGGTCGAAATCCACCTCCGGATGCGCGCAGAGGTGGTCGAAGAACCAGCGCGAGGCGCGGTTGTCCCCGCCGCGGTCGATGTGGATCATCACCGCCGCCTCCGGCGCGGCCTCGCCCACCGCCGCCGAAGCGGCCGCCAGCAACCCGGCGAAACGCCCCCACTGCGCCTCCGTGTCGAAGGGCCCGCCGACCCGGCCGTCGTCCCAGAGCATGCCCGGCGTGATCTCGTTGCCGATCTGCACGATGTCCGGCCGGCAGGCCTCCACCGCGAGGCGGGTGTAGTCGTGCACGGCCGTGCACAGACCGTCGTACGGCAGGTCGCGCCAGGCGGCCGGCTTGGTCTGTTTCCCGGGGTCCGCCCAGTGGTCGGAATAGTGGAAGTCGAGCAGGAGCCGGAGGCCCGCCGTGCGGAGGCGCGCGGCCATCGCCGCCGTGTGCTCCAGGTTGCAGTACCCCTTGGCCGGCTCGTTCCAAATGCGCAGCCGCACGACGTTCCACCCGAGGCTCCGCACCAGGGCCAGGCAGTCCCGCGCCGCCCCGGCCGCGTCCCGGAAGACGACGCCGCGCGCCTCCCATTCGTCCAGGAACGACATGTCCGCACCGCCGAGGAACGGCACCGGCCTCACGACCACGACAATCCCTCCCCGGGGCTCCGGGATACCGCGCCGGCGTCCGTGGGCCTGCCGCCGGAAAGACCGACCCGGCCGGCGCAGTGGCGATCGACCCCGGCAGCCGGCGTCCCACCCCGGAGGCGCCGGCCACGGCATCGCTGGGGGCGCTCAGGGCTCCCCGAACCTCTCCCTGATCGCCCCCAGCAACTCCACCCTCCGGTTCCCCACCCGCTCGTCCAGCACCATCTGGTGCAGTTCCCGCAGCACCTCGCCCACCCGCGGCCCCGGCGGCAGCGAAAGCGCCTCCATCACATCGCGCCCGTCCACGGCGAGGTCCCGCAGTTCGAACCGCTCCCCCGCCTCCTCCAGCGCGCGCAGGTGCGCCAGCAGCCGCTCCCCCTCCGGCCCGTACCCCTGCCCCCACCTGGAGGCCGCCCGGTCCGCCCGCCGCAGTTCCAGCAGGCCCCGCGCGCCGTCCCGGCCGAGCGCCAGCACCAGCCGCCGCGCCGCCCCCGCCTTGGTCTCCAGGGCGTAGGAGAACATGTGGTGCCGCACCAGGCCCGCCACGCGCTGCGTGAACGCCTCCGGGAAGCGCAACCGGCGGAGGACGGCCCGGGCCACGTCGGCCCCCGCGCCCTCATGGCCGTAGAAGTGCGTCATGCCGTCGGCGTCCACCGTGCGGCAGGCGGGCTTGGCCACGTCGTGCAGCAGGGCGGCCCAGCGCAGTTCCCCCCGCGACGGCGCCGCCTCCACCGCCCGCACGCTGTGCTCCCACACGTCGTAGAGGTGCATCGGGTTTTTCTGGACGCATCCCACCATGGGCAGGCACTCGGGCAACACCCGCGCCAGCAGCCCGTGCCGCCGCAGGTCCCGCAGGGCCGTACCGCATCCCGGCGCGACCAGGCAGGCGGTGAGTTCGTCGCGCACCCGCTCGGCGGACAGGTCCCGGAGCATGTCCGCACCGCCCGCCGCGGTCAGGGCGGCGGCCAGCGCCGGGTGGTAGGACAGCCCGAGTTGCGCCCGGAAGCGCACCGCCCGCAGCACGCGCAACGCATCCTCGTCGAAGCGGCGCTCCGGCCGTCCCACCGCCCGCAGCACCCCGAGCGCGAGGTCGCCGCGCCCGCCGAAGGGGTCGATGAGACCGGCGGTCGCCAAGTCCACCGCCATCGCGTTGACCGTGAAGTCGCGCCGGGCCAGGTCCGCCCGGATGCTGCGGCTGAACGCCACCCGGCTCGGCCGCCGCCGGTCCTTGTACTCCGATTCGCGCCGCAGCGTCAGCACGTCGACGCCGCCCACCAGGACCCGCCCGAAGGCCGCGTCATCCACCACCGCACGCGGGAAGAGGGACGCCACGCGACCCGGCGCCGCGTCCGTCGCCAGATCGTAGTCATGGGGCGTCCGCCCGAGGAGGCCGTCGCGCACGGCACCGCCCACCAAATAGCAGGAATGGCCCGCCGCAAGGAGATCACGGGCGATAGCCCGCACGATTTCCGGCAGATCCCCCTGCACCCGCCCACCCCCGAACCATGATAGCCTGTGGCGGAAGGGGTCGAGGAATGCTACAGCGGCGCGCTTTCCGGGCACTGCTCCTCGCGGCGGCGGCGTTCGCGGCCGCCGGATGCGGGCATGGGCCGCATTCCACGCGGACCGCCCCCCCGGCGTCCCACTCCCGCTCGGCGCCGGCCTCTGCACCCGCGCCGGCCCCTTCCTCGCCGGCCGCGGTGCAAAACCCCATCACCACGCCCGCAGGTGCGGCCAACCCGGCCTTCGCCGCGGTGCTCCCCCTGCTCCATCCCGCCGGCCCGCCCGTCCTCCTGCCTTCTTGGCTGCCGGCGGCAGGTGCCGGCCGATCCTACTACTTCACAGTACAGGCCGACAGCCGCACGTACAGCGTCGGCATCGACACGGCGGGTGCCCCGACCGCGCCGAACAGCCTCAAAGGCGTCCCGCAGGCCGACGTGCTGGGCGCGGTGCGGGCCGGCGCCCCCGGCGAACTCGGGCCCACCCCCGCCTACGCCAAGCCCGTGAGCGGGGGCGTGGCGCAGCCGATCGCCCCGGGCGTGGTGGGCACCTTCTACGCCCAGTCCCAGAGCCTCTTCTACTCGCTGCTGCGCTGGCGCATGGGCGGGTGGGTCTACGAGGTGGTCGACACTACGGGCCTGGGTCGCGGGGCGGCGGCACTGCTGCCCTACGCGCGGCAACTGGTCGCGGACGTGCCCGCGGGGCGGTCGCCGGTGCCCGGCGTGGCCTTGGGTACGGTCGTACAGGCGCTGGCGCCGGACAACGCGGCCGTCTGGGTGGTTTGGAACGAGGGGCCATGGGAGTACCGGGTGGAGGGCTACAACGCCCCGGCGCTGCCATTCTCCGAATCGATGCGGGCGGTGTGAGGAGGGCACTGGCGGGATTCCCGTGCGCCGTGGGGCAGCGCCCCTCCCCTACACCGGCGCGGGTTTGAAGGGGGTGTGCGCGCCGTCCGGTGCCCCGAGCCTCTGCACGTGGGCCACCGCGATGCCGCCATAGAGGCGAAACAGAGAGGCGAAAGCGGTCCAGACGGTCCGCGACGCCCCCACCGGGCGCACCAGGGCGGCGGCGCCCGCGGCGCGGGCAGATCCGATCCCATCCCCGCCCGGCCGCCCCCCTCACACGCCCCCCATCCCTACCAGGCGCAGCACGAACGCGGCCCCCCCCGCCACCAGCCAGATCCAGCAGAGCCACACGAGCCAGCGCCACCGGCCCCCCGAAGCCACGTCCGCCGCCCCCCCCCGTGCCGTGCACCACCCGCAGACCCGGCACCCGTCGCCACCGCGGCGCCGCGGAGCGGGCAGGCCGACTGCAAATGCCGTCTCGGACGCCTCGGCCGCTGAACGGGACCTGTAGCCCCGGGCGACCACCGGCGGCAGCGGTGGGCCCGCCCGAACCCCCGCCCGCCACCGGCCCGCTACCCCCCGCCCCCCACCAACAGCCACAGGCAGGCCGCGGTGAATAGCCCGAGCACGGTGCATCCCGCCACGTTCCAGGCCGGCGTGTTCCGCCCCTGGCCCATCAGGTGGGCGTCGTTGGCCAGCACCAGCAGCAGCGCGATGATCGGCGGCAGGAGCACGGCGGAGGCCGCTTGCACCACGACCGCCACCAGCGTCGGCGACAGGCCCGGCAGCAGCACCGCCCCCGCGGCCGCGACGAGACCGGCCGCATAGGCCCCGAAGAAGGCCGGCGCCCCGAGGGCCCCCGTCCCGGGCCGCGCCGTGCCGCCAAAGACCTCCGTCACCGCCCACGCCGTGGAGAGCGACACCGTGAGCGCCGCCACCAGCCCGGCGTCGAACAGGCCGACCGCGAACAGGTCCCCCGCCAGACCGCGCGCCCCACCCCCGGCCGCACCCACGCCGGCCGCGCCCAGGACCACCACCGCGGCGGCCACCGCGACCTGCACGGACGAGCCGGCCCCGAGATCCCAACGGCCCGCCGCGACCACCGGCGACGGGCGGCCGGCGTCCGGGGCCGCGCGCCCCTGTGCCCGTCCGTCCGCCTCGGCCCGCGCCGCGCTCCCCTGTGCCTGGAAGAAGATCATCCACGGGGCCAGGGCGTTGCCGACGGCGGCGACGAGAAACAGGCGCAACCCCGGGCCGGGGCGCGGTCCCCACACCGACGGGCCGCCGTGCAGCCCGGCCCCCGCCGCCAGCGGCAGGAAGAGCAGGCTCGCGACCGCCAGCCCCACCCCCAGCCTCTCGGCGGTGCGGTAGGGGTAGAGGAGCACCAGCCCGAGCACCAGGGCGCAGGAGAGCGGTACGCCGAGACGCAGCGGCACGCCGAAGTGGGCCAGGCCCACACCCATGCCGGCAAACTCGGTGACCAGGGTCAGCCAGTTCTGCACGGCGAGGTCACAGCCGCAGAGAACCGCCCACGACCGGCTGAAGCGGGTGCGCACCAGGGCGCCGAGGCCCCGCCCCGTCGCGGCGCCGACGCGCATCGCCGTGTCCTGCACCACGAACGCGCAGGCGCAGAGCGGTAGGAGCAGCAGCACGAACGCGCCCGCCCCGAAGCGCGCCCCGGTCGCGGCGTACGAGAGGAGCCCGCCGGCGTCGTTGTCGCCGGCCATGGCGAGGAGGCCGGGCCCGAGCACGGCCAGCCAGCGCGGCAGGACCCGGGGGACCAAGGCGCGGAAGTGGAACCGGCGGGCCATGGCGGCCGCGGCCCGCGCCGCGGCGTTGGGAGTGATCGCTGCCGCCGTTGCGGCGTTGGTGCGGTCGCGCGACCCCCTGCCGCGCGCGATCCCGGTAGGCTGAGCGCCCTCGACGCCCACGGTGCGGCATCCCCCCGTCCCGGCGGCGGCCCGTCATGGCATCCGCCCGCCCACCATATGAATGGGGCGTGGATGGTGCGCCGCGCACCGGGGGGTGTTCCGCGCGGACCGGGGCCTGGTGTGTCTGATCCAGGAGCGGATGGCGGCGGCCGGGCTGTCGCTGCGCGGTCTGGCCAGGGCGGCAGGGGTCAGCCACTCCAGCGTCTCGCGGCTGCTGTCCGGGCGGACCCGGCCGACCCCCGCCCTGCTGCGCACGCTGGCGCCTGCGCTGCACTGCCCGCCGGTGGAACTGCTGCGGGCGGCCGGGATCGAGCCCGCCACGGTCGATCCCTGGGAGACGCTCCGCTCCCTGGGCGTCGATCCGGCCCCGCCCGAACTCGTCGCGCGGATCGCCGAGCGCCTGGAGCGCCTGCGCGAGTATGCGGCCACCGACGAGGCCGTCGCACTGGCCCGCGACGGCCTGCAACGCAAGGTGGCAGCCCTCGGCGCCCGTGGTCCGGTGATCGAACGGCTCCTGGCCCTGGGACGCCTCTACCTCCAAGGAGGCCCGGCGCCACCCGCCGCGCGGCTGATCGCCGGCAGCGCCGTCCTGTACTTCCTGCTGGCGGTCGATGCCATCGACGACTTCATCTTCCCTATCGGCTACCTCGACGACGCCGTGGCCGTCGCCCTGGCCGAGGCACAGATCCGCCGAATGGGTGACAATACCTCGGATAATAATCCCATAGGGTGACTCACTCAGAAGGACCCTTCCGGCCGTCGTGGAATCCCCCGCCATCAAAACGAGAGGGAGGTGCCGTCAAGTGGACGGTTCGTCACCGTCGCGTCGCTCCCGGCAGGTATGGCTCTGGCTCCTGGTGCTCCCCTGCATCGCCACCGTCTGGGTGCCGTTTTACGGCCACGCCTCGCCCACGCTGCTGGGCATGCCGTTCTTCTACTGGTATCTGTTCCTCTGGGTGATCCTCAGCGGACTCATCACCGGTGCCGTCTACCTGTTGACCCGCTGACACGGGTGGGGCGTGCGGCCCCGCCCGCCGACGCGAACTCATTCCGGGGGAGCATCTCGGCGATGGTGACCTGGACGGCCTGGCTCGTCTTCGTCATCCTGTTCGGGCTCGTCACGTGGCTCGGTTTCGCGGCCGCCCGCTGGCGGCGCGGCGACCTCGGCCTCCTGCAGGAATGGGGCTTGGCGGGACGCCGCTTCGGGACCCTGATCGTCTGGTTCCTGCTGGGCGGCGACCTCTATACGGCGTATACGTTCGTCGCCGTGCCCGGCCAGATCTACAGCGCCGGCGCCATCGGCTTCTTCGCCGTACCCTACACCATCCTCATCTACCCGCTCGCCTTCGTGGTGCTGCCCCGGCTGTGGTCGGTGGCCAAGCGGCACGGGTACGTGACCCTGGCGGACTTCGTCCGCGGCCGCTACGACAGCGGCCCCCTCGCCCTGGCGGTCGCCTTCACCGGAATCCTGGCGACCATGCCCTACATCGCGCTGCAACTGGTCGGCATCCAGGCGGTGCTGCAGGCGATGGGCCTCACCGGCGGCGGCTGGCTCCTGCGGGACCTGCCCCTCATCGTCGCCTTCGGCATCCTCGCAGCCTATACATACAGCAGCGGCCTGCGCGCCCCGGCGATGATCGCCGTGGTCAAGGACGGTCTGATCTACCTGACCGTCATCGTCGCCGTGATCGTGATCCCCGCCAAACTCGGCGGCTTCCACGCGGTCTTCGCGGCCGCCGCCGCGGCCAAGAAGTCGGTCGTGCTCAGCCCGAAGCTCTACACGGCCTTCGCCTCCCTGGCCCTCGGTTCCGCGCTGGCCCTCTTCCTCTACCCCCACTCGGTGACCGGGGTGCTCAGCGCAGAGGACGGCCGCGTCATCCGGCGCAACGCGGCGCTCCTGCCCGCGTACTCGTTCCTGCTCGGCCTGATCGCCCTGCTCGGCTTCATGGCGGTGGCGGCCGGGGTGCAGACCAAGGTCCCAGTCCAGGCCGTGCCCCTGCTCTTCATCCGGATGTTCCCGTCCTGGTTCGTCGGCGTCGCCTTCGCCGCCATCGCCATCGGCGCGCTCGTGCCGGCGGCGATCATGTCCATCGCGGCGGCCAACCTCTTCACGCGGAACTTCTACCGCGAGTATGTCAACGTGCGGTGCAGCGACGCCCAGGAGACCCGGATCGCCAAGATCGTCTCCCTGGTGGTCAAGATCGGGGCGGTGGCCTTCATCATCGGCCTGCCCCAGAAGCAGGCGCTCAACCTGCAGTTGCTCGGCGGCATCTGGATGCTGCAGGTCCTGCCCACGGTGCTGTTCGGCCTGTACACGCGGTGGATGCACCGCCACGCCCTGCTCGCCGGTTGGGCGGTCGGCATGGTCGCCGGCACCTGGATGGCCGCCACGCTGCACTACCAGTCGTCCGTCTATCCGCTGCACCTGGGCGGCCTGACGGTGGCGGGATACGCCGGCCTCTACGCCGTGATCCTCAACACCGGGCTCGCGGCGGCGCTGACCTGGGTGTTCGGCGCGGCCAAGGTGGCGCGCGGCAGCGATGCCACCGAGCCCGCGGACTACGAGACGGTGGTGGCGGGGTAGGTGGCCGATGCAAAAGTCCCGTTTTGCGAGGCCACCTACCGCCGGGAGTGGTCAGAGGCCGGGAGGAGAGCCCATGGGTTGTGGGTATCGCGTCCGCCGCCGCCTTTTGCAGGGGTCGGGCACCCGCTTCGCGGGGCGCTTCCCGTTGTCCGGACGTCCACCATGGGCGGCGGCAGACTCCCGCTGTCCCGGATGAGCCGCTATGGTGCTTTCGAGGCGGCATCCCGGCGGCGCCGGCCTCCGCACCGCCAGGGGTCGGGCGCCGGCGTCACATCCCCGGCAGCCCCTCCGCGTCGGGCACGCCCATGCCGGTGCACTCGTCAAACCCCGGCCCCGCCGAGGCGTACGCGCCGAGGCCGGCCTGCAGCAGGCTGTCATTGTAGTTGTTGCCGGCGGTCACATCCCGCGCGGAGCCGTAGAGCGCGGCGTGGTCGAGGGTGCGCGCGGTCGCTTGGCCATAGAGGGCGGCGATGGCCGCGACGATGGGCGCCGACGCGCTGGTGCCCCACACCGGCGTCTGGATGCCCCGGTCCACCACCACCAGCGGGCCGGCGAAGGCGGCCACGTCGGGGGTCTTGCGGACGGAGGATCCGATGGTGGCCTGATAGCCGGGCGCTGGCAGGAAGGCGCTCGGCCCGCCGCCGCCGCTCGCCTGCGGCAGCGTATTGGAGGCGTCGTACCCAGGCGCGGACGGGTCGGCCGTCTGGCCGCCCCAGGCCTGTTCGCCCGAAGTCCCGTCCCCGGGCACCGCCAGTTGGGTTCCACCGACGGCGATGAACGCACCCTGCGTCGCCGGCCAGGACGCCTGCACCTGGGTGTCCGCCGGAAAGGCGGAGTACGCGCCGTTATCGCCGGAGGAGACGAAGCAGAGCATGCCCTGCGCCCTCACCCACGCATCCAGATCGGCGCAGAACGCCGCGGGATCCGGCCAGGACGCGCCGCTGGCCGAATCCGTGATCGGACCAAGCGCGCCGATGTCCGCGTCGCCGCCACCAAGGCTGATCGACACAATGCGGATACCGTCCGCGGCGGCCGCGCGCAGGGCGCCCCACAGGAGCGGCAGGAACGCCGTGAGCGGCGCCCCGCCGTCGACGACGTAGGCCTTGAGTTCGGCGCCCGGCGCCAGCGCCCCGGCGTACTGCAGGTCGAGATCGGTCTCGCCGAGGGCCGCCGGCGAGGAACGGGAGCGCGGCAGCAACGTGGCGCGCGCGGGCGTGTTCAACTCGGCGCGCAGGCTGAACCGGGACCAGAACGCCGCGTCGTCGCGATTGCTCGGCAGCGCGAACTCGACGAAGCCGATCCGCTGCCCCTGGCCGTAAATCCCCTGGGAATGGAACCGGTCGAGATGGTAGAGCCGCGCGACGTCCTCCGGCCGGAGCGCCGCGACCCCGTTTCCCGCGACCGTCCGACGGAGGCGGTAGGAGCGGATGCCGCTGGGCATGGCAGAATCCCCCCACATCCGGGGCCAGGGTATGGGAGGGGGCACAAAACCGTGCGTCCCCCCCCATACCTGCCGCATGCGGCGGCGATGCCGGGCGGCAGGGCGGGCGTGACCGCGGCCGTCCGCCCACGCCCTCGCATCTCCTCAGGCCGTCGGACCCGCGGTTTCGGCGGCCCACTCCTCGGGTCCGGGGCCCAGCACCGCCGCGAGGAGAACCGTCGTCTCCCCGCGCCCGGTGAGGCTGTATCGCCCGCGCTCGGGCTGCTCGACCAGACCCTCGACTCTGCCGTCCAGCGGCCGCCCACCCTCCCGGAAGGCGATGGCTTTGCGGAAGGCGGCGCGCGCCACGCGGCGAATGATGTGAACCCTGGGGCACCCGGGGGTTCGGCCCTGCCGGGCTCCGAGTCGAAGGGAGTTGGGTCCTGATGGCTGCAGACACACCGGCAACCGCCGGCGGCTCCGACGCCCTGGCGTGGTGGCGGGAGGCCCGATTCGGCCTGTTCATCCATTGGGGCCTTTACGCCGTTCCGGCCGGCGTCTGGAAGGGTCAGGAGATCGCCGGCATCGGCGAGTGGATCATGAATCGGGCGCGCATCGCCGTCGCCGAGTACGCGCAGTTGGCCCGTCAGTTCAACCCGGTGAAGTTCGACGCCCGAGCGTGGGTCCAGGTGGCCAAGGACGCCGGCATGCGCTACATCGTGATCACCGCCAAGCACCACGACGGCTTCGCCATGTATGACTCGCCCGCGTCCGACTACGACATCGTCGACGCCACCCCGTTCCACCGCGACCCCATGAAGGAACTGGCCGAGGCCTGCCGCGAGGAGGGCCTGCGCCTCTGCTTCTACTACTCCCAGGCGCAGGACTGGCACCACCCCGACGCCGCCGGCAACGCCTGGGACTTCCCGGACGAGGAGCGCAAGGACTTCGCCCGTTACTTCCGCGAGAAGGCCGAACCCCAGGTGCGTGAGCTCCTCACCCAGTACGGGCCGATCGGCCTGATCTGGTTCGATACGCCGCGCGTCATCAACCGGGAGCAGAGCGAGGCGCTACGGGACCTGGTCCACACGCTGCAACCGGAGTGCCTGGTCAACAGCCGCGTCGGCCACGGGGCGTACGACTACGAGTCCGCCGGGGACAACCAGATCCCCGTCTACGTACGCCGGAAGCCCTGGGAGACGCCGGCCACCCTGAACGACACCTGGGGTTTCAAGAGCAACGACCAGCACTGGAAGTCGCCGCGCACGATGATCCGGCTGCTCGTGGACATCGTCTCCAAGGGCGGAAACTACCTGCTCAACGTCGGCCCGACCGCGGAGGGTGAAATCCCGGCGCCCAGCGTGCAGCGCCTGCGACAGGTCGGCGCCTGGGTCCGCACCAACGGCGAGGCCGTCTACGGCGCGGAGCCCAGCCCGTTCCCCGGCGAGTCCGATTGGGGCGCCGTCACCCGACGGCCCGGACGCCTCTACCTCCACGTCTTCGACTGGCCCGCCGGCCCGCTCGTGGTGCGCGGCCTCCGCTGCCGCGTGCGCCGGGCCTATCTCCTCGCCGATGCGGCCCAACGGCCGCTGGCGGTGACACAACGCCACGACGAGGCCCTTGGTCTGGAGGAGATCCGCGTGGCTTTGCCGGCCGGAGCCCCCGATCCGGACGTCTCGGTGGTCGCCCTGGAGATCGACGGGGACGCCGAGGCGGATCCGAGGCCGATCCAGACGACGGGGGGCGTCATCTCGCTGGAGGCGTGCCAGGCCGATCTGCCCGCCCCCGCAGCCCTCGACGGCGTCGGATTGGCCACCCGTTGGACGGAGGCGGCGCGGCCGATCGACTGGACATTCACCGTCGTCGAGCCTGGAGCGTTCGATGTCGAGTTGTGGACCGCCGCCGCGCGCCGCACGGCCTGGCAGGGTGGTACGGATGTTTCCATCGCCGTGGCCGGACAGCAATTGCGGGCCGGGCTGGCCGAGGACGAGCGGAGCCCGAGTCCGCGTTCGCCGCACCAGCACTACTCCGTCACCCGCTGCGGCCGGGTCCGGATCGAGCAGGCGGGCGCGTGCGCGCTCGGCCTGACGGGGGCAGCCCCCGCGGACGCGACGGTCCCCCTGCTGCGCATGGTGCGCCTGGTGCCGGCCGGGGAGGGGGCGTAGGGCTTCGGAGGGGGGCCCCCCGGATGCGCCGCCCCGCCGGTGGGCGCGCCCCGGCCCGATAGGTGGGTGGCGCCGGCCCCTGCGCGGCCGGCCCGCCCCTTGGGCCGGCCACGCAGGGGGCGTCGGGGTGGTGCCGCGGCTTCCGGACGCCGCCGGGACCGCCGGCACCACACCGCCTGCGTGGAACGCCACGCGGCGGCAGCTTCTGCTAGAGGATTCCGCGATCCTCCGCTGTTTCGCCCGCCGTCCACGCCATCCGGAGGGCTGACTTTTCCTCCGCCCGTAGCGCATCACCCACATGCGGGTACGCCCAAGGCGGCGCGGAGGCGGCCCGCGCTCGGGCGCGACCGGCACGCAACATTCGACGGGCTCGACCGGGCGGCCCGGTGGGCCGAAGACGGAGGGTGCGGCGAGGAGTCCGCTTGGAGGAATCGGCAGAGAACGGCGAACGCGCCGTGGAGGAACTGGCACGCGCAGCGTAGCCCCCGGATAGCCCCCGGATAGCCCCCGGATAGCCCCCGGACACCTGCGGCATCCCCCGTGGCGCACCCGTTCGCCGCGCGGAGACACGTGCGTACCACCTCGGGGAGGGGCGCCCGGGCCAACCCCGGCTACTTCAGGTCGTTCCAGGGCGGCAGCAGCGTCTGCGGCAGCCCCAGGCGCGCCAGCACCTTCCCGGCCATGAAGTCCACCACGTCCCCCACCGACCGGGGGCGGTGGTAGAACCCCGGCATCGCCGGCATGACCACGGCCCCGGCCTCGCAGAGGGCCGTCAGGTTGCGCAGGTGGATGAGGGAGAAGGGGGTTTCGCGCGGCACCACGATCAGCCGCCGCCCCTCCTTCAGGGTACAGTCGGCCGCACGCTCCAAGAGGTCGGCTGAGCGCCCGGAGGCGAGCGCGGCCACCCGACCCATCGTGCAGGGGATCACGACCATGCCGTCGATCGCGACCGAGCCGCTGGCCAGATCGTCCATCATGTCGTGGATGGGGTGGAAGCGCAGGGCGCCCGGCGCCCCCTGGGGCCGGAAGAACTGCTCGCAGCGAGCAGAGAGGCCGCCGTCGGCCGGGCGGCGCCGTCCTGGTTCCCCCCGCCCCGCGCCCTCTAAGCCGATGGAGTAGCGGGGGTCGTCCCAGTCGAGTTCATGCGCCAGCACCGTGAATCCAGCCGCCGTCACCAGCAGATCGACATCGTGGCCGCCGACGCAGAGGGCCTCGACCAGCCGCCGCGCGTAGGCCGCTCCGCTGGCCCCGGTCACGGCGACGACATACCGCCCCACCGCTCAGACCTCCCCAAAAAGGAGCCCCGGCAGACCGCGGAGATCGGGCAGGACCCGCCACGCGCCGTCCGGCGTGCCGCCCTCCCCGAAGCGGTCCAACCACACCGACCGCATGCCCGCGGCGGCCGCCCCGGCCACGTCCCGCTCGGCGCTGTCGCCGACCATCACCGCCTCCTCCGGCCGCGCCCCGCACAGGTCGAGCGCATGCCGGAAGATGCCCGGCTCCGGCTTGCCGATGCCCTCCTCGCCGGAGATGACCACGTGGTGCAACAGCGGCAGCAGCCCCGAGCCGGCCGCCTTGCGGCGCTGCAGGTCCCGGTCCCCGTTGGTGACAAGACAGAGGGCGACCCCGGCGGCCCGGAGGGCGGCGAGGGCCGGCAGCGTCTCGGCGAAGGGCACGTGGCGCCGCCCCCGCTCACAGACGAACCGCTCCGCCAGTTCGGCGCAGAGGTCCCGGTCCACCGCCTGCCCCACGGTCTCCAGGGCCCGGCCCCACACCGCGCGCCGGTAGCGGGGCGCGAACTCCCGCAGCCTCGCCGTGTCGGCGTCCCCGCCGACCGCAAAGGTCCCCCACAGGCCCTCGGTCGCGGAGATGCCGATCCGGTCGCAGTAGGCGGCGCAAGGCCCCGCCGCCCAGAGCGGGGGCGCGGCGGCGCGCACGCCGCGCCCCAGGGCCGCCCCATCCAGCCCGGCCTGCGCGCAGACATCCGCGGCCGCCGCCAGCAGCGCGGCCTCCGTGGCGGCCCGATCGTGGATCAGCGTCTCGTCCAAATCCAGGAGCACCGCACGGATCCCGGCCATCCGAACACTCTCCGTTCGCGGACGCGGCCCCCCGCGGGCGACGGCAGGCCTGCAAAACCGGTTTCGGCACCTGCCAACGCCGCCCGGCCGTCTGCGCCAAGGGATCGGGGGCTGAGAGGGCCGCTTGCCCGGCACTCTCCTAAGGAGTGCGCGCGCCGGGCACGGATCGCGCCTCTGGGGGCCTTAAACGGACCGGAGCCTGAGAGTGCTCCGAAACGGGGACTTTCGCGGCACTCCCCTCAGCGGACACCCACCAGCGCACACGCCGCCGTACCCGCGAGCAGCGCGAAGGATACGTAGGTGTTGAAACGGGCGAAACCGACCGGCCGCAGCGCACGCGCCACCGCGATGTGCTGCAGGAGTAGGCTGGCCGCGGCCACGCCCACGGCGGTCCAGTACGGCCAGGGGAGGCCGATGAGGCGCCCCAGGCCGCAGAGCAGGACCAGGAACAGGACGTGCGCGGCGCGGGCGATGCGCAGGGTCGCCGGCACCCCCAGGTCCGCCGGGAGCGAGTGCACGCCGAACTGGCGGTCCGAAGCCACATCACGCAGCGCGTACAGGCTGTCGAACCCGACGTACCAGAGGCCCGCCGCCGCGCCGAACAGCACCGGCCCCCACGACAGCCGTCCGGTGACCGCGATCCAGCCGGAGAACGGCAGGAAGAACCCGACCGAGGCCAGAGCGAAGTGGCAGCCCCATCCCCAGCGCTTGGTGAAGGAATATACGACCACGAGGGCCAGTACGACGGGAAGCAGGAGGGCGCAGAGCGGGTTTAGGGCAAAGGCCGAGACCGACAGCAGCAGCAGGCCGCCGATCCCGACGGCCAACGCCGCCAGGGGTGAAACCCGCCCGGACGGCAGGTGCCGCCCCGCCGTCTCCGGGTTCACCGCGTCGATGTCGCGGTCGATCAGACGATTGAACGCCATGCCGCCGATCTTGCCGCCCGCGACCGCCGCCGTGATCCAGGGCCACGTCCAGAGCGGCGGCCAGCCGCGTGCCCCGAGGATCGATCCGGCGTACGCCAGCGGGAGGGAGAACAGGACCTCCTCGAGGCGGACCATGTCGGCCAACGTCCTGGCCTGCGCCAGAAGGCCGGGCCGCCCGCCTGCCGAAGCCGCGGCAGGGGGCGGACCGCCGGCCGCCGGCCGCGCCTCCGCACCGCCGCCCGCCTCTGCCCCAGCCCCGCCAGCCATACGCCAACCTCCCAAGGAGAATGCCGGGGACCCGGGCCCGCCGACCTGTCCTCAAAGACCGCGTCCGCGCGGCCGACGCCTCGGGCCGCACTCAGCCCTGTACGCGCTCACCGCTCCACGTCGCCCTCGGGGTGGGCGCCCGGGCCCCCGTCGGGCCCGGATCCGGGCCGATGCCGTATTCCGCCCACCGCCGGCTCACGCGCTCGACCACCGCCGGGTCCATGGCGATCGGTTCCGGCCAGGCCTGCCTCCCGGTCGGGACGCCGCCGAGTTCCTCCGGCCACTTGCGCGTACCGTCGATGATCATCTTGCCGCCGAAGGAGAACCCCTCCAGCGCATGGTCCAGCACCGATCCCGGCCCGCGCCCGAGGAGCACGTCGCGCCCGGGGTCGCAGTTGCAGAGTGCGGCCCACCACGCCTCCGCCGCATCCCGCACCGACACCCAGTCGTCCACCACGACGACCACCTTGGAGAGCGCCAGCAGGCCGAGGCCGAGGAGGCCGTACGCCACCTTGTAGGCGTGGCCGGGGAAGCGCTTCTTCACCGATACCAGCACAAGGTTGTTGGCGACCCCCTCGGGCGGCACGTGGAGGTCCGCGATCTCCGGGAAAACCGCCTGGATCAAGGGCAGGAAGACCGCCTCGCCACCGTGGCCGAGGAGCCAGTGGTCCTCGCTCGGCGGCCGGCCGACGACCGCTGCCGGATACACCGCGTCGCGGCGCATGGTCACGGCGCTCACCCGCAGCACCGGGTAGGGCCCGCCGGGGTCGTAGAAGCCCGTGTGGTCCCCGAACGGCCCCTCCGGCAGCAGTTCGTCCGGGTCGACCGTACCCTCGATCACGATCTCTGCGCGCGAGGGCACGTCGAGATCCACGCTGACGCCGCGGCAGATCTCCACCGGCCGTCCCCGCAGGAATCCGGCGAAGGCGTACTCGTCGATGCCCTCGGGCAGCGGGGCCCCGGCGGCGAAGATCGACACGGGGTCGCCACCGAGCGCCACCGCGACCTCGATCGGGCGCCCGGCCGCCCGCGCCCGCGCGTAGTGCCCGGCACCGCCTTTGTGGCGCTCCCAGTGGAGGCCGAGCGCCCGGGGGCCGTGCAGTTGCAGGCGATACACCCCGACGTTGCGGGCCCCGGTGTCCGGGTCGGCGGTGATCACCTGCGGCAGCGTGATGAAGCGCCCTGCGTCACCGGGCCAGCAACGCAGAAGCGGCAGGCGGGTGAGGTCCACGGCCTCGCCCCGGAGCACGACCTCCTGCACCGGCGCCGGACCCGTGGCGCGCCGCGGCGGCATGGCGAGGAGGGGCTTCAGTTCGGGCAGCAGGCCGAGCATACCCGAAAGGCCCTTGGGCGGGCGCTGGAGCACACCGAGCAGGGCGCGCAGGCGGTCCCCGGCGGCCGCCAGCCGGTCGACGCCGAAGGCGAGCGCCATGCGCCGCTCCCCGGCGAACAGCCCGACGCAGAGCGGCAGGTCGGAGCCGGCGACGTGCTCGAACAGGAGGGCCGGCCCACCCGACTTGACCGTCCGGTCGACGATCTCGCCGATCTCCAGATCCGGGTCGACAGGGGTGGACACGCGCCGCAGTTCGCCGCTGCGCTCCAGGGCGGCGATGAATTCGCGCAGATCGGCGAAAGCCGCGGCCCGCACCCCCCAAAGCCCCATCGTATCAGCGCGCGCGAGGGCCGACAAGCCAGACGCCGGGGTTCTGGGGCACGGCGGCCCTGCCTTCACACCATCTTGACACGCCTGCGCTAGGGTGGGCAGACGCAGGAACCGCTGGATTCGGGCCGTAACGTCTGTTGCGGCCGACGTTCGGCGTTGGCGGGGTCCCCCGCGGCGCGGGCCCGTCCGGCCGGACCGTTTGACTTCAGCACGCGCGGATGGCTAGCATCGCCTGCGGGACCACCCTGCGCGGGAGGCGATCGGTTGGACTCGGTGCTCGACGTCATGGGCGTCACCAAGCGTTACGGTCCGAGCCGCGGCGTCCAGGGCGTCACGTTCGGCGTTCGGCGCGGCGAAGTCGTGGGGCTCCTCGGACCCAACGGGGCGGGCAAGACCACCACCTTGCGCGTCATCACGGGCTTCCTCCCGGCAACGGCCGGCCGCGTCGTCGTCGACGGGCACGACCTCTGGGAGGAGCCGTACGAGGTACGGCGGCGCATCGGCTATCTCCCCGACAATCCGCCGCTCTACCCCGAAATGACGGTCTACGAGTACCTGAACTTCATGGGCGAGTTGCACGAGATGCCGGCGGCGCGCCGGGGCGTGCGCATTGACGAGGTCGCAGAGCGCCTGCAACTCGGCGACGTCCTCGGCCGGCTCATCGGCCGGCTGTCGCGCGGTTTCCGCCAGCGCGTGGGCCTGGCGCAGGCCGTGCTCCACGAACCCCCGGTGCTCGTCTGCGACGAGCCGACGGTGGGCCTGGACCCGCGCCAGATCGCCGAGATGCGCGAACTCATCCGCAGTTTCGGCAAGGAGCACGCCGTCGTCTTCAGTTCGCACATCCTCCAGGAAGTCCGCCTCCTCTGCAGCGAGATCGTCATCATCCATCACGGCGAGGTGGTGACCCAGGGCAGCCCCCAGGACCTGACCTCCCGCCTGCATGGCGGGGCGACGCAGTATCTGGTGCGGGTCAAGGGCCCGGCGGACGCCGTTTCGGGCGCACTCCGCACCGTCCCCGGCGTGCGCGGGGTCCGTCGGCAGCCCGCGGCGGAGGGGGAAGCCGCCGGCGTCATCGCGCTGATGGTCGAGGCGGGCTCGACCGGTGGGGAGGATCTTGCCGACCGTCTGTTCGCCGCGCTCGCCGCCGGCGGCTGGCCGGCCCGGGAACTGCGGCAGATCGAGACGTCTCTGGAGGATGTCTTCCTCGAATTGACGGCGACCGAACAGGCCTCCAGCGCGACGACGGAACCGGCGGCGCGGGGCAAGGCCGCAGCCCGGCGGGGAGGTGCCCGGAAGTGAACAAGTGGTGGGTCATCGCCCGCCGGGAGTGGCAGGTGTCGTTCCAGTCGCCGCTGGCCTATGTGCTGCTCGGGCTGTGGATGCTGCTCGCGGGGTGGTTCTACGTCTCGATCATACTGAGTTCGCAGAGCACCGATCTCGGCCCGCTCGGCCAGAACATGACCATCCTGCTCCTGTTCATCGCCCCGCTCCTCACCATGCGTCTCTTGGCGGAGGAGCGCCGCAGCGGCAGCGAGGAATTGATGCTCACCGCGCCGCTCTCGCCGGCGCAGTGGGTCGTGGGCAAGTACATCGGCGCACTCCTGGTGTGGACGATCTTCATCGCGGTCGCGTTCCTCTTCCCGCTGGTGACGAGTCGCCTCGGCGCCCTCGCCTGGGGCCCCGTCGCGGCGCTATGGCTTGGGCTGTGGCTGTTCGGCGCCGCGACGCTGGCGATCGGCCTGTTCGCCAGCGCCCTGACCGAAAACCAGGTGGTGGCGGCGATGGTCTCCTTCGCCGTAGTGCTCTTGTTCTACGCGACCACCTGGATCCAGACGACGGGCTGGGTTTCGACTCTGCTGGGGTACCTCTCGATGCCCAACCAGCTCAACGACTTCACCGTGGGTATCCTCAGCGTGCGGCACCTCCTCTACTTCATCTCGCTCATCTGCGGCTTCCTCTTCATCAGCGTGCGCGCGGTCGACATGCGCCGCTGGACGTAGGCCCGCTGGGCCGCGCCCCGTCGGCGGCGCACCGCGGTAAATCAAGGACGGGATACCGAGGGACAACCATCGGCACCTTGTCCAGAGGGGTTGTGTAGGCTTGGACGACGGGCAGGAGGGACGGAAGGAACAGGGACCGCCGGAGGACGGGGCGCCGGATGGGGAGGCCGCTCCGCAGGGGGCCGCCCCGGCCTCGCCGGACCAGGGGACGGGATCGCCGCCGCGGGGACCCCGCGTCGGTCCCGTCGCGGCGGCCCTCGCGGCCCGTGGCATGCGCTGGGGCGCCGCCACCGCCGCCTACGTCGTCGTCGTCGTCGCGGTGCTCATCGGCGTGAACCTGGTCGGCTCGCGCATCCCGACCACCTTCGACGTCACCCCGAGCCATGCGTTGACCCTGTCGTCGGCCAGCAAGAACATCGTGAAGAGCCTGCACGCCCCGGTGCAGATCATCGCCTTCGAGCAACCGGGCGATCCGACCGGCCAGCAGGTGAGGGTGCTCCTGTCTCAGTACGCGGCCGATTCCCACGGTCTCCTGAAGTTCGAGGTCGTCGACCCGGCGGCCGACCAGGCGCTGGCCGCGCGGTACAACGTCACGGCGTACGGGACGGTCGTCATCACCTCCGGCAACAACACCGAGACGCTGCAGTCCAGCGATCTGACGACCTACGATTCCTCCGGAAATCCGGTATTCAACGGCGAGGGCCCGATCACCGACGCCATCATCCGCGCGGCGCAGCCCGTCCAGTTGACGGTGGACTTCCTGGCAGGCGACGGTGAGCCCAGCATCAGTCAGGGTTCCACGGCCATCCCCGACGCCTTGGCGGCGTTGCAGGGCCAGGGCTACACGGTGAACTCGCTCAACCTCCTGACCAGCAACGGCGTGCCCGCCGGCGTCTCCGCCGTGGTCATCCTCAGCCCGCAACACGACCTCTCCGCCGGAGAGGTCACCGCGCTCAAGAACTATGCGGCGGGCGGCGGCCACCTGTTGTTCCTGCTCGATCCCACGACGACGGCGATGCCGAACCTCGACGGCCTGCTCCAGACCTGGGGCGTGACGCCGCAGAACGATTTGGTGATCGATAACCAAAGCCACTACCAGACGGACCCGACGACCATCGTGCCAGTCTTCGGCAGTTCCCCGATCACCGCACCGATCCAACAGGCCAACATGGCCACGCTGCTCCTGCAGGCGCAGAGCATCGCGGTGGGCAAGGTCCCGAGCGGCTACACGGTCTCGCCGGTCCTGACGACCTCGGCCTCCTCCGGCAGCACCCCGAATTCGTTCGGCATCGCCGATCTCAAGTCCCTCGGCCCGAACAGCAGCCTGACCTACCAGGCGGGTAAGGACATCCCCGGACCGCTGAATGTCGCCGTGAGCATCGTCCAGAACCTGACCGCGGCACAGGCGGCCCAGGGGGTGGGGGCGAGCGCGGCCTCGGGCGCCGGATCGGGGACCGGCTCCGGCACCGGCGCGGGGGCCGGCGCGGGGGCCGCGGGCCTCCTCGGCCAGAAGCAGTTCCGGGCCGTCGTCATCGGGGACGGGGCCTTCATCGCCAGCAGCAGCACCGGCTCGGCCAACGGTCCGATCAACGTCCAGGGCAACAAGGATCTGCTGCTGAACGCGGTCGGCTGGTTGACGGGGGCGAGCCAGGGCATCGCGGTGCGGCCGCACGCGTCGCTCAACAGCCAGGTGTTCCTCACCTCCGGCATCACCCACGTCCTGGTGGACACCTTCATCTTCGGGGTCCCGCTCCTGTGCTTCGCCCTCGCCTTCGGCACGTGGTGGTCGCGGCGCAGGCTCTAGGCGGAGCGGCGCCCGGCATCCGGCGGGCACACGGCAGGCCGTGGCCGCCGGATCCGTTCTGCAGGCACGGCGGGGACGGCGCGGCGGCGGCCCGCGGGGGCGCACGCCGCCCCACCCCGCAGCGATTCGCCTCCAGCGGAAGGGAGCGAGACCCCCTTGGCGGGCATGACGCAAGACGGCGGCCGGGGCTCGGCGGACAGATTCTGGTTCGGGCCGGTCGCCGGCCTGGTGGTGCTCATCCTGCTCGGCTGCGTCTATTTCCTGATCAGTAGGCCGCATGCGCCTTCGAAGCCGGCATCGGTCCTGGTGCCCGTGACCGTGAGCGAGATCTCCTCCCTCACCTTCACCTCCCAGGGCAAGTCCCTGACGCTCTATCAGACCACGGCCGCGGGCGGCACCTCCTGGCACATCGGCAGCCCCACCGGCGCGGCGGCGGACAGTTCCCTTACGGGGAGCTTTGTCGGCGCCCTCATCACGCTGACGCCGGATCGGACCCTCACCACCACCGCCGCCACGAGCGCCGACCTCAAATCCTACGGCCTCACCCCGCCTACGGCGAGCGTGGCCGTGAACGGATCGGGCGGCACGACGATCGAGCAGGTCAACGTGGGCGTGGCCAGCCCCGTCGGCAGCTACTACGTGCAGATCGCCGGCAAGCCGACCATCTACCTGGTCAGCGGCATGGTACCCGCGGAGATCTCGGCGAATCCCAACGCCTGGCTGCCGGTCCCCTCGACAGCCGGTTCCGGGACCTCGGCCTCGGCCGCCCCGCCCGCCCCGGGAACCGTCGCAGGGAGCACGGCCGGGGCCGCGTCCACCGCTTCCTCCCCTGCGGCCTCCACGGCTTCTGCCGCCTCCTCGGCCCCCGCCTCCTCCCCCTCTTCCACCACGGGCGGCTGATCCACCGGGCTCACCGGTCCGGGGACGGGCGGCTCCAGCCGCCCGTCCCAAACCGCGTGCGCAACACGGCCCCGAGCCCCACGCACGTCACCGCCAGCCACACCAACCCGCCGACGATGGGCACCCACTCGGCCGCGGCTACGAGGAGCGACCCCGCCACGATGGCCCAAAGGAGCCCGGCACCCCCCGGCCGCGCCAGTTCCAGCGTCCGGCCACCGATGAGTGCGACCGAACCGACATAGCCGAAGAACCATGCGGCCGCCAGCCCGACGGCCGCCGCGAAGGCTACGGGGATGCCGATGATCGTGATCGCCACGAGCGCCAGGACCGGGAACGCGAGCACGACCGCCCCCAATCCGACGAGCGCGCTCCGCCCCGGGTCGCGCGCGATCTGCCCCGACACCTCGCCGAGTTGGCCGGGCCAGAATGCGGCCACCGGCAGGGCCAGCGCGAGCGCGCCCAGCCAGCCGAGTAGGTGGAAGCCGACGCGCAGCCACCGCCACCAGTGGGCGCGGCCGATCCACGGCCGCAGCGACGTCAGCAGCGACGCGGGTAGCACATGGACCACGACCTGGACGTGCCCGCCGACGCTCGGGGCCTGCAGCGTACAGGCCCCGCCGCCCGTCGGACACTCGAGCCCGGAGGATCGCTGCGCCGAACCCGCGGTGACGGTCCCGGTGATGCGCCCTCCCGGCTGCACGGTGACCTGGCCGAACCCCAGGGAGACGTCGCCGTCGATCGCCCCCGCCGGCCCGACGACGACCTGTCCCGCGGTCAGTGCGACGGAACCGGAGAGGGTGCCGTCGACCTGCACGCTCCCGGCGATCATCTGAACGTCGCCCTGCAGCGTGGTGCCGGCGGGAACGGTCACCGTGCCGACGATCTGCTGGAAGCCGGTGGAGACGGTCCCGGATGACGCTCCGGCCGCCCGGGCCACGGCCCCGGATGCCGCCAGCACCACCGCCGCGAGGAACAGAAGCGCCCAGTTGCGAACTCTACCTATGGCCTGCATCGGCGCGACCTCCATTTGGCGGACCTCGCCCGTCTCTACGCGCCGCCGGCCGATCGGTCTGCGCGGGACCGCCGCAGACCTCCCGCACCCTCCTGCGTATGGGGAAATGGCGGCAGGCGCAGAGGGGGGCGACCGGGGATGGGATCGCGCGACGCAGCGGACGCCGCGGTCGTGCGGCGCTGCCAGGCCGGCGAGCGCGAGGCCTTCGGTGAATTGGTCGCCGCCTATCAGGACCGCGTCTACGGCTTAGCCCTGCGCTGGTGCCGGGGAGACCGCGCCGAGGCGGGCGACCTCGCCCAGGACACCTTCCTGCGGGCCTATGCCGCCGTGGGGCGGTTCGATCCGCGCCGGCCGTTCGCCCCCTGGCTGCTGCGCATCGCGATCAACCGGTGCCGGGACGCAGCCCGGCGCCGCCGCACCCGTCCGTCGGTCTCGATGGAGGTGGATCCAGACGCCTTCGCCGAGCCCGCTCCCGGTCCAGAAGCCGCGGCCGTCGCCGCGGAGGAGCGACGCGCCGTCCGGGCGGCTGTGGCTGCACTGCCCGATGCGCAGCGGTTGCTGGTGGTGCTCGCCTACGACCGCGAACTGCGACTGATCGAGATCGCCGAGGCGCTGGGGCTGCCGCTGTCCATGGTCAAGAATCGACTGATGCGTGCCCGGCGCGCCATCGCGAAGCGGTTGGCCGCCGAGGACGCCGAGGGCCCGGGGCCAAACGGGTGCCCGGCAGGGGGGAGCGGTCGCCATGACGTGCGCCGGGGTGCGCTCCCGACTGACCCGCTACGCGCTCGGTGAGCTTCCGCCCGCGGAGGGGGCGGTCGTGGGTGCCCACCTCGATGCGTGCGGCGCCTGCCACGCCGAATGGGCGCGCCTCGACCCGGTGGGCGCCACCGCGGCCTTCGGAGCCGTCCGGGCGCCGGAGGACCTCGCCGAGGTTCTGCTTGCGGCGGTATCCCAGCGTAACCGGCCTGTGCGGCGCGTCGAACGGGGCCGGATGGCCGCGGCTGGCGGGCTGGCTCTGCTGGGGGCATGGGCGCTCGAACTCCGCCTCGGTATCCCTGGTCTGGCACTGCTGGTGGGCTGGGCGGCGGGACTGGCCGGGAGAGTGACGGCATGGGGTGCGGCGTGGGGAGCGGCGCTCCACGCGTTCGGCGCGATCATGGAGGCCCCGGCCATCTTCGGGGCGGCGCTGCTCGTCTGCGCAGAATTGGCGGCGCTCCGTCACTGGACGGGCCCGCAGGCGCGCTGAGGGTGCGGCGACGGCGACAGGGCGGTCCCCCCCGTTGGGGAGAGGCCCTGGAGGAACCTGGGTGGTCGCGGGAACCGCCGACACGGGAATCGGCGCAGGCGTCCGGCGGGAGGTCACCAAGCCCTGCGCGTCCTGTACCTCCGGACGGACGATGCGCCGCGCCGGCTCGGCATTTGGCCACGGCCCGCGCCGCCTACCGTCCGCGGCCCGCCAGATGATGCAGCATCTCGTGGGCATGGCGTACCCGACGAAACGAGCGGTATTCGACGCCGGTACGGTCGCCCTTCTCGCTACGGCAGTCACCGCAGGCGCAGGCGAGGTGCTCCAGTGCGAGGTCCTCCTCCCGCGCGCCGGGTTGGTCGTGGTCGAGATGGATCTCCTCGGCCCGCAACGCACGACCGCAATAGGTGCAGCAGCCGCCGTCCCGCAGGTAAACCCGCCACCGCCTGTCCGCCGCCACGTCCGTCATCATGAGTAGCACAAACCCCCAACTGATGGTCTCACGCGAAAAAGACCGCCTTCCCGCGCGTCACGGGCCACTATGACGTTTGACCGCTGGCGTGCCAGCGGCGAAGGTGTTGTGCTGGCGGATTCGCCGCCCGGCCGGCATGTCCTGCCGAAGAACGTCGAGGCCGCGGGTCGGCCCGGATGGCGACCGTCCCGCGGGGGTGCAGGTGCCGTCGTGACGGTGGCGAACGCGTTGGTGGGCGTGTTTCACAGACCGCTTGACGGAGGCCGGGCGAGGATCACGCAGCACATGCTTCCCGCGTACCGGCCGGAAAACGGTGGACGGCCGAAGGCGTCTGAGGAAGCCCGAGCGGTAGAAAGCGCTCCAAAAATCCTCAGTCGTGGTGTCATAGCCCCAGACCGGTGCTCACTGATTGTCACAGTTTACGTGCGAACGCCAGTGCGTGAAGCGGTTTCGGGCGCCAGGTGAACCATGCCCGTTGGTGCCTCCGAACGCCCACGGTTCGATTATCCTTACAGCAAGGGGTGGTGGCCGAGTCACGGGTTGTGCCGTGTCCGGCCGTTGGCCGAGGGCTGCGCCGGTGAACGGATGGGCGGCGCGCCGCGTTCGCTGCATCGGCTCGACCGGCGGCGTATGGGGCGGGTGGTGGAGTGGCTGTGCCCCGCGCCAGCTGTCGGCAGCCCATGAGGCACCGGGAAGCGGACGGCGAACTGGGGGCGGCTCTTTTCAAGTGACGCGACACGCTGCCGACGGGCCCCCTTGAGCGGCGTGGTCAGACGCCCTCAGCCCCGGGCCCGTCCCTCCAAAAGAGCCGCACCCCATCGAACTGGCTGGTGGTAAGCAGTTGACCGGGCAAGACGTCGTCAGAATCGGCGAGAAGCAGCCGCACCCCGCGGAGAGGGCAGGCGTCCTGCATCGATGGCGAGCCTCCCTGGCCTCGGCACCGCTGGGCGAACCCCTGCTTCTCGTGGGGCTGGCCGTGTCGATCGGAGCCGTCGGCGGCGTGGGGGCCGTCGTGTTCCGGCTCATGATCCGGTACTGCCGCTATTTCTTTGTCGATATCCTCAACCACCGCGCCCTCGCCTTCACCGGGCCGCTGCACCCCTGGACGGCCGCGCTGACCCCGGCCGTCGGGCTGTTGCTAGTCGGTGTGATCAGCCACTACCTCGCCAGCGAGGTGAAGGGACACGGTGTCCCTCAGATCCTCGAATCCCTGGCGCTGCGGGGCGGGAAGATCCGGCCCCGGGTCGGGCTCTTCGGCATCCTGGCCCCAGCCATCACGATCGGCGCCGAAGGCTCCGTGGGGCGCGAGGGGCCCATCGCCCTGATCGGTGCCGCCTTCGGCAGTTCCGTCGGGCAGTGGCTGCGGATGAGCGACACCTACACCTCGCTCCTGGTGGCATGCGGCGCGGCCGCCGGGATCGGCGCGACGTTCAACGCCCCGATCGCCGGCGGCTTGTTCGGCCTGGAAGTCGTGTTGGGTTCCTGGGCGATGGGGGCGCTGGTCCCTGTGTTCATCGCGTCCATTACCGGCGTTCTGGTCTTCGGCGCCATCATGGGCAACAACCTGGTCATGCCCACACCGCCGTACGCCTTCGCCCATTCCGGTGCGGTAGCGCTGATGCTGGTCCTGGGGACCCTCGGGGGCTTGACCGCGCTGGCGTACACCCGCGGTCTGTATTTCATGGAGGATCTCTTCGACCAGTGGCAGGTGCCCTGGGGCTGGGCCACCGCCGCCGGCGGTCTGGCGATCGGTGCCCTCGGCCTCCTGCTGCCGCAGGTGCTGGGCGTCGGTTACCAGGCCATGGGGACCGCGGTCCTCGGGAAGTATGGACTCCTTCTACTGGTCGGTCTGCTCTGCGCCAAATACACCGCCACCCTCCTGACCATCGGCGCCGGTGGTTCGGGCGGAGTCTTCGCGCCCAGCCTTTACCTCGGGACGATGCTCGGCGGTGCGTTCGGCGCCGCCGTCCACACGCTCGCCCCCGGCCTCGTCCCCGACCCGGCACTCTACGCCGTGGCCGGCATGGGCGTGGTCTTCGCTGGCGCGGCCCAGGCCCCGCTGACCTCCATCGTGATCATCCTTGAAATGACCGGAGACTACCATCTCACGGTGGGCGTCGCCGCCGCCTGCGTGATCAGCTACCTCCTGTACGGATCCCTCGCCCGCGACTCGATGTACAGCGTCAAACTCAGCCGCCGCGGCATCCGCATCCTGCGCGGGGCCGAGGTCCGGCCCCTGCAACGCGTCCCGGTCACGGCCGCCATGCGCACCGACGACGAACGGCTCCTGGACAGCGACTCCATCAGCCGGGCCCGCGAGGCCATGACCAGGAGCAGTGCACGGGCCCTCCCGGTCTTCCGAGCGGACGGCCGGTTACTGGGGATCATCGACGACCTGCAACTCCTGCGGGCGGTGGATGCCGACCAGGGCGGATCGCCCGTCGGCGCGGTCTGCCGAACGGGCGTCTCGGTCGTGCCCTCCACGCTGTCCCTGGATGACGCCATGCGCCGGTTCGGCATCCTCTCCACGGACCTCTTACCGGTGGGTGACGATGCGGCACATGTGATCGGCACTGTGAGCAGGGACGACGTCCTGCGCGCATATCACCAGCGTACACTACTCACGCTGGAGACACGGCAGAAGGTGGCGCTGCTACAAGATCCTGAAGAGCGCAGCCAGCCCGGGACCTTCCACGAGGTGGCCCTTCCGGAGGACTGGAACGGTGGGGGCCGCTCCGTGGCAGAATTGGATCTGCCGGCCGGGGTGGTGCTCGTCAGCGTTCATCGGGGAGCGGGCGTGGTCGCGGCCCGTGGCGACACCGCCCTGCGGGGCGACGACCGGCTGCTGCTCTACGCCGCGGACGATGCCGCCATCCGCGCCGCCGAGGAGAGGATCCTCGCCGGGGCGATGCGCCAATCCAGCGTCTTCAGCGAGGTCGTGCTGCCGGACGATTGGAGGAGCGGCGGGTGCGCGGTGGCCGCCCTGGGGCTGCCCGGAGGCGCGCTCCTGGTGGCCGCGCGGCGTGACGGCGGTCTGGTCGTGCCCCGCGGGGACACCGTGCTGCGGGCCGGGGATGTTCTGACGCTCTGCGGAGAGGACGCCCGGGTGCTCGCGGAGGCCCGCAGGCTCTTGCTCAAGGAGGCGGCGCGTTGAAACCGGGGGCCAAGACCGTGCGGCCCACGTGAGCGGGGTCTTCGGCACGCTCGCGTTGCTCCTTGCCGTCGGGCTGGTGGCGGACCGCGTGGCCCGCATCCTGGCCGTGCCGGACATTCCCGTGCTTGTCGCGGCCGGGTTCCTCCTCGGTCCGGTGCTCGGGGTACTGCACCTCCAGGCCGGCACCGGGTGGCCGGGCTTCGTATTGTACTTCGGAGCCGCCTTCATGCTGTATGAAGGGGGGCGGCGGTTACCGCTGGCCGTGCTCCGCGAGATCGGGCTGGGCGTGGCCCTGCTGGCCACCGTCGGCGTCCTGGTGACGGCGGCCGGCCTGGCCGCCGCCGCACACTGGATCCTTCCGCTGCCGTGGGCCCAGGCGGGGCTGCTCGGCGCGGTCCTCTCCTCGACCGACCCGGCGACCATCATCCCCCTGTTCGGTGAGGTCCGCATCCGTCCGCGGCTGGCGCGGCTGGTGGAAGCCGAGGCCGGATTCAACGACGCCCTGTCGGCGATTCTCACCTCGATACTCGTCGTGTTCGCCGCACATGGCCAAGTCTCCGCCCTGCAGGCGGCAGGGACCGTCGCCACGGTGCTCGCCGGGGGCGTGGGCGCCGGTCTGGCCGTCGGGCTCCTGATCGCCTGGCTCCTTCCCGGCGACCGCCGCAGCGGCGTGCTCAGCACGCGGGAGCAGGGCGCCGTCCTCTCCCTGGTGGGCGTCCTGGCGGCGTTCGCCGCGGCGACGCTGCTGCACGGCTCGGGCTACATGGCCGTGTTCGTCGCCGGGATCGTGGTGGGCAACCGGGACGTCCTGGGCATCGGCTCCTCGCGGCGGCACCGCATGTTTCATGACGCCTATCTGCAGCAGGTGGCCGGCCTCGTCCGGGTCCTGGTGTTCCTCGTGCTGGGCGCCGCCGTCAGCCTGAACGCGGTGCGGGGCCTCGCGGGCGCCGGCCTCCTCCTCACCGCCCTCCTGGTCTTCGTTGCGCGCCCGGTCACGGTGCTCGTCTGCCTGCCCCTGGACCGCCGGGCCCGTTGGACGTGGGCCGAGATCCGCTTCGTTGCCTGGGTGCGCGAGACGGGCGTCGTCCCGGCCGCCCTCGCGGGCCTGCTTCTGCAGCAACGGGTGCCCGGTGCGGACGCGGTGGCTGCGGTCGTGTTCCTGGCGGTGTTGGTGACCATCACGCTCCAGGTGCCGACGACGGCCGCCTGGGCGCGGTGGAACGGGGTAGCGGAAGACGGGGCCTGAATGGCCCCCTGCACGGATCGGGCGCGCCGGAGACACGGAGCGCGAGCGCACCGGGCGTTGCGCGAGGGTAACTGCTGTGCACCCCCAAAGGCGGGGCTGCACAGCAGTTACGGCGTCAGCATGGCGGATCGCCCGTCAGGGGTTGTCGCTTGTCCCACATTGCGCGGCGGGCAGATGCACCGTTTGCCACCGAGGAAAACAAGCAGGAGGGGATTGAGCACCTGCTCGTCCCCTCCGTGCTTGTGCCGCAAGCTTCTTTGGGCTACCGGGTCCCTGTCAGATTAAGGCCGATTAACACTCCGAGTGCCCGCAGTTGGTGCAGGTGACACAGCCCTCCTGGTAGAGCATGGAGTACTCGCCGCAGGCCGGGCAGAGGTCGCCGCGTCGTGTGTGCTTGACGGTGTCGTGGCGGCCGTGGCCCTCGGGCGGAACCGAGCCCGCCGCGGCCTGCTCGACGTGGGCGGTACCGCTGTTATCCGCGGCCGAGCGGTCGGGGGTGAGCCAGACTTGCTGCATCGCCTTGGCGATGGCATCCGCCACCGACCGCACCCGCTTGGGCCCGAAGCCGACGGACGTCCGACCGCCGATCCCCTCCAACTGGTCGACGATCGCCGCCGGGGGGATGCCGGAGCGCAGCGCGAGCGACGCCAGCCGGGCGATGGCATCCACCGAGGCCGTCAGGTCCGATCCGGCCTTCCCGGCGCGGGCGAAGATCTCAAAGGGCGTGCCGTCCGGGTGCTCGTTGAGCGTGATGTACACGGTGCCCTCGGGCGCCGCCATGCGCAGCGTCCGCCCGCTGACGATGTCCGGGCGCGGGAGCGCGGTGGGATGCAATCCCGCGGCGGGCGCGCCCGCCTGCCCGGCCTCCCCCGTCTTGGCTCCGTCCCCGGAGGCCGTATCTCCGGTTGAGGCGTCGTGCAGCACCTGCTCGTCGCGGCTCCCGTCGCGGTAGATGGTCACGCCTTTGCAGCCGGTCTCGTAGGCCAGCAGATACAGTTCCGCGGTCTGCTCCTTGGTGTAGGAGCCCGGCGCGTTGGCGGTCTTGCTGATGCTGCTGTCGGTGTACTGCTGCACCACCGCCTGGACGCGGATGTGGTCTTCCGGAGCGAGTTGCATCGCCGAGACGAAGTGCGGGGGCAACTCCTCACCTGGTTGTGCCGCGAGCCACTCCTCGGCCAGCGGCACCCACTGCTCGTCGAATCCCAGCCTGGACTGCCGGAAGAACTTGAAGGAGAAGAACGGCTCGATGCCCGTACTGGTGTTGACCATCGTCCCCACGGTGCCGGTCGGCGCCTGGGTGAGCAGCGTCACATTGCGCATCCCGTGTTGACGGATCTGCCGGCGCACCCCCTCCGGCAGCCGGCGGATGAATCCAGACTCCAAGAAGCGATCGGCGTCGAATGCGGGGAACGGCCCCTTCTCCGCGGCGAGATCGGCGCTCGCCAGGTAGGCTTCGTCCCGGATGAACGAGAACAGGCGGTGCAGGAACGGCTCGGCCGACGGATGCCCGTAGCGGTGGCCCAGGCGGATCATCAGTTCGGCAAGGCCAAGGGTGCCTAGGCCGATGCGTCGCTCCCGCTTCTGGTTGTCCCGGTTCTCGTCGAAGAAGTAGGGCGTGGCGTCGATGACGTCGTCCAGGAAGCGCACGCCGCGCCGCACGGTCCGGCCGAGGCGCTCCCAGTCCACGTCGCCACCGTCGGCCCGCACCAAAGACGCCAGATTCACGTGCCCGAGGGTGCAGACCCCCCATGCGGGCAGTGGCTGCTCGGCACAGTTGTGCACCACGAGCCCGTTGGCCACGAAGGAGTGCGTCACGGGCTCGGTGAGGTCGTAAACCCAATCGGCGCCGTCGTCCACGACGCCTTCCACGTGCGCGAGAAAGTGCTCACGGTAGGGTCCGCGGGAGTAGGAGTCTACGAAGGCCGTGAGTTGCATCCGCTTACCCGCCCCGAGGAAGCCGATCTCGGTCGCGAAGCGTCGCGCGCTGGCACCGGCGACGATCAGTTCGTGCCTCGGCGTGCGGACGTGCAGGCGGACGGTCCGGCACCCGGCCGCGGCCTCCGCCGCATCCATGCCGCGGGCCCGCTGGATGCGGGAGAAGATGCCGAAATTGAGAAGCAGGCGCTGGACGTCGACAAGGATCTCCCGGCTGCGCGCCGTGAGCCGCACGCCCTGGCGCGTGCCGCGTTCGGCCTCAACGTAGCCGTCGGCCTCGAACAGGGCCTGGAGGAAGCCGACCTGCATCTCGCGGCTGCCCGTCCACACGGCCTCGGGGACGCGCGGGTGGGCGGGGGTGGCCATCCCCCGCTCCACCGCGAACTCGCGCAGGCGGGAGGAGGCGATGGTCACGGCGCCGCGGGCCGGCACGGCCACGACGCCCACAGGGGCGTAGTCGCGCGTGCGGCCGGGACGGATGACCGTGTTCACGGCGGTCGCGAACGTCGACGCCAGTTGCTGGCGCTCCTCGCCGTAGAAGCTCAGGACTGCCCGCTCGCCGGAGATGTGCCCGTCGCCGACGAGCCAGCCCAGGACGGCGCCCTCGTCGCGGGTGCCGCCGGAGCCGAACCCCCCGCCACGGTTCGCCACCCGGATCGCCTCGCCCGTGCGGAGTTCCGCGGCGGGGGTCCAACCGCGCTCCTCACTGTAGAGGCGGTGGTCCGGGGTGGCCCGCACCTCGTAACCCTCCCGCGTGCGGATGCGGACGACCGGCTTGAATCCGGTGCGGAAGACGGCGGAGGCGCCGAGGAAGGGCTGCGGGGCGGAAAACCGCCCGTCCACCGCCACCGCGGCCGGATCGCCGCTGGCCCACATCTCGGCGGCCCGGCGCAGGCCGCGACCGGTGTGGATCAGCGTGTCGCCGGTGACGCACGGGTTGGTGCAGATCAGCGGGTTGAAGTACCAGGAGTTGCTGTCCTTCTCGTGGCGCTCGGAGAAGACGACCCCCGGCTCGGCGCACTGCCAGGCCGAGTCGGTGATCGCCGTCCAGAGGTGCCGGGCGGAAATCGTCTCGTACACGATCACCGGGCGGCCGGCCGCCCGCCAGCCGTCGAGGTCGCCGTTCCACTCCGTGTCGTAGGCTGGATCCTCGGTGTCGGGAAACACCAGATCCCACTGCGCCCCGGACTTCACAGCGTCCATGAAGGCGTCGGAGATGCGCAGGCTGATATTGGCGTTCTCGACCATGCCCTTCTGCTGCTTGACCCCGATGAAGCGCCACACGTCGGGATGCCAGATTTCCATCTGCAGCATGAGGGCGCCGCGCCTCGACCCCCCCTGCTCCACCAGGCCCGTCGCGCGGGAGTAGAGGTCCATCCAGGACACCGCGCCCGAGGAGCGGCCGTTGACGCCCTTGACCGGGGCGCGGTAGGGCCGCAACGTAGAGACGTTGATGCCCACGCCGCCCCCGCGCGCCATGATCTCGATCATCTGGCCCAGGGTCTCGATGATCCCCTGCCGCGAGTCCCGGGGACTTGGAAGGACATAGCAGTTGAAGAGGGTCAGGGGCACACCCGACCCCGCGCCGGCCCACACCCGTCCGCCCGGCACCAGCCGCAGGGTCGCGATCTCCTCAGCGAAGGCGGCCGCATGCCGGGCGCGGTCCGCAGGCTCCTCCTGCTCGGCGATCGCCAGGGCCACGCGCTCGGCCACCTCGCGGACCGTCCGTTCCAGCGGCCGGTCGCAACGGACCCGGGCCATCTCTACGGTGCCGCCCGCCGCCTCGCCCGTCAGGAGTTGCAGGACGACGACATCGCCGCGCACATCCAGGACGCGGGCGATCTCCTTCTTCGGCCACTTCGGGTCGTCGTTGGTCTGCGCGACCGCGACATCCCCCGGTTCGAACGCCCGCCGGAGGTCCTTGCGGGTGTACCGGTCGAGAAAGATCTTCCAAGCCAGGTCGTTGTCGAGACCGCACTCCTCTGGGCTATAGGCCGCGACGCTCATCCGCCCACGCTCCCTCGTCGATCTCCCCGCCCAGGTGCAGCGCCGTCCCACACCACCGTGCGGCGTTCAGTCCCGCGCGCACGCCGCGCAGACCACGCCGTCGCTGATGAAGCTATGATCCTGCTCCACATCGAGGTCGTACACCAGACCTGCATACGGGGCCGCGTCCGCGGCCGCCAGCGGCACCCAGTCGACCCCGAGATACACCGCGCTCTCCTCCCGCGCCATGGTGGCGAGACCGGACGCCCCCGGACCGTCGGGCGGGCGCCGCCGCCATCCCCCGGCCGGGTCGGCGAGGACCGTCCTGCCAAACACCGCCACCAGGGCGCCCGGACGGAGCGTGGACGCCGCGGTCCACCGGGGCACCCCCTCGTCGGGCCGGGCCAGGACGGGGTGTTCGCCGGTCGCCCGCAACAGGTGGCCTCGGGCGGTGCGCAGATGGAACAGCGGCTCGTCGACCTCCAGCCAGCGGACGCGCACGACCGGCCGCGACCGCCCGAGTGCGGTGACGACCGCTTCGCCGGCATCGATCTCGGCCACAGGACGGTAGCCCTGCGGGGTCAGCACCCGTTGGTCGGGCGGCAGGCACCCGGCGCCCGCGGCAGTGAAGAGGGCATCGATCCAGGCGGTGGCGGGAGCGCCGACGATCCGATCCGGAGACACCCCGCGGCAGTCCTCCTCGCCGGACTCTGCCCCGGGACACGTACGAACCCCCATGCGCAGCCCCCCGTCGCTAGTCCTATGGGCCACCAGGCCCACGATAGCAAACATATGTTCCATTGTCACGGCACGCCCGCGAGCGGCGCAGCGTCTCGGATGGGCCGCGCACGGCCAAAGGCGGGCGCGGCATCGCGGGCGGACATGGCCGGTCCGCGTCCCCGCCGGCCTATCGGGGCGGGACCTCCGCCCCGCCCACGCCCCCACCACCGTCGATCAACCGCTCCAGCTCCTCCTTGAACCGTCGGACGTCCTGGAACTGGCGGTACACGGAGGCGAAGCGCACGTAGGCCACCTGGTCGACGGCGCGCAACCGCTCCGTGACCAGTTCCCCGATCTCCTTGCTCGGCACCTCCCGTTCGTATCGCGACCGGAGTTCCCGCTCCACTTCGCTCACGAGGCGCTCCAGGGCCACCAGCTCCACGGGCCGCTTCTCACAGGCGGTGATCAGGCCGCGCAGCATCTTGTCCGGGCTCCAGGCCTCGCGCCGCCCGTCCTTCTTGATCACAACGAAGGGAGAGGCCTCGACCTTCTCGTAGGTGGTGAAGCGGCTCTGGCAGGCGATGCACTCCCGGCGGCGCCGGATGACCGCACCGTCATCGGTGGGGCGCGAGTCGAGCACCTTGCTATCGATATGGCCGCAAAACGGACAGCGCACGGGTACCTCCCCGTTATCCACAAGTCATCCACCGCTGGTGTGCCCCACTGTGGATAACCCACCACATCTTGTGTTGACGCAGACTTCCCGCTGAGGTGTGCGAGTCCTGCAGGTGTCGAAAGAATTTGGGGCGCGCCGCGTCCGCGGACCGCAGCGGTGGCGCCCGAGCGCAAGGGGTGGACCAGGGGAAAAAGGCCGCGACGCGTGTCGCGGCCCGATGCGGCCTGCTCTAGCTCTGGATGCCGGGAGGGGGCGGGCCGGCTCCCTAGCGGATCACGCCGGCACTCGCCCACTGCGAGAGGTAGAAGAACATCTGCGGCACCAGCCCGAGCAGAACGACCCCGACCGCGGAGAGGGCGAGACTGAGGCCGGCGCCCGCCGACTGGGTGATCGGGCCGGCCGAAGCCGGCACCGGGTCGATCCACATCGTGCGCGCGACCGACCAGTAGTAGCCGATGGAGATCGCGCTGTTGACCGCGATCCCGACGGCGAGCCAGGACATGTTGCCGTGCACCGCCGCCCCGATGAGGCCGAGCTTGCCCATGAACCCGGCCGTCGCCGGGATGCCGACGTAGGAGGCCATGAACAGGGTGAGGAGCCCCGCCAACCACGGGCGGCGCCGGCCCAGGCCCGCGTAGTCCCCGATCTGGTCGCCTTGGCCGCGTACCGACAGCGCGACGACGACCGCGAAGCAGCCAAGGGTGGTGAACAGGTAGGACACGAGGTAGAAGAGCGTTGAACCGACGCCCCCGCGCGTGGCCACGGCCACCCCGGCGAGGATGTAGCCGACCTGGGCCACCGAGGAATAGGCCAGCATGCGCTTGATGTTGCGCTGCCACAGGGCGGTGACGTTCCCGACCGTCATGGTCAGGATGGCCAGTCCCGCGAGCCAGACGCCCCACTCGGCGGAGAGCGGCCCCATCCCCGTGCTGACCAGCCGCAGCAGGGCCGCGAAGCCCGCCGTCTCGGCGACGACCATCAGGTAGCCGGTGACGGGCGTCGGCGCCCCCTCATAGGCGTCGGGCGCCCAGAGGTGGAAGGGCGCGGCGGCGATCTTGAAGGCCAGAGCGGCGAGGACCAGGCCGACCGCGATCCAGACGATGCCGGCATACGGGTGCCCGAGCCGGGCGGCCAGCAGTCCGCCCAGGGCCGGGATGGAAGTGGTGCCGGTGAGGCCGTAGACCAGGGAGAGTCCGAAGAGGAGCACGGCCGAGGCGAGGGCCCCGTTGAGCAGGTACTTCAGGCCGGCCTCATGCGAGCGCCGCTCGTCCCGCAGGAAGGCGGCGAGGATGTACGAGGAGATCGAGAGCAGTTCCAGCCCGACATAGAGGCTGACGACGTCCCAGGAGATGGCCATCACCATCGCCCCGGTGGTGGCGAAGCAGAGGAGCGCGGTGAACTCCGCCACGTCCTGGCCGCGCGCCTCCATGAAATCGAAGGAGAAGAGGGCGACAAGGACCGCCGCCGCCAAGAAGAGCAGGCGGAAGAAGAGGCTGAACGGATCGAGGACGACCATCCCGGCGAGAACTACCTCGCCGGTGCGGGGCTCCAAGTACGTGGCGACGCCGGCCGCCACCATGCCGGCGATCCCCAGATAGCCGAGGGCCCGCCGGCGCGCGGCGGCGACGAACGGGTCCAGAAGCACGAGCACCATACCCACGCCCGACAGGATGATCTCGGGCCAGACGGCGCCGAAGTCCAAGCCCTATCCGCCCCCCAGCCGGGCCACGATCTGCGCGGCCGGCGTGTTGATCACATTGACGAGGACGGCCGGAACGGTCCCCAGCAGCAGGATGCCGCACATCAGCGGCACGAGGGTGACCAGTTCGCGCACGCTGACGGGCGCGAGTTCCTTCCACTCCGGCCGGACGGGCCCCATCACGACCCGCTGCATGAGGATGAGGTTGAAGGCCGCGACCAGCACCAGACCGACGACCGTCCAGAACGCCAGGACCCGGAAGGTCCCGAAGACCCCGGCCAGGGTGAAGAACTCCCCGATGAAGCCGGAGAGGGCGGGGAGTCCGAGGTTTCCCAGGGCGGCGAAGGCCAGGATGGTACCGGCCAGGGGCAGGGTCCGATACATCCCGCCCAACCGGGACAGTTCGCGGGTATGGGTGCGGTCGTAGAACACGCCGACCATCAGGAACAGCATGGCCGAAATCAGGCCGTGGCTCACCATCACGAAGATGGCGCCGGCGATCCCGAGCGGCGTGGCCACGGCGATGCCGAGCAGCACGAAGCCCATGTGGCTCACCGACGAGTAGGCGACGAGCTTCTTGAAGTCGTGCTGGGACATCGCCGCCAGCGCGGCATAGACGATATTGACCACGCCCATCGCCCCGATGAGCGGTGCGAACGTGTGCGCGGCGGCCGGTAGCAGCGGCTCCGCGATACGCAGGAGCCCGTAGCCGCCGATCTTCAGGAGGACGGCCGCCAGGACGACGGAGATCGGGGTCGGCGCCTCGACGTGGGCGTCCGGCAGCCATGTGTGGAAGGGCACCATCGGCAGCTTGATCGCGAAGCCGATGAAGATGACCGCGAAGAGCAGCAGTTGCGCGCCGTGCCCGATACTCTGCGGGATCAGCGCCGCGAGTTCGGGGATGGCGAAGCTCCGCGCCCCGGTGAGGAAGTAGATCGCCAAGAACGCCACCAGCATCAGCACGCTGCCGGTGAAGGTGTAGATCAGGAACTTCAGCGCGGCGTACTCCCGCCGCGGCCCACCCCAGATGGCGATGAGGAAGTACATCGGGACGAGCACGATGTCGAAGAAGAACACGAACAGGATCAGGTCCTGCGCGCAGAAGACGCCGAGGACGCCGGTCTGCAGCAGTAGGAACCAGACGAAGTACTCCTTGACGCGCTGGTCGATGCCGTAGGAGGCGATGGCGGCGACCACGCCGATGACGGCGGACAGCAGCAGCATCACCAGGCTCAGCCCGTCGATACCGAGGAAGTACTGGATGTGCCACGCCGGGATCCAGTCCACCCGTTGCACGAACTGCAGGCCCGGGGCCCCGTACCGGAAGCCGGCGAGCATGCCCGCCAGGATCAATACGGGCACGGCGAGCGCAGCCGTGGCCACGCCCCGGATCGCGCGCTTGGCGCCGGCGGGCAGGAGCCCGACCAAAACCGCGCCGAGGGCGGGTGCGGAGATCAGAAGGGTCAGTAGCGGAAATCCCCCGGTGCCCAAGCCCTACCCCCCCATCGCCTGGAGCTGGAGCGCCACCAGGCCGATGACCAGCGCAACCACGATGGTCAGCATGTAGGCCTGCGCGTTGCCCACCGACAGGCGGCGCCACATCCGGCCGAACCACAGGCAGAGCGAGCCGCAGGCGTTCACCAACCCGTCCACGACGTAGCGGTCGAACGCGCCGACCACGAAGCTCGGCCCGAGCCCCAGCACGTAGGTGACCACGGACCCGGCGTGGTCGAAGAACCAGAGTTGCTTGAAGAGCGTGTACGGCGCCGCCACCAGCGGCGAGCGGAGCAGCGCCGCGCGGCGGGCCAGCGGAGCGGTGTAGAGGACGTACCCCACGAGGAACCCGGTGAGGGCGAACAGCAGCGGCACGTACTCCATCAGCCCGACATCGGGCTTGATGTAACCAGGCGCCAGCAGGTGGCGGAGCGGGCCCGCCGCCACGCCCAGGAGCGCCGCGGGCACCGCCAGCACCACCAGGGGCACGACCATCACCGACGGCGACTCATGGGCGTGCGCATGGACGTGCGCGTTCCGCGGCGCGCCGAAGAACGTCATGAGCACGACACGGGTCATGTAGTAGGCGGTGAGGCCCGCCGCGACGGTCCCCAGCCAGTAGAAGACGGGATCGGGGGACACGTAGGCGGCGGCCAGGATCGCGTCCTTGCTGAAGAAGCCCGAGAGGGGCGGGATCGCGGCAAGGGCGAGGCTGCCGATGATGAAGGTGCTCGCGGTCCAACGCTGCTTCTTCCAGAGCCCGCCCATCTCGTGCATGTTCTGCGTGCCGGCGGCGTGGATGACGCTGCCGGCGGCCAAAAACAGCAGGGCCTTGAAGAAGGCGTGCGTCAACAGGTGGAAGATGCCGGCCTCCATCGCCCCGACCCCGAGCCCCAGCATCATGTAGCCGAGCTGACTGATGGTGGAATAGGCGAGCACCTTCTTGATGTCGGTCTGCACGCAGGCGATCGTCGCCGGAATGAAGGCGGAAACGGCCCCGACCAGACCGACCCAGAAGAGCGCCGAGGGCGCCATCTGGAAGATCGGATAGGTCCGCGCCACCAGGTAGACGCCGGCGGCGACCATGGTCGCCGCGTGGATCAGGGCGCTGATGGGCGTCGGGCCCGCCATGGCGTCCGGAAGCCAGATCTGCAGGGGGACCTGCGCGGACTTGCCGACCGCCCCCAGGAAGATCAGCAGCGCGATCCCGTTCAGGGTCGCCGCCGGCAGGTGCAGGGCGGCGAGGTCCCCGGGCAGGGCGGCGAACTGGAAGGTGTGGGTGAGCGTGAAGCACCACCAGATCCCGAGCAGGAGCCCCACGTCGCCGATGCGGGTGACCATGAAGGCCTTGGTCGCGGCGCGCCCGTTGGCGGGGTCCTCGAACCAGTGGCCGATCAGGAGATAGGAACACAGGCCCATGATCTCCCATGCGGCGAAGAACAAGATGAAGTTGTTCGCGATCAGGGCCGTCAGCATGCCGGTCACAAAGAGCGTCACGTTGGCGAAGAAACGATTGTACCGGATGTCGCCCTTCATGTAGCCCATCGAATAGATCTCGATGAAGCAGGAAACGAACGTCACCATGGTCAGCATGACGGCCTGCAGCGGCCCGACGGAAAAGCCCATCGGCACGTCGACGCCGCCGATCGACAGCCACGGCACCGACACATCGATGCTCGCGCCACCGATCGTCTGCAGCAGCATTCCCAGGGACAGCACAAAGCCCAGCGCCAGCGCGACGACACCGAAGAGGGCACTGCGCTCCTTGGCCCAGCGGCCCAGGAAGACGTGTCCGGCATAGCCGAGGAGGGCGAAGAGGGGCACCAACCAGGCGAGGGACAAGGGCAAGTGGGGCTCACCGCCTTTCCGGGCTGCCGGGGGACGCGCGCCCCAGGCGGGCGGCACGCGGGACCCCCGGAGACACCGGGATCGGGGCAGATCGCACGCGTCGCGGGCTCTCGCCCCGTCGCCCCCAGCCGGCCCGCCGCCAGCCAGGCCGACGCGACAGGGGGGGGCGGGCCGCCCCTATCCCTTCATGTCGCTGATCTCCTCGATCTCGATCGCGCCCCGCCGCCGGGACACGATGATCACCAGGGCCAGACCGACCGCCGCCTCCGCGGCCGCGACGGCGAGGACGAACACCGCAAAGGCCTGTCCACGGTCGGCGCCCTGGGGCAGGTAGCGGGAGAAGGCCACCAGATTGATGTTGACCGCATTGAGCATGACCTCGATGCCCATGAGAATCATGATGGCGTTGCTCCGGCGCAGGGCCGCGAACAGGCCGACGCAGAAGAGCAGCGCGCCGAGGACCAGGAAGTCGACGAGCGGGATACCCTGCGCAGCGATCACCGGCCCCGGCCCCCTTCCGCCCGGGTCAGGATGATGGCGCCGATCATCGCCGCCAGCAGCAGGACGGACGCCACTTCGAAGGGGAAGGCATACGTCTTGAACAGGGCGCCGGCGATGAAGGCCGTGGAGTCGGCCGGCGCCGGCAGCGGCGTCCCCGGCAGGGCGGGGGCGGCGCGGAGATAGACGACCAGGAAGACCGCGAATAGCAGCACGACCCCGGCCAACGGGAAGAAGCCGAGGAAGGGCGAGCGCAGCGACCCCAACAGGCCGCGCCCCCGCGGCTCCTCGATGTCCTTCATCTCTGAGAGCATGATCGCGAAGATCACCACCGTCATGACGGCCCCGGCATAGAGAAGCAACTGCACCGCCGCCAGGAAGTCGGCCTGGAGGAGGAAGAACACGCCGGCGACGCCCGCGAAGGTCAGGGCCAGAAACAGCGCCGCGTGCGTGACCAGGGGCGCCGTCGCCACCCGCCAGCCCGAATACACGGTGACGGCACCGAGAAGAATGAATGCGGCCATCGGCCAGTTCAACCGTCTACCCCCCGAGCGCCCCCGCGAACACCGCCGCCGGACCGCGCGCGTTCTCCACGCACTTAGGGCCGCGCCGGCGTTCCGGCGGCCACGGCCTCCTCGGCGTCGAGCCGCTCCCCGCCCGCGACCCGCAGGGCCCTGCTGGTCTTCCAGAGCTCGGCCAGCTGTTCCTTATTGAAGATGAGGTCCTGCACCTGGTACGAGGACAGTTCGACCACGTCTGCCATCTCCAACGCGTCGAACGGGCAGGCCTCGACGCAGAGATTGCAGACCATGCAGTGGGAGAGGTCCAACTGGAACGTCTCCGGCCAGGGTTTGCGGTGACCGTCCTCGCCCACGGCCTGCACGATCTCGATGCACGACGGCGGGCAACTCCGCTCGCAGAGTCCACAACTCACGCAGTTGAGCAGCCCCGTCTCCTCGTTGACCTTCAGCACCGGTACGCTCCGGCTGCCCCGCTCGAAGGGCGGCTTCTCCTCTGGATAGCGCACGGTGACCGGCTTGCGCAACATCTCGCGAATCGTGATCCCATGGCCGACGACCATGCTCTTGCCCGTATTCCAGAGCCGCTCCCACAACGCCACGGCGACTCACCTCACCATCAGGTACAGCGCGGTGCCGAGGACGTTGACCACCGACACCGGAAATAGGAACTTCCAACCCAGATCCATTAACTGGTCGATGCGCACCCGCGGCAGCGTCCAGCGGATCCAGATGCCGACGAAGACCAGGACGTAGGACTTGATGAGAAACCAGATCCAGCCGGGGAGCCACGGCCCGTGCCATCCCCCGAGGAACAGCGTCACACCGAGGGCGGAGGTCGTGAACAGGTTGCTGTACTCGGCGATCGCGAACATCGCCCAGCGGATGCCGCTGTACTCCGTGAAGTAGCCGGCGATCAGTTCCGACTCCGCCTCCGCGAGGTCGAAGGGCGTGCGGTTGAGTTCCGCCAGCGAGGCGACGTAGAAGACGATGAACCCGAGGATCTGCGGGAAGACGAACCACTCGTGATGGGTCACCTGCGCCTGCACAATGCCCTGGAGCGACAGGGTGCCGGTGGCCACCACGACGCCGACGGTGGAGAGGATCAGGGGGATTTCGTAGCTGAAGAGCTGGGCTCCGGCGCGCATCGCGCCGACCAGGGAGTACTTGTTGTTGCTGCCCCAGCCCGCCATGAAGATCCCGAGCAGCGTGAACGAGGTGACCGAAGCGAAGAAGACCAGCCCGATGTTCAGGTTCTGCAGGACGACCGTCCGCCCGATGGGCAGCACGAGGTAGACCAGCACCGCCGGGACCAGGGCCACCGCGGGGGCGAGCGTCCACAGCCACTTGTCTGCGCCGCCCGGGACGAAGTCCTCCTTGGCGACCAACTTGAGGATGTCCGCGGCGGACTGGAAGACGCCCGCCGGACCGCCGACGCGGAGCGGGCCGTAGCGCCGCTGGATGTAGCCCGAGATCTTGCGCTCGGCCCAGATGAGCACGAAGGCGTTCAGGCCGAGGAAGGCCACCACCGCGGCGGCCTTGAGAATGGAAAACAGCAGGATGTTCACGCCGACACCGCCCCGTGGCGCGGCCGCGCCGGGGTCTGAAACGCCGTAGGGCGGTCGACCGAGTCCCGGCCTGGACGGAGGACGAAGCCACGCATCAGCGGTCCACCTCGCCCATGATGACGTCCGTACTGCCCACGGCGGCGATCAGGTCGGCCACCTTGCTACCCTCGGCCATCAGCGGCACCAGTTGCAGGTGGCAGAACGACGGGGCCCGCCACTTGAGACGGTACGGCTTGGCGCCGCCGTCGCAGATCAGGTGGACCCCCACCTCGCCCCGCGGGGACTCCACCCGGCTGTAGTATTCGCCGGGACGCGGCCGGACGTTGGGCCGCACGCGGCCCAGGACCGGGCCGTCGGGCAGGATCCGGATCACCTGCCGGATGATGCGGATGCTCTCCTTGATCTCCAGCATGCGCACCATCGCGCTGTCGTAGGTATCGCCGTTCTTGCCGGTCGGCACGTCGAACTCGAATTGGTCGTACGAGAGGTAAGGCGCGGCCCGCCGCAGATCCCAGGCGACGCCCGTGGCCCGGAGCATCGGTCCGCTGGCGCCCCAGGCGACGGCCTGCTCCGGGGTGAGCCGACCGACGCCGATGGTGCGCTCGCGATAGATCTGGTTCTCGATGAGGAGCGCCATGTATTCAGGCCAGGCCTGCCGCTCCAGGTAATCGAGGAACTTCTCCAGTTCCCGGAACCAGGAGTCCGGCACGTCGTTGCGCAGGCCGCCCAAGCGGTTGTAGGCGTAGAGCATCCGCGCGCCGGTCGCCTTCTCCATCAGCGTGTAGCCCATCTCGCGCTCGCGGAAGGCGTACATGAAGGGGGTGAAGGCCCCCAGGTCGAGGCCGAAGGTACCGTAGAAGAGGACGTGGCTGATGATGCGCTGCAGTTCGGAGAAGAGTACCCGCAGGTGCGTCGCGCGGACCGGCACCTCGATCTCGGCCATCTTCTCGACCGCGAGGCAGACGGCGACCTCGTTGGTGATGGCCCCGAGATAGTCGTTGCGGTCCGAGAAGGGGACGATCCCCGGGAAGGACCAGCCCTCGACGATCTTTTCGAAGTTGCGGTGCAGAAAGCCGATGTCCGGGACCACCTTGACGACGACCTCGCCGTCCAGCGTCACGATGAGTCGCAGCACGCCGTGGGTGCTGGGGTGCTGCGGGCCCATGTTGATGGTCATCAACCGGTGCTCGGCGCCGGGCTCCGCCGGCGCAGCGTCCGCCCCCCCCGCGACGGCGGCCCCCCGCGGGGTTGCGGCCGCGGGCTCCGCGAGCGTCGTGCCGGAGCCGCCCCGCAGCCCTTCGTCCGTGGCCATTCCCCGGTCCCCCTCCCGTTCCCCCGGCAGCGCAGGCGCGCACACCGGCGCACCCGGCCCGCCACCGACGGATCCGCGCCGGCGCGCCGCGTCCCCTCAGCGCACCCGCACCTTGCGGGCCCGCTGCTCCCGGCGGTCGACATAGTCCTTGCGCAATGGATAGCCGCCGGAGAAGCCTTCGGGCGTCAGGATCCGCCGCAGGTCCGGATGCCCCTCGAAGCGCACGCCGAGCAGATCGAAGACCTCACGCTCATGCCACTCGGCGCCGGGCCAGACCCCGGTGACGCTGGGCAGCCAGGGCAAGTCCTCCCCCCCGTCCCCTCCCCCCGAGGCCCCTCCCGGGACCTTGGGGGCGGCGGCCTTCAGCACCAGGCCGAGGCCCGGCCGCGCGATGGAGTAGACGTGGTACACAAGGTCGATGTGCTCCGGATAGTCGACGCCGGTGAGGCAGGTCAGGTAGTCGAGACCGGGACTCGGAGCGGCGCGCAGGGCCACGCAGACCTCGAGCAGGCGCTCCCGCGCGACTCGGTAGGCCGGCAGACCCAGAGTGAGCGGGTCCGGCTCCAGCCCGGCCACGGCCGCCTGCACCTCGGCGGCGAACGCCTGCAGAGCCGGGCTGAGCGGGGGCGCGGCCGGGGCCTCCCGTCCCGCGTCGGCCGCGGCGGCCCGGGCCCCGCCACGGGCAGCGGCCGCCTTGGCCGCGGCGAGCGCGGCGGCCTTGGCTTTGGCGGCGGCCCGCACCTCGGCCGGCCCGGCGTTCGCCGCCGGCGCCCCAGGGCCCGCGGAGTGCACCCCCGGCCGTGCGCCAGCGGCACCCGTGGCGCCACCGGAGCCCTGCACCCCTGCCGAGGCGCGTCCCCCCGTTCCGTCTGTCGCAGCCTGCGGCGGATTCTCCGGCCCCTGCCCGCCCATCGTGCGCCCCCTTCCGCGGATGCCCCTGGGGAAGCCCCCGGCGGCGGAACGTCGGCAGCCCCCTCCCCGGGGGCGCTAGCCGGGCCCGCGGCCCGCCGCCACGGCCTCCCGTACCGGTGGCGCCGGCGGTGCGCCGGCTTTGGCGGAAAGGTGCAGGATCTTGTCCTGCAGCAGCAGGATCCCGTGGAGCAGCGCCTCCGGCCGCGGGGGGCATCCCGGCACGTAGATGTCGACGGGGACGATCTTGTCCACGCCGTCCACGACGTTGTAGCCCTGGTGGTAGGGTCCGCCATTGCTGGCGCAGCCACCGAGGGCCAGCACCCAGCGCGGCTCGGACATCTGCTCATAGAGCTGCTTGATGCGGGGCGCCATCTTCTCGGTGACCGTGCCGGCCACGATCATCAGGTCGGACTGCCGCGGGGACCCGCGGGGGATCATCCCGAAGCGGTCGAAGTCGTATTTGGGCCCGCCGGTAGCCATCATCTCGATAGCGCAGCAAGCGATGCCGAAGGTCATGTACCAGATCGAATTGGACCGCGCCCAGTTCACCAGGGACTGGGCCGTGCCCGTGAAGACTCCGGGGAGGTGCTGCAGGAGGGGGGGCAGCGACTCAGAGGACCGCCCCTCGCCCCGGACGGGGTTGGTACCGAGCCACGTGTGCGGGCCGGCGGGTTCGGCGGCCGCGCTGTCGGCGACTTCCGAGGGCCGGCCGCGACGGCTTGCGTCTACATCCATGTGAGCACCTTCTTCTTCCAGGCGTAGACCCAGCCGATCAGCAGCATGACGACGAACACCACGATCTCGCCGAAGGCGAGGCCACGGTTGAGGTGCAGGTAGATCACGGCCCAGGGATACAGGAAGATGCTCTCGATGTCGAATACGAGGAAGATCAGGGCGAAGATGTAGTAGCTGATGTGGAAGCGCACGCGCGCGTCCCCGAAGGGCAGTTCTCCGCTCTCATAGGCGCGCTGCTTCTCCGTATCGGGATGGTCCCGGCGCAGAAGGCGACCCGCGAGCACCGTGCCGAGGGGAAAGATGGCACCCGCGACGGTGAAGACGACAATGTCCAGATACTTCTCCATCTCGGCCAACTCCCCCGGGCCGCCTGCCGCCGCGCGGCCCAGGGCCATCCGGCTCGGCGCCCGAAGCATTATAGTGTGCCCCAGAACTCGCGTCAATTTGAGGTCTGCACCAGCAGCGCTGACGCCGGAGTGGTCCGGGAGTGGGGCGGAGGGGGGGAGACACGGGGGCGCAACGGGGTGCAGCGCGGTCGGGAGGCCCGGTCGGGAGGCCCGGTCGGGAGCCCCGGTCGGGAGCCCCGGTCGGGAGCCCCGGTCGGGAGCCCCGGTCGGGAGCCCCGGTCGGGAGCCCCGGTCGGGAGCCCCGGTCGGGAGCCCCGGTCGGGAACCCCGGTCGGGAACCCCGGTCGGGCGGATATGCGCGGTCGGGGTGGGTGCAGCCGGGGCCAGGGGCCGAGCGCGGGCGCGGTGGACCGCCCAGGGGCATGGCGCGACAGCGGAGGTGGACGGTGCGAAGTACGTCGGGTCCTTTCAGACGACCGGACGGAGTGGCGCGGGTTTTGCCCTCAGGGCGCGCCGGCGGGCGTAGTCGAGCCAGGGGCCGCTGTCCCCCGCACGCAGCAGGGACGTCGCTCCGAAAGCGGCGCGTCGGCACCGAGTTCCATAACTCCAGGCCAGCGCCGGCCAGGGTGTTCAGCAGGTGGCCGAGCTGCAGGTGGTGGTGCCAGGCCCGGATGGCGGTTCCAGTCCCAGGAGAAAGCGTGTGCGTGGCGGGGTTAGGACGGCACCGCCAAAGTGGTTTCCGCGCGCCGGACCGGATCCGAACAGCCTTGGAGTCCAAGGGACTTGGAAGCAGTGGCCTCGCAAGAGAGGACTTTTGCAGCGGCCACAGAGGCGTGTTGCTTCTCAGCCAGGGTGCGTGCGCGATGTCCCAGCGGTGTCGGCCACGCCGGCGTCCACCGGGCGGGTCGATCGGTGCAGGGCTGCGCGGAGGCCGACCCGAACCGTTCGCCCGGTGGCGGCGCACGCCACGCATCCGGCCGTCGGGAGCGTCCCGATCCGGGCGGTACGGCGGATGCCGCGGGAGAGGGGACCGGGATGCACTGGCTCTGGGCCGCCGACGATAGCCTCTTCCATCTCTTCAACGGGCATCCATCGGGCGCCCCGGCGCGCGCCGCGGCGGGGCTGGCCCTCTTTCTGTCCTCCGGCGGGGCGTGCTGGCTGGCCCTCTTTCTCCTGGTGTTCATGGTGGGCGGCCGCAGGGGACGCCGCGTCGCCCTCACGGGGGCGGTCGCGGTCCTCCTGGCCCATGCGGTGGCGGCATGGGGCCTGGAGGGACTGTTTCAAAGGGCCGATCCGTCCCTGTCCTTCTCCCGGCAGGTCTTCACGCTGCCTGCCTTCCAGCAGCGATTCTCGTTTCCGGCCGCGCGGGCGGCGGAGGCGGTCGCGGCGGTGCCCTTCCTCAGCCGGGGCGGCCCGGCCGCGACCGGCCTGGTCTGGACGCTGGCGGCCGCGGTCGCGTGGGGGGAACTGTACGCAGGGGCCGCATTCCCGAGCGATGTGCTGGCGGGCGCCATCGTGGGCCTCGCCTGCGCGGGCTCGGCGCTGTGGCTTCTCGGCAACCCGTTCCGGCGGCGCAGCGGGCAGGTGATCCCCCTGCCGCGGCGCATCCGGCGCGCCTCCCCCGGGGTGGCGCCCGTCCGCGGGCGCCGGTAGGCGGATCCGGCGAGGCCGGCCGCCCCCCCCACCCCACCGGGCAACCCCGCGCCCTAGCCCCTCCCGGCCCCCCCGTCCCCCCCGAGCGCAGGGCCCGGTCGCAGGCCGGCCTCCCAGCAGGCCGTCCCGAGCGCCAGGACGGCGGCGGGCCGCCACAGGTCGGCTCGCTGCACCGCCCCGCCCGTCACCCAGGACACGGTGCCGCGCTCCCGCCACCCCTCGGCGGGGCCGCCGGCCGCCTGGGCCGTGGCCTCGGCCCGCGTGCCCCCCCCGCGCCGGACCGGCTCCCCCAAC
>Ga0080006_1228277_pt1 | contig 46789 bp, 44 predicted proteins | sample RS3BMetagenome_FD_69209 | JGI IMG/M metagenome (GOLD analysis project Ga0080006, IMG submission 69209) | Ferric oxide microbial mat and aquatic microbial communities from Rainbow Spring, Yellowstone National Park, USA - RS3B (SPADES... ... | reverse complement strand
CTTAGCGCGTGCGGCCCGGTTGGGACGCCGGGGGCGGAGCGGGCCGGCAGGCCGCCGAAGCCGCAGCCGCCGTAGGTGTACGGCGGGCTCGACATGGTGCAGGCCGCGAGCAGGACGTTCGTCGTGAAGGCGACGTCCTGGGCCGTGATCGCCTTGCCGTTCGACCAGTTCCAGTTCTTCAGGGTCACGGTGAACTTGGTGTCGTTCGCATTGGTCGTGATCTTCGAGGCGAGCGAGTCGGCCCAGTCGATCGTGTCGGTGCCCGACACCATCACGACCGGCGCCCACATCATATACTCCACGCCGCTGTTGTAGATCGTGTAGGCCGAGGCGTTGGCGATCGGGGCGTAGTCGGTGATGCCTACCTGAAGCGGCAGCGCCGTGACGACCGTATCGGCCTTCTGCAAAGGCGCCTGGGTCGCCGTCGAGGTGGTGCCGCCGCACGCGGCCAGCAAGATGGCCGCCGAGCCAATGAGACCGCTCATGGCGGCCCATCGGTTCATCTTCATCCAAAGACCTCCTTGCGCATTCTCCGGCACCGGCCGGGGGATACCGTGGTGCTTGGCGCGCGCATCGCAAACCGCCCCGGGCTGCGTCGTCCGGACTGCCTGATGCCCTCCGCTGCAACCCTCCCTTGCCTAGGTCCTCGAACCCTTGCGAAGTAACGACGACGATGAGCGCGAGACGGCGCCGACATAGCGGGGTCGTCGCGGCGCAACCCGGATGGATCTGCGGCGCACGGCGCCTGCGGATCTCGCACGGCTGATTCTATGAGTGGACTCCCAACTCCTCCGCATGGGCGCAGCTCCGATGTCCATTTGGCCCTGCCTGCCGACGCCACGCCACGCGTCCTTGCAGGGCCTTCTTTCCGTGGATACGCGCGGCAGGCAGTCCGCCGGCCCTGGCGCAATGCTACCTGCGACGCGGTATTTAGGGTTTTCGCAACGCCCGTCGCGACCTGATTGGCCAGACCAACAGCGAAACGCGGCCGGATCGCCATTCCTGACGTCCCGGCCGCGATCTTAGAAATGCTTAACTTTGTTCCGAAGGTGCAAGAACCTCTAAGACTTGCCGCGGCCAGCCGCTGAAGCGCCTCTTGACGCTAGCCATCAGGCGGTTTGCGGCGTGCCCATGCGACGTCAGCGTCGTCGACATCCGCGTGAAGCGTGGCCACCCGCGCGGCTGTCGGCACGTACCGTTCCATGGACGCGGCCCTCGCGGCAAGCGTCCTACCGTGACAGCACCGACCGCAGCGCCACGTCAAGCTCGGGATGGCGGAAGCGGTAGCCCTGCGCCTCGAGTCTGCGCGGCATCGCCCGCTGGCCCGCGAGCAGCACCGCCTCGCCCATCTCGCCGAACGCGAGGCGCACGAGCGGCCCAGGCAGGGGAAGCGCGGAGGGACGGTGCATGGCCTCTCCCAACGCACGCGCGAACTCGCGGCCGCGCACGGGCCTCGGCGCCGTCAGGTTGTAGGCGCCTTCGGCATCCGGCTCTTCCAGCAGCATGCGAATGGCGCCTATCTCGTCGTCGAGCGAGATCCACGGGAGCCACTGGCGTCCCGAGCCGACCGGTCCGCCCAGGCCGAGCCTGAAGAAGGGCCTAAGGCGCCCCAGCATGCCGCCCGCCGCCGCAAGCACGACGCCGGTGCGCAACCGCACGACGCGGGCGCCGAGGTCGGCGGCGCCGAGTGCGGCCTCCTCCCAGGCGACGCAGACCTTCGCGAGGAAATCGTCACCGGGCGGCTGCGCCTCGTCGACAGGCTCGTCGCCGCACGGTCCGTAGTAGCCGACGGCCGACGCGCAGAGAAAGGCCCGCGGCCGGACGCCTGCGCGCTTGAGGGCCGCGATCAGGCGGCGCGTCAGGTCCTCGCGGCTTTGCGCGATCTCCAGCTTGCGCCTCGCGGTCCAGCGGCCCGCCGCGATCGGACTGCCGGCGAGGTGCACGACGGCGTCAAGGTCGCCGAGGCCCGCGAGCGCAGCCAGGTCGCCGTCCGCCCGAGGCAAGAGCGTCGACCCCGCGCCTTGCGGCACCGCTGCCTCCCTGCGCTGCAGCACCGTGACCTCGTGGCCGCCCGCGAGAAGCTCCCGAACCAGCCGGCCGCCGATGAGGCCGCCGGCACCGCTGACCGCGACGTGCATCGCCGATCCCTCCCGCCAGCGGTTTCGCCGCCGCGTGCGGGGGCGCCTGCCAGGGCGTTCCAGTCCCTCAAAGGCTCCCCTTGGCCCCGCGGCCCGCTGCGGCCAGGAGGCCGACGAGCCAGAGCAGCATCGCGAGCATGTCCATGCCGAGGCTGATGCCGTGCAGCACGCCGAATGCGCTCGTGCCGACGGCACGGTTCACCTGAGGCAGGAGCCAGAGCCAGGCTGCGAGCGTCAGCAGCAGGGCGAGCAGGGCCGCCATGGTCGGCAGGCGCCGCGGGCCGAAGGCGAAGAGGCCAGCCAGGACGAGCAGCGCCCCGAAGGCGCCGACCACCAGGTAGAAGCGCGGGAAGACGGCGGCGAGGAAGGTTCCGAGCTGCCGGCCGCCCAACGTCGAGAAGGCCGCCTCCGGCACCACGAACGTGAAGAAGGCGCTGACGCCGAGCAGGAAGCCGGAGATGGCCGTGTAGCTGAACCGCATCGCCGCACCCCCATCGCCATGCGATTGGTCCTGCCGCCGGCTCAGGTCGTCAGGCGGCGCGCCAGGGCACGCACCGGCAGGTAGGCGAGCAGCGCCGCGTAGCCGATGAGCCAGACGAACTGCCAGAGCACCCCTGGCCCCATCTGCCCGAGCACCATGGCCCGCGCCAGGACGACGCCGTGGTAGAGCGGCAGGATGTAGATGATATCCTGCACGATCCAAGGCAGGTGCGTGACGGGAAAGAACACGCCGCTGAACATGAACATCGGCGTGATGACGAGGCTGAAGTAGTAGAACAGCTGCTCGTGGGTCCGGGCCACGGCGGCGACGTAGAGGGCCGGCGCCGTGAAGAGCACGCCGAAGAGCACCAGGGGCACCGGCAGAAGCAGGGACCACCAGGAGTGCACGAGGCCGAAGGCCAGGATCACCAGGAAGAAGACGGCGCCGTAGAGGATGGCGCGCGTCGCCTCCCAGAGGTACTCGCCGAGCACGATCTCCGGCACGGTGAGGGGCGACGTCAGCATCGCCGCATAGACGCCGCTGCTGTTGAGCTTGTCGTACGTCTCGAAGCCGGCGTCGAACGTGACGGCGTTCATGGCCGTCACGGCCAGCAGGCCGGGTGCGATGAACTGCAGGAACGAGACCCCCTGCATCACGGCGACATACGCGCCAAGGCCGACGCCGAGCGCCAGGAGGTTCGTCAGCGGCTCGCCGAAGTTGAGCAGGATCGAGGAGCGCCAGAACTTGCGCCAGGCGACGAAGTCCCGCCACCAGACCGCGGCGCCCGCACGCAGGAGACGAGCAGTGTCGTTCATTCGCGCAGGTCCCTCCCGGTCAGGGTCAGGAAGACGTCCTCGAGGTTGGTCGGTCGGACCAGCATGCGGCTCGGGGCCAGGCCCCGCACGGCGAACGCCTGCCCGATGCGGCCGGGCTCGGCCGAGTAGAGCACGAGCGTGTCGCCGTGACGGTCAGAGAGTATCAGGCCGTCGCCGGCGGCGGCGATGAACGTCTGGTCGTCCTCACCCGGCTGCTGCCAGATCTCGACGGCCTCCCGCCCGACCGTGCGCTCGATCAGCGGTCGCGGCGCGTCCTCCTGCAGGATGCGTCCGTGGTCCATCACGACCAGCCGGTCGGCCAGGCGCTCGGCCTCGTCCATGTAGTGGGTCGTCAGCACGATCGTGACGCCCTGCAGCTTGAGCTGCCCAACGGCGCCCCACACCAGCAGGCGCGCCTGCGGGTCCAGTCCCGTGGTCGGCTCGTCGAGCACGAGGATGTCCGGCCGATGCATCAGGGCGCGGGCGATGACGAGCCTGCGGCGCATGCCGCCCGAGAGTTCGCGCACCGCCGCCTTCGAGCGGCCCTCGAGCTGCATGAAGGTGAGGAGCTGCTCGGCGTGGCGGACGGCCTCCGCCGCCGGCATGCCGAAGTAGCGGGCGTAGACCAGGAGATTCTCCATGAGGCTCAGATCCGGATCGACATTGTCGTCCTGGGACACGATGCCCAGGCGCTCCTTGATGCGGCGCTCGCCGATGTCCGCGGCCAGCGACAGCACGGTGAGCTGCCCGCCGCTCACCGGCGACAGGCAGGAGAGCATGCGGATCGTACTCGACTTGCCGGCGCCGTTCGGTCCGAGAAAGGCGAAGCACTCGCCGCGGCGGATCGTGAAGTCGACGCCCCGCACCGCGTGGACGTCGCCGTAGGTCTTCTCCAGCCCCCGCGCCACGATGACCTCCCTGGGCAGGTCCTGGGCGCCGCGGGCGAGACCGAAGTCACTTGCTACCGAGACCAACTCCTTGCGACGGCTCTCGATATAGCCATTCCCGCCACCGGGCGCGAACTCCTTTATGCGGAACAAACGTTCCCGAACGCGCCGGCTCCGCACGGAGCGGCTGCCGGCCGACGTGCACCGGTCGCGGCGCCTGCAGCGGCTGCGCCAGCGCCTTGCGGCCGGGCTGCGGCCCACCCTAGGCTTCGACCTCGACATGTCCGGCCCCGGCTTTTCTTGCGGCGTTCCGTGGCGCCGTGTGCCTGGGGGCCTTTGCCCGGTGCGGCGATTGCAGGAGAATGGCGACGTCCCGTCGCAGTCTTGGCCGACCGGCCCGATCGCTCGCGCAGGGAGGCCCTTGTATGGCCCTTGACGTCGCCTCCGACGATGCCTTCAGCGATGCAAGAACACTGCTCGGCCGCTTCGCCCGCCTGGACACCAGCCCCAGCACCGTGCTCGAGGAGCAGGAGCGGCGCCTCGCCGCCCTCGAGCCCCGGCTGCGCTGCTACATCACCCATGACGCCGAGGGAGCCAGGGCGGCGGCGCTCGCCGCGGACGCGGCGTGGCGCGAGGGCAGACCCAGAGCGCTCCTCGGCCTTACCCTCGGGGTGAAGGACCTCTACGACGTGCAAGGGCTGCCCACCACCGGCGGCAGCGGCGCGTACGGAGAAGAGCCGGCCCAAGAGGACGCCGTCGTCGTCCGGCGCCTGCGGCGGGCGGGAGCCGTGATCACTGGCAAGCTCAACACGGAGGAACTCGCCTTCGGCGTCATCAGCGACCCGACGCGCAACCCGTACGACACGTCGCGCATCCCTGGCGGCTCCTCGGGCGGGTCTGCGGCCGCCCTGGCGGCAGGGCTCGTCCATCTCTCCATCGGCACCGACACCGCCGGCTCGATCCGCATCCCTGCGGCGCTCTGCGGTGTCGTGGGCTTCAAGCCGAGCCAGGGCATCGTCCCGCGCACAGGCATCATGCCGCTCTCGTACAGTCTCGACCACGCGGGGCCGATGGCGCGCGACATCCCGAGCGCCCGCCTGCTGTTCTCGGTGATGTCCGGGCCGGATGCCGACGACCCCCTCGCGCTGCCGGCCGTGCCGGACCCGCCCGGCCCCGCCGGCGGCCTCGGCGTGCCCTGGGCATGGCTTCAGGAGGAGCTCGACCCGGACAGCCTGGAGCTGTTCGACCAGGCACTCGCCCATCTGGCCGCCATGGGACTGCGGCCGCAAGGCCTCGACTGGCCGCCGCCGGAGGAGTTCGCCGGCCTGCAGGGCCGCATCCGCGCGCCCGAGACCTATCTCGTGCACCGCGACGCCGTCGCGCTACGCCCCGAGCGCTTCGGGCCGGGCCTCGTCGGGCGCATCGTCGCGGGCAAAGCGGCGGAGGGCGTCGACTACGTGCTGGCCCAGCGCGAGCGCCATCAGCTGAAGCGGAGTCTCGAGCGCGACCTCGAGCGCCGCGGCGTCGGCCTCGTCGCCCTCCCGACCACGCCGATCCCGGCGCCGTCCGTGGGGCAGAGCCGCACCGCGCTGCGCAACGGGACGGAGATGTCGGTGCGGGACGCCCTCATCCGCTACACGGCGCCCTTCAACGTGACGGGCTGGCCCGCCCTGAGCCTGCCGCTCGGCCTCGGCCGGGACGGGCTGCCGCGGGGACTGCAGCTCGTGGGTCGCCCGTACGACGACCAGAGGCTTCTCGACACCGCCGAGGAGCTGGAGCGGCGGCTGCCCGCGTTGCCACGCCCGCCCGAAGCCTGATACCGTCAACCTGAGGAGGACCTGACTTGACTCAACCCACCGCATCCGATCGCCTGCTGCGCCAGGGACTCGGCGTCCTCTGGCTGCTCGACGGCCTGCTGCAGATGCAGCCCGGAATGTTCACGATGGACATGGTCTCGACGATCATGCAGCCCGCCGCGACGGGCCAGCCCGGCTGGCTCACGGCGCTCGTCGACTGGTCGATCCGCCTTGTCACGCCGCATCTCGTCCTGTTCAACTGGCTCGTCGTCGCCATACAGCTCCTGACGGGTCTGCTGCTGCTCTGGCCGCGCCCGCGAGCGCAGCGCGGCGGCCTCTGGCTCTCGCTGGGCTGGGGGGCGGTCGTCTGGCTGTTCGGCGAGGGACTCGGCCAGCTGCTCACCGGCACGGCCACCTTCCTGTCCGGCGCGCCCGGGTCCGCGTTCTACTACGCGCTGCTGGCCTTGATCCTGCTCCTGCCGAGCGGTGCGACTGCAGACCGGCAAAGGGGCCTGCACCCCTACGGCGCCGTCGTGGCCGGCAGTCTCGTGCTCGCGGCCCTGCTGCAGCTCTCCTCCGTCTTCTTCACGAGCCTCGGCCTGGCGGCGCCGTTCGCCGGCGGCGCCATGATGCCCCAGCCGCACTACATGCGCAGCCTGCTCGACGCCGTCGCGAACGTCGCCGCCCTGCACCCTGCCGTGTTCAACGTCGCCCTCATCGCGGTCTTCCTGGTCCTGGCGCTCTGGCTCTCTCTGCGCCCGTCGTCCCCAGCCCCCTATCTCGGGACGGGGGCGCTCCTCATCCTCGTGTGGATTCTCGGCCAGGACGCCGGCATGTTCTGGAGCGGCATGTCCACCGATCCCAACACCGCCCCCGTGCTGGCGCTCGCGCTGGCGGCCGCCTGGCGCGGCCGCCCGCACGCCTGGTTCCGGCGCGGGTCCTGAAGGTGGCTCTCAGCCTTCCTCGCGCCGTTCCCAGAGCCAGTCGACGAGATGGCGCACCCTGAACGCGTCCTGCGCCTCGCGGGCTCCGAGCCGCAGCTGCAGCTCGCAGCCCGGGTTCGCCGTGACGACGGTCGCGGCGCCGGTCTCCAGGATGTCCTCCACCTTCGCGGCCAGGATGCGGTCGCTCACGTCCGGCCGCAGGAGGTTGTAGATGCCCGCGGAACCGCAGCAGCCGTCGGCGCCGTGCATCTCGCAGTAGCCCTCGCCCGCGAGGAGCCGCCTCGGCTCCCGGTGTACGCCGAGGCCGTTCCTGAGATGGCAGGAGTCCTGGTAGGTGACGCGCTCCGCGCCGGCGCCCATCTCCGGTCGGTAGCCCTGGCGAACGAGGAGCGTCGCGACGTCCGCGACCGCGCCGCTCAGCCGACGCGCCCGCTCCGCCCAGAGAGGGTCGTCCGCGAGCAGCTCGCCGTAGCTCCTGAGGTGCGCCCCGCAGCCGCCGGCCAGGCTCACGACATGCTCGCCTCCGGACGCCTCGAACGCCGCGACCACCCTGCGGGCCATCTCCCGCGCCGCAGGCAGGTCGCCCTGGTGGGCGTGCAGGGCGCCGCAGCAGCCGGCGGACGCCGGCATGAGCTCCGCCGACGTCCCCGCCCGCCGCAGCAGCAGCGCCGCGCGGGCGTTGGTTCTCGGCCAGACGACATCCATCAGGCAGCCGCGGTGGATCTGCACCGACGCCCCCGGCTGCGGCGGCACGTCGGGCACCGCATGCGGCTCGGGCAGCGCGGCGAAGAGCCGCATGGCGCTGCCCCGGGGCCGCAGGCGCCTCGCCTGGCGCACGAGGCGCCCGCCCGCGGCCTGCCAGAGCCTCTTCGCCCAGCGAAGCAGCACATGGCTGCGCACGAGGCCTAGGGCAAGGCGCGCCGGCGGCGCCAGGGGCTCCTCCACCTCCCGCAGGCGGCTGCGTCCGACGAGCAGGATCTCCTCGTAAGGCACGCCAGAAGGGCAGGCGGCTTCGCAGGCGCGGCAGCCGAGGCACTCGCCGAAGGTGACAAGGCTCTCGGGCGTCGCCTCGACGTCACCCGCCAGGATGTCCTTGAGGCGGGCGATGCGTCCGCGCGGCGAGGACTCCTCGGTGCGCGAGAGGCGGTAGGTCGGGCAGGACTGCAGGCAGAAGCCGCACTGGATGCAGGTGTCGATCGCGTCCTGCACCTTCATGCCGCATCGCCTCCCCCAAGGACGCCGTCGGGATCGAAGACGGAGAGCAGCCGCTCCTGCCAGGCCCGCGTCAGCTCGTCCTGCGGCACCGCGAGGGCCCTCCCCTCGTAGCTCGCGCAGGCGGGCGGGCCCGCACGGCCCGCGATGGCGACGGCCGTCTCGCCGCGCACGCGCGAGAGGACGCGTCCCGCGGACGGCAGCACGAGGATGGGCGGCGCCCCGAGCGATGCGACCGCCTCCGCGACAGCCGCCCACGGCACGGCGAGGTCCAGGAGGTGTAAGGGGTCCTGCAGCTCCCCGCGCAGGCCCGCGAGGACCGCCTGTGCCTCGGGGGCGGGCGCGAAGCCTTCAGGGGCACTTGGCGCCTGCAGGTAGAGGCGGTAGAGCCCGGCCTCGGGCACGCCGAAGAGGGCTTGCGCCCCGCGGGCGCCGCGGTAGTCGAAGAGGCCGCCGCGGCGGGACCACCACGGGGCCGTGCGCCGCGGCACGAGGCGCAGTGTCATCTCGAGCGGCACGCCGAGGCGGCCCCGGCCGCCGATCAGCAGGCGGAAGAGGTCGTAGCCGGCGACGTTCTTCACGACGTCGCGGCCGAACCGCACATGCTCACCGTAGCCCGTGACGTAGGAGACGGCGAGGAGGTGCCTGCGCAAGGTGCCCTGCGCGATCTCCTCCGGGCCGTAGTCGTTCGTGGCCAGAAGCTCCGCGAAGGTATGCGCCCGCAGAGGTTCGACCGCAAAGCGCAGCGGGCTCTCCGCGAGCGCCTGGGCGAGCTCTTCGAGCGTCGCCCCTGCACCCACCCGCACCGTCATGTTGGGCAACGACAACTGGATGCTCCGCAGGGCGGAGAGGTCCGGCGCGAGGCGGCTCCCGTCCCGCCTTGCGCAGGCGATCGCCCGCTGCAGCTGGTCCGGTGCCGCGAGGGGGCCAGACGGCGGGTCGCCCGCGGCCGTCGCCGCCGCTGCCCGCGGCGCCTCCGGCACGGCCTTGCCGGGATTCAGGAGGGCTCCGGGATCGAGTGCCCGGCGCACCGCCCACATCAGACCGAGCTCCTCGGGGCCGAACATGACCTCGAGCTGTCCGAGCTTCTCCGTGCCGATGCCGTGCTCGCCGGTGATCGATCCGCCGAGCCTGACGCACGCCTCGAGCACCTCGCGGTTCGCCCGGTGCACCCTGCCGCTCTCCTCAAGGTCGGCGGGATCGTAGGCGAAGTCCGGATGCAGATTGCCGTCGCCCGCATGCCCGACCGTCACCGCCCTGAGGCCGTACCGCTGCGAGATCGCCTCGACGGCGGCCAGCATCTCCGTCAGGCGGTCGCGCGGCACCGTGACGTCCTGCGTCAGCACGCGCCGTCCGTAGCGCGCGACGGCGGCGTACGCACCCCTGCGCCCCAGCCAGAGCGCGTCGCGCTCCTCGGCGTCGCGGGCCGTCTCGCAGGAGAGCGCCCCGTGGGCGCGGCTCAGCTCCTCGGTCCGTGCGGCGCTCCTGTCCACATCCTCCGGCGGCCCGTCGAACTCCACGAGCAGCACGGCGCCCGAGCCCGCGGGGTAGCGCGCGACGCCCCACGCCTCGACCGCCGCGATCGTCGCCCGGTCGAGGAACTCGAGCGTCGACGGCAGCAGGCCGGACGCGACGATGGCCGACACGCAGTCCGACGCCTCGGCGATCTCGCCGAAGCTGAGCAGCATGGTGACCGCAGCCTCGGGGCGCTCTTCGAGGGCAAGCTCGACCGCACTGACGACGCCCAGCGTCCCCTCGGCGCCCGTGGCAAGCGCCGCGAGATCCGGGCCGCTCTGCCACGGCCCCGCGGCGAGGCGCCCTTGGCGGCCCTCGGCGTCCGTGATCTCGATCGCCGCGACCCGGTGGCCCGTCACGCCGTACTTCACGGCATGGGGCCCGCCGGCGTTCTCCGCCACGTTGCCGCCGATCGTCGAGACGCGGTAGCTGGCGGGGTCGGGCGGGTAGAAGAGGCCCAAAGGCAGCAGGATCGCGTCGAGGCTGCCGTTGACGACGCCCGCCTCGACCCGCATGCGCCGGTGCAGGACGTCCGGCGCGGATACGCCCTGCATGCGCTCGAACGACACGACGACGTCGCCCTGGCGCGGCACGGCACCGCCGCTCAGCCCCGTGCCCGCGCCGCGGGCGACGAGCCTGCCGCCGTGGCGCCCGACGATGCCGAGCAGCTCCCGCACCTCGCCCGCGTCCTCCACCTGCACCACCGCGAGCGGCACGCCGAAGGCGGTGCCCATCGCGTCGTAGCCGTACAGGCGCGTCCTGGCCCTGCCGCGCAGGCAGCGCGCGCCGAAGCGCCGCGAGAGCTCCGCGAGGAGCTCCTCGGACGCAGGCACCCTACCCCTGGACACAGCGGTTGCGCAGCGTGCCGACGCCCTCGACGGCGCTCACCAGCACATCCCCCGCGCGCAGCCAGCGCGGCGGAGTCTTCGCCTCGCCGACGCCCGGCGGCGTTCCCGTGAAGATCAGGTCGCCGGGCGCGAGCGTCGTGAAGCGCGAGATGTCCTCGATCAGCGTCGCGATGTCGAACAGCATCTGCGAGACGACCCCTTGCTGCATCACGCCCTCGCCGAGCTCCGCGTGGACGCGGCAGTCCCTGGGATCGGGCAGCTCGTCGCGCGTCACGATGTACGGGCCCACGGGGGCCGTCGCGTCGAAGTTCTTGCCCGGCGTCCACTGCGTGCCGCGGTGCTGCAGCGGACGCACCGACACGTCGTTGCCCACGGTCCAGCCGAACACGGCGCCCATCGCCTCCTGCCGCGCGATGCGGCGGCCGCCCTGGCCGATCACGACGACCAGCTCCGCCTCGTAGTCCACCTCCGGCACCTCGCGCGGCAGGGAGATGTCGCCGAAGGGGCGGATCAGGGTCGACGGGAGCTTCAGGAAGATCTCGGGCGCCTGCGGCACGGCGGCGTGCTGCTCCCTGGCGTGTTCGGCGTAGTTGCGCCCTATGCAGAGGATCTTCCCGGGCGCCGGCACGGGCGGCAGCAGCAGCTCTGGCTGCGCCGGGCGCAGCCGCCCCGTCGGCGCGTCGAGCGCCTCGGCCACCAGCGGGCCCGTTGCGTGCCAGGCGGCGATCAGGGACGGCATCTCGCGCGCCCTCAGGTCGCCGGGAGGCAGGATCTCACGCAGGTCGAGCCACGAAGAACCGTCCACCGTCGCGACAATGAACCGGCCGCCGTCCTCCATCACCGTGCCGAGCCGCACCTGACCACACTCCTCTGTCCCCTTCTTCCGAGGACGGGCCGCGTTTTCCTGCCCGCCGCAAAGGCCCCGGCGGGACCACGTCCCGCCGGGGCCTTTGCGGTTGCCGGTGATCAGGCGCTTTCCGATTCCCGCTCCTCGAACCAGGCCTTCGACTCCGCCGTGCGCCGTTCGAGATCCTGCCACTGGCCCATGATCTCGCGCTCGATCATCGCCTCGAGGTCGACGCTCTGGATGCCGCGCAGGTGGGCAAAGCGCTTCTGCATCTCGAGCCACTCCAGGAGCGCCATCGGATGCGCGGGGTAGTGCGTCAGCCGGTAGTGGCCGTCGACCACCTCGAAGAGCGGCCAGTAGCGGCTCTCCACCGCAAGGCGCGCCAGCCGCGCGCCGTCGCGGGCGTCGTGGCCCCAGCCGGGGGGACAGGTCGAGAGGACGTTGAGGAAGCTCGGCCCGTCCTGGCGCACCGCCCGCTCCACCTTCACGCTCAGGTCCTGCCAGTGCGAGGTGGAGGCCTGCGCCGCGTAGGGGATGTGGTGCGCCACGACGATCGCGGTGAGGTCCTTGCGCACCTCGGCCTTGCCGCGCCCGACGCTGCCGACGGGGCTCGTCGTCGTCGAGGCGGCGAACGGCGTCGCGCCGGAGCGCTGGATGCCGGTGTTCATGTAGGCCTCGTTGTCGTAGCAGACGTAGAGGAAGCGGTGACCGCGCTCGAGCGCGCCCGACAGCGCCTGCAGCCCGATGTCGTACGTGCCGCCGTCGCCGGCGAAGACGACGATCGTCACCTTCTCGCCCGAGAGCTTGCCGCGGTGCGTCATGGAGCGGTAGGCGGCCTCCACGCCGCTCGCCACCGCGGCGGCGTTCTCGAACGCGACGTGCAGCCACGGCACGCCCCAGGCGGTGAACGGGAAGCGGGTCGTCGCCACCTCGAGACAGCCCGTCGCGCTCACGGCGACGACGGGGCCCGGGATCGAGTCGAGCACGGTGCGGACGATCGTGGGGATGCCGCAGCCCGCGCAGAGCGAGTGGCCGCCGGTGAAGGCCGGCCGCTTCTCCTCCTGCAGGGCCAGCTGCTTAAGACTCGCCATGCTGATCCTCCCCCAGGAGACCGAGGTAGCGGATGCCGGCGTGCGCCGGCCCGGACAGTTCCGCGTAGACCCTTGCGATGTCCTGCGGCTGCGTATCGCGGCCGCCCAGGCCGTAGACGTAGCTGCGCATCTCGGCTGTTCCGGCGTAGCCGGCGCGGATGTCGGCGAAGAGCGGCGGGAAGGTGCCGGGGGCGGCGGCGCGGTCCAGCACCGCGACGCGCTCGACGCCTGCCAGAGCATCGGCCAGGGCCTGGTGCGGGAACGGGCGGAAGAGCCGCAGCACGACAAGTCCGACCTTCTCGCCGCGATCGCGCAGGTCGTCGACGACATCCTTCGCCGTACCGGCCGTCGAGCCGATCAACACGATGGCACGCTGCGCGTCGTCCATGCGATAGGATTCGACGGCGCCGAGGTGGCGCCCGAAGCGCAGCGCATAGGCGCGGCCGATGTCCGCGAAGACCTGCTCCGCGGCCTCGAGCGCCTGGATCTGGCGCACCCTGATCTCGAAGTAGGCGTCGGGCATCGCGAACAGGCCCTGGCTGCTCGGCCTGCTGCCGAGCAAGGGGTACGGGATCTCGTAGGGTCCGACGAAGTCCTGGACTTCCTCGTCGCGCAAGAGGGTCACGTTCTCGGCGCTGTGCGTCACGCTGAAGCCGTCCTGGCCGACGAGCACCGGCAGCAGCACCGCGGGATGCTCCGCGATGCGCGGCGCCATGACCATGAGGTCGTAGGCCTCCTGCGCGTCCTCCGCGTAGATCTGCACCGCGCCGCTGTCGCGCGCCAGCATGCCGTCCGAGTGGTCGCCGTGGATGTTGATCGGCGCGGAGAGCGCGCGGTTGCCGACCGCCATGACGATCGGCGCCCTGAGGCCCGCCGCGATGTAGATCACCTCGACCATGAGCGCGAGCCCCTGCGACGCGGTCGCCGTCATCGTGCGCGCCCCCGCCAGGGCCGCGCCGACCGCGGCGCTCATCGCGGAGTGCTCTGACTCGACCTGCAGCAGCACCGTGTCGACCTTGCCGTCGGCGACGAAGCGGCTGAACGTCTGGATGATCGGCGTCTGCGGCGTGATCGGGTAGACGGGCACCACGTCGGGACGGATCTGGCGCATGGCGTGCGCCGTCGCCTCGCCGCCGGTCAGCACCTCGACCCCGAGCGACGTCCTAGCCATCGCGCCTGCCTCCCTCCGGCAGGACTGCGCCGCGCGCATCGAGCGGCGTCGCCTCCGCCACCATCTGGATCGCGTTCGTCGGACAGACCTCGCTGCAGACCTCGCAGCCCTTGCAGAGGTCGTAGTCGAAGCCCTGGAAGACGCCGTGCTCCTGCTGCACCGCCGTGTCGGGGCAGTGGATCCAGCAGAGCAGGCAATCGACGCAGAGCGAGAAGTCCACGGAGGGCTTCACGCCGGTGCGCCAGCCGCCGGTGCGCGGCCGGGCGACGTCGCCCGGCAGCACGACACCGCCCGGCCGCAGGATCGCGTTCAGGCGCTCGCTAGCCATCGGCCCTACCCCTTTCCCCAGCGGCATAGCCCGCGGCCACGGCACGCACCGATGCGTCCTTGGCCTTTGCGGGCAGGTGGCCCATCACGTCCAGCAGGGCCTCCTGCATGTGCTCGAGCGACGGCGTGCCGACCCAGCCGGCGTAGGCTCCCAGCAGAACGACGTTGGGAAAGCGCGTGCCGGACTCCTTGGCGAGCTGGTCGGCGGGCACCCCGAGCACCTGGCCCGGGTACGTCTTCTCAACCTCGGCGGCATCGCCGGCGTCGACGACGTTGAGCAGCAGCCTGCCTTGCGCCTTCAGCCCGCTCGTCACGGGCACCTCGTGCGTCAGGCTCGGGTCCAGGACGACGACGATGTCCGGTTCGGTCACGGCGCAGTGCCGGCGGATCGGCCTGTCGTCGACGCGCGTGTACGCGAGCATCGGCGCGCCGCTGCGCTCCGGGCCGTACTCCGGAAACGCCTGCACCGACTTGTCCTCCTTGAGGTAGGCCACGGCGAGCACATGCGACGCCGTCTTGGCCCCCTGACCGCCGCGGCCGTGCCAGCGCACCTCGATCATGCCCGCACCTCCTCGAGCCGCCGCGCGATCGCGAGCGCCGCGCGCTTGGCTTCGCGCACGGCTTCGACCGCTGTCGCGCCACCGTTCACGGCGTCGCCGCCGGCGAAGTACTTCGGGTTCCCCGTCTCGCCCGTCAGCGGATCGACGACGATCCGGCCCCCCTTGAGCTCAAGTCCCTCGATCCAGCCGAGGAACTGGGTGCGCGGATTCTGGCCGAGCGCCGTGATCACCGTGTCGCAGGGGAAGACGAAGTCGGTACCGGGCACCTCCTCGGGCCGGCGCCTGCCGGAGGCGTCCGGCTCGGAGAGCCTGGCGTAGCGGCAGGTGACGCCTTCGAGCCGCCCCTTGCCCACATAGGCGATGGGAATGGTCAGCCAGAGGAAGCGGACGCCCTCTTCGCTCGCCTCCTCGACTTCGAAGCCGTAGGCCGGCATCTCCGCCTGCGTGCGCCGATAGAGCATCGTCACCTCGCGCGCGCCGAGCCGCAGGGCCTCGCGCGCGACGTCGATGGCCGTGTTGCCGCCGCCGACCACGGCGATCCGCTCGCCGAGCGGCGGCATCTCGCCGGCCTTGAGCGCCTCGATCCACGGCAGGGCCGCATGCACGCCGGGCAGGTCCTTGCCCGGCAGGTCGAGCATCGTGTCCTCTCCCAGACCGACGCCCAGGTAGATCGCGTCATACTCGGACTCGAGCGCCCGCAGGGCCTCCGGCCCGTCGATCGCACGGCCGAGCTGGAACTCGACGCCCTGCGCGACCAGCTGCTGCGCCTCCTCGTCCAGCGGCGACGCCCACAGGCGGTACGGCGCGATGGCGTAGCGCACGAGGCCGCCGACCGCGGCGCGCGCGTCGAACACGGTCACCGCGAGGCCGAGGCCGCGCAGGACGCTGGCGCACGCGAGGCCGCTCGGCCCGGCGCCGATCACGGCGACCTTGCCCCTGCTGGCGCCGGACGCCGCTCCGGCCGCGTGGCCGTGCATCAGGCGCGAGTCGGTGGCATAGCGCTGCAGGCGCGCGATCGAGACCGGCCGCTCGCCGTCGTGGTTCAGGACGCACGCGCCCTCGCAGAGCTCCTGCGTCGGGCAGACGCGCGCGCAGCTGCCACCCACGGGGTTTTCCGCAAAGATGATGTCGGCCGCGCGGTCGCGGTCGCTCTGCGCGATGGCGCGGATGAAACCCGGCACGTCGATGTCGGCCGGGCACGCGACGGTACATGGCGCCTTGGCGTAGGCGTCGCCACAGAAGAGGCAGCGCTCCGCCTCGAACGCGGCCTCTTCGGGCCCTCTCAGCGGCGGACGCAGTTCGCCGAACCGCGAACGGACCTGCTGCATGGATGAATCCCCCTCTTGCGCCTCGCCGCCGCGCCCCCCAAGGCCCGCTCGGCGTGGGGACCGGCTCGGAGCTTTGGGGACTTCCATGCGCCTTGCGGCGCGGCCGCTCTCCCCCTGTGCACTCGGTCCGGTCCTATCGCAATGATCTTAGTGAGGGTGGCCGAGGCCGCATACGGCCATTGGGACCTAATGGCCAAGGCGCTTGGCGTCGAGCCAAGTGCTGGCGGACCATGCGAGGGGCATGCCATGGCGCTATGCTTGCCATCAGGACCCAGGAAGGAAGGAACCGACGCTATGCCGACACCTGCGGAAAACCACGACCTCGCGGGATGCTTCGCCTGCGGCAGCGACAATCCCTCAGGCATGCATCTTCGCTTTGACACGCGCGCGCCGGGCGAGGTCGAGGCGCAATGCCGCCTCGACGCCGCCTGGACAGGCTGGCGAGGGCTCGCGCACGGCGGCCTCATGGCGATCATGATGGACGAGGCGCTCGGCTGGGCCGTGGCGACGCTCGGCCGCACCGCCCTGACGGCGCGGCTCGAGGTGCGCTACCTCGTACCTGTGCGGCCCGGAGCGGACCTCGTCGTCAGCGCGCACGTGCTGCGCCACGACCGCCGCCTGGCCGAGGCGCGGGCCGAGGTGCGGCTGCCAGAGGGGCGCAAGGTGGCGACATGCCGTGCCACCATGGTGTACGCGGACGACCTGCCGCAACCGGTCGAGGCCTGAGCCGGCCGTCGCCCGAGCCGCCGGCGCTGCGCCGCGCTAGTCCGCCGGGACGGGTTCGACCCCGAAGACGAGGTCCAGGATCTCGTCGCGGCCGATGCCGCCGAAGAACTCCTCGACGGGCTTCGCCGAGAGGACCCTACGCAGGTCGCCGATGTCGAAGCGCTCGCCGCGCAAGGCGTCCTCCAGTTCGCGGATGTCGCGACTGCCCAGGAAGTCGCCGTAGATGCGGCCATCGCGGATGTATCCCTGGTGCACGTCGAGCCGGATCTCGACGCTGCCCTGCGCAAAGCGCCGCCTCGCCTTGAGCGCGAACGCGGGAGAATCGCCGTAGTTCCACTCCCAGCGCCCGTAGCGCTCCGCCTTCAGGGCCCCGACGCCGCGCTCGTCCTCCGCCGTCAGGCGGTAGCACGGGCCGAGTCCACCGCCGTGCCGGCCCACCTGCTCGCTGAGGGCCTGGATGAACGCGTTCAGGCCGATGTCCGCCGGCAGATAGGGGCGGACGTTCGTCACGCGCGCGCGCACCGACTTGACGCCGTGGCTCGCGATCTTGTCCGGCTGGACCCTGAGCACCTGCGCCACCGCGTCGAGGTCGGCGTCGAAGAGGATCGTGCCGTGGTGCAAGAGCCGCTCGCCGCTGACGTACTGCGCATTGCCGGAGAACTTCTGCCCTTCGATCGTAAGGTCGTTGCGCGACGAGCGCTCGGCCGGCACGCCGAATGCCCGCAAGGTTTCGAGCACGGGCAGCGTGAAGCGCTTGAAGTCGTTGAAACCGCCAGGCTCGCGCCGGACGATAAAGGTGAAGTTAAGGTTGCCGAGGTCGTGGTAGACGGCACCGCCGCCGGAGAGCCGGCGCACCACCGCGATGCCGTTTGCGTCCACGTACGGCTGGTTGACCTCCTCGGCCGTGTTCTGGAAGCGGCCGACGATCACGGCCGGCCGGTTCTGCCAGAGGATCAGATACTCCTCATCGGGGTCGAGGCGTCGCAGCACGTACTCCTCGAGCGCCAGGTTGTAGGGCGGGTCGTACGACGGATTGAGGACCGGGATCACCAAGGCGGACGATCTCCTTCCGACCTGCGCCGGGTCGCAGCGCAGGGCCTTCTCCGCGCCGGGCCGCAGGGCGCTGCCCGGCGCGGGCCAGGCCCATGGTAGCGCCTTCGCCCCCACTGGCAAAGGGCAGGTGCCGCCACATCCGGCGCGACGTCCTCAGTTGTCGCCGATGTCGTCGCCCGACGGCCGCAGGTCGAGTTCGAACGTCCACGCGGACTTCGGCTGGCCTGCGAGCATGACATAGTTCGCCGCGAGCTCGTCGGGCAGCAAGGCCGGCTCGTCAGGGCCCAGGTAGCTCGCCGCGCGCGGCGTGCGGATGACGCCGTCGACCAGGACGTGCGCGACATGGATTCCCTCCGGCCCCCACCGGCGCGCAAGCGACAGTGCCAGCCCGCGCAGGCCGAACTTCGCCGCGGCGAACGCCGGCGCCCGGGCCGGAGCGCGCACGGCCGACGTCGCGCCCGTGAACAGCAGCGCACCGCCGCCTCGCGCGATCATGCCGGGCAGCACCGCCCGCGCGTGCAGGAACGCACCGTACGGCCCCGCGTCGAACGCCATGCGGAACGCCGCGGGCTCGATCTCCTGCACGTCGCCGCGCACCATGTTGCCCGCGTTGTACACGAGCACGCCGACCGGACCGAGCTTGGCCTCCGCCTCGGCGACCGCCGCCGCCACCGCCGACTCGTCCGCCGCGTCGTAGCGCAGGGCAAAAGCCGTACGGCCCTCGCCCACGAGCTCCCCCGCAAGCCCTGCGACCGTCTCCGAGCGCGCCGCGAGCCCGACCGGCCAGCCAGCCCGCGCGAACGCGACGCCAAGGGCCCTGCCGAGACCGGGCCCCACCCCTACGATCAGCGCCGATTCCCGGGTCGCCATCGCCATCCCCCCGCGCGGGACGTTCCCCGGCGCCGGGGACGTTCCCTGCCGGGCTAGAGGCCTGCGATCAGCGCGCGGGCCTCGCGCTCCAGGGCCTCACGGTCGTCCGGGTGCGCGATCGCGATCATGCGGCGGGCACGCTCCTGGATCGTCGCGCCCTTCAGCTCCGCGACGCCGTACTCGGTCACGACGTACTGCACGTGGTTGCGCGTCGTGGTCACCGCCGCGCCCGGCCGCAGGGAGGCCACGATGCGCGGCTCGCCGCGACTGGCCCGCGCGGGCAGCGCGATGATCGAGCGCCCCTCCGGCGCCAGGCTCGCGCCGCGCACGAAGTCCATCTGCCCGCCCACGCCCGAGACGACGTGCGGCCCGATGGCCTCCGCCGCCACCTGGCCGGTGACGTCCACCTCGACCGCCGAATTCACCGACACCATGCGCGGGTTCTGGCGGATCACGGCGGTGTCGTTCGTGTAGTCCACGCCGTGCAGGGACACCTCCGGGTTGTCCGCCACGAAGTCGTAGAGTTCCATGCTGCCGAGCGCGAAGCTCGCGACGATCTTGCCGGGATCGGTGGCCTTGTACCGTCCCGTGATGACGCCCTTCACCGCGAGGTGGCGAACACCGTCCGACATCATCTCGCTATGCACGCCCAGGTCGCGGTGGTTCTCGAGCGACGACAGGACGGCGTCGGGCACGCGGCCGATGCCGATCTGCAGGCAGGCCCGGTCCGGCACGAGCTCGGCGACGAGCCGGCCGATCTCCTCCATCGCCAGGTCGACCGGCCGCTCGGGCAGCACCGAGAGCGGCTCGTCCACCGCAACGCCGACCGTGATGCGGTCCATCGGGATGCAGGCGTCGCCGAGGACGCGGGGCACCCGCGGGTTCACCTGCGCGATCACGATGTCCGCCTGGGCGATGGCGGTCAGGGTCGCGTCGATCGACGGTCCGAGGCTGACGTAGCCGTGCCGGTCCGGCGGGCTGACGTTGATCAGCACCACGTGCGGGCGGGTCTCCGGTTGCGACAGGTACCACGGCACGTCCGAGAGGAAGAGCGGGATATAGGAGGCGTCGCCACGCCGCACGGCCGCGCGCAGGTTGGGTCCGACGAACAGCGACACATCCTGCACGTGGCCGAGGCACTCGCCCTCGACCCACGGAGCCGGGCCCTCGAGGTGCATGTGCACGAGCGTCACGTCCGAAAGCTGCGGGCAGCGCTTCGTCATGGCTTGCAGAAGGCTCCGGGGCGTCGCCGCCGTTCCCTGCACGTAGACGCGCATGCCGCTTCTGATCAGTTGCATGGCCTGGTCCATCGAGACCATCTGGAACATTCCTTGCCCACATCCTGCCTTGTCGACTGCGGCCTTCCCGAGTATAGCGAAGCCGCCCGGCGCGGCAAGCCGCCGAGCGGCCAAAGTGTTGCGACCAGATGCAACATATGCGGCAGGGACGCCGCATCGCCCAGCCGCGCTACGGAGACGGTTCCATGTTCCTCGCGAACGCCTCGAGCACCCGGACGCACCTGCCGTCCGAAGTGGGAGACGAGCAGCGAACGCCCGAGGTGCATCCCGAAGCCCTGCCAGCTGCTCTCTCCCCGCGCGAAGCCGAGCACCCCCAGCTCGTAGCCCGCATGGCCGATGTCGGTCAGCGCCGCCAGCCGCCCGTCGAGGGAGAACCGCCGCACGTGCGTCACGGTGCGCTCCCAGTCGGCAAGCGTCGAGGGGTACTCGAACAGGAGGACCGCCCGCGGCGGCACCGGCCCCTGCGGCACCCCGGCCGTGAGCCTGGGATCGATGCACGTCACGCTCAGCTGCCAAAGCGGCGTGCCGACCTGCGGCGGGAGGGACGCGAGGTCAAGCCTGCCTGCGAGGGCCGGCTGGTACGTGCCGCTGCACCGGTAGCCGGAAACGTCCGGCACCAGGATGCCGAGCGCCGCCGGCAGGCTCGCCTCCCGTGCGGCGCCGTTCGCCGTCGACCGGTAGCGCACGGTGCTCGTCGGGTGAAGGCTCGGCCGGGCCTCGCAGGACGTGAGGAGCAGGGGCAGGAGCGCGAGCGGCAGCCACCGGGCCGCCATCCACCATCGGGAGATCTGGCCCACCTCCCGCCGCCACCTTCGTCCCCGAGATTCCTGAATTCTACAGATCGTCGCGGCCCGATCCGCGGTCCCTAACCTGGGCCACCTGCGTCGGAAGGAGGAGAGGTGTGCCCCCGAGAAGGTCCTGGCAGCCTACCCGAAGGCAGGTGATTCCCCATGTCGCTCTCGCGCGCTCCGGCATGGCGCTCCCCGGACGTGCTCGCCATATCGTTCTCGGCGTTCTTCGCCGACCTCGGCTACCAGGCCGTGCTCGCAGGCTTCCCGCTCTTCCTGGTGCTCGAGCTGAGAGCCCCCGTCTGGCTCTACGGCCTTGCGACCGCCCTCAGCTACGGCGGCGGCGCCGTCGTCGCATACCTCGGCGGCCGCCTCGGCGACCGTACCGGCCACCGCCGTCTGGCGATCTGGGGCAACGCCTTCATCCCCCTGCTCTCGCTCTCGGCTCTCATCCCTGCGGCGGCGCCAGCCGTGGTCCTCCTCACCCTCGGCTGGTGGGCCCGCAACCTGCGCACCCCGTCGCGCCGCGCCATGCTTGCGGGCATCGTGAGCGAGCCGGACCAGGGGGCCGCCTTCGGCTTCCTGCACGCCCTCGACATCGGCGGCGCCATGCTCGCGGCCGCCTACGTCCTCCTCGCCGTGCTGGGCCACCTGCCATGGAGCTGGGTCTTTCTCGCGACCGCCCTGCCGCTCGCCGCTTCGACGATCGCCCTGACGCGCACGAGCCCGCAGCCGGAGGCCCCGCCGCCCGAACACCTGCGCGGCGCGGCGTCGCAGACCCCGGCGGTCGGCCTGCGCACCCTGCTCGCCGCCGCCGCCCTCTACGGCTTCAGTTCCTACAGCGTCGGCTTCCCGATCCTGACGGTCGCCCAGGGCCTGCACGCGCCCGCCGCGGGGGTTGCCGCCTTCCTTGTATTGCAGGGCGTCTCCGCAGCAACGGGCTACCTGCTCGGCGGCCGCATGGGACGGACCTTGCACGCGCGCTACCGCAACCTCTCGCTCCTCGGCTACCTCGTGGCGGGGCTGGGCTCGGCCCTCATCGCCCTCGCCTACGCCCTGCGCCTTGGCCCCTCACCGCTCTTCCTCGGTATCGTGCTGCTCGGCTTCGCGCTGGCGGCGGTCGAGACGCTCGAGCCGTCCCTCATCTCCATGCTCGGGCCACGCGGTGCCGCGGGACGCGGCTTCGGCGCACTTTCGGCCGCGCGTGCCGGCGGTCTCTTCGTCGCGAACCTGGCGCTCGGTCTCCTCTACACCCTGGGCGCCGCCTACGCCTACGGCTACGCGGCCCTCGTCGCCGTGCTCGCCGCCGCCCTGATGCTCTTCGCCCTGCCCGCCGTCCGGCGGGCCGTACCCGCCGCCTAGCGGGCTCTCCCCTCGGACACCGGCAGCAGGACGCTCCGGTCCACGCGGGCGAGGATCTCGTCGAGATCCTCGCCCGTCATGATCACGCCGTGGCGTTCGATGCCGATGGCCGCGTGCAGCGGGTCCGGGGACGCCTCAACCAGCGTCGCGATGGACTGCGCCCGCTCCAGGCTGCCGCGCGCGTAGTCCGGCGCGACGGCCTGCAGGTCCTCGAGCCATGCGTGCAGGTGCACGATCGCCCCGATCGCCGGGTTGCCGCGGTAGATCAGGTGGTGCGTCAAGGCGTCCGCCGAGACGCGGCGCGGGCGCACCCCCGTCGGCACCGACACGAGGAGCGCCCGGCTGGGCGCGTCGTAGCCCTTCACCAGCTGGACGTCGCGGCCGACCATCTCCACGTGCTGCCAGTCGACGCCGCTCGTGGACATCCAGAACCGCTGCTCGTCCTGGCGCAGGCTGAGGTTGCCGTACGAGAACCTGCTGCCCTGGAATAGCCGTTCGAGGTGGCGCTGCTCCTGGTGCGAAAGCATCTCGGCGACCGACGGCCCCGCGCTCAGGCCACCCACCTCGGCCAGCCTGAGCGCGGCGCGCCGCATGGCCGGCAGGGCCGCACCGCCCTCGCGCAGCTCGGCTTCGAGGTCCCGGTCGAAGATGTTGTCGAGGACGAGGTGTACGTCCAGCAGACGCATCCGGTCGAGCAGCTGGGCGAAGAGCCGCGGGCTCCAGGCTGGCGCCGAGATGTGCTCGAGCGAGCGGTCGAGCGTCCGCACATAGGTCTCAGGGCTCGCCTCCGGGCCCGCGACCACGATCACGAGGTGCGCAAGCGACCGCACGATCCACTCGAGGGCGAAGGCCTCGATGTTCTCCGGCGGGCGCGGCTGGCGCAGAAGCGCCACGACGAACACGCCCGTGTCCGGACGAAGGTAAAGCTTCGGGTCGAGCGGGTCGATGTGCGCCAGGACGAGATGCGCCCCCTTGTGCGACAGCAGCACGCGCCGGTGCCCTGCCCCCTCGAGCGCCGCGGCCAAGGCCTCGTCGAAGCGCACCATGCAGAGATCCCATGCGGTGCCGTGAAAGCTGAAATCCAAACTGGAGACTCCCCAATCGCCCATCTCTTGGCGTCGGAGTTGGCGATTACCCCGTGGATCCCTGGTGTCCAGGGCACCCCGGACGAAAGAGGGGCCAGATGGGCCTAGGCGTCTTTGTCCGTCCGGCCGCTCCGCGCGGGCAGATCCGGTCTTGAGACCGCACGGTACGCCAGCCCGTCTGGCGTGAAACTATTACTTATTTCGGACATTCGACAAAGGATCTGTCGCCTGCCCGGCGAATCTCACGCCCAATCCGGCAAGGGAGGTGGCCCGTTGCAGTCGTTCCACATACCGCGCAGCACAGCGCACTTCACCTGGAACCGCGACCAGGCGCCAGCTGTCGTCGTGGATCCCGGCGCCACCGTCCGCCTAGAGGTGGCGAACGCGTCCGGTGGCCAGCTCGACCGGGACGCCAGCGCGCAGGACGTCGCAGGTCTCGACTTCGCCCGTGTCAATCCGGTCACCGGGCCCATCCTGGTGCGCGGCGCCGAGCCGGGCGACGCCCTCATGGTCGAGGTGCTCTCGATCGACCTCGACAGCTGGGGCTGGACGGCGAACATCCCGGGCTTCGGCCTCCTGGCGGACATCTACCAGGAACCGCACCTGCGCATCTCGCGCGTCTCGGACCGCCACGCCGAGATCCTGCCCGGCCTGCGCATCCCCGTCTCGCCGTTCATCGGCACCATCGGCCTCGCGCCCGAGGCTCCAGGCGACCACCCGATCGTCCCACCCGGGCCCCAGGGCGGCAACATGGACATCCGCCACGTGACACCCGGCGCGACCCTCTACCTGCCGGTGGCAGTGCCTGGCGCCCTCCTGTCGCTCGGCGACACGCACGCCGCCCAGGGCGACGGCGAGGTCTGCGGCACGGCGATCGAGACGAGTTCGGAGGTCACGTTGCGGGTCCATCTGGTGAAGCAGCGCCGGCTCCGCTCGCCCATGCTCGAGACCCATCCCGCGAGTCTGCGCTCCGGACGGGCGGTGGCGACCACGGGCATCGGCCCCGATCTCTTCCAGGCGGCGCGCGACGCGACCACGGCCATGATCGAGGAGATCGGACGACGGGCAGGGCTCGCGCCGCTCGACGCCTACCTACTCGCGTCGGTCGCGGGGGACCTCAGGATCTCGGAGATCGTCGACCAGCCGAACTGGGTCGTCTCGATGCACCTCGACCTCGACATCCTGCACGGCGGCCCTTGACGTTCGGCCGGCGCCGCCACGGCACGTCCCTGCCCCGACCCGACACGAAGCAAGGGGGACCTCATGTGAGTGGTCTTCGCCGCGAGCTCGGCATCTGGGAAACCGCCGCGCTCTCCATCGCCATCATGGCGCCCACGGCGGCCATGGCCCTCAACGGGTCCTTGGCCGCATCGATCGCCGGCACCGCCGTGCCGCTCTCCTTTCTCGGCGCACTCATCACGATCGCGCTCGTCTCCTACTCCTTCGTCGAGTTCAGCCGGCAGTACGCGCACGCGGGCTCGGTCTACGCATTCAACGGCATCGCGCTCGGGCCGCACTTCGGCTTTCTCTCCGGCTGGGCGTTGCTCTTCACCTACATCGCCTTCACCGGCGCCTCGATGGCCGAGGTGGGAGCCTTCTTTCAGACGTTCCTCGCACTCCTCGGCGTGCAGATCCCGTGGCTCCTGCCGGCGCTGGTCGCGGGCGTCCTGATCTGGCTCCTCGCCTTCCGCGACGTGCGCCTCTCGACGCGCGTCACCATGGTCTTCGAGGGCGTCTCGATCGTGCTGATCCTGGTCCTGGCCGCCATCATCCTCGCGCGCGGCGGCGCCCACGGCCTGACCTTGCGGCCGTTCGCCATCGGCAAGAACGGCCTCTCGGCGGTCGCGCTCGCGAGCGTCTTCGGCTTCCTCTCCTTCGCAGGCTTCGAGGGCGCCGCCACCCTCGGCGAGGAGACGGCGAACCCGCGGCGCCTCATCCCGCGCGCGCTCTTCTTCGCGGTCTTCCTGACAGGCGCGTTCTACCTCCTGATCAGCTACACGCAGTCCGAGGGATTCGGTCTCGGCGCCGCAGGCGTCAAGGCGTTCGCGACGTCCTCGGCGCCGCTCGGCGACCTCGCCCGCACCTACGTGGGCGCGGGCATGGCGGCGGTGATCATGCTGGGCGCCACGATCTCGGCCTTCTCCTCGGCGCTCGGCACGGCGACGGCCGGCTCGCGCATCCTCTTCGCGATGGGCCGTGACGGCTTCATCTCGCGCAGCCTCGGCACGGCGCACCCCCGCAACCAGACGCCCTACATGGCACTGGCCGTCGTGATGGTCATCGCCTTCGTGGTGAACATCGTCCTCGTGAGCCAGCCCGGCACAAGCGTCTTCGGCTACCTCGGCACGATCGGCGTGCTGTCGCTGCTGCTCGTCTACTTCGCGACGCAGATCTCGGCGATGCGCCTCTTCGGCAAGCTCGGCCGCTGGCGCGGCCCGCAGTTCGCCATACCCGTCGTCGCCATTCTGCTGCTCGCCTACACCCTCTGGTCCAACGTCTATCCGGTCCCGGCCGCGCCCTACAACTACTTCCCCTATCTCGTCGTCCTGTGGATCCTTGCGGGCGTCGTCGTCGTCCTCGCCCGTCCGCAGGTCGTGCGCTCGCTCGGCGAGCAGTTCGCCCGCCAGGAGTTCTAGCGACCCGCGAGAGGAAGGCGCGGCCGATCGGCCGCGCCTTCATCGTTCGATGTGATCTCGGCGTCAGCGCAGGGCCGCTGCCGCCTCGGCCGCCGTCACGACCTCCGCGAAGCCCGTCATCGCCGCAAGGGTCGCCCGCTGCACCTCCGCGGCGGTCACCACCTCGCCGCGCAGCAGGAGGTCACGCGTCGCGGTCGCGTCGGAGGTGAAGAGGACACGATAGCCGCGCTCCCGCCCTTGCCGGGCCGTCGTGTCGCAGCAGTGCTGCGTCTGGAAGCCCGTGACGACCAGCGTGTCGGCCCCAGCGCGCCTGAGGTAGGCCTCGAGCGGGGTCTGGCTGAAAGAGCCGGGGAAGTGCTTCGTCACGAGCATCTCCCCTTCCCGCACCGCGAGCTCGGGGTGCATCCTGGCGCCTTCCGAGCCCGCGCGGAAGTCCAGGGAGTTCGGGTCGAGGGCCTCGTGCACGATGTGCATCACGGGTGCGCCGCTGGCCCGAAAGGCCGCGAGCAGTTCCTCGATCCTGCCGAGGGCCTCCTCGCCTCCCCTGACCACCAGCCGGCCGACGGGCGCGAAGTACTCCTGCTGGGCGTCGATCACGAGAAGCGCAGCTCGCAATAGGGTCGCCTCCTCAAGGCTTCTGAAGCCATTGTAGGCGGTCCCCGCGCTTGGGGGAATGTCCCGGCATGCGGCCTTTGTCCCGGCGCCGGCTACGGCCGTGCCCGCCACCTCGAGCGACGGCCACGCTCCGCCCGAGTCCCCGGTCGACGGCGCCGCCTCGGATGGCGGTCAAAGATGGCGACCCCGGTGACCAACACGAGCCTTTTGGGTTCCCCGACGCGCGTGAGGACGTGGTGCATGCTCCGACTTCGGCCGCATGGCTCTCCGCATCTGCGGCGACCTCATCGACCGCCATCTCGTCCACCAGGCGCGGGCCCCAGGCCTCGCTTTCCGCTTCGTACCCTTCGCGCGATCTCTCCCAGACCTGGAGAGGTTCGGAACGTTCCGGCAGCGCAGCGAACTGACCTTCTCCTGCCGCCAGGTGGCGCAGGCAGGCCGATTGAGCCTTGGTCGTCTGCTACCTTGCTGAGGGCTTGGTTGGCGGCCCATCGGCGGCGAGGTACGGCCGGACATGCTCTTCCAGGCCGTCAAGTCTGGGTGCGACGTCCGCGATATCACCCCTCGCGCCATAGATCCGCATCCGCAGGTACTCGCCCCAGACGCGTGCGCGCCCCACCTCCGTCGCGGCCCAGCCGCGACGGTCAACGGGTGTTCCGTCGAACGCGGCGTCGAAGGTGAAGGGGACGAGGGCGATACCGCCCGGCAACACCTTGCGCAGCGTGGCGAGCTGCCTGCCGGCCCCGAGGCTCTTGCCGACGAACATCACGCTGCGCACAGCTGCGAAGTCGAACACCGTCAAGGCACATCGCACGTTCTCCAGCGAGTTGCGCGACCTGTCTTCCCATGCGATCGCGGATGCAGGCACACCGCCGGCCACGAGCTCGCGGACGATGATGTGCGCCTCCGGCACCTCCCCGTCTGTCCAGGCAACGTGCCGCGGCGCGCCGGGCTTGATGCCGCCCGTGACCACCATGCGCGGGGCATAGCCGCTGCGATACGCCCGCAAGGCAGTCTGCCAGTGCCCAGGATCGGTGCCGCCGAACACGAACAGCACGTCACAGCGCTGAGGTGGCGTCTCGTCGAGGAAGACGGTCTTGGTCAGCAGGGAGATGTGATCCAACGAAAGCGGCGGCGCCTCGGGTTCCTTCGGTAGGCCCAGCCACCCCGACCTCCTCTCAGCGAGGGTCTCGCGCCGTCGTCGGTCATCCTCCTGCAGGCGCCTGAGCGCACAGCATGGCGCGGCAGCAGCCCTCCTCGCGGGCAGCCCAGCCTATAGAGGTTCTGAGGGACAACATTGTGAGTTCCGCCTGCGACGTGGCGCCGGCCGTCCCTGGCCCCGCAGCGGACGTCGCGGCTCTCAGAGCGCGGTCGGCCCGGTGCGGTTGCGCCACGTGCGGCCTCCGTCGGTCGTCTCGAACAGACCCGCCGGCGTCACGAGCCAAGCCTTGCCCGCAGATACCGCGTCCAGGCCCATTCCCGTCCCGAGAGGCAGGAGAGCGGGCAATCTGCTCTCCTGCCACCGCCCGCCCGCCAAACGCTCGAACACCGCGTACTGCACCCGGGAGGACACCGTAGGCTGAAGCGCCGCCCCAAGCCAGAGATCTCCACGGCGATCCGCCGATGCGACAATCCACTGCGCCGCCCGGAAGGCCGCAGGCAGCGGCAGTCGCCGCCACGATGCCGCCGCGTCGGAGGTCTGCCACATCTGGCCTGACCACACGGCAAAGCCCGACGACGGCGATGCGAAGGCGATGGCCCCATTCCAGGGCATGCCGCGGGGCAACGCGCGCCTCTCGAATGTGCGTCCCCCGTCCCACGTGAGCTCGAGATATCGCGGGGGGGCACCGTCCGTGCGTCGGAGCAGCACACCGCGCCCACCAGGAAAGAGCTCCGCGAACGTAGCAGGGGCCGCCGCGGCGGCGTGCCACACCTTGCCGCCGTCATCGGTCCCGAGAATCTCACCCGACGGGTAGACGTCGATCCAGCCATGTCGCCGATCGGCGAACGAGATGGTCGCGTACACCCCGCGGCGCGGCAGCCGCAGCCGGTGCCAGGTCCGCCCGCCGTCGGTCGAACGAAGGAGGGCCAGGCCGGGCTGCAGCGAGAGGCCATACGCCAGTCGCGCGTCGACGACGTCCACTTGGGACGTCGGCGCCAGGGCGGGCCAGGATTGGCGGAAGCTCCCGTCCATCTCCACACGGACGAGTCCGCCGAGCTCCGCGGCAAACACCTCCCGTCCCGCATGGGCAAGCACGGGCGACGTGGGCATGGCGAGGGGCAGGATCGTCCAGCGGCGGCCGCCGTCGCCGCTCATGGAGACGCTCGTCATGCTCACGACCGCCACGTCCTCTTGGCCCCAAGCGATGATGGCGTCGACGCCGCCGGGCGGCCCGGTGCGCGGTGCCGACAGCGGCAGCGAGGGATCGAGCTGGGCGGCCACGGGCTGCCAGTGGCGGCCGCCGTCCGACGTGGCCAGGACCGCGTCCGGGCAGCCGCCAGGCCAGCAGGAAGAGAAGTTCAGCACGGCATAGCCGCGCTCGGGCGTCGCGAACGCGACGGGACCGAGTGCGAAGTCTCCTGCCACCTTGGGCGGCAGCCGATAGACACGCTGCCAGTGTCCTCCCCCGTCCGCCGTGCGGTAGATGCTCCCTCGCGCGGTGGCGAAGCCCGTGTCGGCGTTCAGGAAGTAGGGCGCGTACGGCTCGCCGGACGCGCCCGCCGGCAGGTCGAGGGCCGCTGCCCGCCACGTCCGGCCGCCGTCGGAGGTCACGTCCATGCGCCCTCCGCAGACGACGAACCCCTCTTGCAAGGTAGGCCAGTCCATGGCGCAAGACCCACTGCCGAGCGGGAGGCGCGCGGCGATGCGCAACGCCCGCCCGCCGTCCGACGCCTCGAGCAGGGTCATCGTCCCGCGCGCGCCGCCCGTGCCGCCTGATTTGAGCAGCAGGTAGCCTTCTTCGGGCGAGATGAAATCGAGGGCCGCGACGGGCGCGCCGATCCGTGCCACCTGCCGCCACCGACCGCCGCCGTCGGTCGTGCGCAGGAGAACCTGAGGGCCCGGCTGTACCCTGTCGACCAGAAACTCGCCGACCACGTCTCCCGACACCGCGCCCTCGGCGGCGACCAGCCAGCCGTCCCTCGCGTTCACGAATTGCGCCACCGCTGCGGTCGGCACGCCGGTCGGGCCCCAGAGCCTCGCGACGTACGGCGCCGGATTCCGAAAGGGCTGCGGATACCGGGTCCAGGCCTCTGCGATCGCGGCGGTCAGCATGAGAGCCGCCGCTGCGACCGCGACCCGCCGGAATCCCGCCACGCGCCCACCTCCGCCGCAGTGACGTTCGTTGTCAGGACATGGGTGTCCTGCCACTATCCAAGGCGCAGGACGGCGGGGGCGCCCCCGCAGGAGCGCCCCCGCCGTCTCTCGCTCGCTAGAGCACCTGGACGAGATCGGCCTCGGTCGATTTGATCACGTACTCTCCGATGCCGACGATGTCGTCCACGAGGTCGACATAGTCGCCGAGCTCAGGCGCCCCCCAGATCTTGCCTGCCGTCGCGCAGACGTGGATGTGCAGATCGCCGTCCCGCTTCAGCTTGCCGAGAAGCGTGTACGGGTCGGGGATCTGGTTTCGCTCCATGCCCTCCTCCATATCGCGGCGCAGCTCCGGATAGTCGTAGACCGCCCTGTCCGTGCCCGCCACGCTCTTCAGGAACGCGCGGGCGCCCCCGAGCAGCAGGTAGACGTCGACGTGCGTGTCGAGCGCAACCGCACCGCCGATCACCGTGCTTGCGACGATGAGCTTCTCCACGCTGCCGCTCGCCATGCCGACGACCATCCTGGACATCCCGGATCCTCCCTTTCTTCTATCCCGGCCCTTGGGCCGGGCGGAAGCCAAAGGTGCGGGAGCCTGCCGCCCCGCGGCGTTTTCCGGGCCACCAAAGCAGTGCGCGGGAGCGGCCTACCAGGCCCGCTCCCGCGCGATCGGCATCAGTCTTCGCTCGCGCCGCCGCCGGCGCGGGCCAGGTAGTAGAGCGCCACAGGCCGGTAGATCGCGTGCGCGAACTTCATGAAGGGCGCCAGCAGGATGAGCTCCATGGCGACCGAGACGTGGAAGAGGAATACCCAGTATCCCCACGCAGGGGGCTGAGGCAGGTAGAGCGAGATCTCGATCAGGAAGCCCGTGACGCCCACGATCCAGAGCAGCACGAGCAGCATCCAGTCGGCGGGCTCGGAGTTCTTCGCCGATTGGTTGTCCTTGCGGACGCGGTCGATGAAGAACATCGTCACGCCGTAGATCATCGCAAGTCCCGCCAGGGTGCCGAGGAGGCGTGTCGGGTACCAGATCGGCACGGGCGTGCCGGGCATCTTGACGCCGATCAGGCTGAGCCCGTAGTCGGCGACCGTCGCGACCAGCAAGCCGAGGAATCCCCACATCGTGAGCGAGTGGATGAGCCAGCGGCGGCGGTACCAGGGCTTCTCCTCCTGGGCGGTGGCGCAGTCCTGGCGGTAGCGCTTCTGCCCGATCGACTCGACGCCGATCGCGGACCAGAGCGCCCTCCAGCCGCTCACGGTGCTCTTGCCGCGCAGCTTCACCTCGCGGCGCGAGATGCCCCGCACCATCGTGACGATGCCGGCGACGCCGGCGAGGAAGGCGAGAACCATCACGACGAGGCCGGTGTAGTGGATGAGCGGCTCGGGGATGAAGCCGAAGAGCGCCATCGCGGTCCGGCTCTGCGCGCCGTGCTCGGCGTACATGAACACCGCGAAGAAGGCGGCGAGCACGATCGCGAGCAGCGAAGCCAGGACCGGCTGCGTGTACATGGTCCATGCGAGGCGCGTGTGGTCGTAGCTGGCGATCGCGTAGCGGCGCGCCGCGGCCATGAAGCCGCCCGGATCGGCCTGCGTGGGGCAGGTGTCGGAGCACATGCCGCAGTGGTAGCAGGTCCAGAGCTCCTTGCTCGAGAGCAGGGCGTCCTTCATGCCGACCTGCGCATAGCGGATCATGCGCCGCGGGAACGTGCCGTCATTGCTCGAGAGCGGGCAGATCGCCGTGCAGTTGCCGCAGCTGAAGCATTCGGACACGTCGGCCGCCCCGAACTTCTTGATGTCGTCGAGCAGGCTGGCATCGACAAGAGCGCTCATGAGGACACCCCCCCGCCCACCGCTTCGTACGTGAAGAAGCCTTCGTCGGTGGGTTCCTTGGATTCTGTGAGCTTGCCGTAGCGGCGCATCCCCATGACCCAGAACAGGACTTCCTCGCTCGGATAGCCGATCGCCGCAGCGATCTCGGGCACGGTGAGGGGGCCTGCCGCGACGGCCTTGAGGATGTGCCGGTGCATCAGCGGTTCCTCCCGGATGACTTCCCGGATGTCCCGGGGCGCGTGGCGGCTCATAGGACTGGCACCTCCGCCAGGTTCTCGATCATGGCCCGCATCTGTGCGTCGGTGTAGCCCCTGAGGTCGATCGCGTCCTCAGGACAGACCGGCGCGCAGCCGCCGCAGCCCTTGCAGACCGCCGCGTTCACGAGCGCGACCTCGCGTCCGTCGACCTCGGTCTTCTCCACCGCCGCGTACGGGCAGGTCTCCTCGCACTTGCCGCACCAGGTGCACGCCGCAGGGTTCACCTGCGCGACCATCGGGTCGAGCTCGGCCACGCCCTTCTTGAGGATGGCCGCGCTCTGCGTCACGGCGGCGAGCCCCGACGCGACGCTCTCCGAGGAGTTCTTCGGCCCCTGGCAGGCGCCGGCGATCAGCACGCCGTCCACCACGGTCTCGACCGGGCGCAGCTTCGGGTGGATCTCGTTGAAGAAGCCGTCGCTGCCCATCGGCAGCTTGAGGATGTTGACGAGCGACTCGTTCTTGCGGGCGACCATGCCCGTCACGAGCACCACGAGGTCGGCTACGATGGTGAGCTCCTCGCCGCCCGTGAGCGAGTCGTGGGTCGTGACGACCAGCTGCCCCGAGGCGTTGCGCGCCACCGTCGGCGGCGTGTCCTCCGGATACTTCATGTAGACGGAGCCGCGCTCGCGCGACTCGGTGTACATCAGCTCGTACTTGCCGTAGGTGCGCATGTCGCGGTAGAGGTGGTACTGGTGCACCTTCGCGTCGCGGTTCGCCACCTCGAGCGAGGCGTGGACGGTGGCGGCGCAGCAGTAGCGCGAGCAGTAGGCGTTGCCTTCCGGCTGGCGGCTGCCGACGCAGTAGATGTAGGCGATGGTGTTCACCTGGCGGCCGTGGTAGGTCAAGGGGCCCTTCGCGCCATCCACGAGCGCCTTGAACTTCGGCAGGGTCAGGACTCCGTCGATGCCGTAGCCGTACTCGCCGATCTCGGGCTCGTACGCGTCGAAGCCCGTGGCCACCACGATGGAGCCCACTTCAAGCGCGATGCCCATCGACGATTCGCCGCCGATATGGATCTCGACCTTGTAGTTGCCGAAGCTGCCGGACTTGGACTGCAGCTCCGCGTTCGTGAACACCTTGATCGTGGGACGCTTGTTGACCTCCGCCACGAGTTCGTCGATCAGCGCGCGACCCTGGCGGCCCTTCGGGTACATGTTGCCGAACTTGGAGACCCAGCCGCCGACCTCCGGCGCCTTCTCGATCAGGTAGACACCGAGCCCGATGTCCGCGAGCCCGATCGCCGCCCTGAGGCCCGACACGCCGCCGCCGATCACGAGCGTCTTCGGCGTGGTCTCGACCTCGAGCGGGTTGAGGGGGCTCGACAGCCGCGTCTTGGCGATGCCCGCCTTGACGAGCTGGATCGCCTTGCGGGTGGCGCCTTCGTGGTTGTCGGTGTGGGCCCACGAGTCCTGCTCGCGGATGTTGACCTGCGTGTAGGTGTAGGGGTTCATGCCCGCCCGCCGCGCCACGCCCCGGAACGTGAACGTGTGGAGCTTCGGCGAGCAGGATGCGACCACGAGTCCGTCCAGGTTCTGGTCCTTGATGGCCTGCACCATATCGGTCTGTGTGGCGTCGGCGCAGGCGAAGATCGTGGTCTCGGCCACCACCACGTCCGGCTCGTCCTTGACGGCGTCGCGGACCGCCGCGACGTCGACGTAGTCGGAGATGTTGCCGCCGCAGTGGCAGATGAAGACGCCGATGCGTCGCTCGCTCATACTGGCACCTTCTTCAGGGAGGGCTCTTCGAGATGGGCCGCCGCCTGCGCCACGGCAGATCCCGCGTGCAGGATCGAGTCGACGATGTCCTTGGCGCCCGAGGCCGCGCCGGCCACGAACACGCCAGGCAGGTTGGTCCGACCGGAGCTCAGGTCCTCGTCCGCCTCGCCGACGAAGAAGAAGTCGTCGAGCGTGAGCGTCTCGTCGGGGAACAGCCGCTCGGCCTCCCGGCTCGGCTGCACGCCGACCGACAGCACCACGAGGTCGTACTCGGCCTCCGTGATCGCGCCGCCGTTGTCGATGTCCTCGTAGCGCAGGATGAGGTTGCCGTTCTCCAACTCGGTGATCTTGGCGACGCGGCCCTTGATGTAGTTCGCGCCCATCGCCTTGGCCTGCTCGTAGAACTCCTCGTACCGCTTGCCCGCCGCGCGCACGTCCATGTAGTGCACGGAGACGTCCGCGAGCGGCAGGGCGCCCATGATGAGCTGGTTCTGCTTCGCGGTGTACATGCAGCAGATCTTGGAGCAGAGCGGGTTGCCGACCGTCTTGTCGCGCGAGCCGACGCAGGACACGTAGGCGATGCGGTCCGGCACCCTGCCGTCGCTCGGCCGCAGCACGGTGTTGAACGGACGCGTCGGCGCCAGCTGGCGGTCCATCTGCGTGGCGGTGATGACGTTCGGGAACTTGCCGAAGCCGTAGTCCGGCTTGAGCTCGGCGTCGAACAGCTTGAAGCCCGTCGCCACGACGACCGCGCCGACCTCGACGTCGAAGGACTCGTCATGCATGTTGAGGTGGATGGCGTCCGGCGGGCACGCGGCGACGCACTGGCCGCACTCGGAGCAGACGCCGCAGTCGAGGCAGCTGCCGGCTCCCTGCAGGGCCTCCGCCTCGCTCAGAGGCGGCTCGATCTCGTGGAAGTCGCTCGGCGCCGTCGCGTGCTGCAGGTTCAGCTTGACGGGGTCGCGGTGCGTGAACTCCTTCTGGCGCGCCATCACCTTGGCCTTGTCGATCACGGCGAGCCGGTCGTCCAGAGCCTCGAAGCCGGTCATCTCGAGCCCCTGGATCCAGCGGTCGATCATGTGCGCCGCGCGGCGGCCCTGGCCGACGGCGCGCGTGATGTCCGACGGGCCCATCACGACGTCGCCCGCGGCGAAGAGGTACGGCAGCTCCGTCTGGAGGGTCTTCGCGTCGACCTTGATGCGCCGTCCCTCGCCGAGCGACATGAGGCGTGCGAACGCTGCGGTGTCGGGCGCCATGCCGATCGCGGCCACGACCACGTCGCAGGGGATGACGAAGTCGCTGCCGGCCACCGGCTGCGGGCGACGGCGTCCCGACGCGTCGGGCTGGCCGAGCTCCATGCGCTGGCACTTGAGGCCCGTGACCTTGCCGGAAGCGTCGCCGACGACCTCGACCGGGGCCACGAGGAAGTTGAACTTCACGCCCTCCGCCTCGGCGTCGTCCACCTCAGCCTTGTGCGCGGGCATCTCCTCGCGTCCGCGCCGGTAGGCGACGAGCGTTTCCGTCGCACCGAGCCGCCGCGAGGTCCGGGCCGCGTCCATCGCCACGTTGCCGCCGCCTACGATCACGACGCGCTTGCCCTTCAGATCGGGGATCGTGCCGTGACGCACGTCGCGCAGGAAGTCGAGGCCGCCGAGGACGCCCCTCAGCTGTTCGCCGGGCACGCCCATGCTCGAGGAGAGCGGCGTGCCGGTGGCGACCAGGACCGCGTCATAGCCGTCGAGCTTGAGCGCGTCGAGGTCCTGCACCGGGTGGTTCGTCTCGATCTCGACGCCGAGCGCCGTCACGTTGCGGATATCCTGCTCGACGACCTCCTGCGGCAGGCGGTAGGTCGGGAGTGCGTAGCGGAGGAAGCCGCCCGGCTCCTTGTCCGCCTCGAAGATCTTCACGCGGTAGCCCTGGCGCGCGAGCTGCCAGGCGGCCGTCAGTCCGGCAGGTCCCGAGCCGACGACCGCGACCGACTTGCCGTTCGCGTCCGCGGGCGTGACCCCTGGGCCGTCGTGCTCGGCGTAGTGCCGGTCGGCGACGAAGCGCTTGAGGCGCCGGATCGGCAGCGTACCCTCGAGATCGCCGCGGGTGCACTCGCTCTCGCACGGCGCGTAGCAGGCCCTGCCCAAGGTGCCCACGAGCGGCGTCGCGTCGAGGATCAGCTGGAACGCTTCCTCGTACTTGCCGCTGCGGATCAGCGAGACGTAGCCGTGCGCCTTGATGCCCGCAGGGCAGTTGTCGGTGCAGGGCGACGTGCCTTCGCGCTCGATGACCGCCTTCTTGGGCACCGCCTGGGGGAACGGGATGTAGGCGGCGCGCCTGGCGATCAGGTCGTAGTTGAACTGGTCAGGCACGGCCACCGTGCACGCCGTCTCGCACAGCTGGCAGCCGGTGCACGCGGACTCGTCGACGTAGCGCGCCTTGCGGTGCACCGTCGCGCGGAACGTGCCGTCCGGCGAGCGCCGGATGGCCTGCACGTCGGTGTAGGTCATCGCGGTGATGTTGTCGTGGTGGATGGAGGCCGCCATCCTCGGGGTCGTGATGCAGCTGGCGCAGTCGAGCGTCGGGAAGACCTTGCTCAGCAGGATGACGCGGCCGCCGACGCTGCCTTCCTTCTCGACCAGAAGGACCTTCTTGCCCATGTCGCCGAGCTTGATCGCGGACTCCATGCCCGCGATGCCGGCGCCGACAACCAGCACGTCGTAGTCCATTTAAACCACCGCCTCTGCTGCAAGGTCCTCGACGAACTCCGTGACCTGCTTGGTGAACGGCTCCGCACACACCGAACAGATGGCCGCCATCCGCACGCGCTTCGGCGAGATGCCCTCCGCCTGGAGCATCGTCTGAGCCTCCTGGGCGATCCCCGCGGAGCGTTCGCTGCAGTTCGGCAGGTAGCTGCACTCGTCGCCGTCCGACGCGATGAAGACGCCATCGAACCCGCTCTTGATCGCGTGGACGATCCAACTCGGCTTGAGGCCGCTCGCGCACGGCACGCTGATCACCACGACGCCGGGCGAGTAGTGCAGGTGCCTGCTGCCGGCCAGGTCGATGCCCGGGTCCGAAATCATGTTGGTGGAAAAAACAAGGACGCGCGGCGTATCGCTCACTTCAGACCCTCCTTCGCGAAGGTCACGCGGCCCGGGATCGACCGGGCCTGGTCGCGGCTCCCCTCACGGCCCGTGAGCCACCCGGCAACAGGCAAACGACTACTCAGAGGTCGAGCACCGTCGCCCTCCGATCACCGCCTGCGCGGTGAGGACGTCTGTGACGCTGCCGCTCGCCTTGCCGACGACCACCTTCGACTCTCGAATCCCATCGGTCCGCCGCCCGGCATTCCGGGCGGCTTCCGGTCGGGCGCCAGGCGCCCGCGCGGTCAGATGAAGAGGCTGACGTTCGACTCGTCGGCTTCGCCGAGATAGGTGGCGACGCCGGCGAACTCGAGCCCGTCGATCAGTTCGTCCTCCTTGAAGCCGAGGACGTCCATCGACATGGTACAGGCGATCATCTTGATGCCCTGATCCTTGGCCGTCTGCATCAGTTCTTCAAGCGTCGCGACGTTCTGCTGGCGCATGACCCTGCGCATCATCTTGGCGCCCATGCCCCCGAAGTTCATCTTCGAGATGCCGAGCTTCTGCGGACCGCGCGGCATCATGCCGCCGAACATGCCCTGCAGGAAGCTCTTCTTGTGGTGCGGCCCCACCGGCTTGCGCAAGGCGTTGAGTCCCCAGAACGTGAAAAACATGGTCACGTCGTCGCCCATGGCCGCCGCGCCGTTCGCGATGATGAAGGCGGCCAGGACTTTGTCGAGATCGCCGCTGAACAGGATGATGGTCTTCTTCGTGTTCTCCACGTCGCAGTGCCTCCTCTGGCACCCAAGGCCTGCAGGCGCTGCCCGCGGCGGCGCCCAGGAGGTGTTCCTCCCTATGCGCCCGAAGCCGCGGAGCCTGCGGTACTCCCCCGCACGATCGGGTTCCGACGCGGCGGATGCTCTATGCAGCCGTCCCGTCGCGGACTCCCTGCTGCGAAGGATCCCTTACTTCAGGCGCTTGACGAAGAGCTTGAAGTAGCCCTGCTCTTCGAGCACTCCGAGGTAGTCGTGGCCCATCTTCTTGGCCCAGGCCGGCAGGTCTTTCTTGGTGCCGCTGTCGGTCGCGAGGACGGCCATGATCTCGCCGACCTTGACGTCGACGATGCCCTTCTTGGCGGCCAGGATCGGACCGGGGCACGAGGTACCGCGCGCGTCGACCGTCTTGTGCGCCTGAATCGTGGAGAGCTCTGTCACCGACATCGCTTCTGCCTCCCACATGCGCCTTCTGTGGCGCCTTGTGATTTCGTTCCCAATAGCACTCTACGACGCGCAACCGTCCCATCCCATCATCAAACGGGGTCAATCCTTACTCCGTTCGCCCCAATGCCAATGCCGATCTCGCATCGCTGAACGTCGCAGGGACACGTCCCATCGGCCCAGGATCTCGCAAGGCCAAAGGGCCATATCGCCGCTTCCCCACACATGCTGCCATGGCCAACTGCCGGCACAACGACCGTTGGTGCCGACGCTTGCCGCATGGCACGTCACTGCAGCCCAAGGTATGGCAATGCCTGCGCCGCGCCATGGCGCAGCGGCGCTCGATCTGCGGCCGATCGCCCGTTGCGGGCGTTCTTAGGATCGACTAGTGTTGCACCTGGACATGCGTGCAGTCGACCGCACGGTCATTTCGCATGCCCGCCCCGGCAGCCGCGGGGTGACGCAGTGAGTCAGGTCAAGGGAGCGACCGCTGCTTGCTGACGGAGACGTCCGATATCCAGGCGGTGTACCACGCACTCGACGAGGCCGACTTCTCCCGCTACCACTGGCGGACCGTGCTGATCGCCGGCATGGGATTTTTCACCGACGCTTACGACCTGTTCATCATCGGCACCGTCACCGCCATCTTGACGCCGATCTGGCATCTCTCGACGCAGGACCTGATGTGGCTCAACTCCGCATCGCTCCTCGCCTCGATGCTGGGGGCCATCGTCTTCGGCCGCGTCATGGACCTCTTGGGACGCAAGAGCATCTACGGCATCGAGGTCATTCTCCTGACCCTCGGTGCCGTTTTCTCCGCCTTCTCCCACACCGTGTGGCAGCTCATGCTGTTCCGCGCGCTCGTCGGCTTCGGCGTCGGCGGCGACTACGCCGGTTCGGCGATCATCACGAGCGAGTACGCGAACCGCTCGAACCGCGGCCAGATGATCGGCACGGTGTTCTCGATGCAGGGGCTCGGCCTTCTCGCCGGGCCGGCCATCGCCTCGGTGCTCCTCGCAACAGGCGTGCCGCACGACATCGCGTGGCGGCTGATGCTCGCCCTCGGCGCCATCCCCGCCGCCTCCGTGATCTACCTGCGGCGCACGATCAAGGAGACGCCGCGCTACGCCCTGACCGTCCGCGGCGAGGCGACCTCCGCCGCACAGGTGGTGCGCGACGTCGCAGGCGTCGAGCTGCAGGACGCCAAGCTCGCAACCCGCCGCCGCAAGGCCAGTCTCTGGGACCTGCCGTACCGCAAGCGCCTGCTGGGCACGGCCGGCGCGTGGCTCCTGATGGACGTCGCCTTCTATGGCACGGGCGTCTCGTCGCAGATCATCCTGCACGCCCTGCTGCCCGGGGCGTCGCTCCTCAGTTCCACCCTCATCGCCGCACTCATCTTCCTCGTCGCGGCCGTCCCGGGATACTGGCTCGCCGTACGCAGGGTCGACAAGGTCGGGCGCAAGCTCATCCAGTGGCGCGGCTTCGTCATGATGGCGGCGGTCTACGGCCTGATCGCCCTGGTGCCCGCAGTGCGGGCCTTGCCGCTGCTCTTCCTCGTCGTCTACGCGACGAGCTATTTCTTCATCGAGTTCGGCCCCAATGTCACGACGTTCATCTTCCCGGCCGAGGTCTTCCCCGTCGAGGTGCGCGGCCTGGGCGACGGCATCTCCGCGGGCAGCGGCAAGCTCGGCGCCTTCCTTGGCGCGTTCCTGATGCCGCTCCTGGTGCTGCACCTGCATCTCGCCGGCACCATGGCCATCCTCGCCGGCGTCTCGCTGCTCGGCGCGCTGCTGACGATCTACGCCCTGCCCGAGCCGAAGGGCCTGCCGCTCGAGATCGCGGCCGCCGAGGACCGCATCTGACCGCAGCGGGCCATTGCAGAAGCCCCCTCCAGAACGGAGGGGGCTTCCTGCGTCACAGGCGGACCCGGACCGTCAGTACCCGCTCGAGGAGCTGCCGGAGGAGCTCTGGCCGCCGTTCGCGGCCATGCCCACCGTGGCAACATACCACTTGCCCTGCAGCCCCTGCCCGTTGGCCTGTCCCGGCCCTTTGTCGCCGGAGAAGGTGTAGAGCGGGTGGCCGTTGTACATCACCTGCAATCCGTTCTGGCCGCGGACGGCCGCAAGCGTGCCGCCAAGCCCGGATGGTGCCACCGGCTGACCCGATCCCAGCAGGAGCGGCGGCCACACCTGCGCGCACGCTCCTGAGCAGGTGACCTTCGTCGCGCTGTCCGGCGTGAAGTAATAGAGCGTCATGCCCGACGGCGTCGTCAGGGCATCGACGCTGGTCCCGCCCACCGTGACCGTCCGCGTCGCCACCGTCGCGGTGCCGCTGGCCGCACCGCCGCTGTGCGCGGCCAGCTTCCTGGTGTGATGGTGCGCGGGCGGTGCACCGCTGCTCGCACTGCCGCAGGCTGCCAGCAGGAACAGCAGCGGCAGCGCCAGCAGCCACGTCTTGCGCATCGACAATGAGGCTCCTCCCTCATCGGATTTCGGCCCAGGGCCTACGTGGAGAAGTACGTCCCACGTCAGCCCGCGGGATTGCTCGGCGCCGACCTCCCCCTTGCCTCAAAAGGCAGCACCCGAAGGGAGGGATCCACGTGTTGGCCGACGGCCCGCCACGGGATCCGACGGAAGGCGACACCCTGACCCTCACGGCGATCTACGACCGCTTCGGCCAACGCATCTTCCGGCTCGCCCGGCGTCGTCTCGGCGACGCCGGAGAGGCCGAGGACGTCGTGCAGGACGTCCTGCTCAAGCTCTGGCAGGCCAGGGCGGCCTTTGACGCCCGCCGCGGCGACCTGCCGGCGTGGATCTTCTCGATCACCCGCAACACCGTCTACGACCGCCTGCGCCGCGCCGCCCGACTGGCGCGCCGCCAGCAGGCCGCAGCACCGCTGCTGTGCGCGGAGGGGGTCAAGGCCGGACCCGAAGCGCTCGAGGCCATGATGGCGCGAGAGGGCGTCAAGGACCTCCTCATGGGGCTGCCGCCGGCACAGCGGGCCATCGTGTGCCTCGTCGTCATCGATGCCCGGACCGTCGCCGAGGCCGCACGGTTGCTGGGTGTTCCCCACGGCACAGCCAAGAGCCGCCTGCGTTCAGCTCTACGCAGCCTGCGCGCGCGGCTGGCCGTGGAGGCGCGCTCCATCTCCGCCCCGATCCGGCCTGCCCGCCGCGCGTGAAGGCGTTTGGGGATGTGCGAGCGGCGGGCGAAAGCCACCGCGGTTTCCCTTCCTAGGCCCGGATCTTCCGGTCGGACGAGCACAACATCGGCCATGATGCTCGCACGCCTTCCGGCGTGCACCATCGCGCATTCCCCTACCCGGCCACGACGACCAGGCGAGGTGCGTCGGGCCGCCAGCCCTCGCCCAGGAGACTGCCGAACGTCGCCCGCAGAGGCAGCCCGGCCGTGGCCAGCAGTGCCTCAAGTTCCTGCTTCGCATAGAGGCGGAAGCTCGTATCGTAGCTGTGCACGCAACCATCCCGCCGGCGATAGGTGTAGTGCACCCTCAGGCGATCGGTCGCGGCATCCCAGTCCCTGTCCTCGGCGATCGCCAGCCCTGCCGCAACGCTTCGCTCCGCGTGCGGCTCGAAGTCCCCGAGAATGCGATCGCGGTTCCAGACGTCGATCACCATTCTGCCGTACGGCACGATCTGCTGCCGCCAGTCCCGGAGCAGCTGCAGGTTCTCGCTGTCGGAGAAGAACCCGAAACTGTGGAAGAGCAGCAGCACGAGGCCGTAGGGACCATGCTGCGGCGTACGCATATCCGCGCATAACCAGCGGACGGATAGCCCCTCCCGGCGGGCCTGGTCGGCGCCCCGCGCGAGAAAGGACGGGTTCAAGTCGAGCGCCGTGACAGGATGCCCGAGACGTGCGAACGCCAGCGCGTGCCGGCCTTCGCCGCAGCCGAGATCGGCGACGGGTGCGTCGCGCCCCACACCCGTCGCCGCGAGGATGAACGCGACCTCCCGGCGCGTCCGTTCGGTGTCCAGAACATCGCGCACGGATGCGGCGTAATCGTCCCCGTAATAGCTCCGAAACCACTCGGAATCCATGGCCGCCACCGGCATCGCGCCCTCCCCCCCTTGCGCCGCGTGCCCCAGCAGGCGGTGCCCGGGCGTCGCCGCGGCGCAATCCGGCCGTACCGTTGTCGTGGGGCTATGGCCCCGCGATACCGCCTGCCTAAGGCATGGCCACGACGATGCGGCCGGTGACGCCTCCCGAGAGGATGCGGCTGAGAGCTGCGGGCAGCTGCGGCCACGCGATCTCGTGGGCGATCAGGTCGTCCAGGTGACCCGGGCGAAGATCGCCCGCCATGCGCTGCCAGAGCACCTGGCGCTCGGCCATGGGCAGGTACGCGGACTCGACGCCGAACAGGGTCGCGTTACGAAGGATGAAGGGGAAGACGGTCGTGTCGAAGGCGGCGCCTGCCGTCAGGCCGACCGACGCGACGACGCCGCCGTAGCGCAGGCGGCTCAGCACGGTCGAGAGGGTGCGCCCGCCCACCGGGTCGATCGCGGCGGCCCAGCGCTGGCGGTCGAGAGGGCGCACGGACTCCGGCTGGAGCTCCGCGCGCGGCACGATCGCCTGCGCGCCGAGGCTCCTCAGCAAGCCCTCCGCCTCGGCCTTGCCGGTGCTGGCCTCGACCGTATAGCCGAGTCCCGCCAGCATGTCGACCGCGAGGCAGCCGACGCCGCCCGTCGCGCCGGTGACCAGCACCGGACCCGACGCCGGCGTGAGCCCTTCGCGCTCCAGGCGTGCGATGGCGATGGCGGCCGTGAGTCCCGCCGTCCCGATCGCCATCGCCTGGCGGAGGTCGAGACCGCGCGGCAGCCCGAGCACCCAGTCCGCCGGCAGTCGGGCCAGGGCCGCGTAGCCGCCGTGATGCGCGACGCCGAGGTCGTAGCCGGTCGCCAGAACCTGGTCGCCCTCGCGAAAGCGCCTGTCCGAGGAGGACAAGACGATGCCGCTGAGGTCAATGCCGGGCACAAGCGGGTAGCTGCGCGCGACGTTGCCGTTCGGGATGCTGGCGAGGCCGTCCTTGAAGTTCACGCCCGCATAACGCACAGCGACGAGGACTTCCCCCTGCGGCAGATCGTCCAGGGTGAGCTCCGTCTCGCCGAAGCGAAAACCCTTGTCGTCCTGCTCGGCGAGCAACGCGGGAAACCGGTCGGGCAAGGTCATCTCGTCACTCCTCATGCATGCGCCTCCTGCGCGCTACCTTCCCGCAAGACCTCAGCCCGAGGAATCGACGGCCGGCTGCGCGGCCGCGGCCGCCGGACGCCGCAAGAGCCGCGCGACGATGCCGAGCCACACGACGAAACGCACGGCGACCATCCCCATGGCGAGCCGGAGCGCCGCTGCGAGGCTGCCCGGCAGGCCAAAGAGGACCATCGCGCCCTGGTCGATCACCGTGAACCACGGGTAGAGGAATGCCGTGACCCAGGCGAGGAGTCCGAAGGCGTAGAGGTCCTGTCCGTCCGCGTAGGCGAGGCACACGACCCAGAAGACGTACTGCACCGAGAGCACCTTGTTCGTGAGGAACCAGAGGGAGAGGAGAAGCAGCATGCGGCGCATCAGGCCGAGCTCCTGGCGCAGGAAGGCGATCCAGACGAACAGGACCGCGTAGGCGCCCTCCAGCACGAGGCTCAGCCGTCCGGACCAGGCGGCGTAGTACTCCATCGAGCCGAAGGCGTGCCGGAGCACCATGCCGGTGGGCGTGAAGAGCCAGCTCAGCAGCGATACCGTCGACTCCCACTCGGCCTGGCGCGCGAACTGGTAATGCACGACAGAAGCCATCGCCGGCGGGTAGAAAGTCACGAGCGGCAGGAGAAGCCAGCCGAAGCCGCGGCGCGTCGTCTGCCACCAGAGCGGGATGAAGAGGATCGGGAAGAGCTTGAGGGCGATCGCGACGCCGAGCAGGAACCAGCTGAGCCCGGGGCGCCTCGGCAGCAGCCGGTAGCTGAGGACGAGGCAGAGGATCGGCCAGATGTCATAGGTGCCAAGGAGCGGCGCCGCCAGCGGCAGCAATGCGACGAGAACGGTCGGGCGGCCGATGGCGAGCGCCAGGGCGTAGAGCAGCGCGGCGGCCAGCAGCAGCCAGGCCCGCGTGTAGTCGAGGTGCAGGACCTGCCCGAGGCCCCTGGCCAGCAGCATCGGCACGAGGGCGAGCGGCGGGTACTCGCGCGGGAAGGTGCCGCGCAGCACAAAGCCCGCGGCATACTGCCGATAGATGCCGATGTCCGACACGACGGCCCGGCTCGCGACGAAGAGCGCCGCCAGCACCAGGATCGCCGTGACGAGGAGGCGCAGGAGCCGCGCCCGCCGGTCGATGGCCTCCAAACCGCCCCTCCTCCGTGGTCCCGACTAACCCCGGATCTAACCGGACAGCACTTCGCGCGGCAAGGCAGCCTGTCCTGCCGACGGCCGTGCCCCAAAAGCACCGATCGGCTATCCTTGGGTCATGAGACACATCACATGCATCGGCACCGGCGCGATGGGCAGCCGCATGGCGGCCCGGCTGCTCGCGGCGGGGCACGAGGTGACCGTCTGGAACCGGACCCGTACGCGGATCGAGGACCTGCTCGCGCTCGGCGCGACGGAGGCGTCGTCGCCGCGGGAGGCCGCGGAAGGGGCGGACGCCGTCATCACCATGGTGGCGGACGGCCCGGCGCTCCAGGCCGTGACGGCAGGACCGGACGGCGTCCTGGCCGGCCTGTCGCGCGGCGCCCTCGTACTCGAGATGTCCACGTCCGGCCCTGAGGCCGTGGCCGTCCTCGCGCGCAGGATGCCGGCCGGCACCGCCCTCCTCGACGCTCCGGTGCTCGGCAGTCTCGCGGAGGTCGAGCAGGGCTCGCTCAGCATCTTCGTCGGCGGCTCGGGCGACGACTTCGCGCGGGCCCTGCCACTGCTCTCTGTGCTCGGCATGCCGCTGCACGTCGGGCCGCTAGGGGCCGGCGCAAAGGCGAAGCTCGTCGCGAATGCCTCGCTGATCGGGGTGCTCGGCCTGCTCGGCGAGGTGCTGGCCCTGGCGGACGGCCTCGACCTGCCGCGCGACACGGCGTTCGCCGTGCTGTCGCGCACGCCGCTCGCCGCCCAGGCCGAGCGGCGCCGGCCCGCCGTCGAGCAGGGAGACCAGCCTGTGCGCTTCGCCTTGTCCTTGGCGCGCAAGGATGCGGGCCTGATCACATCGGCCGCGGTGGACCGCGGCCTGGACCTGAGGCTCCTCCCTGCCGCCGCCGACTGGCTGCGGCAGGCGGAGGCGTCAGGCAGGGGGCGTCAGGACTACGCGGCGGTCTTGCGCGAGATCCTGCGCCAGAGGGACTAGCACTCCCGCGGGATACCTGGCGCTAGCGGCCGGAGCGGGGTGCGTCTCCCGCTCCGGCCGCGTGCGCCAACGTGTGGTCTTGCCTTCACTTGCCGCACTTGAAGGCGACCGGCACCCGCCCGAAGCCGGCCCCTCCTGCCCAGCCGGCATCGCCGCAGAGGCCCTCGGGCAGAGCGAAGCGCACGCGGATGCGCTCCGTGCCTTGGGGCGGCACGGCGGCGATGGCCGGCGACGCGTAGCCAGTCGCTTCCTCGATCACAGCCACTTATCGACGGTGTTTACGACTACAAAACATCTTTGCGTTGAATCTTCGGTGATACGGAGTACAGACTTCCGGAAATGAGGCTATTGGAAGGCGTGCCCCTCTTTACAGTTCCCCGAACCTGAAGCGGAGGGTGAGCTGGGGGAGCGCGGGGTGGGGTGCGTTGAGGGCGTTGAGGTGGTCGAGAAGGTGCCGGCCGGCGTCGGCAAAACGCGAGGAGTTTGGCCGTCAGAGCGTGATCACGAGCGTTCTCTCCCGAACCGCCTAGGCACCGGGGCTGTGCAGGAGAAGTCTTGCCAGGGGGCGTTCGTGACGCGGATCGAGCAGTGCCTCGTGGATCGTATCGCGCAGGGCGTGCTCGCTGTTCAGGGCCAGGACGAGGTGGAGGAGCGTGGACTTGCCGCCGCCGGAGGGCCCCAGCACCAGGGTCAGGTCGCCGGGGTACAGCGCCAGGGAGACGGCCCGGAGCGCGTGCACCTCTTCCACGCCGCGTCGGTAGTGCCGCAACACCGACTCGAGTGGCGAGCCGCGGCGCCGGCCCGCCCACAGACGGCACGGCACTGCTATTCGCGGCCGCCGGCCCGCCCACAGACGGCACGGCACTGCTATTCGCGGCCGCCGGCGATCGCGCCGGCGATCGCGCCCAGGATCAGGCCCAGGAGGCCATACACAGTCGCGCTCACCACAAGGCGGCCCAAGTGGGCCCCCGGCGAGTTCACGATCGCCAGAAGGCGGCTCATGCTCACCGGGCTGGTCCGGTGGACGTCCTGGAGGGCGGTCCTCAGCTCGCTCATCGTGACCTTCTGCAGGAATGCCTGGATCCCGCTCACGGCCCCGTACGCGACCCCCGCCCCGGCCCCGGACCAGGCCGGGTGCCCGCTGCGCGTGCGCGCGGCGAACCCCGCCGCGAAGACGGTTGCCGCGATGAGAATGTCGAGGACCGCGCCCAGCCCCGTCACCTTGCCGAGCGCGAGCAGCAGGGACACTACGCCGAGCACGACCCCGATGACGATGTACGTGCCGACCGGACGCCGCAGAATGTCCATGGCCCACCATCCCTCCGTGTCAGCGATTGGGCCGGCGCGAGCGATCGGGCGCCACTCGGGCCACCGCCCTCTCCCTACCCACAACTGTGATATCAAGTATAGTCGGTCAACGGCCATTGGGCCCGGCACCGGGGCTGTGCAGGAGAAGTCTTGCCAGGGGGCGTTCGTGACGCGGATCGAGCAGTGCCTCGTGGATCGTATCGCGCAGGGCGTGCTCGCTGTTCAGGGCCAGGACGCGGAGAGCGTCCTGAAGCATCTTCGGACCGTAGTCGAAGCCCTCGCGTCCGTCTCGGCGCAGGATCTCTCCCCGCGATAAGCGGGTAGGCTCTGCAAAGACCTTGTCGGTCCACGCGGC
>Ga0080006_1239995_pt2 | contig 46808 bp, 70 predicted proteins | sample RS3BMetagenome_FD_69209 | JGI IMG/M metagenome (GOLD analysis project Ga0080006, IMG submission 69209) | Ferric oxide microbial mat and aquatic microbial communities from Rainbow Spring, Yellowstone National Park, USA - RS3B (SPADES... ... | reverse complement strand
AAGAAACTTATCGCTTGGATAAAAGCAATTTTTTCATAAATATTTTCATCATACAACTAAAATTGTAAATGGTACACTATGTTCGTTATAATTAAGTCCTATTAATTGTATAGTGCAATTATAAAGTCCAGGCGAAGATAAGTCAGTTGAAGCTACATTCCATTGAACCAACCCCACAGAAGCACTTATTATTGATAATACAATAGCATTAGTTGTCAAAGAACCTGATAATGTCATATTTAATATAGCTGTTGAAATATTTGATAAATTAAATGGATTGCCCTCTGGCGTATATATTGAAAATTGGACACCAAAACCATAGTCTCCATGTGTATAAGTTAAATCAGGCAACTTAATAAAAAATAGTATTACCTTTAATTTAAACGTATTGTTTTTACTCTTCTATTTCAAATTCTCTTAGTTCAGGCTTTAAGTCATGCAAAGAGCAACAACCATGTGGTCTATCTGGTATCTTTATAGCTCTGCACCAATAACCTGTTGGACTATCTTTAGACTTTATAAAGTATTCACAATTATGGACAAGCACATAAGGTGTAGCATTTGTACTTTTAATAAAATAATTTTCAGTTTCAGTTTGTAGATTATAAACTATTATTGAGCCTTCTTTATTATATCTAATAATTTCTTTTATTGGCAAGCCATTGCTTATAAAAGTTTGTATCTTCTGTAAGAAAAATAATTCATCTCCTTCCTTTAAATCTATTGCTTTAGTCCAACCTTTTTTAGTTTCATAAAACGGATGTTCATCTGTTGCCACAAAAAATTGATCTTTTTTACTTTTTGCTGTATTAATTTCTACTTTAATTTTTACTAAGCTTGTCTTTGACGCTTCTCTTTGCCCAATAGCTAATACTTTTGTAACAACTAACTTTCCTTCTTGATAGCCTACTACTTCATCTCCTGTTTTAATTTCTTTTATTTTCTTAAAACCTGTCGGTGTTAAAACTTTTGTATTCTCAGGAAAACAATTATTACACCAATAACCAACGTCTGTTTCTTTGCCTTCAAATTCTGGCAATTCAGCATAATGATATTCTTTTATTTTGTCAATATATTCTTCTCTATTCGTTGCCTTAAAGACAGCTATTGTAACAGCTTCTTCATAGCCACCATATTTCTCTTTTTCTTTCTTCATTTAAGCCACCTTTCTATATTTAATTGTATCTGTAATTGTAGATTTAAATGGTCGAAGCCTATCCAAGCTATTCCAAAATTCGTTAAAAGCTATATTTTCAGCTTCTTTTTCGTTGGGCGCTTCAACGTTTGTTTCAAAGATATAAACGTCGTTAAAAATTGCATCTACTTTATACTTTGTCTCGCTTTTATAACTCAACCTACTTCATCACCTGACAAAGACATAACTTCGGCATCCTCTATCTCTGCGTCTTGTATTTGCACATAATCCCAATCTAAACTCTCAAAATTCCTCTTAACATAGTCCCTAATTAAGTTGTCGTCTAATTCAATATCTTCTGGCACTTCTACATGCGTTGTATAATATGTTGGTACGTTTACTTTAATTTTAACATGATAACGTGTCATGAATATCAATTAAACGACAGAAATATATAAACCTTCATCGCAACCTTTTTATAAATACTCTATCTTATAATATATAAATGCCAAATATTTTTATCAGCGCCGTCAATAATAGTTATATCCTTTATTTTGATATGCATAAAGATTGTAAACATGCAAAAAAGCTACTAACTGTATCAGATTATAAATTTGTTTTTTGTAAGCAGACACAATCTCTTATAGCTATATATTGTCCAGAAGGAACAAACAAAGAAGATATTATAGAGCTAATAAAAGGTTTAGCTGAACTATCAATACTAACATCTGGCACTAATGACCCAACAAACAATTATATTAAAAATTTGGCTACTGTATTTACTAACGTAGAAAATATTAGCTTTGTTTAGCATCTAACAACTCATCAATTATATCATAAGCGCCTGCCTTATATTCTTCATCTTTATCGCTATTCTTTATTTTTTCCTTTAAACGAAGCAATTTTTTGCGTGTTATTGTTATATCTCGGCTTGGATTTAATTTGCACTTATAACGAATATGATATTTAATATATGAATTATTGAAAAATTTAGCACAATACGGACATTGCACGATAATAATTCATCGACACCTTTATTTATAGTTTATATCTTTAGATTAGTAAAATGCGCATACTTTTGATTTCTACAGGCGCTGTGCCAACACCACCTCTAAACGCTTATGGTGGCATCGAATGGATAGTTTATTGGTTAGCTAAAGCTTTATCAAGACAAGGACATGATGTTGCTATAATGGGGCTACAAGGAACAATACCGCCTGACGAAAAAGTCAAAGTTTATATAGCATTAACAGAACAAGAAAAATATGCTGAAGTCTTATATCGAGATCGTATAAGCAAAGTAGTTGAAGATTTTAAGCCAGAATTAGTAAATGACCATTCTCATACAAAAGCAACGTTTGATTACTTTAGAGAAAAGAATATACCTTTTATTCCATCATCTCATACAATTGGCATACCAGATTTAAAGGTTCCAAATGTATGTTGGACAGCTTTATCAAAGTCACATGCAAAATGGCTAAGACAGCACTATGGCGTAGAAGCAAGGGTATGTTATAATGGCATAGACGTTGAAGAAGATATTAAACCCATTATTGATTATAAAAATAAAACAGGGCCATTATTGTTCTTAGGCAGACCAAATCCAGAAAAAGGAGCATTAGATGTTATTGATTTTTGTATTAAACATAATATGCCCTTAGACGTAGTTGCTGGCAGGCTTGAAGTCGAACAAATCGGCTATGCGTTATTGGTAGCACAGGCTTGTAAAGAATATTCTCAACAAAAGTATCATGGTGCTGTGGATTATAAAACTAAGTTCAAATTCTATTCTGAAGCTAAAGCTTTATTCTTTATGCCTAATTGGCCTGAACCATTCGGCTTAACGCCAATAGAAGCTAATTGGGTTGGCACGCCTGTAATCACAAATGATATGGGCGCTATGCCTGAATTGGTAGAAAATGGTAAGACAGGGTTTATAATACCAACAAGAAAAGAAAATGACGAACCTATTTATGAATTTAATAGATATGGCTTTAAACGTGTTGTTTGGGATGAAGATGAAGTATTATCAGCAATTGATAGGCTACCAACACTAAACTTAGATTATATTGCTAAAAGAACTAAGGATAAATTTAATATAGACAATATGGCAAAACAATATCTACATGTATATGAAAATTATATAAGAGGTGATAGGTGGTAAGCATGGTAAACGTAACTGAGGTTAAACAAAAATTAAATGAAATGCTTGATAGTATAAATTTAGGCTATAAACCAAAAGTAGTAATTGGAATTTCCGCCAGAGAAAATATGCCTACTGTATTTGCAGCACAATTAATCAAATTGAGGTCTATATATGATAATATCATAACTGATATGATTATAGATTTTGCTCAACCTGTCGATATAAGTAGAAATTCTATTTTTACTAAATTCCTTATAGACAACCCCTATGCGACACATATATGGATGTTAGATACTGATGTAATAGTGCCAGATGATGCATTAATACATCTATTAGCTGTTGAGAAGTTAGATAGATATATTTGTTCTGGCTTATTAGTTAAAAAATCGCCACCATATTATCCTTTAATAAATAGCAAATATGGCCCTAATACTTACAAACCAATAATAACATGGCCTGAAAATGTAGGTTACCTTAATGTTGATAGTGTAGGCTTTGGCTGTCTTTTAATAAAACGAAGAGTATTACAAGATATGCCATATCCATTTGCACAATCTGGGCCACATCAATCAGAAGATTACTTCTTCTGTGAACGTGCAATAGCTTATGGTTATAGACCTGCTGTAAGCTTACAAGTTAAATGCGCCCACGTAGGTAGTTATTGGTATACAATAGAAGATGCTAAGAAATATTTACAAGCTGAAGTAGCTGGTGTTCAAGCAATAAGAGATAATCCATCTCAAGTTTGAACTGTCCAAGTAATCTGTATACTGTCTCCACTTACAACATTAACGGCAGCGAATGATTGTGCTGCCCATAAGTATTGTGTGCCAGAGTTAGGATTGCTGAATATACCTGCTTCACTAACAGCATAAGACGCAGTAAAGTTAAATGTAGCAACTAATTGGGCTGTGTCATTAGTATATGAAGTTGTTACACTTGATACTGTTGCTAAAGCTCTCTGTATCTCATTAGTTAGAAGTATTGAACCAGATGAGAAGCCCGTAGTGCCTGTTCCAATGGCTATGTATTTATATGTAGTTGACGCAGTTTGAGCCAACTGTCCTGTTGCTAATTGCTGTGTGTTTTGATGTCCAACAGTTACAATCATGTTGTTTATATCCTGTGTTTCTTTGATTATATTATTAGCGTCCCTAACAACAATCTTTATATGACCTTTTGGTATAATTGTTTCCCTAAATGCCGATGTTTGATTCTCTTTATTGCCAAAGAGATTTTTGATATATTCCAACAAATGCATAAATTATAAAAGACAAAATACATATTTAAAGTTTTTACATTCATATAGCCTACAAATGCTTAAATATTACAAACCCTAATTTTAAATTGTGAGCAATGTAGTTATATATACAACAAATACGCAAGTAGCAAATGAATTAGGTCTTACTACTGATAATAATGGTAATTACTATTTGTGGCAAGTTCCTACTGCTCCCTCTGTCGTAGATAATTTCGTTACTCAAGCCAATCAATTTACAACTGCATTGTTTGGTGATTTAAGCACAGATTTAACTTTATTCCCTTTGGCTCAAATGTTTGCTTCAAAATGGGCTGCTCTTAGATTAGTTGAACAGTTAGCTATAAATTGGCAAGTTTCAGGTCTTAGGTCTAATCTTGGCAACATCGGTATCGATAGATTACCAGCTTTAACGGCAGCAGCAACAGCAGTAACAACAAGATTAAAAGAAGATTTAAACAGACTATATATGACATTAGTAAGTGTAAACGAAGGTATAATAAACTCGTGGCAACCAAGGTCGCCTTATATAGTAACAGGTGGCTCTGCCTTCTGGTGGTGATAATTAATGAGTGGCGTGGGAATAGTAAATCTGCCAGCTACTTTAACACCACAAGACGTAGCACATATGCAATTAACCTATCAACAATATATCCAAGCCAATGGACTACTTGTAAATTATTATCCTATGACACCAACTGGTGTTGATGCTTATGGTCAAGCGACATATTCATCTACGCCACAACAAATATTAGCTGTGCTATCAGATATAACATCAGAAGAATTTAGATTAGTAGAACCAGGGTTCTTACCCACCCAATATGCTGTACTCTGGGAATACCAAGTAACACCAAACATAGGCGATAGAATAGCATGGGAAAATATTTGGTGGGAAATAAGAGGCGTATATCCTACTGTGATAGACAATCAAACAATATTCTACAAGACATTAATAAGAAGAATAATTATGCCTTCCAACTTACAACAGTATATTGGTGGTAATAATCCATGAGTTATATAGGTGAACAGATAGACCCTATCGTTTTTATAAGAACACAATTCAGTTCAGCTAACGGTAGTATAATAACTGATAATCTTCAGCCGCCACAAACATTACAATTCATTACTACGTTTCCAGAAGCCACCAATCAACTACCGTGCGTTGTAATAAAAGAGCAAGGCGCCGAAATTCAGTGGCTAACAATTGGTGCAACAAGACAAAGATGGTATTCAACAATAAATTTAGAAATATACGAACTTAATCCAAGTGCTCGTTATTATGTTGAAAGAGCAATAAGAGATAGAATATTTGCTATTCAACAACAACAATTAGCTCCTAACTATATATTTATGTGGCCTATTAGTCAAAGCATACAAGACGAAATAATGTTATTTGGTTCGCCAATATACAGGTCTGTGTTAACAATAAGACTTATTTTCGACATAACGCCAGCGATAGCATGAGCTAAAATAGTTTAAATATTAGTTTTAATTAATAAAAAGTATGCTAACAAGAGAACAGTTGCCTCTAACAACAGCAGGTGGCTTATTCTACCCAATAATACCACCATTATGTTTATATAGCTATTTACTGAAATAGGCGTGTGATGTTAGTTGATATTATTGGCGTAATCGGCACTATTTGTGTTATTCTTTCATTTTTACTTCATAGAGGAAACAATCGTAGATTGGCTATTTTAAATGGATTTGGTTCGGCGTTAATGACTATATATGCTTTTTTTACTTCGACTTACCTTTTTGTTGTATTAGAAGGATTTAGCACAATAGCTGTTATATATTTCTTTATAAAAAATAAGCCAATGGAATGAAAGCTTAAATATTAGTAATTAGTATTATAATCCTATGCCAGCGAGTGGAGGACTTCAGGTAAATACTAACGTATTCACAGCAAATAGTAATATAGGCGGGCCATTTACTATGTATCAGAAGGCTGGACAGCCAGATGTTCAGTATTGGCCTGGCCCAGTAGGATTGACAACTAATACTTCTAATCCAGCAGGTGGACTTGAAGTAAATACTAATGCATATGTATCAACTACATATGCTCCTTATGTTGGAACAGGCTATCAGAATGGTAACGATCCTTCTGTTCAGTATTGGTCTGGGCCAATATAAACTACTTAAAAGTCCATTTGTAGTCTAAAACGAAAGACACTGTCATAATTATGATTATAGTTATTATATTTGCTAAAGGTGCATTAACGCCAGCTTTAAGAATAAAATAGAAAAGAATTATGTCTAAAATTATAGCAATAATTCCTGTTATCCAATATTTTATATAGAAACGCCAAACATCTTTCAAGTAACAACAACTCTTTTTATCTTACCCTCCCAACATAAAGCCATAAGGCATAACTCAAGTTCTAACATATTATAATTTATATTTAGAGTTTTATCGTTATTTAGATATGTTAGATTATGCCATTTATTAACTTCTTTTTTATTTAACGGCATTTTGAAAAGACTATATTTAAATAAATCTATAATTTTTTGACATGTACTATTTTTGATGCCAAGCTTTTTAGCTAATCGTTCTATTTTAAATAGTAATTTTTGGTCTTCGACATACAAATTTTGTCCGCAACGTATATAAAACGCATTCATTTAAAAGTTCCTATAAATGCTAATAGTTGATAGCAGAGAAGCCTCAAAACATAAAGATATAATTAATTTTTTAAAAAATCATAATATAACATATCAAATAGATACATTAGAAGTTGGAGATTTTTTAATTCAAGGCGTAGAAAAAAATCTAGTTATAGAGAGAAAAACATTATCAGACTTTTTAGGCTCTATGAAAGATGGCAGACTATGGGAACAACTTAAGGCTTTAAGCAACGCAGAAGGATATGCTCCATTTCTAATTATTGAAGGCACTTATATTTTCGACCCTGCCTTAAGAAAACCAATAGCGTTTGGTACTTATTTAAAAAAGTATTCAAGCATTGAATTATCATTTTATTCTGCTATTTATGCTTGTGCTTCATTTAACGTTAAACTTTTATTAACTAAAGATATAACTGGCACAGCTTTATTATTACAACATTTAAGCAATAAATTAGGCATGCCAAAAGAAAAAAAGGAATATCCATTAAGAAGTGGCTTTAAGAAAGATTGGAGTTTACAGAAAAAGCGTCTTTATCTATTTGAATGTTTTGGCGTGCAAATGGCATTAGCCCTTAAAGGTAAAACGTTAAAGCAACTATTGAAGTCGCCTCTAACACGTGAAGAGCTAAGAGAACGACTACCAAAAACATATCCAAGCGGCAAACAGATACCATCTAAAGAAATAGATGAAATATTAGATGTATTGGGATTTGATGAAAAATCTTAGTTTTCTCTTTTAAAGCCTTTTCGTTTACTTGATGCTGACGCCTTTTAATATAAGGCTATATAAATTTTTCATTAACATTTTTATATTTGCTCTATAAAGGCAAAGACATGGGCTTATTTGATACGTTTATAATGGAAGATGGCTCTGAAGTGCAGATAAAAGCTTTGGATAGACTTCTATGGACTTTTAAAAAAGGCGATAAACATGCATCTTTCAATTTAGCTGATGAATTTTATATTATACCGAGTTCAGTTTCTAAAATAGGATTTCAAACACTCGCCTTACATTTTAAACATGGCACTTATCTTGGTGTTGGCGAAATACCAACATATTTTGATGGCGAAGTTCCACAATTTAAAATCTACGATAGCCTTGGCGACGAATTAGATTATAAATTCCAAATAAAACACGACCCACAATATCATCAAATTAACCTTTGGTTGGTCTATGATACCGACTTATCACAATATAAAGATTTATACACAAGAGAAGAAGCCGAAAAAAAGATAAAAGAAATAAAACGAAAATATTAGAAAAGCTTTTAATGAGGTAGAATAAATAAATTGGTAATGAAATTTTTATGCACAAATGAGATATATCCTGCGAATGTAGTTGCTGGAATTGCTGGCTTAAAACAAGCTGGCAAATCGTTATATGCTTTTGAGCAAGGCTTTCTAACTGGTGGTGATATGCTTTATATAAGCACAGAAGAAGGAAGTGACTTTTTCCTTCAAGTATGGAAACCTGTCTTTGAAAAGAAATATAATACAAAGCCAAAAATACATTTCCAATATTGTCCAAACGCAACAGACCTATTAGCTTTCTTTGGCTTAGAGGGCGAGTTAAGAACAAGCGTCAGCAAAGATGATAAAGCAACAAAAATGGAATTTCAGACAACTAAATTAGATATAGAGCATAGTCCTTTCGTTGAGTTAGTAAAACAAACCAATATAAATTATTTAGTTGTAGATTCAGTTACCACAGCCTTTGATGCACTAATAATCGGCGGGCGACAAAATTATCCATTAAGAGCGCAATTAGAGGAAGTATTCTTTTCTGTTTTGAATAATGCAATAAAGAAGTCAGGCAAAGACATCTATATATTTTGCACAAATCATCTTACATTTAACCCTACCAATCCACGTGTTTCACAGTATCATATGGTTGAAGAGATATTCCAAGTTAAAGGCGGTAAGATGATTGGACACTATGTAAAGTTGTTATATGGTTTAGAAAAAAGAGAAAGACCACATGGTTATCGTTATTTACATGTAATAAGGTATCCTAATATTCCAGAGTTCGATAAATCCTATGAATTACTAATAACCAATGAAGGATTTAGCAATACCAATAAACAAGAGATACAACAAATAAAAGACAACATCAAAAAAGCTAAGGAGGAGAAGAAAAATGAAGACGCTCAGTAAAGAAGAAAAACTGAAATTTACAAATTTAAGTGAAGAGTTAGCTAAGTGCGGATTTTCTTTTCTTAATGAATTTAGTAATGGTATGACATGGAGTAAAAAAACAGAAAGTTGGCCTTGGGTAGTCGGAATATGGGAAAACGATTTAAATAATATTCATGATTGGACAGTATATGATAATATATATGGCATGCAAGATGTTCCTACTTTTGAAGAAGCTTCAACTATACTATTACAACGAATTAAACAAATGAAAATGAATGTTGAGAATGAATGGAAAGAAATTGATAGCGCAGATGATGAAACAATGCGATGGGATGAAATTGCTAAATGGGTTAAAGGTAATGATAGCATTGCTATTAGAGAAGTAACATCATGGATTGTTGTTAAAGATATAAATGGCATTCAAGAAACTGTAACTTTTTCGGATAGGGCAGATGCATACGGATATGTAAGGGATTTTATAAAGAAAGATGATAAATGAATGAATGAAGAAGAATTTAAAAAAAGATATAACGCAGACGAACAAAGTTTTATACCAACGCAAGCTACTGTTTCATCTTCTCTTGATGAACAAGAATATAATTACATAGCTAAATTATTAATAAGTCCGCTTTCAGACGGCAGGCATAGAGTTGTTTGGCTTATATTGGCTCCTTATTTAGTTAATGTATTAAAATTAAATCCAAAAGAAGCCCATGATGTCTTGGAACAATATATACAAAGCTGTATAAAAATAAAAGATACAGATGTTTTAAACAACATAGATTACTATATAAATTATGCAAGTTATACAAAACTAATGCCACCAAAATTAGATACAATAAAACAAAAATTCCCTGACCTTTATAATATAATTCTAAATGAAACGGAAAAGGTTTGACTAAAGATTTTAATACGTCATATTCATAACTAATGATAATGTTGCCAATTAGTTCTGCTACGTATTTTATAAAAAATAATAAGACGATGATAGCGTATTGGATTAATGGCGAAAGATATGAAGTCGAGGCATTTCCTCAACCTTATTGTTTTGTTAAAACGATAGATTGCACAAATATAAATCGCAAATATGAAAAAACTTCTCTTAAAACTCTTGACACAGACCAAAACGTAAGTTTATTTGAATTTAATAAACCAATAGATGTTAAATCATTTAGAACTAGATTAGAAAATAGAGGAATTTTAACTTATGAAAGCGATATAAGGTTTGTAAATCGCTGGATGATAGATAATAAAATAGTATGTAATAATTATAATAAAGCATATTTTGATACAGAAGAAGACGATAGTAAAGAATTACCAAATCCAGAAACAGGCAACGTCCCCATTATATCTATCGCCGTTACATATAATAAACAGACTACAGTATTTACGGGCAACGAAAAAGATATTCTTCATTCATTTATTGATTTTATAGATACAAATAAAATTAGTTTGTTATGTGGTTGGAATTCCTTTAACTGGGATATGCCATTTATTTATAAAAGAATGCATTATAATGGTATAAACGAACCACTAACTAAATATAGGTTTTTAGATTTAATGTTATGGTATAAATATACTACGCATAGTAGTAGATACTCATTAGAATATATAGCTAAAAAAGAATTTAATATTGAGAAGCCATACACAGACCAAAAGATTGGTTTGCTTAATACAGAACAACTTAAAGAAAGAAATGCTTGGGATGCAAATATGACTTATGAAATAGATAATAAGCTTGGCCTTAGTAATTTAGCTATAACGATAGCACAAATGTCATATCTGTTTCCTGATAATGTTTTGGGTATAAAAAAAGATAGAGAAGGATTAAAGGCAACAGCAACGCCAGCTATTGATAATTTATATTTATCCCGTGCAAGAGAAATAGGTTATGTATTACCACCAAAGACCTTTAATGATAGGCTAAAATATCCAGGTGCCTTTGTATATCAACCAATACATGGTATATATCATAACGTTTTACAATTTGACGTCGAAAGTCTATATCCAAATGTTTTAATAGCTTTTGGTTATGCACCTTATGGTAAAACAGAATTAGTTGTACCAATAGTTCAACAATTTCTTAATGGTAAAAAACATGCTAAAAACAAATATGAATACTGGGCTTATAAAGTATTAGCCAATATTGTTTATGGTGCAATGGCAAGTAAATATTCCAGATTAAAGGCTGATGATGTAGCAGCAAAAATAGCAGCTAAAGGCAAAGAAATAATAACATCTGTAATTGATTTATTAAACACTATGGGTTATGAAATTATCTTTTCTGATACAGATAGCGTCTTTGTAAAATGCGATATTTCATTTAAAGATGAATTACAAGACCTTATAAACGAATATATAAAGAAAAAGTTTAATGTAAATAATATTAACATGCGATTTGAAGCTTATTGGTCAACAATAGGCTTTCCACGTTCAGATAAAGAAAAAACACCAAAGAAACGCTATTTTGGTATTATTAAATATGATAAAGAATTAAAAGAAGTCAATAAATTTGAGATAAAAGGATTAGAGCAAGTGAGAGGCGATTGGAGTAATTTCGCCAAAATGATACAAGAGGAAGTAATGAAGATGTTAGTTTTAAATAAGCCAAAAGAAGAAATTTTATCTTATATTAATGAAAAAATCGAAAATATGTATAAAGGTTATTATGATAATGAATTAATTTTAACCAAACACTTAACGAAGAACGTTGAAGATTATAAAGTTAAGCCACCACATGTTAAAGCCTATTTAGATGCAAAAGCGCAAGGTTGGATACCACCAGAGATATTACAATACAATATAATCAAATATTATATAACAAAAGGTAATATACCAAAGTTAGTAACATTAGTAAAGCCAAATGAGATAGATTATGATTATTATTATAAACGGCAAATTCAGCCCCTACTATATAGAATAGGCTTAATAGACGAAATATCAAAATATAAACCATCAAAACAAAGAAACGAAGCATTAAGTCGCTGGTTTTGAACTAAACATTTATAAACAATAATAGCATAAGTTATGATATGATGCCAGAATTTTATGCTACTATGAAATATGCAAAAGACTTACCAAAAGAATATCTTGAAGGATTAACTGTATATAGGCTATTGATGCAACAAAATAATGATATAAGCACATTATGGTTTTGGGATTCTTCGGTTGAAAGACTAAGCAAAACTGAATTACCACCAGATGCTCAATCCACAGAGATAATGTTTCCTGTAGCTATTAACGGTGTACTGCTCTGGAATCGTTCTAATGGTTATATCAACACAGAAACAAATACAGCATATCTGCCTTATGATTTAGTATTCATGTTGTATAATTTACCAACATCTCTATAAACTTCAACACATAATATTTATATATTCGATAAGATTTATTTATTTAAGATACTAATGGCAGAGATGTCTCAAGATTTAAAGAAAGTTTATCAAGAATTTAAAAAAACTTATGGCGACGATGGCACTAAATATTTTTATAGATGGGTTAGAGAGCATGGCTATAACTTAAAAGAACCAATCGCTAAACAAGAAGAAGTATCACGAATACATGCTGAAGAAATATCAAAAGAAATAGATGAAATAAAGAACCAGTGGGAAACTTTAACTAATTTAAATATGTCACAACCAAGTCAACACGGCGAAATACATATCTTTTTTGAAGAAGCTGTGTGCAATATTCATAATAAATCTGTTAAAGAGCATTCAAAGACAGAACTTGATGATGATGTTAAACTTTTAAACAAACTTAAAGACATAATTGATTTAGCTTCTAAAATTGAAATGCGTGGTCTTAAGGAGCCAGAGGAGCCAGATGAAACAAAAGATATTGATGTTGATAAGAAAATTGTAGAAAAAGAAAAGGTTGTTGAAAAAGAACCAGATGAAGATACAGAAGTAGTCGAAGAAAAAGTTAAGGTCAAAGAAAAAGAAAAGCCAAAGAATAGAGAGTTACCAAAAGTGCCAGCCGACCAATCAAAGCTACCAAAAGAAAAGACAATAGAAGAGCTTTTAGGTAATGATTTAAGCGCAAAAATGATAAAAACTATAAGTTTTGTTGCGAATAATATGTTTAGAGCTTCTACACCTGTTTCAAATACAGGTATCTATTATCAACCAGCGCCAACAGGCAATCCTATATATACAACTTATACGCCTTATCCAATGGCCCCTTCTGATGCTCCATTAACAGAACCTAAGTTAAAGTCTGATAAAGTAATAGCTGAATTAAATTGGTTTAATAAAGCAATTGATGAACTAAAGAATGTAACAGATAATTTTGAGGCATTTCTAATTAAGTATCACTATAACAACGAAGATGTAACTAAAGAATGGAAGAAATTTGCTGAAGCATTTGAAAAGTGGACAAAGTTTCAGAAAGGTGCTGATAACTTAATCAAGGACATAGAAGCATATCTTAAGAAAACAGATTTTGAATTTAAAGCAAGTTCAGGCGACCCATGGGAACCTAAATATAGTCCACATGATAGACCAGTAGAAGGAGAGTATCCGCCTGGCGAAGCAGAGTTAAGAAAAATACCAGTAGAAAAATATCCACATTGGCAAATACCAAAGGGTGGACAGAAGAAGCCAACAATGCATTATTTAAGGTCGTTGCCTGAAAAGCCACATGGCGACCCTAGAAAATTAGTGCCTTATGAAAAAGAAACAAAAAGACAAGAATATGTTATACCATTAAAACAAGTTAAAGAATTAATAGAAGCTAATCCAGCAATAATGCTACAAAGCGTAATACCAGTTGAGAGAAAAGGAAACGAATACGTTGAAATTGAAAACCCATCTAAAGATGTATTTAATAATCCAGAACAATTAGTTCGTGCAGTATTTTATGTTGTAGCTTCAAAGCAAGACTTAGCGAATATGTTAGCTGACAGAAACCTTAATATTATAAACTTTAAAGCTAAGACAGCAGATGAAAGCGTTTGGGAAATAACATTTACACTGAATAAATCATATGCGCCATCTTTAGCTTTATTAGCAAGTTATCCACAAGGTATGCCATCACCAGTAGCTCATATGGAACAAACTTATCCACAAGGCATGTCTCGACCAACGGCGCATGAAGAAAAAGATAAGCCAAAAGAAAAATCAAAAGAACCAGATAGAAAACACCCTGGTATGGTATTAACAGCGCCACCAGATGTAGAAGAAAAAATGAAGTCTTTAAGTATCTTTAGAGAAGAATGTCCTGTATGCCACGAAGAATTAGATGAAGTAGAAAAGGCTGAAGAACATCTTAAGAAACATGAAGAGGACTTAGAAAGAGGTGAATTTGGTGATAGAGGGCCATCAAGTCAAGGAGCTAAATATCCAACACATATAGAAGAAAAAGAAGAAGCTGGTAAGGCAGGGCCACATACAGGTGGTGGTAAACACATATCATTTAAAAAATTAGTAGAAAAGCTAAGGCGACGAGGCTATAGTAAAGAATCGGCAGAAAGAATAGCAGCAACAATAGGTCGCAGGGCAGGACATCACAAAATGGAAGAAGGCGAATATTGTGAAGAATGTATGGAAGAAGAAATTGCTGAGCTATCTGAAGAAATAGATGAATTATTAAGTGATGGAAAAAAAGAAGATGAAGATTGGCTAAAAAAAGTAGAAGAAGAAATTAAGAAAGGGCAAAATAACCCATGGGCTATTTGCACTGCTTCTGTTGGAAGAGACGATGTAGAAAAGTATGAACGTTGTGTAAAACATGTAAAAAAGAGACTTGGAATAAGCTAAGGCGATAAAATGAGCTATGAAATGAATGTTGATACAGCAGATATATTTGATGTTAATGAAAATGATATTTCGACTATGGATTGTAGCGAATTAAACGAATTATTAGAAGAAACAAATCATATTAGCACAGAACTAAATAAAGCAAAAGAACAAAGAGCTAAACAAGTAGAAATTATTGCAACAAAAGGCAGTAATTATGCATTTAATACAGATGATGCTATTGAATATATAGAACTAAGTAAAGAAAGACTTAAATACGAACTTAATACAAGGTGTAGGTAAATGCCAAAAATACCATGCGAAGTTTGTGCATCAACTTATAACGTTCATCTTGACCCAATAACAGATATGTATTTATGTGAAGCCTGTTATAATATTGTGCATGACAAAAGCTAATTTTTCTTTTCCTCTACATTTTGTGTTATAGTTATCCAAGTGTAAGGTGCTAATGCCATACCAGTAGCTGCTCCTAATGCATATAACAAAGCTCCTCTTAAAGCTACATATATCTGTAATATATCGGGCAAAGAATTGGCTGGCAAATAAGTTAAAAAGGCAATAGCGAATGTTACTAAAAATGACAAAGTGCTGAATGCAACTAATCGCTTATTTGATATTGCGTTTTGTCCGTATTTTATCATATTATTAAATTAGCAATACCACCTTATAAAGTTTATTTGTTTAATATTACCATAAGCTTTATATATAGTATTTTATATAGCATAATCCATGCGCAAAGAATGGGTAAAGTTAGTTTCGATAAGCTCAGCTACAACAAGAAACGTTCAGTTGTCGGCTGACCTAATAAGAAAAATAGTGCCAAATGCTACTAAGAACACACCACTCTATGGTAGATGGGAATTTGATGAAAATACAAATTCATTGCGTCTTTTTATTAAAGAAGGGCCACTACCACAAAGTGAAGAAACTAATACACAAGAAACTTCAAATCAAGAAGCGTCGCAATGAATATAAATTAGTATCATTTCAAATCTGAATATGACAAAAGCAAACACAAAATCTTTTGTTTTAGACATTTCTAACGTTGATTTAAATACTTATGAAGGGCAAAATTATGTATTAACTGAATGTGAAAAGATATTATTGACAAATCCTGATATTGATGCTGTCGCCTTAAAGCGAATTACCTTAATCAAAGACTTAGTTAAGATGAAAAAAGAATTAGATATACATAAAGAATTAGAAATAATCAAAAAGGAAATTGAAGAATTAAAAGAAGAACGGTAGAGAATTTTTATTAAATCAATATTATATAGATGTATTTTTTATAATAATTATATGGAAATTGGCATAATTGGTTATGGCAATATTGGTAGAACATTAGCATCATTCTTTTATGAAAATAATCACTATGTTAATATTTATGATATATCCAAGACAGCGAGAGACCATGCTAAAACTTATTATAAAGTATTTAGTAATCCAACTGACTTTCCTGAAACAACAGACTTTATATTTCTATGTTTACCGACGTATGTTACTATAAGCGACAACACATATACCTATGACCACGTTTTTAATAGTATAAAATCGTTAAAAAATAGTTTAAGTCCAGACCAATATGTTATTTCTACTTCAACGGCTATGTCAGGTTATTCTTTGCGGTCTGCTAAACTTATGACACCGTTTCAACGTAATTATGTCTATATGCCAATGTTTATGCGTGAAGATACAATGAATGACGATTTTAGAAAACTGTATCCTGTTAATCGTTTGATATTCGGTGTTCATCCACATCTCTTAAGCGATTATAAGCCACAATTAGAAGCATTAAAACAAAAATTAACTATCCTATTTGAGCCACTACTAACAAAGAATAATTTAGGCGTAGATGCTATGATATTTACAAATTATGAAGAAGCTGAAGATGCAAAAATTTTAGATGCCATTCACCTTATGGCAAGGATTTCTATATCTAACGCTTTTGGTAAAACAAACAATTTAGTTAAATTAGATAAGCGACTTGGTAATTATGGCTTTGAAGCTGGAAGACCATTTGGTGGTAAATGTTTACCTAATTATGCGAATGGTATATTACAAAATGAGAATACGCCACAAAAAGTAAAATTGTTAGTAAAAACATTCTTGGAAATTAACGACAGCGTTAAGACTCAAGCATGAGATGGTTGTCCTGAATAAAGTGTCCAAGAAGGGTCTGGCCCTTGGAATTGTTCATACATAAATTCACTATCTTTTAAAAATTCATCGACAATATATTTTACTGTATCAGGCGTTAATTCTTCAATACTATCAATGCCATAAGTAGATAAATCAGTTTGATCAAGAAGCCCTATTATATGTCCTGTACCTCTGATTTTTATAGCCAGATAAAACATTGTCGTTTCACCAATTGGCATTTCATCAACTATAGCTACAAAGTCATCCCAAAAATTATATACCTTTTCTTCATGTTTTGTTTCTTCAGTCTTTTCTATTTGCATCAAGAGAGTATTTGCTTTTGTCATTAAATTTTCATAAGATTGCATAAAGTGGTCATATATATCATCGGTTAGCTTTTCTTCAAATGCTAAATTTAACAACTGCCCACCATAGTAAAATAGTTCAAGTAAATCATTTTCTAATTTTGTAATTTCATGAATTAAGTATGGTGCATCATAAGCAAATCTATCGGCTTCGCCTGAAAACTTAAATTGTCGTAATTCATCTATTGTGTTAAAAATATTATCTCTAAGTTTATTAATTGATGTAACTAAACTGCTTTCATCTTGCTTTACTATTTCATTATAAGCTTGTTTTGCAACTTCTTTGCCTTCTGATGTTAGGCCAAAAGTATGCGCAAACCCATGTTTCGGTCGTTCATGCTCTTTCAAATAACCTTTCTTTACAAGATTGCGACATAGCTTTAATTCGTCATCTGTAGTTGCATATATTATGCCACTCATATGAGCAAGGGCTAATTCTTCTTTTTCCTCCCGACTTAACTCAATTTCTTCACTTTTTTCTTGTCCTTTTAATTCTTTAAAAAATGATATGGCTCTGTCAATAACTTCATCTATTCGTTGCCGTATATTAGGATTATTTGTTTGGTCTCTCATTATTTGTAATTTATCTAATATTTCTTGATAGCTCTTAAAAACAGAAGCAAATTGTGGCGTTGTCATCAAAGCAGTTGAACCGTGCCTCAACATTATATTTTCTAAATAAGTTAAGCTTTTAAGATAACTATCAAGTGTTTCAAGTAATTGTTTATCAGCTATGTTATTAGACATTAATATAATTTATAAAACGTCTTAATTATATAAGTTTTTAGATTACATGTGTAATCAATAATTTTAAATTATTAAGATAACCTAATAATATATTGATTGTGTATGGTTCGTCTGTCATTGAACCATCGTATCCTAGATGTAAATGTTCTGGAAGGGGCGAATTAGCTTTAAAAGAAAAACAAACATAACTATTATAAAGTTTAATTGTTCCAACATTTGTTGATATAAAAATACGACCAAATTCTGAAGGATAATGCTTTTTATTATAATCGATACGCTTTTTTAATGTTTGGCAATAAAGACGCTTTATTTTTTGTCTTAATTGTTTTTCTGTGTTCAACGCCAACATAATATTATTTTACCTTTATAAATTTTAATTGATTTTTAGCCGTTGACTTCAATAAAAGATGCCTCAATAATATAGTAATTTTTCATACCGCCTATATGAGTAGTTTGAACGTTTTGTAAAGAAACACTATGATTATTGCCTTCTACATCTGTTAAAGTTATTATATTATTACTGGTTAATATGTTCATTATAGTTTCAGCATCTGTATCGCTAATAGCATTTATTACTAATTTATGTTGTCTATTTTGTGCGCCCATTGGTAGTAATGAATCTAATGCAGAATTAGGCAACGAATAAATATAGAGCTTGGCTTGCTTACTAACTGTATATTGCTGAACATTAACATTATATCCGTTTAAAGAAAAGGTTGGCATCCATATAATTATATTTTAAACTATTAATTAAGTATTTACGCTATGGGCGCAGGTTCTGTTTCATCTACATGTTTGGTTTCTATTATAGCTTGCTGTTTAGCTGCTAATTCGCCACCCATTAAGGTGCTATAAATCATACATTCTGGTTTTGTATGCTCTTCTGCGAGTTCGTCTGTCGTTAATTCAACTTTATGTGTTAAACACACTAACATAGAATATAATTAGGGCAACCTATATATAAAGGTATTTATGATATGTTCTTGTGTTAATCGTAAAAGCACATAGTGGTTATTTAGATGGTATTAAAAAAATAAATATACAAAGTATGCCAGAGCAATATACAGATGACTTTTGGCTACGTTGTTTAAGCGAAGGGTTATCTTATGTTGCTATTGTTGATGATAAAGTTGTTGGTTATTGTGTTGGTATAACACAAAATTATTTAGATATACCTAATTGTGGAATAATTGTATCTGTGGCTGTTGATAAAGCTTATCGTGGTAAAGGTATAGCAACTGAATTAATAACTAAAACATGGAACGCTATGAAAAATAGAGGAGTAAAAGCTTGTGCTTTACAAGTCAGAGCAACCAATTATTCGGCACAATTATTATATAATAAGTTAGGTATGCATCAAGCTGGCTATATAAAGAACTATTATCCAGATGGTGAAATGGCATTTATTTATATAAAGTTTTTCAATTAGTACGATAAAGATATAAACTTCTACTACTTATTGATATTTATGAACTACTTTATATTCTTACCACTTTTTATTCTATTAGGCTTTTTAGTAATAAAGCGAAGTAAATTTACAAAATATACAACTTCTGTTGCCTTATTGCATACATATTTAGTAATAACAGGATTTGTGTTAATTGCTATTGCTGGCGTTAATATACCAGATGCCAACCTAAAGTCTATTCTGGTAATATTAGGTGTAATTGGTGGGCTATTGATATTTGCATTTGAACCCGATGCTGTAGGCTTATCTAATTCACAACAAGCATTGCTTTCAACAATCTCCATGATACTTATTATAGTTGGTGGTATATCATTACCAAGTGGCTTGCCGTGGTATTATTCTGTTATAATAAGCTTGATAGGCGCAGTTGGAATAGGTATCAAAGAAGCGTTAGGTAGCCTTCCACCAACAACAACAAAAGCTTAAATACATAATGGAGTAATACTAAATATGTTGCCATCAAACGAAGATAATATAAAGAAAGCACTTAAAAAAATAAAATTAGAAGTTTATGGTCTAGCACCACCACTTGCTGAAGTTATGCAAAGTCCTCAATTTAGAAATGCCAATCCTTTTGCTCTTTTCTATTTATTAAGCTATTTTACTTCTATTATTGAAGAAAGTATTTTAACTGAAGATGATAGCGAAGAAAATAAACAAGCTAAAAAAGAACTTTTAGATGCTTTTGCTTATCAAGCTAATCTCAGTGCTAAAACAACAATCAAGGAAGTTGGAAGACGCTTCAAAGTAAATCATAATACTTATAAAGGTGATATATAAAATTTTACACCAAATATAACACAACCTTTATATAGATATGCCGTTTATAGATAGATGAAGGTGGGAATAATGGCAACACAAAATCCGCGCCAAAAGATAACGGTTGACAAGAGAGGAGCGTTTATGTTATTATATATATTTACATGCCTTGGCTTATGGCTTATAACAAGTAATGCGTCATACCTTTGGCTTTCGTTCTTGGCATATCCTATGGTAATATATGATGCACAGAAACGCCCTGAGAAATATGCTACTGGTTCAATTGGTAAGCCGCTTCCATTTTATCAAGACCCCTACCTCGTTAATGTAGGAATTGGTGGCACAGCAGCAAACGAAGTCTATAAATTAAACTTAGAAATACAGCAACTTAGGCAAGAATTAGAAAGAATGAAATATAAATAAGGTGCTGAAATGCAAAGAGTTTGTAGAATTTGTAAAAACAAATTATCAAAAGACGAAGAATATATTTGTAAAAAATGTCAAGAAAATTCAATGTCCATATTTGGCTTTTAAATCATCTAATACTTGTTTAAGCCAATACTTTTTCTGTAAAGTAGCTGTGCCACCCATTAATTGTTTTTTTCTTTCAAACTCTAAAAATGCGCCTTTATCTACTATCTTTGGATTGAAGTCACCTGTGCCGCAATAAGGACAAGTGGCAATCCATAAGTTATAATAGCCCCATTTAAAAACAGATTTACATACTTTACATTCTACATAGGCATTACGAAACAGGGACAGGCTTTCCCACCTCCTTAGCTAATTTATAAAGAAGTTCATTTACTCGTTGTGGCCCTAACTTTAATATTTCTTCTTCTGATAAACCATAGGCTCGTTGTAATGTTAATATGACTGCATTCTTATAATTACCCATATCTATTTGTCTTTGTATATCAAGTTGGTCAATTGGAGAAAGTGGCATAACTTTCATATCTTGAATAGTCAAAGCTGGTTTAATTAATAAAACGATAGCCACGCCTATACTAAATAAAATATCAATGAGATTAAAATAGTGTATAAAATACAATATAATAGTTATACCGACTATACTATAAAATAATGTTAAATCAATTTTCCTGTTGTCTATTCGCTTGGTCATCAACTTCCCTCCCAATGAATTTATACAAGTTGTTATATATTAATATACATTTAAGGATAAAAGCGGGCATAATATAATTATCGTTATAGTAGCAATCTGGTATAATCGGTCTTTTTTCTTTATTAAAAAGTTTTAGTTTAATATACGTATCGATTTCTTTTTTACTTAAGGAATCATAGCCATAACAATATAATGTTAATCTTACAGCCATATCAGCAAATTTATTGTCTAAAAAATAGAATTTTTTAAATATTTGTTTTAATTGTTGTGGAAATATAACATCATGCGGTATAATTTCTGGCATATCTATATCTCAAGCATAACAAATATATTTAGTTTACCACGGTTCATAGCTTGTTGGCGCATCTTTATTCCATGGTGTGCCTATAAGCGGAGATGACTTATGATATTTTTTGTCATAATCACTTTCTTCTAATGTGTGCGCATCCCATGGCTTCTTATGTAAATAACACATTTTATCATCATAAGCTTTAGTATTAAGTAGAAAACTATTAGCCCAATTCAAAATTATATCTATTTCATCTGATGATAAGTCATCGAATGGTCTTATTTCTTCAAAGCCACCACGCAATTTAATATATATTTTGTTTGGTTCAACTGTTTGTGCATTTTCAATTTCTTCTTCTTTAAGCGTTGCATCTTTTGATAGACCACCAACTTCTTCATATTTAGTTTTCATGTGTTTAAATACTTCATCTATAACGGCATCTGTAACGTTAATCAAGTCTCGTGAAGTAACATCTATATTGATAACATCTTCTTTGCCATCGTCATAACCTATATAAGCCTGTATATTGCCTTTATAAGTTTTCCAATTATAACTATATGCTGTAAATGTATCATATATTTTAAAAACAATATCTGTAATTTCATCATAACGTGCTTTTATTGAAAATTTATAAATATAAACACCACGTTCATCTCTTAAGGCGCTAATAACTCTAACATTTGGTATTGCTTGTAAACTATCCTTAATTAATTTTGCCTTCTGTTCTTGTTCTTCTAAACTACGACCAAGCTGGTCTTTGAAAATATGGACTTCCCAATTATCATAAACAATATAAACATAAGCTACTGAAGGCACTTGAATATCAGTATGACGGACTTTTTCTGCTAATTGTTCTGGGTCAACATCTACTTCTGGTTCTGGTAATTCGCCAGGGGTTTGTGTCCATTTACCTTGTGTCGTTGTCCAAGACATTAATATTTTATAAACCAATATAAATATTTAAAGTTTTTAGTAATCGTTTTTTGAAAAATCTATAAAGTCTAATAGAAATCCTTATATATCTTATTAAGTTATAATATTTCAGTATGGCTCAATCTGTTATTGCAGCAGGTTATCGTGCCAAGATTGGTTATGCTTCAGAAAGCACTTATGGCGTATCACCAACTAGCGCGCCTTATTCGTGGTATGGGCCAGTTAATGAAGCTAGAATTGAGGTTAATAGAAATCCAATTATTATCTATCGTATGGATGGTCAAACAGCTTATCCAGCTTATATATTGCCAGGTCAAAGAGAAGTTAATACGACAGTAACATTCTATCCGCAGGATTATTTGGTTTTGAACGATATGATTAATAATGTGGTTTCAGCTTCACATTCTGTAGCAATACAATTTACAGATATTAGTCAGGCTTATACTTCATATGGTAGCAAGGCTAATACAGTAAGGTTCACAGGCAACATTAATGCCCCGCTTGAAGTAGAAATAGCTTATTATTCACAAAACGTAACAACCTCTTTGCCGACAGGTGTAACATTTGCAACTGACCCAGGCAATAACCCATGGTACTTCGTTTCAGAGAACGTTCAACTACCAAGCCCAACACAAGATGTAAAAGTAGTAGCTTGGGATGCAACAGTAACACGCAACTTAAGCAGAGTATTCCAATTTGGACAGGACTACATACGTGTTAACGAGCCTTTGGTAGCAACAGCGACAGGCAATCTCACAGTAGTAGTTCAGGACTATACAGAACTTAACTATGTATTGAACTGGACAAGCAACACACTAAACATAGTATTAGGACAATCGCCAAACGGCACAACACGTCAGATAACTTTCACAGGAGTATATCTAACACAAGCTCCAGTGCCAGTTCGAGTAGCAGACTTAGTCAAAGTGCAATTCCCATTCAACGCAACAGGAGTAAGTATATCTTAAGGTGGTTAATATGAATACAAAAGAAATTGAGGTCGCAGGACAGAAATATAAAATAAGAAAGATGACATTAGGTATAAGACAGCAATTTATGAAGTTACAGAGAGATGGTGCAGATGCCAACGAATTAGAAGCTTTTATAATTTATAATTGCGTCGTAGAGCCAAAATTTGAAAGTATAGAAAAAGCAAAAGAATTAGATTTCGATGTTGCAGACGAATTGTCATGGCAAATATCTGATTTCTCAAAACCATCAGAAGATTTTTTACGGCGCTCCGCGAATTTGTTATCACAGGCAACATCTACGCCAAAGACGCAATAAGAAAACAACTTGAAGCTGACGTTAAGCTTTTTTTAACCAAACTGACACTTATAAAGGAATTACACCTCAGACCTAAAGATATAGATGAAATGCCAATTGATGAATTTGAATATTATGTTACAGCGATTTCAACATTAAAAGAAAGAGAAGCCAAAGAATTAGAACGTATAGAAAAACAAGCTAAAACTAAGAGGTGGTATGGTTGAGTGCGCCAGGTGGTGGAGGCGTTAATCCTGATGTCCATGCCAGCGACGAAGAAGAAAGAATAAGGGCGCAATTTGTAGCTTATTTAGAAGAACTAAGAAAAATACAGTATGAATTAGATAAATTAAATAGAGAAAATCCAATAAAGAAATTTGGCTACGAAGGACAAAAACAAATAAAAGAATTAAAAGATGAATTTGTAAAATTACAAAATCAGATAAGAAGCACAAACTTTTCATCTGACCAATTAGATAGACTGAGTAAAGTTACATCTAAATTACAAGATAGTTTTAATGAATTTGATAAAGACGCACGTAGCTTAGCTACTGCACTTCAAATGTTTTCTACGGTAGCAAATAATGTTTCAAATACAGTATCAGGATTAAATACAGTTTTTCAAAACGGTTTAAATGTTCTTTATGGTTACGCTCAACAACAATTAGCCGTATATAATGCTGCCATAGACCAAATAAGCGCTACCAACCAATTAGCACAAGCCCATGCTCTATATAATTTAACTGTTCAACGCTTCGGAATGGGAAGCTCACAACAAATAGCTGCTTACTCTGCATTAAAATATGCCCAATTAGGACAAGTCGCAGCAATACAAAATCTTAATCAACAATGGTTATCATTACAATATGCACCTACGCAAGCTTTAGGCGGAATGCTCTCAGGCTTTGGACAAATGGCTAATGCATTAAATACTTTAGCTGATGCTATGCTTGGATTTAGTGGCGTTATACTTGGTTTACTTGTTGGAATTGGTAAATTAATTTCAGGTATTATGGGTATAGGTGGTGCTGCCGTTGAAGCAAGTAGTGCAATGGGCGGTTTAACACAACAAGCAAGTAGTATGGGTGGTATAGCTAGCTCTTCTGGTGGATTATCTGGAGCCTTTGGTAATTTATTTGGTGGTACAACTACACAAACAGTACAAACACAAAGTATATCCTTAGCAGGATTACCTGCGAATTTAACTGTTAGCTTTACCAGTGATAGTAAAAATCTATTTGACCAACTTTATAAAGCATTATCAGGTGGCAGCTTTTTACAAACTTTTACTAATCTTTTTACAAATAATGCTAATATCCTCAGTTCTGGCATGCAAAGTCTTGCAGGCGCACTAAATTCATTTTTAACTATAACGTTAATGCCAGGATTAAATCAAACACCACCAATAGCGCAACAAGGCATACAGATGCCAATAGCAGGACAAACAGTAACGACAATCCAACAACAAGAACAACAAAGGTATGGCGTTCAACTTTATGGTCTTGGTGATATATTAACACAAGCTTTACCGCAAGCTATATCACAAGGTGCACTTCCATTAATAACTTTAGCTGCGCCCTTCTTATTAGGCAAAATTATATCTGAAGTAATACAAAAAGTATTTGGTGGTGGCGGTTTTGGTGGTGGCTTTCCATGGTTCCCTTGGCCCCCAGGAGGTGGAGGAGGTGGCTCGCCACCTAGTGGTGAAGAACCACCTAGTGGTGAATCTCCTGGGGGTGGAATACCAGATATAGGCGGACTTTTTGGTGATATTGCTATTGCTATTAATGGACTTTTAAGTCAAATTGGTGCACTTAAAACATTCTTTAATGAAATAGCCACACCATTTGAAGGGTTTGAAGGAATTATTAAGCCTATATTTGATAATATTGGTAATGCTATTAGTGGATTTTTAAATGAAATTGGCGCACTTAAAGCATTTCTTGATAATATTCAGAGTCCATTTCAAAGTTTAATTAATTGGTTTGGTAGTCTTAAATTAAGTTTTAATAATATCCAAGTGCTATTAACAGTATTTAATAATGGATTAAATATACTAGATACAAGCCTTAATACTATTAAAGGAACGCTTGGAAATGTTATAACTGGAATACAAGGATTCGCTACTGTTTTATATACACAATTTATAAATACTTTTAATCAATTAGGCACATTATTTAGTAATGCATTTAAAGATATATCAAGTGGCTTAACTAATAATTTAGGCACTATTTCAGCACTTCTATCAGGTATTGGGGCGGCAACAATAGCTTTATTCAGCAAAACAGGAGATCAAATAACAAATATATTTGGTGCTATAGGTGGCGCATCAGATGGTTTAACAAATATAATGGATACTACTGCAAGTGCTATAAAAGGAGTAGGAACTGTATCTAGTGATACAATACCTAATATAAGTGCTTTAGGTTCAGCGCTTGCAGATACAGGAAGTTGGTTTAGTAAATTAACACCTATACTTGATGCAGTTAGTAAAATTTCAATTCCTCTTGCAATAGGATTTGGTGCATATAATATATATAGTCAATATACAGGAAAAGGTGCAATTTATCAAGCTACTAACTTAGTGCAACAAACACCAAATGCTGCTTCTATTCTAAATTTACTTACCACAGGAATTCAAACTGCTTTTGGTGTTGCACAACCTTTATTTAGTTCACAAACTCTACAAGGAATACAACAACTTGAACAAATGGCTACATCTGGCCCTATTAATATAAGTAGTCTTCAACAGCTAGGTTATTCAATATTGCAAACGTTTGGTCTAGCAGCAATTAATATGAATAACTATAGACAAGTTATTACATATGTAAACCAACAATTACAGCAAGGGCAAATAACACAACAACAATATAATAACGTAATAAATGCGCTTGCACAATTATTATCAAATACAGGAGTTGACGTTATAGGTTTTTCTAATCAACTTCAAGCATTAGATTTAGCTATGAACCAATTACAGCAAGGCGTACCTCTATCCAGTCAAGTATTAACAACATTACAAAATACATTACAACAATTAAACCAAGCGGGTATTATATCAAATAGCACATACAACCAATTAATACAATCGATAACACAAACACAACAAGCTCTTCTTGTTAATACAGGCTGGAAGAACTTAATAAATGATGTACAGATTTCTTCAGACCAAGCTGCTGCCTTACAACAAAGATTTACTGATTTATATAATTCAGGACAAATAACAGGAACAACATTTGAACAACTTATAACAATACTTCAAACTGCAACATCTGGTTCATCTGCCGCCACAACTGCCTTTGATGACCTTAATAATGGATTAACTAATTTAACAAACAATATGCCATTAACAGCCAACCAAGCAAATATCCTAACAGCATACTTTAATAATTTAGCAAATGCTGGTATAATATCAAATAAAGCATTACAACAATTATTAGCAACTATACAACAATTAGAAGGACAACAGCCACCTACAACGCCACCACCTACAACCACCCCAGGGGGAACAACTACGACTACAGGACTTGGTTGGATGGGATATAATCTACCTCCTCCACCTGCTCCTACTCCAATAGGTGGAAGACCAACCCCACAACAAAGTGGTGGTATAATAGTAGGAGAGCGTGGGCCAGAGCTAATTTTAGGAACACAAGTAACAAAAGCTTTAACCTCAGCGCAAGACAATCTTATAGCTAAAATAATAAGCGGTAATGTTGATGCTTTACTACCACGCCAACCAGAATTGCCTACTTTAATGCCATTATTGATAATGCCAATACGTGAACAATCAGAACAACCACCTATTAATGTTTTACTACCACACCAACCAGAATTGCCTACTTTGCCATTACCAATAACGCCAATAGAAACCCAAATAACAAAAGCTTTAACCTCAGCACAAGACAATTTTATAGCTAAAATAATAAGTGATAACATTAATGCTTTATTACCACGTCAACCAAAATTGCCTACTTTAACGTCATTACCGATAACACCAATACGTGAACCACTAGAATTGCCTACAATACATGAACCACCAGAGTTGCCTACAATACATGAACAACCAGAACAACCACCTATAATAGTAATGCCATTACCAATAACGCCAAAACTTGAATTGACGCATGAACTACCAACAATACAAGAACGACCAGAACGACCTACTTTATTGCCACTATCAATAATGCCAAAACGTGAAGAGCCACTACCAGAGCAACCACCCATTAATTTCCCGCCTATAACTATCAACGTAAATGTCTCACAAGATATTGACTTAATAAAGCTAAGAACTGAAATACAAAACACAATAATGAATGTATTTAAGACAGTGTTGAGAACAAGAGGTGCATATTAATGGCAACGGGCTCACAAGAAACAATAAATTATCAAGTTCATTACAATTACTATGGTAATATTATACAAAATGTCATATCTATTACAATTAATAGATATTTAGCACCACGCCAAGATACATTTGAATTTGTTGTTGCAGATATTGGTGGCAATCCAGTTCAAGTTTTTGATGTAGCCAGAGAAGTGCAATTTTATAGAATAAGTCAATCAGGACAAAATTTAATATTTAGAGGCGTAATTACCAACGTAGATTATAGCTTAACTTCGCAACAAAAAATAACTACTATAACGGGCAAAGGTTTATGGTATTTATTAACAACACGCCTACTAAAATTGGATGGAGCTACGCCAGTTGGTTTCCCCACTAATCCATTTATTATGACATTAAATCCATTATTAAATCAAACATTTCTGTTTCTCTTTACTATGATTGTTAACTTAGGGTTTCAACAGAATTATACAACAGGTTATTTACCAACAATTAATCCAATAAACACAGATTTCGATAATGTAGTTGTAAACGACCAGATGTTTATGCAATACGAAAGCATAGAACAAGCCTTAGATAGGTTGGTGCAATCAGCGTTGCCAGGGCTATTAGGCGAATTAAAATTAGACTTTACAGTTACGCCACCAACTTTAACAGTTAAAAGATTTGACCCTGTAAATGGCTACTATGGTATAGGGCAAAATAAATCCAGCACAATTAACTTCATAGAGGGACAAAATATAGCACAATTAGATTTTAGCTTCGACTTTGATTCTATGGCTAATAGTATAATACTTACGGGCGCACAATTCAGAGGTTCACAATTAATAGCTGTGCCAATTAACAACAATCAAAGCATAGCTAAATATGGATTGAAGCAAATACAGAAATCAATAGGTAATGTCGTTGACCAAGATGCTATATATAGATATGCTAATAACTTATTGCCTTTATTACAATATCCAATACCGACGATAAAGATAATACCAGTTTATACTTACGCTTTAACATCAGATATAACTTCATTAGAGCCAGGCGATGTAATAACTATAACTTCGCCTTCATTGGCTTCTGTATTGAATTTATCAAATAATCAATTTACAGCAAGAGTCATAGAAATAGATAGAACGTGGAGTGTAAATAGTGGTGAACAGATAACAATAACATTAACTTATCCTGTGCAGACAGGTGGTCAGCCTATCTTCGAATATGCTGGCACTACCTTAGATACACAATTAGCTATATTACAGAACCAATTATCAGATGCCATGTATCAAACAACAGAAGCTCCAGCAGAAAACTTGGTGGTGGGCGCATAATGGTATTTACGCTTAAAGATTCATATGACAGTAAAGGTAAAATAATAGTCGCTTCACAAGACTATATATTAAACTTAAACGCAATTAAATATAGTATGAATACTACAAATCAACAAAATGTTCTCATATATGGGTTGTGGCTTACAGTTTTAGCTTTTAACAAGACTTCGCAAAACGCACCCGTAACACAAATATATTTAAGAATAAAACAACCAGATGGCTTAGTTATATTTGACCAAGTAATTAATCTAGACCAAAAATATAATTTATTAAATATTTTGCCTTTAAATATTCAAGCTAATGGTGTTTTATTACCAAATCTTGTTGGCTCTTATATCTTTACTTTTAGAAATGCATCTATAAAGTTGAAAAATTTGCCTGATAACCAAACTTATAACGCTATCATAGAATTAAGCTTCCTTCGTGATTATAAACAAAGTATAAGAGTTTATGGGCTTGGCACTAATTTAACAACAACATCATTACCAAATACTGTGTTTCAACCATCATAGGTGATTTGAATGGCTGTTGGTAATGTTGGCGGTAATATAATAATATCACAACTAACATGGACAGATGATAGCTTTAGAACTTATAATTGGTCGCCGACGACAGCTTATTCTTCAAGCGGTGATGAAATATACATCTTAGCTAATCAAACGATAACAAGAAATCTTATCAATACATTCAATTCAAACCAAGTAGGAGCTATCGACTTTAGATATTATACACCAACACCGTCAACTACAGTTGCCTTTTCACTAGTATCTAGTGGCACAATAGTATATAGTGCTTCATTTCCAGTAAATAATACAACATATTCATTTAGTAGCATAAATGTGTCATTAGGCTCAAATACTATAAATCAAATAAATATTATAACGGGAGGCAATCCTGTCGTCTTAGATTTTCTTGCTTTAGAATATAGCCCACGCACCTATATCCAAGAATCAGGTAGCGAAATGGTAATACAGATGACAAAGAAAACTGTGCAATTACAGATACCAAATACATTCGACTACATAGAACAATTAGGCATCAGTAGTAGAAATATACAATTATCGCTTAGTAAGGCTTTAAGGTCGTCTTATAATCAAATCGAATATTGGGTGCAAAACAATATACCTGTGATTTACTTAACGTCAACGCTACAAGCAACTGGCTTTATTAGCAACGTGCAAGGTGTTGTTGGTGGGGCTTATGTGCCTATCGTTTATGATATAACTGCTACTTTGATAAAAGGCAATATGGAGATACCATAAGCGATATAATTGAACCTAAGACACCATGATTACTTTGTTACAATTATACCAAACAACTTTATAAAGATAATAGCTATACAAAATTTATAACAATCATTTTCATTTTTCTCAAAAGTTATATATTAGTTAGACTATTTTTATAATATCTTGGCTTTAACGCAAGGCTTAGTTGGTTGGTGGCAATTTACAGAAGGAGAAGGAAATATAGTACATGACTACGCTCAAGGTAATAATGGCACGCTTGTAAATAATCCAATATGGACAAACGCATTCAACGGAGCAGGGGCGTTGAGTTTCAATCCAAATGGTTACGTTTTATCGCCCAATCAGCCAACGTTGGGAGGAACGTTTACGATTACATTTTGGGTCTATGTTATACAATATCCAAATTCGGGAAATTTTGTTAATTTGGTAGTACAAAGGGCGAGCAGTGGTGGATTTATAGATTTTGAGCTCAGACCATTATCAGGGACTTATGCAGCACCTGGTGGATTGCAATGGGAACTATATGACGGCACGAATTACTATTACTTTGCGTATGGGGGAACACCACCTAGTTTGAATGTATGGCATTTTATAACATGGATTGTAGATAAAACTGGAGAAAATTCTTATACATATTTAGATGGTCAATTAATAGGAACAACTGCCATAACAAATTTAGGAAATACAAATAGCGGTTCTAATTTTGAAATGGCAAGTCCGAGTTCTTCCAATACATTCTCGTTAGCCGACGTCCGCATCTACAACTACGCCTTAACGCCAAGCCAAATCAACGCCTTATATTGGAATGGCCCTATATCTTATGCCAAAAACTACCAAGTCGGCGTATCAACAACTTATCAATCTATACCACAATATCAAAACAATTCATTAAACAACCAAGACTTAGTATTTTCAACTTCGCAAGGTGGCTGGAATCCTGTGCCTACTGATGGGCTTGTAGGTTATTGGCCCTTAGATGAAATGCAAGGCACGATAGCACATGATTTCTCAGGTAATAACAATCATGGAACATTAATAAATGGGCCAACATGGACAACGGGTTATTATAATGGAGCTTTAGCTTTTAATTTAAGTGCAAGCCTAAGTGCTACTGCTTCACAATATATTAGTGGCCCCAGTTTATTTTCAACCTCTTATTCTCAATTCACATTATCGCTATGGGTAAATCCTTATTCATATTATAGTTCAGGTGGATATAGTCAGAACTTCTTATATCAACAAAATGGAATATTTGGTGCATTTATAAATAATCAAACAGGTTCTCTAGGTTTTGCTATTGGAATAAATGGTGCAGGGTGGGGCAACTATAGTGTTATTATTGGTTCCTTATCTTTTAGTTCATGGCAATTACTTACAGCAGTTTATAATAGTCCAACAATAACATGGTATAAAAATGGTCAATTAATCAATTCGTTTAGTGTTGGTGGCCCAACTAATACAGGTACTAATAATATATGGTTTGGTTGTGGCTATTTAACTAATAGTCTGAGTGCGCAAATTTTTATGGGCTACGAAGATGATATAAGATTTTACAACCGAGCTTTATCTCAATATGAAGTCTTACAACTATATTCCACATCATCAGTAGGGCATATTGTTTTAAACCCAAGCATCACAGATGTAACAACGCAAACAATACAAAATAATCTTATTAGTTATTATAAATTTGACGAAGCTGTAACAAGTGGTTATCCTTGGGCAACAGGCAACGTAACTTATGATTCATCTGGTAATGGAAACAACGGTCTTAATTATAATGTCCCATACATAACTGGAATAAATAGCACAGCATTACAATTTACAGGCACACAAGGACGATATGTTAACGCACCACAGAACTTTGCTACATCCAGTATTACAATATCGGCTTGGATTTATCCCACTTCAGCTACTAAGTTAGATGATAACATTATATTGTCAACGAATGCATTTGAAGTTGGCTATAATACATCATTAGTGCCAGTTGTAAAGTTAGCTGGGATTGGCAATACTAAAATAGTAACAGCTACAAGTGCGCTTACTAGAAACGCATGGAATAATACTGTATATATTATCAACATAAGTTCTACGCCGAGTGCAAGCGTTCAGTTTTATAATAATGATTATTCGATTGCTTATACAACATTTAGTTGGGGCTTAACAGCCTTTAGTGTAACGAATTTAAGAATAGGCGCAAATGAAGGCATCTTTACTAATATAACGTCCAACGAAGATGCTTCATGTTCTCTTGACGATTTAAGAATTTATAATAGACCATTATTACCCACAGAAATAGGTTTTATTTATACTTCCATTACTTCGTTTGTTGGCACTATTAGCTTTTCTTCGTCTTACATTACAGCGCCACAATTTACAACATTAACAATATCAACAACGTCATCGCCACCTAATGAACAATATATAGTCAGCGTAATAGCAACAACTAATTCTGGTGCTAACCTTATAAGCGCCGCAAATCAAACACTATTAGTTACAGAAGCAACACCATATACAATAGGAATGGCAGTTTATGACCAAAACCAGAATACAGTTAGCGCCTTCTCTATACAGCAAAACCAAACCTTTTCATTTTCTTTACAGATATATCCAATTTCAATTACAACGTATCCTAACAACGTTAATCTGAGTTTATCATTACCATTATCAGACTATGGTATAACAGGTGGTATATCTACTACTTCTGTGCCAGCAGGCTTTACACAAAGCAATCCTACAACTGTTTATTTCTCAATAACAACATCACCTAATGCACCTCTAACAACTTCTTATGTGCAAATAGTAGCCACAGACGCATCTAATCCAGCCATACAAGCGCAAGCTGAATTGTCTGTATCAGTAGTTCAGATACCAAGCAATCAAGTATCGCAAAGCCAAAGCAACGCCTATACAGAATCTATTATTCCATTTTTAGAAGCTGGTCGTTTATCATCTTATTACAATATAGGCAACTCTAATGCTGTATGGGGTTCTCTATGGTCTGGCTTAGTATTTGCAGGCACAGGAACACAAGGTGTTATCGTTGGTGGTAGTGAACCAAATGTAGGATATTCAGCAACAAATATGATAGATTTAGGTTGGGGCACTGGAAGAAAAGATCCTAATGCTGGCAAAATTATATGGGGTTCGCCTTTAGATACAAATAGCGTTAATATATTAGGACTGGGGCCAACAGGACAAAGAAGCTTACATCTATGGGATAATGTATTATTAAACGGTAAATTATCAATGATTGATAACGTAACAACGAAAGGAAACTTTGGCGCACTTACACCAATATATTCTGCTTATAGCATACCAGTTTCGTCACAAAACACAGTTGTTTTAACATTTACTCCGCCTTATAATGGCACATATAGAGTAGTTGCCACAGGACATGTCAACACAGTATTAAATCCAATGATTACATACTTGACTTATGTTAATGGTATAACTAATACAACGGTTAGTATGAGATTTTACAACGATGACCAAACAATAGATTCGCCTATAATAGATGTAACGATAAACTCTGCGCCAGTATCGGCTATTTCAATACAAAGTATTTGTATAAGCAACGTTGGCTATTTTGATTCTGTATTAGTATTTGGCGTATAATTTAAATATATTCATACAATAAACTAGCTGTGGAAAATAATTATACAATCATAGATGGCTATAACAAACACGAAAATATAACAAAAAAACAATTAATAGCTTTAATAAAACAACGTTTAAAGGGAACAAAAATTATAAAAAGAAAAGATAATAAAAGGTCAATTCTTAGATGTGATTGGTGTAATAAAGTAGCAAAACAAACTTTAATTAATTTAGTAGAACAACAATATCCGCTTTATTTTTTTATGGGAGATGATGACAGAATATATCTTTTATTCTGCTCTGCGGATTGCTTATATTCTTATTTACGTTATTATATTGTTCATGAAGTTTAAAATTCACAACATAACTATTTATATCAGACTTTAACAAATTAAAATATGAAATACAAAAGAATAGTATCTGTAAGTTGTATTATTTGTGGTATGACAATAGGCGCTGAACTTCCTAAGATGGAAATAGATGATCCACGTATCTGGAATGAGATGCAACAACACTATGACTTAATAAGGCGACATATGAAAGAACAACATAAGAGCATAACAACTAATGACAAAGGCGAGATGTCTATCAACTTAGATAACTATGAAGATGAAGTAGTAGACCAAAGAAATAATTACAGATTTTCACAAGAATAATTATAATTCCATCAACTTTATATATGGTTTATTTGTAAATTATAATTACAATGAGTGTGTTCGTTGGAAAAAAGCCGTTATTCGTTTACAGCTTAAAGGCTATGTCTACTCTAAAGCAAGAAAAGAAAGTAGTCATAGCTGCACGAGGCGCTTTAATAAGCAAAGCTATATTGGTAGTTAATAGAATTGTAAGTCAAATGAAAAACATAAATGTATCTATAAGTTATAATGTACAAAAGCTATTAGATGAAAAGAAAAATCGTGAAAAAGAAGTTCCTGTAATGGAATTTACTTTAACTATGTAAAGGTGTATAAAAATGGTTTTACGAATAAAAACGCCAGATGGGTTGGAAATAATTTATGAAACAGATAAAGCTACACAATCAGAAACAGAAACGCCACTAGATTCTAATAAGCCAACTTTGCCATACGATACTGTAACAATAGAAAACTTTGGACAAGAAAAATCTAAAATTTTACGATTTTATAAAGATGGCAAATTACTGACATTGGCATCAGGAATTAAACAATTAAAAACAAATTGGATAAGATATGTTGTAACACCACAACAAGAAGGTAATATGGCAATATTTAAAAATGTTAAAGTTGTATTAGTTCCAGAAAAGCCATATATATCTAATGGTGAATTAATTGCCGAAAAAGTATATATTGAACCAATATAAAATCAAAAAATTGTAAAAGCATTACCTTTTTTAATAAGATATTACATAAATAAAGTGGTAAGCAATGAGCCATACATGCCATAGTTGTCATTCAGACGTATCACATGGATGTGTAGCTCATAGCGACCATAGTTGTACTACTCATAGTTGTGTACCTCATTGTTGCACCCCACATACCTGCCATTCTTGTGGACATTCATGTATACCACATTGTTGTATTCCTCATCATGATATCAATCCATGTGGTATTCATACTTGCACACCACATAAATGCATTGTTTATAATTGTGTACCACATACATGCACACCTCATAGTTGCAGACCACATAGCGACCACAAATGTACAGTTCATTGTTGCATACCTCATACTTGTTCTCCACATAGCGACCATCAATGTCATGGTTGTCATGGCTGTATAGGACATATAGACTTAAGCGACCCCAACTACAATTATCAGATAAATATACCGCCTTACCACAGATTGTCTATGATTAGGTCAAGTTTAGTTTTTCAGCCAGGCGTTTTATACGCTATCCCTATGGTAATACAAAACAATCAAAAGGTGCCAACGTTGCCTTATTTAACAGTAAAAATACAACTTAATCAAAGCACTATATCAAGTCTCTTGGCAAGCAACTTACAGAATATAGACTTTGAAGATGGCAACGGTAATGTTCTTTTGTCGTGGCGTGAATCTGGAACTTCTAATACTGGCTCTGATGCAGCATGGTGGATTAACTTACAAAATATAACTGTGCCCGCACAAGATTCAGTTACCATTTATATGTGTATTTATGCTACATCTTATAATGCGTTAAATAACACCACAACAGGCGTAGCACCTCAACTAACAACGACTTATGCTCAATATGATAATGGCTTTACTGTGTTTCCGTGGTACGAGAATTTTGCTGGCACGACTGTGCCTTCTGATTTAATACCTTTAGGTACGCCTACTGTAAATAATGGAATAACGTTTGCACCAGCGGCAAGTGCTGGTGTTTATATATATAAGACAACTGGACTACCTAATACTATCCCAATAATAGAAGGTTATTACAGCAGTGGCACGACTTATGCATATATACCAGTTGCCTTTGCAACAGGGATACCAACAGGTACAGGAGCACCACAAACAGTAATAAATAATGGGTATGAAACCGTAATAAATGGTGTTGGTAATACTGCATTTAATTTATATAAAGTTGCTAGTGGCACACCAACTAGTTTAGCTTCAACAACAGGTAGTTCGGGCGCAACACAAATACAAACAACGATGTGGCCGTTTACTGGATATGAAGTTGGCAAAGATAGCAACGGCCCTGTTTCAATAGTAGCATCAGATTCTGGTGTTTCATTATCATCAAAAACATATCCGTTATTTGGTTGTTATGGCAATGGCGGTTCTGCAAGTGTAACATTTAACTGGACACGTGGAAGATATTATCCACCTAATGGCGTAGACCTAACAGTAGGTGCAGCACAAATACTTATAAATATTCAATGATTTAGCGTACCAACCCATTCAAGATGTTGAGCAATTTGTGGTCTCTTATTTTTAACAAAATCATAAGCTACATTCCAACTCATGCCTTTTTTAACAACTAAATAATATACCACACTAAAAGGCGAACGGTCAACGCCACCAATACAGAATACACCAACTTTCTTGCCTTCGTTTAAAGCTTTATCTATTATATTTGCTACTTCGTCTAAATTATTTTTTAAAGCAACAATTTGATTACCTTCTAACGTTATAATAGGTATATGAATAGTATTAGGTGGTGTTGCTTCACCTGCATTCAAAACACAAATTTTAATATCTAAGGCTAATGGCAATATTTCAGCCAAGCCACCTAAATAGAGATTTGGTAATATTTCAGACATTTACTGCCAAGTGCCTCCTTGCCCTGGCGCTCCGCCACCACCATCGTTGCCTAATATATCAACTTCGCCAAAAGCAAATATATAATAATTAAGTTGATTAAGCGGTATCAACATATGCATGCCTTGGACACTAACAATATATTCACCTTGTGCTGCTGGTATCTTTGATGGATAAGTTAGAACGACTTTAAACGTGTCGCCACCAAAGACTTGTTGCCTTACATGATTAACAACCATGCCAGAAATACCATCTATTATTTCTATGCCAATTATTGTAGGATATATCAATATGTTAGTTGTATCTAAAGTCAGAGTTTTAGTGCCAACGCCATCAGGTAAAGCCATATCTGTCCATAGAGGTTGTCCTGTGTTAGAGTGTATTATAAAGCGCCATGGATACTCGCCTTGAAAAGTAAGAGTATAAGTATTAGGGTTTGCTGGTTGTGGAACTAAGATAGGTGTGCCAATTTCAGTAGCACTTTGTCCACCATAGTTAAAAGTCATGAGATTATATTATACATTTAATTATTTAAACCTTACATATCAGCATAGCTCTATTTTGAAATGGCACGCTCTCAAAGTTATAACCATAAGGCTTTAATAAGTCCTTAAGTTTATCCATTTTTTGTTCATTCTTTACAAAGTCATATATAGAAGTATGGTCTTCTATGTAGAGATTAGGTTTATGTTGTTCTATTATATTTTGTGCGCCCTTTATAACTTCTAATTCATAGCCTTCGACATCAACTTTAATCCAATCTATTTTATGTGTTATAGGTATTAAGCTATCTAGAGGCAAGCCTTCTTTTGTTTCAATTGTAGATTGGAGATTAAAAGGCTTTATAGTGCCGTCGCCAACAAAAGACATAATTGCATTTACTTTGTCACGAAAATTATTTATAGAGATATTTTCTAACATTATATTATATCTATATTTATTTGGCTCAAAAGCGTAGACATAACTTGCGCCCAATAACAAACTGAATATAGTGTAAACACCATATGAAGCGCCAACATCAACAACAACGTCGCCTTCTTTAACTTTCCAATATATGTTCATTATATTTAGTTCGTCTAAGAAAAACCATTCTGAGTCTGGGTCTGTGTCATAGACATTTATATAGAAATGTTTGCCAAGGAAATATAAATCTTTTCTAACAGGCTTTCCACAACACATAATTAACATATATCGAAGTTAATATTATAAAAACATAACTACATAATTAACAGAATATTTATATATATAGCTTAGGTCATTATTGAGGGGTAAATGAATGACTAAAAAAGAAGAGGTAACTATTACAGATTTTAACATGTATAAAAAAGAGCCTTTTTATGAAGGAGTTACAGTAAAAGTCAAGAAGTTCAGGTTTATAGACGGTGGGATATACAGATGTGAAATAGTTGCATCAACAACGACACAAGGTTCTATTACACCACAAGAGATAGAGGAAACAGTCTTACGTGGGTCTGAGGATAAAATAAAACAAGAGGCAAGCCAAGTGCTTTCACCAAAATATCTACCATACTTTTATAGAGCTTTCAACAAAGCAATAGACCAACTCGAAACAACATAAAAGATTAAATTTCATAATTCACTTACATTATCTATATAGACTGTATAGACTACCTTTATAATATACCTTTATAGTATAGCTTTACATTCTATCATTCTACCATTCTACTATTATAATCTACTTATAAATATACAAAATAATACATATTATACAAAGTAATACATATAAAACATATATAAAAATAACATTACAGACAGAGCTAAGAGGGAGGTATATTGTGCTTCGCAATATACTATAAATACCTAATTTCATTAATATAATTGATTTTTATAGATTAAAATTATTTATGTTGATTATTGTGTTAGCTAATTTATTTATTTGTTTTTATTATTATTGTTGTGTTGTAAAAGTATACTAAGTAGGTATATAGTAGGCTTATACTGTATGTAGGCTTATACTGTATAATATAGTATTCTAAGATATATATTATTAAGCTAGCTATATAGACTTACGTATTTAGTATTCTAAGACATATAATATTCTAAGATATAAAGTTAAAAGACTAACGTAACCAATATTTCCACTGCAAATATGAAAAGCTAGACCAATATTTCCACTGCTTTAGTCTTTTTGTTGTTTGACTTCGCTCCATATATTTAGAACAGCAGTTAAAATAGCCATATGCGAATCAAAGTCGATTTTTCCTTGAGTAAAAAGGTTATCGTTTATCACTGAAATATCCTTCAACGCCTCTTTTATTAATAGCTTTGAAATAACACTCAATTTTTTCACCTGCACGAGTATAGGATTAAGCTTCTATATAAAGCTTAAAAAATTAAAGCTTTAAACCTTATATATCAGCTATATAAACATTTAATGGCTTAAAAAATTAAGATTTATATAGTTATTTAGTTTATAGCCGTTTAGGTGAGAAATTGAAAGTTAGATTAACAGGTAAAATAATTTTTGTGCACGACCTTGAAGCAGAAAACATAAAAGACGCTAAAAACAAATTCTACAGATTATTAGCTCAAACTTTTCTTGATCAGTGGTATATCGATTACGACGACAAAATTATAGAGGAAAAGACAGAGGAATTAAATCAGCCTAAATATGAAGGTGAATAAGCATGGTAGAGCTTAATTCATCCGATATAACTCTCATTGAAGTAGATGAGAATACATTTACGGTAACCTTCCACTTCAAGAAGACTTATAACGTATTCGCTTTGACTCCTGAAAATAGCGGTGAAAGAGAAGACTTACAGTATTGGTGGAATTCAGGAATCAAACGACTTATTGTTCGAGGTGACTACGCTTATGCTCAAAACGCAACAGGAAAATGGCTGTTTGTAGATTTTGAGAATAAACGAATTCTTAACACTAATTCCAATCCACTAAAGAGCAATAGGTTTATATCTAGTCTTATCCCTGAAGGATATATTCCACCTTCAGTGAAAATAAGAAGGATAAGGCAAAAGCAACTTTAATGTTAATAATTTTTTAAAAAATTAAAATTTAATCTTCTTTTTCATTTAAGCCTTCTAGCCTTTCCCATTCCTTTAGCTCTTCTACTTCGAGTTCAAGTCTACGCTTTAATTCTTTTTCGTCTTCTTCGCTTATGTCTTCTCCTTCTTCCAGCCAAGAATCAGTATCATTTAGTGCTCCTTCTAATGCATCTAAGGCGCTATCACCTGAAATATTCCATGCAAAGTATTCTATACGATCTAACATGGTCTGCCAATCTACTATTTCTTTTTCCTTTTCATTCATTTTTTGCTCACCTCTAATTCCTTAATTTTTTAAGACGTATATAAAGCTAATGTTAACTTGGTCTTTAACCTTTATATATTAGCTATATAAGGTTTAATTAATTAAAGCCTTTAGCCCTTATATATCAGCTATATAAATATTTAATAGTTTAAAAAATTAAACTTTATATATCAGCTTAAACCCATGCCTTTTGGGTGAAAATATGAGTAAAAGACTACGTGGGATGTGGCTGATGAATAAAGAGGCAAAAGATAAAATTAAAGGAGCATTAAAAATGATCTCAGTAATAAACGATAACCTTTTTACTGAAAATAAAATTGACTTTACAACACATATGGAGCTTGTCGGAGCAACGTTAGCAATTTTGAAAGCAATAAAGGCTGAGGAGGTGAAAGCATGAGCATGAGAAGGGAAAAGAAGATCAGAGCTTTTCATTTAGACGAGGCTCCAGAGGAGCCTCTTCCAAACTGGGTATATCACGTCTTAGAGGAAGGTGAAAAAGCCTACTTCCTTAAGACGAGAGAGGGGCTCGTAGTCGTCTGCCTCTCGCCTGATCCAAAGCGAGATGGCAAAAATCTCTGGTCACTTCAGCCTACGCTTTAAAGTCATTAAACCTTATATAGCTGATATATAAAGATTTTAGCTTTAAAAAATTAAAGTTTTATATAGAAGTTGGAGTTATGCTTTTTAGGTGGAAAAAATGAAAATACGATTAAAAGGTATAGTTGAGTTTGATTACGACATTGAAGCAGAAAATTTGCAAGACGCAAAAAACAGATTTTACGACGCATTGAAGCAAATAAATAAGCCAAATTTCTACTACATCCAATACGACGACCTATATACAGAGGTGTAAAAACATGAATACAATGGATAAGACAATTATAAAAGTAAATGTAGAAGACGGAGTATTAACTGGATATATTGCTGGTCGCATTTACAATATACTGAAACAGCTTAATCGGCAACAATTAGAAGCATTAAAAGAAAGAATAAATTTAGAAATAATATATAGAGATTCGTTAGACCTTACTGCTTAAGTCTTATTTTTTAAAAAATTAATTTTATTTAATCTTCTTTTTCATTTAAGCCTTCTAGTCTTTCCTCTTCTTTCAACTCTTCTATTTCTGCTTCAAGTTGTCTTTCTAATTCTTTTCTATCCTCCTCAGTAATATCCTCGTTGTCTTCAAGCCATGAATCTATATTGTATAACGCATTTTCTAGCGAATCTAAAGCACTATCGCCTGAAATATGCCATGCCCAAAACACTATACGGTTTAATACGGCCTGCCAATCTACTATTTCTTTTTTAGACATATTTTTCCACCAAAACGAGTTTAACCCTAACACCTTTATAAGGTTTAATTAATTAAAGCTTTAAACCTTATATAGCTGGTATATAAAGATTTTAGCTTTAAAAAATTAAAGCTTTATAAATAAGCTTATATTATGGCTGATAAGGTGAATAAAAATTGAATGAAGCATTAAAGGAATTTCAAAACGCAAGATGTGAAAGATGCGGTAAACCTATGGATTTCCTATCCTATGTTTTCTCTCTTACTGATGGAAAAACGATATGTAGAAAATGCGTTGAAAGCAGGCATAAAGAAATAACAGGCTGATAAAAATTAATTTTTTGTTTAATCCTTTTCTTCCTTTAATTCATTAATTATTTCTTTTTCTAGTGTTCTTTGATATTGTAATATGGCTTTTTCTGCTTCATATAATGCGTCGTTATATTGATTGAGCAATTTTTCTAAGTGCTTATAAGCTATGCGTATTGTTTTAGTGTCAAAATATTCTTTATAATCATTTTCAAAATCTTCATATCTGGGTATATCAGCATAAGTTATATCTATATTCAGACCTAAATCATGTGTTGAATGTGGTACTAAGAACTCAGTATAAGACAACGCAAATCTATCATAATTGTCAGAAAGTCTTAGTCTCTCTTCATTATATCGATAAAACGCTTCATAAGCCAAGTTTTTAGCTTCTGTTTCTTTGCCTCCTAGCTTTAAGGCTGTATCATATACCGTTATTTTGCCTGCAAATAGTGGTATTAAGCCTCTATGATCGTATACATCTGTAATTTCTATTAATGTGTTTTTTGTCTCTATTTCTTTTTCTATTTCAATCATTTTTTTACACCTAAATCGCTCTTTCTTTAGCCTATATATAAGTCTTATTTTTTTAAGCCATCAAAAGTTTATATACTTAATATATAAAGGTTTAAGGCTTGTTTATCGTTATCTTTATATAGCCTTTAAAAAATTAAAATCGCTCAGGTGATAAAAAATTGGGATACACACATTATTTATATATCCTATCAAATGAGTTAAACGCTGAAGCCTTCGCTAAAGTTGTAGACGATTTTAAAAAATTAATCCCTAAGATGGAGCATCTAGGGGTTAGGTTAGCAGATGGAGACGGTGAAGGCGAGCCTACACTAAACAACGACATGATACGCTTTAACGGCGCACGGAATTGTGGACACGAGAAACATAAATTAGGTTTGTTATGGCCATCAAATAATGCTAAAGGTATAGCTATATTTGCAAAAGAAAAAAGCGAAGTTATAAAAGATATTTGGGTTGCAGGCTTAATTGTTAACAAAAGGATATGTGACGGCGACTGCTCTTATGAAACATTTTCAGTTTACAGAAAGCCAATTAAAGAAGGTAGAGAAGTTGAGAAAAACAATATACGCTTTACGTTTTGTAAAACGAATTATAAGCCTTATGACTTCGCGGTTACCGTTGTTTGTATAATACTAAAACATTACTTCCCTAATAAAATAAAAGTAAAATCAGACGGAAATATAGAGCAATGGAAAGATGCTATAGATTTCGTTCAATACTTTTTAGGCTATGGCGCAGATTTTGAACTAGACGAAGATTATAACCCTGATTTTTAAAAAATTAAAATATTTTTTTATAAATAATTCTCATCTACTTCTTTATCTAATTCATTTTCTTCTGCTTCTATTTCATCTTCTAAATCAATAGCTAGCCAATCTAATATTTTTGACATCTGTGTTTCATTTATTGTTTCAGTTGGTTTTAAGAATTTTTTAACCCATTGCTCGCCATAATGATTAGCTCTATATAGCTCATCTAAGGGTGAAGCAGAATTATAGATATGCTCTCTTATTCTCTCATAAAGGTCAGGTGCACTTATCTCATCTTTATATTTCATTTTTTACTCGCCTAAAAAGCATAACTCTAACTTCTATATAAAGCTTTAATTTTTTAATTGTTAAATGTTTATATACTACCTATATAAATATTTAACACTTAAAAAGCTAAAACTTTATAAATACTAAATCATTACGGCAAATAGGTGTATGAAATTATGAAAAAAATCAAATTAGTAGCGATATTTGGCGATAAATACGGATTTGATAAAGACGACTTAGCGTTAGTTTGGCAACACAATAAAGTATTATTCGTTGTTGACTTTTCTGAGGATGGCACAAATATAGCTCATTACTATAAAAAAATGGGTTTGAAAATAAAAAAAGTCAAGTTCATTGATGTGTTAAAATCACTATCAGAGGAATTACATATAATATCATGGGGATGCCAACAAGACAAATATCTTATTGATAAGAAGATTAATACAGTAAAAGATTATTTAAAGGTAATAGAAAGCTAATTGAGTTTATAATATTTACTTGCATGAATTACTATATAGCCTTCATTAGAGAATACCCAATATGGATAAAATTCTTGTTTTCTGATAAGTTTTAAAGTAACTTCGACATCTTCAACCATAGAACCTTGTAAATCTGCATCAGATTTTATATTTACTTTTATTTCCGCTATTTTGTTATTGTTATAAGTATCTTCTAAAGAGCCTTTATCTATTTTTACTTTTAGGTGTGATGCTTGTCTTTTTATTTGTCTTTTCAGTTGAGATATATCTGATTCTAGCATCTTTTCAAATTCCATTTTTTCACCGAAATGACTTGATGTTAAAGATGTTTATAAAGCTTTAGTTTTTTAATTGTTAAATATTTATATAGGTAGTATATAAGTTTAAAGGCTTAAAACAACGATAGCTTTAAATATTTAAAACTAAAAAGCTAAAAGCTCAGGTGAGAAAATGAATATAAACGAAATAACCGCAAAAGTAGGAATAGACTTAACGGAAGGCTTGGAATTCAGAAACATAGTAAACGCATACCCAGAATACGGGTTACGAACTGTCGAATTGTATTTCAAAGGATTGGATGGCGAATATCGACCAAGCGGTCGGAAGTGGATTCTAAGAGGGAACAAAGCAATAGCCGACGTATCTCAACGATATAAACTAATACCCAATGAAGAGGTATTGAAGGTAGCAGACAGACTAGCTGAAGCATTCGGCTTCAAACAAAACGGAGTAGTCTTTTCAAAAGATGGCAATTTTATGCAAGCGAGATACATAAGCGACAACAAAGTAGTTAATCCTGATGGCAAAGGCGAAGTAAACTTAGGCTTCTGTGTAAGGAATAGCATAGATGGCAGAACTGGCTTAGGAGTTGATGGCTTTTCATTTCGCTATTTATGTACCAACAGAGCAATAATCGAGTTATCTATGCTCCCTAACATAAGAACATATAGAAAGCATACGCAGATTGCTGACTTACAGAGTTTAGAGAAAATAATTGGCTCGGTTGCTGGCAGATTAGGTGAAATAGCTGAGTTATACAAAAGCTGGGTTGATGCACCATTAACAGCAGAGCAATTCATTCAATTAATAAGACGTATTCCACAGAAGTATTTGCCTGCTTTCTTTGATGTCGAAGGAACAAAAAAGGCTTTAGCAGAAGGACAACCTATTACGCCGCCAAATATGACTACATGGGAAGCTTACAATGCAATTACAGATGTCTTATCGCATAACGAAAAAATAGATGCAAGAAGCGAATTCTTATATAACTACCAATTACATGCCGCATTAATCAGAGCTTAAACATCTAAACGTTAAGTCTAATCTATTTTTTTAATTTTTTAAATCCATTTATTTAATAGAGTTTATAAAGTAGTAAAATTATATTTTGGGGTAATATGTCTAAAACGGAATATAAAAGAGAACAAATAGAAAACGAGATAACAAAACTTTATAATGTGTTTTTTAAAGACAAATTTCAACATTCATATTTAAATGAATATCATTATGATATTGCTGATGTTTATTTTGATTTAGATTATATTTGTATTGAGTTTAAAAATGTCACACCACATTTACATATTGATTATACAGGCAGAGTAGTTAACGACTTTAATACACTTTGTAGTGTGGATATATTAAATGAACAACTTAAATTATTAAAGAGACTCATAGTATCCATGATATAGGTGATAAGATATGTCTAGAGACGGAAAGCAACAAATAGAAAACGAAATGAGACGTATTTGTAATGTGCTTTTAAAAAATAAAATTAATAATTGGAGGAATGGCACAAATAGGAATATTCGGATTAATGACTTTGCTAGTATTAGTTTATTAAGAGATTATGTGTGCATTCGTTTTCTTGAATCGCCATATTACTATGATTATCATTTACATATAAGTTTAGATGGTTCATTTTATTTTTCTAATATGAGAGACATTGTTATTGACGTTGATAATATTAAGATATTACGTAAT
>Ga0080006_1135110_pt1 | contig 46827 bp, 36 predicted proteins | sample RS3BMetagenome_FD_69209 | JGI IMG/M metagenome (GOLD analysis project Ga0080006, IMG submission 69209) | Ferric oxide microbial mat and aquatic microbial communities from Rainbow Spring, Yellowstone National Park, USA - RS3B (SPADES... ... | reverse complement strand
TGTGCTAGCAAACATACGAGACTGCTGTATCGTACACCGTGTAGATATTGTGCTGAAACGCTGCGTACTTGCGATGAAAAGCAATCTCATCATCCAGTCTAGGTCCAATTCGATTCCCATCTGTGCAGCACAGCATGCTTCCGTTCAGTGCAAGCAATGCCAACAAGAGCCATGTACCGCCGAATATACACAGGAAACAAGTACTCTTGACAAGTCGTTGTAGGTACTGGTGTTATGTACCGCCGAATATACACAGGAAACAAGTTCTCTTGACAAGTCGTTGTAGGTACTGGTGTTATGTACCGCCGAATATGCACAGGAAACAAGTTATCTTGACAAGTCGTTGTAGGTACTGGTGGTATGTACCGCCGAATATGCACAGGAAACAAGTTCTCTTGACAAGTCGTTGTAGGTACTGGTGGTATGTACCGCCGAATATACACAGGAAACAAGTTCCCTTGACAAGTCGTTGTAGGTACTGGTGGTATGTACCGCCGAATATACACAGGAAACAAGTTCTCTTGACAAGTCGTTGTAGGCACTGGTGTTCCAGTACCCGATACAACCAACGACGTGTACCTGGTACCAGCGGAGCAGAGGCCTCATCAAGCGCTTCGAGCAGCAGCGGGGATGACGCGCCCGCCAACGCCGCGCCATCACCGCCGCCATCGCCACGCGCAAATGACGTACACGTGTTCGGACGTGTCCACACGGGATAAGCAGCCGGGCAAAGTCAGAGACAGAGTCAGAGCGAGAAACGCACTGGACACGACTCCCTGCGCTACCTTGTTGGTGAACCTTGCTCTGCGTACAGCGTGTGCCTCTCACTGGAGTACGGCACCGTAACGATTATAGATCGGCTCTCGACTTGCGACGGAACTTCGTAACGCTTTGGAATCGAAGTAGCGGCGAAGAGTCATGGGTCTCTGCAAGTCCAAGTTGGACCTCGACACGAAATTCGACGACGACTGCGTGGACACAGTTCACAACGGAGGCTCCCAGCAACCGACCAGTTCAACGACCGCGCAGAAGAAGAACAGGGGCGCTTCTTCAGTTCCCGGGGAACGGAGCACAGCAGCGGGGGTGCAACCCAACGCTGGTGGCGGTCGCACGGAGCACAAGTCGCAACAGCAGTCAAGTGCCGCTGCTGGAGAGCAGGAGGGCGCGGCAGTTGGTGCCGCCTCGGAGAGCTCCGGCGGCCGACTTTCGCTTGACCGCCGGTCTGACCGTTTCTTTTTCTCCTTTTTGGGGGCCAGAAGGCGCCTCTCAGTCGCGAACGAGGGAACGCTTCCCCTGGACGGCGAGGCTGCCGCCGCAGACGAAGAAAGTAACCGGAACCGTGCGCATCACCACTTTCAAGAGTATAAGGTTCAGTTTGACGATAAGGGAGCCGTAGTGCGACCACTGCCTATCACCAAGCAGGATAGTGCTGCAGAGGTTCTGCACTCGGAGTTGTCCTATGAACTGCCGCTGGAGCCGCCGGCCGCCCGACCCGCGCTGCGTTTATCCGCGGGCGTTGTGTCCAGAACCGGCTGGGAACCCGTGCGGAAAGGCAAGGAGAACCAGGATTCCGCGTGCGTATTGATGCCTTTGGTCCCAGCGTGGACTTGCTCGACCTTGGCCCCAAGAGGTGAAAACGAGGTTGCAAAACCCTGCGACATGCAGTGCATTCCGCGTCAGCCGTCGAAGCTCGAGCGACGCATCTCAACCCGAGATGGCCTCGACAATCTCATGGAGGATAGTTCAGGAACGCGCACCTTCGATGATCCGGAGGCGTCGCTTGCGACTGTGACAGTCATGACTCCACGTCATCTGAGTTTGCGGCATTTGCCAGAGAACCCGAACGTGAAGGGTGCCTCCGTACAGTATCACGAAATGATTCTGCGTGCGACAGGGAGCAACATTCCACCGCATGTTTTGTCCGATGCCCTGTGGGCGGTGTTCGATGGACATGGTGTCGCTGGACGTCTCTGTTCGCACTACATTCGAAACATTGTTCCGAAACTGCTTGCGCGCTTCCTCTACGATCACGCGCTCCATGACAAGCCCGCCGAGGCACTACGGCGGACATGTTTGAATGCCGAGCAGCTCTTGACTGCACGCGGTGAGCTTCTGGAACTCGAGCCAGAAACCGATGCATTTGCCTACCTCTGGAACAACATGAAATCGATGCTGCATCAGGCGGTGGCAACAGTTCGGGAAAATTCGCGACCATCAACCAGCATGGAATCTATTCCAGACGTGGACGATGAGGATGACGGGCTGGGCGGGATCGACTCGCGATTTAGCGGCACCACGGGCATCATTGTCCTGCTTCACGGCCGCGAACTCTTCTGCGCAAACGTCGGTGACTCTCGAGCGGTCCTCGGTCGAAGGCTGACTGGACGCGGTGCGTCTGACGATGCCGCAGCGACGCGCGGCAAACAGGCGCGATATTACGCGGTGGCCCTGAGTGTCGACCACAAGCCCGACCGTCCCGATGAGCGGAAACGCATCCAGAACCTGGGAGGCCACGTAGAGTCCTGGCATGGCAATATAGGACCGGCGCGAGTGTGGCTACCGACAACTCGAGTCCCTGGCCTCGCCATGAGCCGTTCTTTCGGTGACCAGGTCGTGGAGAACATCGGTGTGATCGCCGATCCGGAAATTTATCACCTGGAGGTATGCCCGGCTGATGCGTTCATTGTACTCGGTAGCGACGGTATCTGGGAATTCCTCAGCAGTGACGACGTAGTGCAGTTCGTTGGCAGACGTAAGGATCAAGGCGAGTCGCCGCAAGCTGTTGCAGAACAACTCGTGCAGGAAGCTGTGCGTCGGTGGATGGCCGAGGAATCCGTCATTGATGACACCACCTGTATTGTGGTCTATCTGGAGCCCGTGGGCGATGCATTCACCGACCCGGGTGTCTGCCAACACACGCCACGAAAGGTCGATTTTCCTGATTCATAGAATCGGCCTTGGGCGCCCAGATCCGAGGGTTCGTGCTTTTCCGTGCTGCGGCGACGTCCATCGCGACAAGAAGGAACGCGGACGGCATTCCCAAACCAGTGACCTGCGCTACCGACCAGGTACCGCGTCTAATCATGTGACCATGAGTGCACCAGGTCGCCAATGCTGCTCGAAAACGCAGCAGCAACGCTGTGGTTGGCGGACAAGCGCATGAGACGCGCAACGTTTCACGCACGGCGTCGACGGGCACACCACGAACTTGTCTCTTTTTTTCTAGTGTTCCAAGCGCACGCTCGCGCTTGCCAGCGTACACCCTGGATCACGAGCCGCAGCACGACAGTCGCCAGTTGCAGCAGACCGTCCCGGGCACATCACTGGTATTTGCCCCCAGCCAGCGGACCCGACCGAGTCAGAGCGCGACAGACGCATCGCCCTGGGCGCGTCGAAGGTGCTCAAAGCGCGCGCGAGAAGCAAGGAACACATCCTCATCAGCCGATGATAATTCGACATTGCGTAAAGGCTCCAAAAGCGGGCCATACCATAGCCAACGCTCTATTTGAGGGATGAGTTCCCGCAAGGCCTCTGCGCGATGTGCGTTCGCTGGGATATTCGCTTCACGAGGCGGAGGCGGAGGCGGTGGCGGTTGCCCGGTAGCACCGATGCTCCGCCTGGTCTCCGACTCGAGCGATGCACTTGCGTCGGTGGCTGCCTCAGAGGACGTCGCTTTGCTGGGTGTGAAGAAGTAACTCGTGCCCCGCGCGACGCGACGCGCGAAAGGATCCAGCTCCACAGCGTTCTGCTCCTCGACAGTGCGTTTCAGCAGCATGAGCGAGGCTGCCAGCGGGAGTTCCGCTTCCGGAGCTGGACGCTGTGGTGTGAACTTGGACTCTGTCGACGGCATATGATGCCTTCTCGATAGCAGCATATCACGTACTTGTTCGTTGGACGAGCCCTCACGCGGGCGCTGTCCATAACGAGTCTCGAGTTCCGCCAAGCGCTCCAGTTCTGCCGCCAACGCGTTTTGCTTCTCCATGTCGCCTGCTTCCTGAGCGTGCGCCAGTTGCGCCCGTACCTGTGTGATACGACGAGCATAATTCACGGCTTCGGGGTGAAGACGTTCAAACTCGGCTTGGAAATCGGCAATCTCCTCGGGTGTCGCAGGGATCTCGCCTCGCATGAACGCGAGCTTCTCGGCTCGCAGCGCTTCGACCTCATCTCGAGACGGGAGCGGCAGGCGTTGCTCCTGGTGACGTTTCTCGTAGTGCAACCACTCAAGCTCTGATGGAGCGTGCCGTGACAGCTGATCAACCGAAAAGCGCCTTTGACGACCGCAGAGCTCTGCCTGAATCCGAAACCCTACTTTGAATGGCGGTGCGGGGCGCCCGCCCTCGACGACCTGCGTCGACGGTACCGGGTACAGCCTCGGTGCCTTCAGGATCGCACTTACACGCGCCAAAACGTACTGTTGCAGTTGCTGTGGTGTCGACGACGTGGCATTCGCGCTTGCTGTGGGCGGTAACGGCACTCGCACGAACGAACCCAGAGCAAACCGAGTGAACCATGGCTTCTGATGGAATCGTTCCACAAGTCCGCGCGTCAACACAAGCGGTGACGGTGCTCCGGTCTGTGGATCTACCAGGTCCGCGAATGTCATGGTCTTCGACAACACGCCGTGGGAACGCTCTACGGGAGTTCTTCGTTGAACGCTCGCGCTAGCCGAAACGGGCAGGGTGCCACGGCGACGGCGCTGAGCACCATCCTCCTCTTCATCGGTACCGTGGGGCATGTCGGATACCGAGTCGCTCTCCGAGAGCCCCGGCGGATGTGTTGCACTCCAGTCACTTTCATCGAGATCCGACGCCTGCGATAATGCCTCGCTATCGCTGGCACGCCTCCGAGAAGACGATTTATCTCGCCTCTTTGCTTGTGCTAAGGCATCTAAAGCCTGTTTGCGGGTTCTCTTTTTCGCTCTTTCACGTTCGGCAAGCGTTGCCTTGTCAGCACTGGAGGCATCCCGCTGCTGCTTTCGAGCGTCGATGGCGGCACGCCGGCGCTCACGAAGCGCTTTTCGGAACAAGTATGCTTCGTACTCCCTCTGTCGGCGCTCGAAGCGCTCTGCAAGAATGGTTTCCCGTTCGACTGCCGTCAGGGAGAGGAGGTGCGCACGATCCTGTTCATCGCCGTAACCCTCGGCGTCGTAGCCGTCGTCGAATTCGGGTTCCGTTTCGATATCTTCCAGCTCGCTCAGGTCCTGAGTCGACGCTTCCTTGGCCTTCTCAGCGGCGGTGTCAGCGTTTACCAGGTTGTCCGTATCCGCGTCGCTCCCGGTCCGTCGGTCGTCCTTGGGACGCGCCGCGCGCTGCCGCTTCACTCTGCTCTCAGGGTCCTGGAGCGTGCCAGCGTCGTCCGGGCTGGATCCAGCGGCAGCTGCGCCAGACACTCGTTTGCCCCGTAGCATCGCACGACCAGAGGTCTCTGTCGATACCTGGTTCACAGCACGCGCACGCTCTGTGTCCGAAACACTCGCAAAACTCTCATCGCTGTCGCCTGAACCCGACGCCAACGCACCGTCTTCATCGTCGTCGCTGGACAGCTCCCATGGCTCCAGCTTGCGGCTTCGCCTTGCAGACTTTCCCCGACTACGTCGCATGTTGACACGCCTGCTTCCGATCAGAACTCGATCAGGACAAGCGCTGCCAGTGTCGTGGTGCTTCTGCGAGAAAAGCCGCACCACCTCCGGCACCAGTGTACTAGCCATCGATGTGGTGGATCGGGAGACGCTGCACCGATGGACTAGATTAAATGGGATCAAATGGTATGTTTTGGTTCCATATTATCCATAAGCGTTCCTGACGGTGCGTGTCCGGGTAGACCGTACGCATTCGCAGTTGCGCTGGGTTGCGGGCACGGGGTTCCATCACAGCGTACAGATACGCGATGATGCGACAGACACTGGTATCGGAGCGAGCATTCATGATGCAGCATGTCCTGCCATAGTAGTAGAGCGCGCGGTCGGGCCTGCTGGCCTGGTGCGCGCAGGTGAGCCTCGCACAACGACAACAGGGAACGTACCACTTGTATCTCAGACTCTCGCTTTGTACCTGGATTTGGGTATCTGTGTGAATGTGTGGGTGTGTTTGTGTGTTTGTGTGTCGATGGGAAGCGTCGTAGGGCGCAGCCCGCAGGAGTCGATGTGCTGCTGCTGGCGCTGCTAGCACTAGGGGATAGCAAGGGTCGCAGCCGTCGTCGCTCTCCAGCGCCGCTAAACACCTCGTCTGATGACGCCAAGCGCGTGCCGTCGGCGCTACTGCCGCAGCAACGGATCGTTTTCCATATGACAAAACGTCTAGATTGACCACGGATCGATGCCAGAATTCGGTGCAGCAACGGATATGCCGCTGCCGCCGCCGCTGCCGCCGCGATCCGTACCCGCGTCGGAAACCGGGGACGTAGAGGTCGATACGTCCCGCGGGGTCGCCTTCCCGCGAGCGTCATGCCCTCTGATGCTTGTCATCGGCGGGGGATGGACTAGTCACTTCCAAGCGCTTGGAGCTTGACGGTTTGCCGGTGACTATGGCACCGAGACTTGCCTCCAGGTTCCGTGGAATACGGAACAAGTGGGGTACGCTGTTGCAGGACACGGCGCCGGGCACGAAGAGGATCCTTGGCGTGCTATGTGGGCTGCTCCTGTTTGGGCTCTTGTTTCACTTGACCCTGTCTCGGTCGCAGCAGCGTTTCAAAAGCTACGCGAATTCGCCGGAGCATCCCACGGGAGTCGGCTCGGCGCCACTGGAACCGCACGGTGCCCAGCCCGAGGGCGACTCGGAGGATGCGTCGAAAGTTGTGCCCAGCGGCCTGTCGGGCTGGGAGCTTGCGCCCGAGCCCTGGACGACTGAGGAGTTGACAGAGCTCGCCAAGGTTTGGATCGGTATTGAAAATGCGCTCTGTTCCGCGCACGAGGTTTACGTGAAACACGCAGAAGGCCAGGGCGACGACGATGAGCAACGCATACGGGGGCATGCACATGCCTGGAGGGCATTCATGGCCGCCATACCGTCACCGCCGCCTCAGCCAGCACGAGCACAGCGCCGCGGACTCGGCAAGGATACTGCTACAAGGGCCGTGGTGATACCAGCTGGAGGGCCCGGACTCATGCAACTAGGACTCGTGGCTTTGCAGGCCCTGCGAGATCGTGCTGGATGCCGGCTGCCGGTTGAGATCTTCTACCAGGATGCCGGCGAAGCGCCTACACCTGGTCTGGAAGCATGGGTCCGAAAGACGTTCGCGCCCGTTGTCTTCCGAAATATTCAGCAGGTTGCCCAACGGGCTTATGAGCTGCGCGCGAACGGCTCCGCTACGACCCGAAACTGGTATGCGTCATGTCCGCAACAGCTGCACATTGAGGGATACGGACTCAAGGTATTTGCGATGGTGCTGAGCGTGTACGATGAAATCCTTGTTCTCGACAGTGACAATATCCCATTGCTGGACCCGACCGGTCTGTTTGGCGTTGGAAAATTTGGACTTGGCGATATCAGTGGATTCTTCTGGACCGATTATTTTGGCCTCTTTGAACCGTCAGATTATCGCCGTCTGGTTCCGTACCGAACGATGCTGAAAGCCCTGGGGCCGCCACCATGCTCCCAGTACGAAGGCACCGTAGAGTACACGGAGCCTGGAAGCGAGCAGCAGGCCTGTGGCATCCGTATAGAGGACAGGCGCGGTTCCGAATCGGGTCAGATTCTGCTCCGTCGGCGTGATATCGACCGCAAACGAAGCTTTTGGCGCCCTTTGATGCTTGCCGTGTACATGTACCACCATCGAGACTTTTTCTATCGGCACTTGTACGGCGACAAGGACTCGTACCGTCTAGCTGCGCTCGCGCTGCATGAGCCATCCGAAATTACACCGATAGCTCTGGGATCAGTGGGCTTCTACGACGATCACGGATTGTTTCAGGGTCATGGCATGTTGCAATTCTGGCCGTTTCCGGAGGAACTGGTCAGGACACCCGCGCTCGCCACGAATGGATCGGCACGGAAACATGTCCTTGCACGGCTCGAGAAAATGGGACGTTCTGTCATGTTCTTGCACCGCAATCAGCGGAAGATCCCGCAGGAAGGAACTCGACTTCTTATGAAGCAGCACTTCAACTTGAAGGTGTCATGCTGGAGTAACACCACAGGGGAAGAGGCTAAAACGCCGCCCCGCTACATCATGACACCGGAGGAGGGCCTCACCCGTCTCACAGAGCCGAAGATCGTGTGTGTGAACACCACGGATCTCGTCGGGTTCGATGTGGACGCAGCGATCCTTAATTACATCGAAAACCTGTGGGATCGTCGCGAGTGGCGTCATTACCTCTACAGTCGAAATATTTATTGAAAGCTTCGACTGTAATGCCACCGCATCGGCGGAGAAGCATACCAGGCAGGATGAAGGCAGCTGAAATGGCGTGCATAAACGTATAGCTCGCGTGACAGGTGCGTTGACGCTGCCTGTCAGCGAGACTGCTCGAAGGGATTCTCAGAGGTGTGTACAGTGATTCTGCCGCTGTGTCGTTTGGTAGATACCTCCACAATGTTTCTCGATGACGACGACGAGAAGGACGTGGACGAGGAGGATGACGGCGGCGAGGATGGTGCTTGGAGATATTTGGTGGACAATCAGATCCGCGCGTTCGACACTGGGCGGGATCACTGCAACTGATGCACCACGGAAGGATTTCGGTTTTGGAATGTTGCTACAGCCGCCGTCATACGGAAGCTCGGCACGCAGCACCGATAACCAGATGAGGAACGCTGCATACTCTATGATTGCGTTGATGGATCGTTGCCAAGCGGTGGTAAAATACAGACCAAATCTGTCGATATGCAGTTTTCCTCGTATTGTGCGCGACTATACCATCGCGTTGATGGATCGTTGCCAAGCGGTGGTAAAATACAGACCAAATCTGTCGATATGTAGTTTTCCTCGTGTTGTGCGCTCTGTCCATAACAGGGAATACAGCGCGAGCGCCAACTTGGTGTGAACACATCGATCACCATCGTTACGAGTCTCGATGAACTTGTTCGAGCAAGAGCGTTTTTCCACGAGAAATGCCTGTCACTTGACAATACAAGATCCCTTCTGTACCTTGATGGACTGCAGGTCCCGTTTTTTTGCGCGCTTGGCACAGCGCCAAGCATGCAGCTGGCATGCCAGGTGCCGTCTCTCGAAGGCATCGACAAACGCAAGATTTCTGTTTTGTGCAGCGCGCAGCAGGAGCGTCTGAAGAAAAGATCCATTGATTGCGCATCCAACGACATCTGTGTTTTCTAGTCTGTCTACCAGCATACGCTATTGTTGTTGCGAGTGTCTCTGAATGCCGCTGGAAAAACAGAATCCCCGCTGCATGCCGTAGTGTCGCATTGCGCCTGCTCATCGGCATTCTGAACAACGCGACGAGCAGTGACGAACGGATCCGCGTTCTATTTTTTCGATTTGTTTGACAGAACGTTTCCATACAGACCAGAGATCCCCGATTATACGCTCCGTACCAGCGAATACAGAAGCATCGATTATGCATCGTCCTCCTTCCGTGTTCCACTGTCGACGCTTCCCATCAGAGGTACACATCAGCGGTGTAAGTGATCCCCGGTTATACGCACCGTACCAGCGAATACAGAAGCATCGATTATCCATCGTCCTCCTTCCGTGTTCCACTGTCGACGCTACCCATCAGAGGTACACATCAGCGGTGTATGAAGACGCTGGCGGTGGCGCTGGCGGCGGCAACGACGGCCTCGAGTACGATGTCTGGCGCATATCGCTTGGAGAGGCTGCACCTCCGATTCCGCCCAAAGTGCTCTCAGGCAAGGCGAGTCAAAGTATAGAGACGGGGACCGATGGAGTTTGGAAAGGTTATGCCTGCTATTTACCAAGTGCGCAATCTAGGAGCACGCTTACAACTACCCGGAGCGTTACTGAGCGCAACTTCAGGCAAAGAATGGAAACAGCGACGAGCAGCGCCCGAGCAGCTTTCGAAGCGCGCGCTCCAGCATCGCACGGTTCGCACCTCTGTTGCTGATGCACCGACGCCAAGTGCTGCTGCTGTCGGTAGTGTGGGAGCGCTGAATGCGTTCGGACATATTTTGGGAAACGCACAGCTTCCGCCAATCGAAAACGAAACGTACAAACACTATGCGCCCGGATCGAGGGAGCGGGCAGCGCTCAAAGCGGAGCTGGAAGCTCTGAAAAGCCAGTTTCCCGTTCGTGTACCTTGCGTTGTCAACGGTAAGGAATACTTTGATGATGCTGAACCCGTAGAACAGGTCATGCCTCACGATCACCGGCGAGTGATTGCGTTGTACCGCCCGCTCGACGGCCAACTGGTACAGAAAGCGATTCAGGGCGCATTGGAGGCTCGCGAGCGCTGGAGTCGAACGCCTGCCGACGAACGTGCAGCTATCTTTCTAAAAGCTGCTGAACTTGCCTCTCAAAAATATCGATATCGACTCAATGCCGCAACGATGTTTGGCCAATCAAAGAACGTATGGCAGGCTGAAATCGATGCCGCGGTCGAAACGATAGACTTTTGGCGTTTCGGGGTCAAGTACATGCGCGAGATTTACAATATGCAGCCGCCAGAGCACTTTCCTCGTGGTGTTTGGAACCGGCTGGAATGGCGCCCGCTCGAGGGTTTTGTGGCGGCAATAAGCCCCTTCAATTTTACTGCGATAGGGGCGAACCTGCCGAGCAGCCCGGCGATCATGGGCAATGTGGCACTTTGGAAGCCGTCACCGAACACCGAACTGAGTTCGTGGTTTGTGTATCAGGTTCTGCGGGAAGCGGGCCTCCCCGAGGGTGTGATCCAGTTCCTTCCCGGAGACGGACCATCGTTCAGTCGTGCCTGCCTCCAGCATCCAGCACTGGCGGGTGTCCATTTCACTGGGAGCACGCGAACATTCCGCACGATTTGGCAACAGGTTGCGAGCAACCTCCCGCATTATCGCAATTACCCTCGCATTGTGGGCGAAACCGGCGGTAAGAATTTTCACTTTGTGCACCCCAGCGCAGATCTGGACTGGGTCGTACCACATACCATCCGCGGAGCCTTTGAGTACCAGGGCCAGAAGTGCTCGGCCACCTCTCGATTGTACGTACCGTCGTCGCTCTGGCCAACACTGCGTGATCGCCTGGTTCGCGAGATGCAGCAGATCAAACAGGGCCCAGTGGAGGATTTCTCGATTTTCATGTCTGCAGTCATCAATCGCCAGGCCTTCGAGCGAATCCGAAACTACATTGAACAAGCTCGGACTGCGTCACAGCAAATGAATCCCGTCGCGAAGATTATCCACGGTGGTTCATGCGACGATCGTGTCGGCTATTTCATCCAGCCAACACTGATCGAGACCCGAGATCCCGATTTTGTCACCATGCGAGAGGAGATCTTCGGTCCAGTGCTCACCGTCTATGTCTATCGGGACACTGAAATGGAGTCAGCGTTGGATCACGCCCTGTACGGGACGGATTATGCGTTGACGGGTGCAATATTTGCTCGAGAGCGCAGCGCGGTGATGGCCCTGACGGATCGCTTACGCGATGCAGCAGGCAATTTCTACATCAACGACAAGTGCACCGGATCGATTGTGGGTCAGCAGCCGTTTGGAGGCGCGCGTCAGAGTGGTACCAATGACAAAAGCGGCAGCGTGCTGAATTTACTGCGTTGGACGAGTGCACGAGCCATCAAGGAAAGTTTTCTACCGCCTGACGACTGGCGCTACCCGCACATGATGGAGCCGTAAATCGCTGCAAGATCAAACATACGGATTGGATGGGTGCATCTCGAATCGACATGCACATAGCGGAGATTCCGTAGTTGTCGTAGTCGTAGCTGCTGTAACGTTCGAACACAACGTCATGTCTGGTATCTGTACGGATGCTGAGCAGGGCAGCGTGAATGTTTCGACTCAGGCGCAATGGTTCGAGCTGAAGTAGCCGCGTGACGGTACGTGCGGTACGCGCTTTCGATGTTTATCGAGACGGCGGGTTTGGTGTTAACGCTCTGCTATGGAGTGCCTGGTCGTCGCCGGAGTCGAAGCGCGACTGCTCGCTCGAGGTAGGTCGGTGCAGTGCAATTGCTGCATGTATGTACCCTGCGGTATCGTGCCATGGAACATATTTGTTCCATCGTGGGTCGCCCGGGAAAATCGTTACCGATTTGTATATTCGGCGGTACATGACTCTTGTTGGCATTGCTTGCACTGAACGGAAGCATGCTGTGCTGCACAGATGGGAATCGAATTGGACCTAGACTGGATGATGAGGTTGCTTTTCATCGCAAGTACGCAGCGTTTCAGCACAATATCTACACGGTGTACGATACAGCAGTCTCGTATGTTTGCTAGATACAGAGGCGCTGGACGCTGCGGAAGCACGAGAAAGTTCTGGATGCTGATCGAGTCGTTCAAGTCTGTGACGAAACGCGTAATGCCTGCGCGCAAGGTTGCAGATGGAGTCACACTGTAGCGGGCCGCCAGCCTCTGCATAGCGTGCTGTGTGATGCTCAGTCGACTGCTGGGGCATCATTTCATGGGGACAATGCTGTTTCTGGCACAGCCTGTCTAGGTATTTCAGCGTGCATCTGAGCACGTGATGCCTATATTTCGTCCTAAAGGCGTCGACAGGCACTGTAGGCAGTCGGATCATTTACGAGCGCGCTATGCGCCCGCCGAAGGGGCACCAGTACAGCCTTTATACGCTGCCGCATGTGCAGTGTCATAGGCTGGGGCGCAAACAATCGCGGCTATCGGGTCAGTGCCAGTTTCAACTCATCTAAGAACACAACGGATGCCGGCTTCTTGTCCGCGTGCAACCGATATTGCTGGCGGCACTAGCGTCATCTCATGGACGCTTGCCAAAGACCGGGCACAGGAGCCGTGTGTGGACGCTCACATACGCTTGACAGGAAACGCTCTGTTCTGGATGACGTGGAAGCGCAAGGTACAACGAAGAAAGTCATTCCGTTGCGACCTTCCTTTGTGTGCCATGTTCATCCGTACGATCGTATGCCAAGCGCCATGATGCGTTTGGACGCTCTGAAGCGATTCTCGCTTTCGTTGCGATATCGCTTCCGCCATAACCAGCTCGTCGTTTGTCTCCAACGACACAGTGAGAATTCCTTCCGCCGTTTCCTGCTATGATCGACGAGCGAGGTTACGGTATAATGCCCGTATCGTTTGCCGCATGAAGTGCGCTGTATGGACCCGCATCTTGTTGCCGAGCCCGAATGGATCCTCTGTGACAACCTGCACGGTGGATGTTCTAAACGCCGATGTGGTGCGGTAACGTGTCAAGGTATTCTGGGAAGCGCATGTGCGCACTGTTAATTCTACGATCATCCGTTGTGATGTCGCATAAAGGGTTTGATCGAAAACTTCCGGAAGCATGTGAACAGCTGGCAACGAAACGAGCGGAAACCCTGCGAATGTCTTCGTAACGAGGTACGTCAAATCGAAATAAATTAGGTTAGCCTTGCTCATGCAAGATGCCTCAACATCGTCGATGGTATTCCGCAACTTTCGATGTCATCCATGCAAACGACTCGTATACTAGTCCGAATATATGAAATTGGCCTCTGATATCAGAGAAGACGCCTGGACTCTACATATCCGACGAGAAAAAGTCCGGCACGAAGAGCATCTCGAAGATTGTCTATGCTGCGTACGCCTCCACAGCCACGGACGATGGAAAGCGACGCTATCAAAAAGCAGGGCAGGAGCATTTCGAATACGGAAGCTATGAGTTTCCGCGAATACGAAGGATGAGGCGCTGGTGGATTCTTCTCGTTGGGCGGTTCGTAGACGACCACAAGACGGCATCGCCGCTGGAGCTGATATTGTCATTAATCTCGCGAGTCTCTGCTTTACAGCCAATGGTTTTGCCCTCGTTGAATAACCATACGCAGATCCACCGTTTCAGCTGAAGAAACGCTCATCGACTGAAGAAAGAAACCGACGTTTCTTTGCTCCATACCGATCGCTGATTTCTAGGATCTCCCTGGGTGCTTGTTCGGTGGAAGGCTGTCGTGCATGAGCTAGGACTCATTTGTTGCGACTGTGTCCCAGTATTTTCAGGACCACGAATCCAAGCGGTTGAGAAACTGAGACGTCTGTGGCGGCTTCCATCGTTGCTTTCGCTTTCCGTAAGGTGATCATCGGGACTTTTTCTACCATGCACGGCAAGCACTGTTTTAGAATATTGGTTTTCGGGTAGAGCGCATCTGGTTTCTTTCAGTGTTGTTCATTCATCTGCGTATTTTCGTATGACTAACTTCAAGGAGAAATACAGTCCTCTTTGCACTGTTCAGAAAAGAACCTATATCCCAAAACGCAACTTATCTCCGATCTATAGTATACATTACATCGTAATGTCGGTTTCTTGCTACACATCACATCAAGGATGAAACAAATAACAAAGTTGAGAGACTATAAAGAAGCCTGTGATTGTAGTATGCGGCACTGGACTCGGAAACGCGGGGCATTAAGGAAAGTCTTCTGTACCCGCCACGGGCATAAGCCGAGCGGTGATGCACGCTTTCTCGCGCCACAGGGTGGCGCTCGAAGGGAGCGGTTCGGTTGACCTACTGGAACTCCTAATCACAGCCAGATGTCACAGCTGGGAGCGGCGCTCCGAGTCTCAATGTAAAGGAGTTGTGAAGGCCAAGCGAACCCAGATGACAACTTGTGCATGAAAAACCTCGAGAACAGCCTGAAGCACCGTATTCGCAACCTGAATGCTGTCTTCGACATCCCTCCGCTGCTGAAAATACAGCTGGCGTCATTGCAGACACCGATGTAATTTAAAGTAGAAAATGAGATAGAGAAAAAAAAGCAGACGCAGAAAAGACCCCTCAAACGCGTGTGTTGATGACTGCTGGAAGAGCATCAAACTCTGGTACCTGCCTACCTATCTACCTATATGTGTGTATGTGTGGTCTTGGACCCCTGTCCATTTTACGCTTCCAAGACTATCGAAGCACAGAGAGGAACGCGGCAGCTGGTGACTGACGATGGCCCTGACGCCCAGCGCGCCCGGTCGCCACACTGCCCGAGCTGAACGCTGCGTCCTTACCCAAGCGGAGCGTTCGAAGCGTTCATAGCAGCTGGCGTACTGCCGCTGCCATAGTTATGGAAAACTTGCTCTTCCAGGCAGAAGGAATCGGAACCGGGAACGACACCGATTCTGAACCCGGCGATGAGCGCAACCCAACAACCGAGCTCTGGGAGCACAGCGCTGCGGCACTGGCGCGCAACCCCTGCGGCTGTCCTGCAGAAGAAAGCCAAGCAAGATGTTGCTGCGACCTAGACGCTAGGCAAAACTCCCATAGTCATCCGGAACAACGAGCGATCGTCTGTACGCACGAGGCGGTGTTCAGCCTCGACGAACGCGGCTCAGTGGCGGCTCCGTCGCTGGATACCCGACACTTACTTGCTGAGCCACCGGCACTCGCAACCTCGCTTGGCACCCATTATCGGCAAATTGGGCTTGCCGTTCCGCCAAATGGGGAACTGCAGTGCTTCACGCCTCGAGGAGAGGCGCTTTCAGCCTACTGGCGAACGAGTCAACTCGGGAGGCCTGTCACGAGTACCTGCGTCGGCGAACTGGACCCGCTCGAGCACGTCGCTAACCAGACCGTGCTGGACGCGACATCGAGCCAGGGGCTCACTACACCCGCAGAGCACCATGAAAAGGGCATTGCAGAGCCAGTGACGACGCAACCCGTTTTCCGAATCGTTCTCACAGGTGGTCCGTGCGCCGGCAAGACCACTGCAATGGCCCTGTTGGCTGAAAGGTTCCGTTCCCGCGGTTTCCGGGTATTCCTCGTACCAGAGGCTGCAACCCTGCTCTTTACGGGCGGTGCCGGCCAGGCGAATATCACTGGAGACTCAGAGTGTCGGATCCTGTTCCAGAGCATTCTAGCTCGCCTCCAGATCACACTGGAGGACGGTTTCTTCGCGCTGGCACAACAGTGTCGAGCGCCGTCTATCGTTCTCTGTGATCGCGGCTTCCTCGATGGTCGTGCCTACATGTCTGGAGACGAGTTTACCGAAATGCTTGGTCGAAACGCATGGAATCTGATCGAGATGCGCGATCAGCGGTACGACGCTGTCTTGCACCTGGTGACTGCAGCGGATGGAGCGGAATCGTTTTACACCTGCGAGGGCCATGCTGCGCGTTCGGAAAGCCTCCGTGAAGCACGACAAGTGGACGCTCGAACCCGGGAAGCTTGGTCGGGTCATCCGCGCCTGTACGTTATCGAAAATCGCAATCGCTGGCTGGCAGAGCATTCATCGACGTGCACTCTGGACGAGGCCCCAGCCGCTGCACCACCGAATGACCAAGAATTCCTACCGCTGGGGCACTGCACACCGTCTCCAGGTTTCGCGGAGAAAATGGAACGTCTCTTCTCCATCGTTTGCCGGCTTGTTGGCTTGCCAACTCCGGCCCATATGCTGGATCGCAAGTTCCTTCTCACGCCCGACGCGAGCATGGTGAATCATTTGCGAGCAGATCCACATGTTCGTGGCCTGCAGACGTTTCGCGTTGAGCAGACATTCCTCATTCGCGCGCAGGCCTCTAGTAGCAATGACAAGTCGGATCCCAAGAACCAATCCCAGGCACCAGTGTTTTGGGCCAGTCAGCAAGAGCATGTGCGGCGGCGAGGTCGAGACGGTTTCCATAGCTACACGCACTGCATCCGCCGCCGCTATGCAGAATGGAGTCACCAGCAATCGAATCCAATCTCAGAGCGCAAAGCACAGCCGTGGGTTGAACTACGCCGCAACATCAGCCTCCATGAGTATCATTTGTTGCTGGGGTACGCAGACCCACGTCATCGGACGCTCTTAGTATGGCGTTCCTGTTTCTTCTATCACAATGCTTACTTTGTTCTAGACCAGATAGAGAACGCAAACGTTGGGCCGGTGGCGCTTCTTCGAACGAGCGCTTCGTCAACGTCGCGCTCGGGGTCGACGGACGCGCCGACGCCTGCGGGACTCCCGCTCAGCAACTGCGTTCGCTGTGAAGTGACCGCTGATGCGAGGTACGCATTCTACGCCCTGTCTCGACGCTGTCCATGTAGTTAGCGTCGGTATCCGTTGCGAGGAACGTACGAGGTCGCAACGCGAGGATGGGACGGGGGCCCAGCGAACGCCCTCGAGTCCGGGGCGCAGGTGGATGCGCACTGCCGGAAATAGATGGACATGATGGAACAAGACTGAATATTTGCGTACAGCGACAATACCGTGCATGCGTTCGTTTCCTTCAACGCCTTCGAAGAGAATACCTTCCTCCGGGGCACCTGTTTCGGTGTCGATGACACCATCGAGTCGTCGATTATCGTGGCTATAACATTGTGGCGATTCGTTTGCCTGGAGAGCGACGCCAGTGTGTCGTGTTCACCACGGCCGTCGCTGAGCTCGTGGTGGTGCGGACGCACGTGGATAACGCGCCACGGGCCACCACCTTCAACAGGCCGCTGCAGGCACGTCAATGCTCGCTGCACGACAACTTTTCATATGTCTCTGGATTCTCCCGACGCAAGCATTAACCGCATCGTAGTGGCTCAAGAGCCGGTCCGATGCAGGGGCGCAACAGGTTAGCGTCTGTGTCGAGGCTTTTCATTGAGACGACGGAACGGATCAGGTAGCAAAACGGGAGCGCACTCCCCGGGCGCCTGACTTGCACAAGCACGATGGCGCGCGAGGATTGCAGAGTTACCGCAGGTCGATGATGGGCACGAGTGACGGCGCAAGAAGGCCGTTTCGTACACCTTTCTCTCGATTTCATTCGAAGAGGTATGTGTATGGTCACTAAAGAACATGCGAGGGATGAGACAAATGCTTTGGACAGCACGCTTGTTGTCTGGGAATGCGCAAATCGGTAGCAACAGAAGCAGCGGCAATTCGGTCGCCTCCTGGCCTTAGCTGCTGGCCCTGCACGGCTGCGGGTGCAGCGCCCCGGACGCTTCGGATGGTATGGACGGCCTCAAGCGTGAGGACCAGAGTTTGAACCTCGCAGATTCTCGAAACGCATCCCATGAGCGGGGCGATATGGTTCGCGTTCATCACTGGGCCATAGAATGCAGGAGGTGATCAACCAGCACGATCTCTTTATTGAGGAACGAATTGGCGCTCGGGTTACGATTGCCTACGCAAGAACGTTTCCTATAGGCACGTTCCAGGGAAGAACACGCACATGATGATTTCCGATGAATCCAGGGTTCACTTTTTGCCGCTGATATCGTTAACTTTTGTTTTCCCCGAGCTCGATCCGCTTTTGGATGGCCCGACTTGCACGGATGCCGGCCGACTCGTTGCGAGAATCGATAGGAACATGTTATAAGCAATTTGAATTGAGTTGATGTAAAGAAGGCGCTGACTCGGTGGAACGAAGCGAAAGTTAATGGCGTGCGCAACGGGCCAGACCGACCACGAGGCGCGAACTCCCGTGAACGTATCTGCCTTGATTTTCTTCACGGTTTCCTCAGTCGATGCACCGCTCAGCAAGCTTGTGTATCCCAGGAAAATTGCGGTGAATATGGGCGCCCACAGCAGCTGGTCAAGTGCAACTTTGGAGACCACTTCCCGCACGCCGGTTCCCTTGATCATCTGATCCAGAAATTGGTACCAATAATGGCCCGTTGATCCGTGAATGAGGAATCCAAACGAAATCATGCGGAAAAGGCGCTTCTTATCCAGTTTCTGCTTATCTAAAAAGTGCTGCGCTAGCACGTCGCCTAACCCGAAACCAACTAGAGACGTGAACATCTTCGTCAAAAGCGGCCGCTTAGCCAGGTTTTGGAGGTAGAGCGCCCACAGGGCAGCGAGCGGGTTCGGTCGACCCGACGCGCCGCCACCACCTCCGCCACCACCGCCACCACCTCCGCCACCACCACCGCTGCCGCTGCGACTACCACCGCTACCTCCCGTTCCTCCGTACGCAGGAGCCGCAGTACCCTCAGGCGGAACAGCGAAGCAGGCGCGCATCCGACGCTGCATCGGGGCGCCCTGCGCGCTCGCGCCGAGCGGTCGCCGGTGCCCCTGCGCCGGCACCCTGCGCCCCACAGAGCAACGAAGAGGTGTCGTGTGCACAACCCCGCACGTCCTCGCGGAACGCCCAGGTACCTGCAGTAAACCCGACACAAAACATACGTCAATCATTTAAAAGACTCGCTTCGGTTGTGGAAAGATGGATCCGCACACAAGTTCGCGCACGAAACCGCTGCCGCTCACTACCGTTACCGGCTGACTCAAGCGACACCACAGCGCGTACGCTCGTGCAAAGCGCGCCGGCGATTCGAGCGAGCGTTACGCGCAGTCATCGAAGCGCAGCTGGCGCTGCCGGTGTCTGTCGATGATGATCACGGAGGTGCGCGCGCTCCAGCGAGATCGTCGAATGCACGCCACGTTGCATCGTGTGTGTGCGCGCGCGATCTGAAGCAGCAGGCGTGCAACAGTGCCTTGAGTGTGCGTGTACGTGTGCGTGTGCGCCTGCTGCTGGCACGGTATGCTGGAACGGATGCGTTGGCGAGCGTGCCTTTGTTGTGATACGCGTTCGCTGGAGCGAGTGCCCGCTATTCGGGAAGCACTGTGATGCTCGTGGCGGTATTTCCATGAGGTAGGTGTCGGGAGCGGATACGAGTCTAGCCGTACGATCAACTTGCAGAGCGTTGGGTACTGTCCAGTGCATCCTGGGAGCGGTACTGGGTGATGCGGAATCGAGGCCACCGCCGATACGCGAGCGCCAGTATCTCGTTGGGCTGCACGCGGGCGTTGGTCGGTGTCAGCGCGCGGTTCATAGGGTGCAACTGGGCAGACGGGCGGGTGCGGCGGCGGTCCCTATGCGTTCGTATGTAGGCTATCGTTTGACTCCAGGTGGCTCTGTTTCGGACGGCGTTTGTCGGGGACTTCAGCGCACCTGCTCGTAATTTTCGCTGAAGATCGTCATGGGAACGACTTCGAGTGGGTACGTTCCGCTCGCAGAGAATGGGGGTTTTCTGAAACCCGACTGAGCACCTCACACTGCAACTGCGATTCTTGAGTTCCTGTTGATCTGGATGGTTTCCAGTTGGAAATCAATACGGGGGACTCTTGTTGCCAAATTGACAGTGGCGGCTGATAGACAAGACCTGCAGAGTGGATTCTACCGGGCCTTCGATTCCCGTTCGGGATTCCGCGCTGCATGCGAATACCCGGAGGCGACGACGTGACCGCCGCCTGGTATGAGCCTGGTGTGACCCAGGCCATAAAGTCATCTGTTTGTGATGCCCATGCAGCATGCGATTCAAGGCGCTGTCATGGCGCCCGCTGCCTACTACCGTCCCGAGTCGGATACGCACCAATCTGAGATCACTGGAGTGCAGTGGCTGCCTCCGCGATATTCACGCGTGTGCTTTACGAACCATCCTTTTCGGATGTGCGAGCGCACGATCGGCTGCACTGGAAAGCGATATTGTGTAACCACCGCAAGGAAGCCGCCCTTGTTAAACGCAATGCGATGCTGAATACGACTGTCGATTTCGCGATCAAGCCAATATTGTGTAACCACCGCTAGGAAGCCGACCCTGTTAAAAGCGATACCACACAGAATATGACTGTCGATTTCGCGATCAGGCCAATATTGTGTAACCACCGCAAGGAAGCCGACCCTGTTAAAAGCGATACCACACAGAATACGACTGTCGATTTCGCGATCATGCCATTCGTAGTGCCATGCTCGGACTCTAGTGTGTAGCACTGTACTGCGCAAGGATCGGGGTGATCTCTTCCATATATCTACACATGACATCGTATGAAGCTGGTGCTTGTTCCGACGCACCACATCTACATGGATATATAAACAAGGACGGCGTCATGTTTTCCGAGGTCGAGTGCGCTCGGTGAAAGAGGAGAGCATGTTCCCTTTAGGTTCCACACTGATTGACATCTGTGTCTCCCACATGCATACGCCGGTATTTGAAAATCTAGAGAGCGCACCAGTATCGTGCCAGGATGGTGTGTGCCTCTGAAACGGCGAAAGCCGCGCAGTGCCATGCAGCTGGCAGTACCATCTGGACACTGCGGACACAGGTGGCCGCGCACCGTCTTTTCCCAAGAGCGCATCCCATGATGCGCCACGGACGCGGGAAATCGCAGGTCGTGTCACGGAAACAGCAGATTCCGTGACGCCGGCGATGAACAGCGCATGCGCGCATCACGTATCTAGGCCGCAGCGCGCGATGTGGTGCGCGGCAGATGTGTATGTATGTGTCATTATTTCCCTGAAGCAGGACGCTGCACCCGCGATGCGCTTCTAACGACGCATCTGATTTTATTGAGACGATGCGGTAAACACGATATCGGTTAGCACTCGTGTGCCTGCACCGGACCTCTTGGACGGTGAGAATCTCGGGAACTGGTTATCCCGAAGAAATCGAAGCCAGCCGCGTCGACGAAGCGTTGCCGGAGGAGCTCGGGCGACATAGTCGTATTCGTCCTGTCACCGAAAATCACACGTATAACAGCTTGATAATCTAGAGCACGACACTGATTGGGTGTGTCGATGTGGCGTAAACGGTTGCTCAGCTCAGGCACGTCGGGCCGAGACTGCCGACCAAGACACCTGAGCGGTCTGGTGTCCCGCGCAAGCTGGTGCCGGACGCACGCAACATTCGGAGAGAGTCGGCAGTTCCCTTTCGGTGCTGAGTTTGCGTCTGCGACCACTCGATTAGTATACGAAACGCACACCTGCCGTTTACAACCATTGTAGAGCTTGCCGTTCCGGACTTGTGCCCGAACCTTCATGTTTCCTGATGGCGCACTATCTATGCTGTAGTTCGCCTGCATTCAGAGAATTCAGCTTTCCATGGAGCCTCCCTTGCGTTTTCAGTATGCGCAAATGCTTCCCGTGTGCGGAATGTACACGATGACGCCAAATGCGTCCGTGCTCTCGCCGTTGATAGACCAGTTTCTGGCATTTGCAGCCCATGCAATAGTTCCCACGAAGCAGTCTGCATTTATCTTCGCCACACCTGCATAATCGACTTTGTACAGATGTCCATCGGATTTGGCCCGATACGGTTCATACCTGACAGCAACATCATTGGCACTGCAGCATTCGTCGAAGCATATCGTGTTGGCCTCGAGGTAATGATAGTTAACCAAGCGAAACGTAATGTAGGACGGGCAAGGAACGCTCTTGACACTGTAGTCTACATCCAGAAAACTGGTGTACCACTGAGCGTCAAAAGTGCCGTCCTCGCAATTGGAAAAGAAGCTCAAGTCTCTGCAGAGGTGACTTGGACTGCAGGAGGAACAGTCCGTATGAATAGTTTTCTCAATCGTGCGGTTTTCTGTATAGCACAGATAGGAACAAGTCTGCCCCGAAACGGGTTCCTGCATAAAAGACAAGACAAACACGAGCGTCAAAAACACGAAAAGAGCACGCTTGCAAGACATAAGGTTGGCGCTTTCGAGCAGAGTCTATAGCTTTTACTTCAACAACAAGCGACGCAGTTACGTACTATGTGACTGTCACGCTGCGCGACACGCACACCGAGATGCAGCCGTGTCACGCTGCGCGACACGCACACCGAGATGCAGCCGTGTCACGCCACCTGTGCATGGTGCACACGGATGCGCTCACAACGCCCCCAACGGATAGGAGATCTCCCAACGACGTGCGTTGTATGAGAGCCGCCGCCGCCGCCGCCGAGCTTCACACGAGCGCATGACGTATCTGCGCGTCGTGTTCGCGCTTTGCGTATCTGGGCGCTGTCGTTGCGCTCGCGAGCGGCGGCGTCGTTTACTGGCGGGCAGCGCTGGTGTATTCGCGGTACGCGGTGCTGTATGTTGTACGCGAGCGCTGAGGAATCGGAAAGGTTGTATAAGTGTACCGAGTGGTCTGGGTGGCCATTTGGCACGCTCAGGGCGTCGTTGTTGACAGCAGGAATCCTATTTCGCTGCTCGGTAGAGCCAAGAACGACTCAAACAGAAGGAGTTCGCATAGCGACCGAGGGCGGAAACGGCAAACTTTGAACCTGTTCTCGCTGCTATCGATAGCAGGCTTTGCGGACTTTCTCGGAGACTGTTTCCTTTTCCGCTCTTTTTTTCTGCAAGTTTGACTGGGCTTGTTTCTCGTGTCTATCTTGCACTGTTGCTGTGAGCTGTTGAAGGATGTACACAACAGCGGTATAGCTCCGACCTCGCTGCCTCTGGTTGCTTTTCACGCTTCTCATATGCAGTATTTCGTTGGAACCTACGCTTCTGTTGCCTTTTTCATGAACTTTGGTGGCAGGAACGATGCGCCTTTTGCAGCGGTGTCACCTGGCAATGCTCGGATGTTGCAGCAGGTCTGGTGCACCTGCTGCAGCGCGGGCTCGCCCTGCAGCCCACGAAGGCTTGTCGCACCGCTCGGTACATGCACGTGCGGGCCACGGAAGGTTCGCGCGATGGTCTCCCCAGTTTCCACACCGGGTGCCGTATCCTACGTTCACGGGCTACTGCATGGCGACTGTATTGGCAAGTAGGCCGTCGGCCGGAGAATCAAGCGGAGGCTGTTCCATTCTGTAGAAGATTTGCGGGACGAAACTTCGTCTATGGTGAAACCAGCACCGGGAAGGAACCCCAGGCTGAAGCACAAGTCGAGATATTTCGATCCGTATGCGCTCGCCTGGGGCAGTTCGGTGGAGCGTTTCCACAGGGAGCTGTGGCAGCCACGAGACGAACTCGTATCCAAGATCTTTTTTTTACGCGCAAACAGAAGAGACCCGAGTCTCCGGGAGCATATCCGTGCGAAATATGATGATGCTACTGTTGCGTGCCGTTTTGCAAACTGCCACAGAGAGACGCACACCTTTCGAACAGATAGAATTACTAGCCGTGACAAGTTCAATGAACTTTTATGTTTGAGCTTGTGGAGAAATCGAGAAAGGACGGCGCCCAGTTTATCCATGGTCATTGCAACAGAAGGCATTGTTGCGCCTTCGCAATACCTTGGCCCAGGGAGTTTGGAAACATGAACCATGCGTGATATGAGCACGCTGCTTCGGAGGAAAGGAGACAAGCCGAGGCTCCTGCGTATCCACTGGACCATGAAATAGAGTCTTTTGAAAGGCCTCGTATAAGAGCATCCCGAATCATGAAGAATCCGATGGTGTACCAAATTCTAGCGGCAAGGCGTTGAATAAACCACTTCGAACATTCGACCCAGAATCCTAAAACTACGAATACGTCGGAACGTTCGTACTGGCGCACTTTGAGTCTCAAGTCTGCAGGTCAAAAAACAGTCCGAGAACCTCGAAGACCAGGAACAAAAGCGCGCAGTTATGTGGTTCTTTTCAGTCTGCCATGAGTCGAGGGCGAGCGACTGAGCGCGAACGCTCATAGCAGTACCGCCCCAGTACCATATCCTTCCTCGCTACACGCGGCATCTTTGGGGCGTGTCTGCGCAAACAATCATGTAGACGAGCGCCCCGCGAGGACGCTCGTTCAGGGCGCTGCCTCTACCACCGTGCACATCCTGTGCGAGCGCGACACACGCACGCCGTCTCACTGCGGAGCAAACCTACCCACCCACACACTCATTCGCTCTGGTATCCACGCACCGATTGTCGATAGCATGGTCATCGAGCGCCCCGCGAACATGCGTCAGGACGCCCGGACATCCTTGCACGGAGCCGGTAACCTTCTTGCCAGACTCGCGTCTCACCAGTGCTCGGAATCGCTCCAGAGAAACACCAGAGGCAACATAACCGTAATGTGTGCCAGATTATGCGATGAAGCTGCTGTCGATACCAGTATTCTGGCAGCGGTGATTCTTGCGCTGATTTCATACGACGGACGTGCTCCCATTGCCACGTTCGCCGTGTCATGATGTTATCAGTTGCCGAGCAGGTAGTTGCGCACTCATTGAACTCAGCTAGCGTCCCGATGCCCTGCAAAACACGAGTCACGTTGCTTATCGTCTGTCGATCGAGCAAGTTGGAGACACGAGTGAGGCTCGTCCTATGCGCATGGATGCGGTATTCGAAGCAAGCTGCGCCTTTTGATGTTTTACGCGATGCATCATGGTGTGCTTTGTTCTCACGGCGACACAGGAATCAAGTTGACCAACAGGCGTTGCCATCGCAAGGCTCAGCAAGACGCAAACATGTGGTCGCTCTCGCAAGTACAGCTCGCGTGCGGGTTGCTGTCTTCGTCTAGCGATACTTGTGCCGGGTAAGCGGGAGTGTGCCAGTCGTGCATGTGCAACGACAGCAAAGAAAGCGTTGAAGATCAGCGCGACACGTTGGCTGTTGATACCAACGCTCTCGCGTGCCCGTTGTTCGACGTGCACCGCCTAAGCAAGGCGTACCTTGGGCACACACACGTAGCTCGACACCGCGCACATTGAAGGACCAGTTTGTCGCCAGCTCGAGCCCAGTACCTAGAACGCGCTTCTTGTGCAACGTATCACAGAGCTAGTTCTCCGGCAGCGCAACGTGCTAGTAGCCAGTCACGTGCAAAATTCCCAGCTACAAAACTGGCTCCGCGCGTTGACGACAAGCTCCAAGCGCCCAGGCAGAGTCGCTTTGGCTCCCAGCTTGGCGCCCGTTGCTCCAGCACCGCACTTGACCGAACAAGGTCTTCACGCGCTACGCTCACTTCTGTGTACCGGTCACGATTGCCGCGCGTACTTGGTGACTCCAGGTACAGCGTTTCTCGTGCAACGCCCACAACTTGCGGCAAGTGAAGCTTCGTTATGAGACAGTCGCGAACGACAACCGTCACATGATGCACCAATAACAGCACAAGCAGCAGCACAAGCAGCAGCACAAGCAGCAGCACAAGCAGCAGCACAAGCAGCAGCACAAGCAGCAGCACAAGCAGTAGCACAAGCAGAGATTTTGCTGGTGACACAAGAAGCAGCACCGGCGATTGTCCCCGAGATTGCCAGCAGCATATTGCGTTGCAACCTGGCGCTCACCTTCGGTGTCGGGTGAGCTTTGACTGAATACCAACCTCCTTGGCTCGTTCTCGTATGGCTCATGTCCCTTACTGCAGCAGAGAATAGTGGTGCTCGAGTTGTTGATACCGAGCCGAATGAGGTTGAGGCTCGTCGTTGCCAGGTCTGTGGGCACCAGGTGCCGCTCTCTAACTGGACACTTCACGAAGTTCGCTGCGCCCGTGGTGCCTGTACCTGTGAGCACTGCGGCTCCCGGATGCACGAATCAGAACTGGACGCACACTGGAAGACCGAGTGTCCCTGCACCTTAGTGGATTGCGTGTACTGTGAGCTACCGGTCAAGAGGAGCGACATGGAAGGCCACGTGCGCCGCTGTGGCGCACGTACCGAACGCTGTAAGGCCTGCGGCGACTACATTCGTTTAATTGATCGGCTTGAGCACGAGTTGTATATCTGCTCGGCGTCAAGAGCGCATAACGGTGAAAGCGATGCGTCGCACCCTGCGAAGGAGTCTGTCCACGCGTGCGCAGGCTCGCTCCCGGAGAGCGCCCCGGACACGGTGACTTCGACAACCCCAGCCAGGCGACCGCTGACAGCGCAAGGGCGCTCGGGAGTACCCTCCAGAAAGCTCTCCGCAAGCAAACCTTGGCTGCTAACCATGGGAGCAATTCTCGCCGTTGTCGTTTTGCAGGGTCTCCGGAGCCGTGAGCGACGCCCCGCTCCATAGGCCGCGGTCGGCGGGAAGCGCCAAGTTTCGATCGAACTGTAACTTTGACGCTCGAGGAGCTGCCTCCTATTCTCTCAATTGTTGACGAAACCGTCGCTCGTAGCGAGGCTTGTTGTGCTTGTGTCTCGCGTCGATCGCAAGCCGCCACTGACTATGCACGACAACAAGCGGAATGCTTTGAACACGAAGGAATATCACAGGGTAGCGACATAGCTGGTGGCGTGGTTGAGCCCCAGCGCTTCACTGGAGCGCTGCCTCTTGTCGGACGTCTCCAGGCTGTTACTTACCCGGCAGCACTGCGCTTTCCACAGCTCTCCTTGGCGCTGATGCGAACTTTGCTGTCTCCCTCGGACGCATTCGGCTATGAGCACCGAATTGTTCGTGGACTTGTAGGCATCGTATTCGTCTAGCTTCCAGAAGAATTCTGACTGTTCTGACTCATCGGGGTAGATGGTCTGACGCTAGAGCAATCCATGCCAGATGCGAATAAAGTCGTATCCGCATAGACAGACACTCTTGTGGAATTCACTGACCAAACCAAGGAAGAGCTCGTCGAATACAGCGTGGCGAGAGTGCCCAGCGCGGTTCAACGGCTTGGGGCCTTGGTCAGGCATCCGCTGTGAAGTCAGCGACCAGGCAGCGAGAACGCGTTTGTCCTTTGGTTCTCGAGGTGTTGTCGTTGTTCTGCGAGTACGCGGCCGGCATTCGAGTCTAGGCGGCTGGCACACTCCTTGTCCTTCCGAAGAAACGCAGTCACTTGGGAGGAGGTTCCAGCGGCGAACACGGTGCTCGTTAGCGAGGCTTGCTGCCGTCAACCAGCCAGCTGGCCGGCTTGGAGCGCGCGCTACCTGCTCGCACTGATACTTTTCTCTGTTTCCTGGGCGGTTTTCGGTACGAAGCACCCGTTGAAGCAGCGGATTCTGTGTAGTAGTGCGTGTTCGCGCTATCTAGTGCACAATCAGTTCCGTTTCACGCCATGGCTCGCAGGCACCTTTTCGCTGGCAGGTTTGCTGGATTCGCACCCGTCACTGGTGCGCTCTGGTTACGCCCAGGGCAGCGGGCGAGCTCACCGGTGACAGGCGCCTCGGACTCAGTATCGCGCCTTGGACAACGGCTTCCGGTTTCTAGGCGTTGGCGGCAACAGCGAACCGGGCTGTTCAACGTGCGACTGTCCACGCGTCGGCTCCGGGTCTTTATCTCCACGGGGGAGGTCTCTGGTGATATGCACGGTGCTGCGCTAGCCCGGAGCCTCAAGCAGCAAGCGATGCATCGAGGTGGCTCGAGACAGCAGCAGCAGCTGCTGCTGCTGCGCGGAGTAGGCGGCCCAGCGATGCGACAAGAAGGTGTCGAGCTCTACGCCGACACGCTTCGCATCTCCTCCATTGGCCTCTATGAGGCACTGCGCTTTGTGGTGCCTGCTTATATCGCATACGAAAAAGCAAAAAAGGAGCTGCTCGAGGATCCTCCGGATGTCGCCGTTCTGATCGATTACACTGGACCGAATATGGCGCTGGCCACCTGGTTTCGCCAAAACCTGCCTGGTGTGCCGGTAATCTCGTACATCGGACCTCAGCAGTGGATCTGGGAAGCGAATGGGAACCCAGCGCCCCGTCTATTGGATTATTTTCCGATTCTGGCGACATGCTGCCGTTGTCTGGTTGCGATTTTCCCGCTAGAGGCAGCGTTCTACTGCCGAAAGCTCGAGGAGCTCGGGGCGCTTCCAAATCCACCGCCGCAAATTGTCTACGTAGGACATCCGATTCTGGATCTGGTTGAGCCCGTGACGCGAGACGCCGCTCGGGCAATGCTTCCATGGACAAGCTCGGAGCACGTGTGTGTGGCGTTGATGGTCGCCTCACGCCAACAGGAAATCGGTGCTTTGCTTCCGGCGACAACGCGCGCAGCCTTGGCTATGGAAAAGTCGCTAGAGGCGAAGGACCCCCCGAAGCGCATTCGGTTTATCATTCCAACGGCTAGACCTGAGTTTTCGGATCAAATTCGTCGTGTCTTGTTGGATCAGGGCGTGCCGTCGTCACGTATTGCGTCATGGGATCCGAACCTGCGCGAGATGCATCCCGAGACGCTCTTTTTCCTGGTACCACGAGATTATGCTCGCCTGGTGCTTGCAGCAGCCGATCTTGCAATCTGCAAGTCGGGCACGGTAAATTTGGAGGCGGCGGTGCTCGGTGTACCTCAAATCGTGCTGTATCGTTTATCGTGGACCTCGGCCTTTGTCATCCGTCACCTATTCCAGATGCAACTACCGTACGTGTCAGCAGTGAATGTAGTCTGTCTGGATCAGGCGATTGTGCCGGAGCTGCTGCAGGAGCACGTCACACCGGAGCGAATCCACGAAGAGGCCATGGCGTTGCTAGAGAATCGCAACGGCTGTGCTGACCGGATGCGTCACTCGTACCAGAGCCAGGTGCTGCCGCGCCTGCGTCTAGCCGAGGACTGCCCTGAGCCGGTCGTCGAGCGAACTGCGGCCGGCAGAGCTGCCGCCGTTGTTTGGCGCTACCTAGACCAGGCGAAAGAAAGCCGCACACTGGTCACCTGATCCACTGCGAGCACTGCTTGTGTGCTGGTCCAGCGTTGCCAAAGTCGCTCTCTCCGCTCGGAACGAAAAGTTCGCAGTGCGCACTCATCGTTCCACCGAGGATGACACATGCAAATTCAGGAGCGGGCGAGGTCTCACAGACGCTGCCAAGACGCAGAAAGTCATCTAATTGGCGATCGAGTTTCTCATTTACGTAAGGTAAAAGGAGCAAGCATGATTCAGGTCGACTTGGAGGATTTGCGGCCTTTGTAGCCGCACAAATCCATGTGCATGGCATTGCAAATTACAGGTAAGTGCGTGGTGCCTCCTTGCGGTATAGGATATAGCCCTCATATCGGATTCCTCCAGCTGCGCGATCATCGTCCGTATCGAGTACGCAGGTCTCGCCCCGTGGATATGCATTCCGTCGAACACATATGAAGTCTGTTGCCACGCTCGCCAAGACACGCGTCGATAAGGTTATTCGATTGCGTTCCCATGAACGTCCTAACTCGCTCGCATTTGGACTCGGGGCCAGCACAGCACATTGTTTCGCGTTGCCTGCTTGGTGCATGCAGGACAAGGCCTTGTCCGCACCTCCGGAACATCGTGGCGATACCGTCTCTTCAGCGAGCGCAACCGATCGCGCGTTGTGAATGCTGTGCCTTCGACAGGGTCTTCGCTATCGCTTCGAGATACCGAATTCGTACACGACTTCGAAGTCAGCAGGCATGCTCCTGAGTCTGGATGGAGGCGGCAGTAACGCATATGCAGCATGGTGCGCCCAGCAACCGCCCGGAAGAGTGCTCTGCGTTCACCTCAGGTTTTCAGATGGGCGCCCATAACCCATATACATTCGACGATGCGCCTCTTCAATGACCAGCGCGAATGCTTCGAAGAGCGATTCCAGTCACCATCACATGATACAGATAAAAGTTCCGTGCACGATATTTGGTGCAAGCTGCTTCCTGGCCAGCGCTGCTGCCCAAGCAGACGCTCACAACGACTCGGCATCGTGCTCGGCGCTCATGCGGCGCCCCAAGTCACGCTACCGAGTCGTTGTGAGCGTCTCCGTCCATTCAAACGGTTGCCGCTCTCGATCGACAGCATGAGCGCGAAAGCAACGACAATTGCGTCGTAGCATCATGTGCATCGCGTCAAACGCCTGATTCGAATGGTGTATGATCCTCGCGTTCTGTCTCCGCGTCAAGGTGCTGGCGACGTCGATCCTGTCGTTTTGTCCATCGATGGAAGGCTAGTGCTCCTGTCGAGATGCTCATCGTACTCATGGTCGCCAATGTCGGAAACCGTCGGGGCGACGACAGCGTAAAAGATACGCCATACATGAGCAGTTCAGCGAGTGAGCACAGGGCGGCTTCGACGGCGGAGACCTCGCCGACAGCGCCTGCATCGACCATGGTTTGCATGATTTCGGTTTCGGCGGTGTCCCAGCACCAGAGGCCCCAGCGAGAGAGTGTCACGAAGACGAGAACACCAATGAGCAAGGGCGGTTGCTGATACGTTATCTGCGCGCCTGAGTTCTGCGCGGCGCTGGGGAGCGGCACCTCAGGAACGCGGACGAGCCACAAAAGCAGCTGCGCTGGGAGCAAGCACGCAAGCTGGCACAGCACGCCAACGCGGCCTACCTGCAGCACAGACCAGTGGAGACGGGTGACCAGGATCTCGAAACTGAAGGTTGCAAGGATACCGATGATTGCGGATGCGGCACGGAAGATGCCAATGGTGCTGCCATTCACGCCGCAATACGTCAGAAAACCGAACAGGAGGCCGCCAGGCGAAAGCACCGTGAAATAGAGACTAACATGTGCAAGGGATGGTACAAAAGTTTCCTGTTCGTAATATAGTCGCCAGGATGAGAAGAGCTCTCGCAGGTGTTGATAAACCGTTCGAGCCGCAACCGCGACTCTAGTGGTTGTGCTTGGGATTGGCTCCTCACGAGTCGATGCTGTGCCCTGTACTTTGCGCCCGGTTCTCCGCGCTGCATCCTGCTGTTCGTTTGAGGCGTTCACGTTCTCGCCTCGGGCGCAGATTTGGCTCGCCCTGAACAGCGCAACGAGCTGAATAGCTAGCAGAAACGCCCCGAAACGCGCCACAAGTACAGAGCCTTGCACTTCACCGCGCGAGGAGAGGAGCCAACCCACCAGCAGCGGCATTCCGATATCGATCGTCATGGTGATACGGCGCATACGCGCGTTTGCGATCGCCAGCTGCTCCTCTGTTTTGGAGCCATCTATTGCACCACTTTGGTACTGCTGGGCATGCACAGTGAGCGGTAACCACCGTTTCCAGAGCGAAATTTCCAGTGCGAATTCGCTGAGTGCCGCAATTGTACCGAAAACACAGAACCATAAAGTACCCTCAGGAATCGCGGTTGCCTGATCGTTTGGCCGGTACCGCGCAAGCAGAGGCATCCAAATCGCACAGAGCGATGTGCTGACTCCATACAATACGGAGGCAACGGCCGCTGTTCGGAAGCGCCAGCCCCAATCCAGCAGTTTTCCAACCGTTGGGCCGAGTAGAAAGCACGCTCCGCGGCTGCTCAGCATGTAGATTGCCGCCGGCACGAACGAGCCATCCGTCCGGTTCAGCGCTCGCTGTGAGACTATCATTAAGAATATTGGAACAACGAAGGTGAACGCCCTCTGGACGCCGCAGATGAGGGCATATGCAGTGTACAGCGGCAGGAACGCCAAAATGGACGGCTTCGCTTGTCGGCTGTGCTGCGTCGCTGGCTCACCGGTGCGGTTGGCGTCGTTCGCGGGGGTACGTTCGACTTCCGAACTTGCGTGAGTCCCTCCCGAGTCACTTTCAGGGGGTCTGCGACTCTCTGAAGGTGGCAGGAATTCCGTGTCCGCAGAGACAGTCGCAGACCTGCTCTCCGCAACGTGCTGTGCCTTCTGAGTGACCGCCTGCTGGAAGCCCGACGTTGCGACCTTTTCGGGCTGCGCAAGCACTACGCAGGTTTCAGCGGTCGCTTCAGCACACATATCAGAGCACACAGTGCCTCTCGTCAGGGTCAAAGTGACGGCTCCTGGTAAACAGTCTTGCCTCGCGTCGCCTCTGGGACAAGTCGACCGACCGTGCCTCAATTTGAGCAACCACCACTCTGTCTATGTGTATATGCCCGCTAGAGCCTGCAATGAAGAGCCAGGTTTAAGTTCCTCAGGTATCCCACGGCTTATCTGAGAACCATTCTGCATGCAGCGTACTTCTGAGTCCTCAGCTGCGTCACCAGCTGTGTAGCGCAGCACTTGGTGGATGCTCGTGCTGACGGCAGACGCAGGCCCCCCTGTGGACACCCGGGGATTCGTTGCGATCGACTCATCGGGGACATACCCCGAGCGGGTGGATGGGCGCTCTCCAGCTGGGTAGTTATCCACCCTGAGGTGCGTTTCATGAAATGCTTTTACGTGGCCTATAGCAGATGCTTGTGAAGTGGGTTCGTTGGAAGAAATAAAAATGTATGGGAAAGGTATGGATGTGGAAGCTGGCGGACTAGAGAGTCGTCATCGCTGGCTACCGACAAACTCAAAGCGAACAATCCTCTTCTCATTGAGCATCGAGCGAGGAGGAGCGAGTGACGAATAAAAGCAGAAGAGGGGAAATAGTCGAGATATCGTGTTTAACCGATGGGAGTATGATGAGACTTTAGGGGTAGAGCGGGCACGAGTTCCAGTAATTCATGCATCGGTGCTAGCGAAAATACACACATGGAGTTCTTGAATCGATACTTGAACGCCGCCTTCAATATCATACGATGTGCGGCGCTGAAGACGAGAACCGAGGAGCTGACGCGAGCCAATTTTGTGGGGAAGCCTCTCAGGCTCGAAGCGTGCAGGGAAAATCTGAAACAGACAGCAGTGGGCAAGTCAAAAATTGCTTGGAGCGTGTCTTTGAGTCCATACATATAAATGTACATACGTAGGTATCCTCCATGGTAGCAAAGCTCTTTCTATTCCACTGATCACGTACATACAGAGGGCGGGGAGTCGAAGGTTCTGCATGTTGCCTCCTTGAGACGCTGCCGATTCGACATACTTGGTGCTTCGTTGGGATGCGTCCATTTTAGGTAAAGTTTTTTTTTGATCTGTAGCAGAGCGGCAAACGAGTCTTTTCAGATACTGCGAGATGCACGAGTGCAGCTGCGAATGAGACCAGACGCCGTAAGTTTTGCAAGCGTGTTCAATGCTGAATACTGCCATGCAACATCGATGAATCGCCCAGCACGTGGCGACGCTGGATCGAGTCCCTACATAGCATAGAGTAGCTAGTCTGGATAAAGGAGCTTGGGATGGTGCGCGAATGCGTTCCCGTCGTTGACCTTGCAGCCTGTAGCGCCCGCATACATGGCGCGAGCCCAGAATATTTATCAAGTCAAATGCGCCGTGGTTCGTTGATCTTTCGTCGTCAGTTCGAGGTGCCCTGGATGCCCTTTGGAGAACGAATTTTCTGAAGTTCGCTTCTTCCTGGCTGTCTGGCTGGGTGCACCAGGGCCATTGTGCGACAGGTTCGTGGCAAACAACACGTCAACAGATGCGTGCGTCTTGTAGGGATGGTGCCGTCGCATCCAGGCCTCCCGCCGGGGCGCTGAGCAAACTTCACGCGACTCCAGCACGGCTTCGCCATCCAGCCGGCTCCGTCAATCACGTGGCGGACGCTGGGCTCCAGCACAGCGAAGCTGGATCACGTCCCGTACGTTTCGGGAGTCGCCAGCAGCCCCCGATCATTGAACTGGGAAACATTCACAAATAAAATACCTCCTTGTCGTTGATGCCAAGACGCGCTGGATTTCCCCAGGCTACCTGATGGCCTTCTCAACTGTGCGCGGTATCTGGTATCGAGCGCCCACAAACATGGGCAGTCGCACCAGCGACTCAACTCCACATCCAGTCACGCGAAGCCTGTCACTGCGAGATCCCCGATCAACGCCGTGTATAGCCAGCCCTGGGCACCGTGCCCCGACTTGCACCAGCGCGTCCATCTGTTGTCCATAGTGAGTCCAGCGAGCGATCAACCACGCAAATCGGCGACTCGAGAACGGACACGTAGCAGCGATCGCACCGTGCGACTCCAGGTGCTGCGTACGCATGCCCGCCGCCACAGCACGGATGACGGCGAGTTTTTTTTTTCATGGACAAAACGTTTACCTAGCCAGCGTTCTCCGATTATGCACATTTCTCTTTCCTTTTGGGTTTTTTCAGTGCGCGGTGAGGTATCCATCAAGCCCCTACTCCCAAGTTACATGACCTGCACTTCATCTCGAATATTCTGGTCGTATCATAAGTCCTATCGTGTGTGCCTAGTGCCTGCCGAAAGCGACAGCAATGGCGCCTGTAGCGCCGGGGCGGTCGCAGCACGGAGACAGAACGGCGTTGCCGTACCACAAAGGGCGTCGGCTCGAGGGGATACCGGCGAGTACGCACGCATTTGCGGCCGGTGGTGCGAGTCGTTGCGAGCCGATTCCGCCGCCATCGGATACAGCAGCGCAGGCGTCCGTTTTGTTTTCTGATCCTGCAGCATCGATGTATCCGAGAGACTGGGCGTATGCAGCGGAAACGCGCATACCACTATCAGCTCGAACAGAGACAGCAATTCGCCTGCACGGATACGCCTTAGATTCCACCAGGTCCAGTCTACTGTCTCCCGCGAACGCACCCAGCGAATACTGCGAGCCTCTAGACTCGGGGCCTGCAGCGGGCGCTCTCGCTGTGGCGCCGTGTGCGCATCGAGCGTGCCATGGCGGCTTCTGTGCGCCGCTGCGGGCGTTCGCCCTGCAAGGCGGCGCACTGTCCAACTGAATGGCGCGTCGCGGCTCGGCTCGCTGGCTCCTGTGCGGGGGGCTCTGTTCCGCAACGGCTTTGTACTCTGTGGGCGCAGTTGAGACAGTGTACTCTCGGGGAGCGGGTTGCTCACTGGTACGCAGGACCAATTGAGGTGCAAGATAAATCATTTCAAGCTCTCACAGTTACTGTTACGCTGATTCTACACAGCATCTGTGACATAATTTGGTACTGTTGGAACTCGGGTGTTGTTTACACTCGACTCGGGTGGTGCTTTGTCACCGACCAGCTGTTTCACTGACTGTTCCACAGCATCTGTGCGTACTTCGGATCTCTCGGGACAATTGTATCGGTTGTGTTCAACGCAAGCGGTGCTTTGTTATCGAGTTGGTGTTCCACTGACTTTTCCAAAGCATCACTGACACAATCGGCTCCGGTTGGAGCGTTTGCGTCGTTTGTGGTTGACGCAGCTGTGTCGCTCTGTTATTGTTTTGCTCGCCGGGCAGCCTGGTAACCCCAGCATTCTTTCAAAAGGCTTCGGACCACCAGAGTGTGTGCACACGCCGCCGCACACTGTGGAATTTTAATGTCGATTGCGTTTCACAAGCTATTCACGGTGTCTGCACTCTAGAGCCGTGTTCTTGCCGAAGACGTCTATCACGAGTTCGGGACGGTGACGCCAGCGACAAGTGCCCCGAGCATAAGCGGCAGTTGGCCACCTCCGACTGTGTTACGACGATTTAGCGGGCGCTTCTTCGGCTCTGCTTTGGGGGGAGTAACTGAACGCGCAAAAAATCGCTCCACGGCAGAGCGGCTGGACGGCGACTGAACAGCTCCTCAACTGCCCGCAAGCTGGGAATGTCTCTAGTGCGTTCTCTAACAGAGCGCCGCTCCATATGTCTCCAATCTGTTTCGTCTCTTCTGCGCACTGAAGTGACGCCTAGCGAATACACGCAACGAAGGTCACGTGAGTGTGCAGCGCACCAGTCATCCACGTTGAACGCTCAAAGGGCGTGCTCACGGCACGCGCCTGCCTGGCAGCTGGTCGCGGGCTTCCAGCAGTCGTGCAGATCGCTTGAGAGGTCCGCTGAATACGATGCGAAATCACTCAGATATCCAGCGACAGGCACAACAGGACAAATCATGTCCATGCGACAGCGATCTTTTGGGGTGCAGTCACGGAGCCTGGGAGTGACCGTTGGTCCGGCCTCATCGCTGCCGCTCGAGTCGGAGGAGTCCGGATCTGGCACCAGCAAGCGCTCCAGTGGACCAGCTACTGAGGAGCGTGCCGCTGTCGCAGCAGCACTTGCATCGAGTGCTTCAGAAGCGAACGAAGTTGCCTCGTCTGCCAAGATATCTGGACTGCTACCACCGCCGCCTTCTGCTGAAACTCGCTTGGAGTCAGCTCCGCCCCTGAACCTGTTCGACGTGGAGGCGACATACGGCACAACGCCAACGCGTGATCTCATTCGATCGCTTTTTGTTCTCCGCACCGCTCAAATGGGATGGCTGGTGCGCTACGCACCGACTCTTTATCGCTGGACACAGCGCGTGCCATTGTTGCGAGAATCAACAAACCTATTCATTAAGTACACATTTTTCCGGCATTTCTGTGGCGGCGAGACGCTTTCCGAATGCCGCGAGTACGTTGAAAAATTGCGTGCTCGTGGCGTCGGCTCTATTCTCGACTATTCGGCAGAGGGCGAAGCGGCGCCAATGAACGCGGCCGCAGTCGGGCGTCGCCGCGGAGATGGTCTGCTCCTGGAGGAATCGGATATCTCTCCTGATGAGGTACGTTACGACGGCGCCGCAAACGTGCTCATGACGACGGTGCAATGGGCTGGCAACGAGGCCAGGCACTGCGATACGATCAGCTGTCTGAAGGTATCAGCGCTTGCTCGGTTCGAGTTGCTGGAAAGGATCAGCGAGGCATTAGCTATTCGTTTTGGGAATCTGACGACGACCCACGATGGCACGCCATTCCTGCTATTAGGTCACTTTGATGCAAATGGCCTCGTTCGAGCGATAGCTGACTCTTACGAATTCGACGAGTCGGAAATTGGCATGGCAGGTGCTGTTGGCATGGCAGCCTCGGGCTCTGGAGCTGCTGTGGATCACGAGCCCAAGCAGCCGTCGGATTCGATTTTGGACCACGTGTCACTGCATCTTTTCAATGAGTATTTGTCGCCTGCGGAGCGCCTCGAATTCGCGCGGGTACTCTGCCGCCTCGATGCGGTGTGCTCTGAGGCAAGGCGCTATCGAGTCCCGATGCTGATCGATGCAGAGCAGTACTCCATTCAGACTGCGATTGATTTCTGTGCGGGACTGATGATGTTGCGACACAATCGCTCGTTTGAGTCCGACCAGGAAACACCAGCAATTATGTACTCCACTGTACAGTCGTATCTGAAAGATTCACCGGAACGCCTCAAAGCCTACCGCGAGCTTGCGAGTCGTTTCCGTTTCCGCTACGGTGTCAAGCAGGTACGTGGTGCCTACATGGCCTCAGAGCGTCGACGCGCTGCTGCGGCGGGTCGCCCAGACCTATCACCCATCCACGACACGATCGAGGATACACACGCGAGCTACAATGCTGGACTGAGTGCGCTCATCGACGAGGTGCGGGCTGGCCACGCGGCGGCTCTATTTGCCACGCACAACGTGGAGTCGCTCCAGCGAGCAGTGGAGCTTGTTGGCTCAGACTCTTTACTGCGCCGAAACGCGGCGTTACGTTTCGCTCAGCTCTACGGAATGGGTGATTCGCTAACTTTCGGCCTTGCCAGGGCAGGCTTCAGAGCCTGCAAATACGTTCCATTCGGGCGCGTCGATGAGGTGATGCCGTACCTGTTACGACGGCTGGAGGAGAATCACAGCGCGTTGGGAACGGCACCACGAGATATCTCGCACTTCTTGGCCGAACTGCGGCGTAGAGACCTCCGTGTGCCTTTATGAGCGTGAAAACCGCCAGTGCGAGCAATACAGCGTCTTGCTGCGGGTCAGCTGGAGCTTGATTGTGCTCGTTCGTGCACAAAGAGTGCTGCATGGATGAAAGCTCGAAAAGGCCACACAGAGTCCCTGGTACCTGAGACGTGGAAAACAGCGCAACTGTTCTCTATGACGCGTGTGTTTCATACCGATATCGTGTTTGTACGCGTAAAATCATGATCCGTTATCGAATGAGTCATCACCATTCAGTTCCGCAAGCACCGCCAGTGAATGCCATGGGCGAAGCATGCCATCAAATTTGAACGTAGCGAACGCCATCCGCATGCGTATCTAGCCTTGAATGGCTTCTTGCCACCGGCGCCGCGAGACGTCAGCTTGTGTTGCTGCAAGTGGGCAGTGCGCGCCTTGAAACATCTGGATTTGGGTTGATTTGGTCCAGGACGTGCGCAGAAGCATGTCGCATAATCAGAGAGCCACCTGCCGCGCCAATTCTCACTAGAACGGATTCTCTCGGTCGTTGGCGGTTCGATGAGTGAGTCTGGCGCGTTGCTCAATGAGAGTTAAGGTGCTGATGCCCTGGTCAACTGGATTTGGCGAGATGGTTGACGAGCGCGAGTCCGAGCGCTCCTGGCGCCCGGCCGACGAAAACTGTCGAGGGCGGAATGGATTCGGGGACACGTCCGTCGCAGGCTTCCATTGGCTGCTGCGGGTAGACGTGCGCAAGCCTTTCTAGCAGTTCCAGGGTTGCGAGCCGCCAATACTTGGCGAGCTCGGGACCAGTCTCCCTCCATAAAGGCGCAGTTGTGAGGCGCTGGCTGAACTCTGCCCACTCTTCCGGGTCGAGATCTTCCAGGCTGCCAATCTCTCGGCCGCTAATGAACGGTTCCTCATCAGTATCTGTAGTACGAAGCGAACCACTTGCGATGGCAAAGTCTGGCGGACATGCGTGAAAGACCAGTACGACCGGCGCAGGGAGCGAACGCTCTTCGTGTCGAGACGACTCCAGCCGGGCACTGGGAGCCCGCACCGATGAAATCGCGACAGAGTCCTGAATAGTCTCAATAAAATTACACAAAGTGTCTAATAGTCGATCGAAGGTAACAAAATCGTCCTGATGAAGTCGAAGCGCATCATCCAGCGGTGAGGTAACTGGTGTCGATCCCACCGCGGTGATCAGGTCCAGCCCCGATGTGGTTAGATCGATCCTCCCGAGAAGCGTGCAGGCACATGTTCGTGTCGCAGCTCTGCTTCGCTGGTCTATCTGGATGTCGGTGCATCCTGCGGATGCATCCTGGCGGATGCTGGTCCCTGAAATAGACGTTGGCGATTTCGACAGGTCCCCTGTCTCAAGGCGCCTAGCTGAGGAAGTAGACTCTATGGCGGCCGTCAATGGTAGCGTTTTTGCGGGCTCGAAAGCCGCATCGAAGCAAACACCCCGAGGTATGCGGTGTGGATCGCGCCCTTCAGGCACATCAGATCCGGAATGCGTCCCCGAATCGCCGTACAGACGCTCGAGTCCTAGCCAGTCATGTTCGCGGTTGATGACGCGACCAGCACGAATTAGAATTTGTACCATATCACGACCTGCTCCTGGTGGAAAAAAATCGCGGAACGGGAGATGCAGGCGCAGAACTGGTACAGGCAGGTGCGACGATGCGACCGGGCACCGTGCAGAGGTCGCAGGTGTTTCCGCTCGAGAGCTCGTCGGCGGTGGCAACGTTCCAGTCTGGGCCCAGGCTACCGCAGCTGGATATGCCCTGGCTGCTGCAGTCGCTAACTGGAAGGCACAATCTGGGGTATCCCCTACGATATACAGGTCCACAGACAGTGAGTCCCGCAACCTGTGAGTCTCTACCGGTCGCGTACCATACCCAGACCATTTCTCTTCGATGCGTTGCCGCAGTTCAGGCATGGGGTAGCTACTCTTTAGGCGGTACGGTGCCGTCAACCCAATTTGTATTGCAAGGTAGCCTAGAACCTTTTTTACCGTCTTTAGAGACGACTCCAACGGGGGCACTGCGAGGCCAAGCCAGTCGAGACCTCGCAGCGCTGCCGAGCAGCCATGAAGAGCGTGACGCCTTAGTCGCCCACTAACGTTCACGGCAGCCGTACGAATGCTCTGGAACCTGCCGTCAACCACGCGTAGATCTGTCTGGTCAACGGCGGCGGAGTAGAAAGCGCTCGGTAGTGTTGGTTCAGCGAGGGCGTTTCGGCGCACCCACCAGGCGCCCGCAGCGCACCCGAGCCCCCAAACCACAAGCACGCCCTTCAGGCGCCGAAACCGTGACCCCTGCTGGTACCCATACATCGAGGCCCCATGCTCGAGTGCAAACTCTCAAGTCGCTGTCGTTGGAGCAACAGTCCAGTTAGGAATAAAATAGTAATAGTGGACACGCAGCGTTATGGCTGCCGTGCATGCGTGCGTTGTCACACTCGTGTCACACATTCGGACGTTCGATCCATTGTGTGTGCGGGCGCTGTGGGAAAGAGAATCTGCTGCGCTCCAGGCTGTCTGTGTGTGTGTATGTGTCTGTGTAATTGTATGCCCACGCAGAAGTTGTAGAGTATCCTGTGTATGCGTGTGGATTCAGGGGTGCGGCACGCGTTCGTGATGAACGCTGCTGGGCGTTCCGAGACGCGTCGATTGCTGATGGTTTCAGAGGCACCGTCTGCGAGGCGATTCTCAATGTTCGTTCAATCGAAATGCGATGAAAATCATAGCTTTAGGTGCACGCACAGATGCAAGTCCTACGGTGGAAGTCTTCAGGTCTGTAACTTGCACACGTACCGTCGTCCTGTACCGGCCTGGACCGCTCGATCGCTTCGAATTCTAGCCGAGGATTCCTGTTCTGTTGCCTTGCTCCGCGTCCTGGGTATCACCGGAGAGATCATCAGAGTACTACCAGTAGCGTTGGGTGTTGAGCGCAAGCATATGTGCTCGACACGGGAGCAGTGCACGTGCCCAGGTCGACCTAGTGGGCAGTGAGTAGTGTCCAGAACGGCAATTGGGCATATCGACTGCATAATTGGAGCAGAAAAGCACACTTCCGGATGTGTGCGTTCGCCACGTACACTCAACGTCTGTTGGAAAATAGATTCCCTGCGATGCGCCCCTTAAAAAACGGAGCACCGCATCGCGATCGGCGAACGCGTCTACCGAGCACCTTGTCCTGCCGCTTAAGAACTACGTTTGACGCTTGAAAGGCGTTCTCAAACGCGCTGGCGCGTTCTTTGCCTCTTTGGTTCGGCTGCAGAGCACGGCCCGCGCGGCGCGATCAGCGAACCTGACAGACTGGCGCCAAGCGCTTCGACTTCAAAACCAGGTTCGGCAACCCAAAAAGCCTTTGCAACCCGTACAAACTCGTTATTTTCCTACTTGAGGCGGACGAAAAGCTTCGAGGCTACGCACAAGTCAATGCACCGCCAAAAGTCCAGGTACTGGCCAGTGCAGTGCGCCTCGCCGGCTGGGTCGTTTTCGATTCGTTTGGTGCAGTCTTCGTACTCTATTAGTTGCCTTATACACTGCGGCCGACATGACTCCTCAATCTCGACTTTTGGATCGACCGTCTCTGACATTTCCTGCGTGTTCTACGATCAGCGAACGACTTTCGAAAGACAAACGTCGCTGCGGTCGACAGTACAGTAGTGGCGAGAAACCCGCCTTGACGAGACGTCTCCAACTGATGTGCAGACGCCTCTGTCTTTTTGGACCGGCCACCTACTACTGCTTCCAATTGTTTATCATATAGTTCCACTTTGGCATATTGTCCAACAAAGTTCTCTCGTGTCTACTCTGGAGGACTCGTCTCCATCACCGCATATCTTGTTGTATTGATAGCGGCATTGTAGTCACGATTCACGAATGCCATATGTTTCTTACCATCATTGGTTGTACATACTAACGCAAGTAGCCCACGAACTTTTGCCCTCCTTTCCGTTTGCTCTTCCGTCAGCGGTCTGTACTTTTTTGTATCATCAAGGCTCCGCTGGCACTTTTCCATCTCCACCCTCTGAGGTGTGCATTCCAACTCATGGTGTGTATACGATGTTCGGAACTCATCCATCGGTATCGTAACGAAATGTCTTGCGCAAGCTTTGTACGTTCTCGTCGTTGATGCTGATGCACACCCTTTTCGGGTCTTCCAGCGCCATGCTCCTTGTGCTACTACGAGCCCCTGACGTACATCCTCCTTCAGGGCGCACAACTCATTGAAAAAGTTCGCGAACGCACGCCATTTCTCCCAGTATAGATTCATACGAAGACGAGCCCACCGGGGCTTTGTATACTCTTTACAGAGCGCATCCAAATAAGCAACGCGAACTTCCATGAATTTCCGAAAAGATTTAAAGTACGCGCCGCGGCTCGTCGCCTCGCTGATACCTTCCAGGTGATCCTTCATACCTACATTCCATGTCTCAATTTTCTTCCTTGCATTCGTTATTCCAGATTCTCGGCAGCATCTCGATCTTTAGAGCTTTAAAAGACGCATGTCCTTCTGATGTAAGTTGCTGTCGTTACCATCTTACACACGCTTGGGTACAGCGATGGTTACGATGTTCGTGTTCCCAGCGTCCGCGCAAAACGACAATGTCATTCTCATGCACTTCCTGCATCGCAGGATCCGCCTCCTTCTCATCTCCGTGCTTCGTCACCGGCGCAGCCGAGGGCGGGACTGGACAATGTTTCTTCGACCCCCGATAGTTTACACGCATAGACATGCCATCTGTTTCCATGGTGCCTGTGAATGCCTTTTTCTTGCCCGCATCGAGACGTATGAAATGGAGGGGTAATTTTCATGTTCGTCTCCCGGTTTTCGCAAGTGAACTCTATCTTCCTTACATCGAACTCCGTACAAAAAATCCCTCATGGTATCTAGAAGAGCTGAGGAGTCCATTGTCACACACTGTAATCTGATGCTCCGTAAGGGAACGACGTCGAAGCGCTTTCCCATTAGGGCAGCGTTCCGGTTCTCCGACTGTATACTTTCCCACATCCAGCTGCTTTTCGGTCTTGCGTTCGAGTTCTCGTTCCAACAACACGAGAAAGGGCAGAATGAAGCGATAACATCTTTCTTCATCTTTTTACATATCTGATATTTTGTCTGCTGGGTTGAGCAGCCTCAGAAAAGCACGGTGCTCTTGAATAGCCGCCCGGATTACAGAAGCTTCATTCCTTCTCCTGCGTAGTATCTTCTTGCCGACAAATTTGATCTCCTCTTCATGCTGGCGACCGTTGGTGATGCCATTGATGATGGCCCATATACCTTTGCGGGAGACGCTCGGGTACAGCGCAGAGGTGCAGCGTATCATGAAGCGTTCGAGGTTCACAATCACGTGTTTCTCCAGGTTGGTGAGGTACTTCATGGCCCCAGAGCAGTAAATATCCCCGTCTTCCTTGTATCGATAATTGTTGAACCGGAATTCGGCGTTGGTTTCGTGGAGGGAATGCACTAGCCCATTTATTGTAGACGTTTCCCCGTGCCAACCATCAGGTGGCGAATAAAGGTCTTGTCGAAGAGTTCTTCCGGAAACTGGTCTCTTTTGATGCACGTAACGTCGTAGTACATCTCCTTGACCATATAAACCAGTGCTAAAGAAGCTTTACGAATACTCCTGGAGTACAAATTGACACAGTTTCTGATGGCCTCTCGCAAATTTTCCTTGTACGGGTTCTTAATATGTTTAAGAAGAGAGGCATTCACCAGCATCTCGTCGTACTGTCGCTTCCTTGCATCCTTTGACGTAGGGCCTCCTGCCTTTGGTTCTTGGTCCTCTCCCGTTCCTATGAGCTTGGCACTGGTTTTCGATTTTTCTCCCGCAGCCGGCGATACCGGCTCTCCAGGATCCTCCACTCCCTATTCCACAACTTTCCTTTCTTATTATTTTGAAAATGAACGCATTCTGAATGCTTCTGGCATAAACCGCGAAAAATCAGTTGGACATACTTACTTGGGGATTGGTACACGGTTGAACTGAAATCTATTCTTTGCTACGACTTTAGTAAATATAGTTTACGTTAGCGCAACACGCGAATACAAAGGATCGCGTCTCGCTTTAGCTGCGAGATGCAAGTCGTGTCTCATGCCTGCCAGCTATGAAGGTGCGCTTATCGACCGCGCAACAGAAAAGAAGAACAGAAACTAAACACTAACTAGTAACGAAAGATAAATTTCGTTCGAACTTCATGCTAAGCGATAAAAGAAGAAAAGGTTTCCGTATTTTAGAAAGCTTGCCTTCTAGGAGGAAGGCCACGCGAGCCGCACATGTGTGCGGGGCACGTGCTCTATGCTTCCCAAGTGACAGGTGCTTTAGTGCGATCTGGGCAACTCATCCACAACGCAGTTTATTCTTCCGGTAGGAGAGGGTATGCTGCAGGTGAGCGTCGCACTGGTCGAAGATGACTCCCAGTATAAAGCGCCGCGCTGTTACAGGCAGTAGGTCAGCGTGTCCAGCTTGGAGGCTCCCAGAAGTATAAATAGCCCTGGTTCCGTGTCAAGGGAACCAAGCCTCTTCCGACGCGCTCAGTGGTATGCCGAAGCTGTTCTGTTTCCGTAGCGCATCCGCATCAGCGATAGAGATGCTACGGCGGGGGCTCATGGCAAGCAAACGGAGCACGATAGAAAGTATGAATCAACCAGTACAGCCGAGAGTAAATAAAAGCGTTGGAACGTACAGAAATTTTTCACCATGATGGACGCATTCCCGACAGCCAATATCTATCAAGCAATCTGGGATATATGTTGAGTGGAAACGTTCCGTCGAACCAAAGAAAGCATAGCACGTGAGGGAATTCCCTAATGTCTCTGGTGTTCGAAGCATCGCCTTGGCAGATGCATGTGCGCTCAAATTATCCCGCAGGAGTAAATTCCCTTGTACCTCCGCTGCGCTATTCGTCGGCAGGCAGCGATCGTCGTGATCTCGGAGCAAGACTTTGCGGAGCTCTTAGCGCGAAGTACTTGCGAGGTTACTGGTCGGAAAACTGGGAGCTTTAACTGGTTTCTGAAAAGGATACAGAGCGCTTGTGCTAGTTCCACTCAAAGCTTGAAATTCTGCAGGAGGCTTAGGTCAGAATCTGTGCAATTAACGGACGATCACTCGTGCAGCTACACAACAGAGGTTTTCGACTGGATACGCACGCTTACGCGAACGTTCCTAGTTGGTGGCGCGATTGGCAGCTTTGCACCGGAGAAAATCTAACCCAAGAAAATGGAAGCTCTTTTCGTTTCTGTTCCGCTGTACCAGGAAAGACATATTGTTTGCGCGCGCGCTGCAACTCGAGCACCGTTCCCGCTGCGTACGCCTCGTAACGGGAGCTTCGCAGCTGGACATCGTTACCACTGCCAGCATCCGCTTCCTTTGGTGGTGCAGCGTTCGCCTGTAGCGCGCCGGCACCACGCGCTGCATCTTCGTATGGGCCCGAAACAGTCGCAGATCGCCGTGATCACTGGCGCGTCCTCTGGGGTCGGTCTGTATGCAGCTCGCGCTCTGGTCAACAAGGGCAACTGGCACATCGTCATGGCATGTCGTGACGTCGACCGGGCGGAGCGCGCAGCAAACAGCGTAAACCTTCCAAAAGACGCCTATACAGTGCTGCATTGTGATCTGGCTGATTTCGCCTCTGTGTTGAAGTTTGTGAGAGAGCTGTCAAGTGTGGCGCGCGTCGATCACCTGGATGCCCTTATCTGCAATGCCGCAATATGGCATCCGCGGGACAAGAAACCGCGTTTCACGGTGGACGGCATCGAGGAAACCATGCACGTGTGCCATCTGAGCCATTTGCTTCTATGTCGGGAGCTGTTGCCGAAGCTGAAAATATCGCGCAGGCGCATTGTGTTTCTGACGACTCAGACACACTCGCCGAATTCGTTGCCGGGAAAGATCCCCCCACAGGCTCGTCTCGGTGATTTGTCTGGTCTAGCCGCGGGGCTCGGTCCGCAGACGACGGGCATGGTGGACAGAGGCCCGTTTGAGCCCACAAAAGCCTACAAAGACGCCAAAGCCGGGAAGGTGTTAACAACGAAGGCGCTCAGTGATCGATACGGCCGCGACGGGGTGACCTCTGTGGCTATTTTTCCCGGATGTGTCGCCGAGGGCAAACCCTTTCCCCCAAAAAAGAGGCGGGGGGTGCTTCGTCCTTTTCTTTCTCTTCTTGTGAAGCCCCCAGTCGACCGTAGGCTTAGGTTGCATGCGCCGGCAGCGCATTTTTTCATACTCCGACTACAAATCGAATAGCCGATACGTCGTCGGAATGGTACGATGCACTTGTACGACGCCGAAGGGAACAGCGGAAGGATACTCGGCTCCAGGATCTATTTTTCATGGAGACCTCACTATGTGTACTCGTTGCCTGTTCGCCACTTTACTTGTTACGGGACTGGCTTGGTTCCTTTGCCTGCCAAGTTTGGCTGAAGAAAAAGTCAACGAAGAAAAAATCGACAAGCTCATCGAACAACTGGGCAGCGGTAATTTTGCCGAGCGTGAAAAGGCTTCCAAAGAATTGGCGGCCATCGGTGCGCCGGCCCTGGGAGCGCTGCGGAAAGCAACCAAAAGTGAGGACGCCGAGATCCGCAAACGGGCCGCAGCGCTTCTTCCCCAAATCGAAAGGCAAGCCGAGAGCGCTCGCATTCTTGTTCCCAAGCGCGTTCATCTGGTTTACAAAGACACGCCACTCGACGAGGCTGTGGCCGACTTTCAGAAAAAGAGCGGCTATACCCTTCACCTGCACGATCCGGACGGCAAGCTCAAGGAACGCAAGATCACGCTCGATAGCGGCGAGACCACGTTCTGGCATGCTTTCGCCTTGTTCTGCGCTAAGGCCGAGTTGACCGAAGCGAGCGTGGAAGATCTATGGCGGCCACCACAACCGCCCGGCGCCCCGATCCCGATCGCTCCGGGGGGTG
>Ga0080006_1157219_pt1 | contig 46899 bp, 44 predicted proteins | sample RS3BMetagenome_FD_69209 | JGI IMG/M metagenome (GOLD analysis project Ga0080006, IMG submission 69209) | Ferric oxide microbial mat and aquatic microbial communities from Rainbow Spring, Yellowstone National Park, USA - RS3B (SPADES... ... | reverse complement strand
GGGGCGGTGCGCCGCCGCGGGTACCGACGGGCCGTGCACCGGGCGCGCCCGACCGCCGCGTCGTCGGCACCGCCGGCCCGTCACGCCGCCCACCGGCGCCGTCGCCCAGAGGGACGGCCTGGGTCGAGCTTCCGGCCGGACATCGAGGGGCTGCGCGCCGTCGCCATCCTGGCGGTGGTGGCCTTCCACGCCCGGCTCGAGCAGGTGCCGGGCGGCTACGTCGGTGTGGACGTCTTCTTCGTCATCTCCGGCTTCCTCATCACCGATCACCTGGTCCGCGAGCTGTCGGGCGAAGGGCGGCTGTCGTTCGCCGCCTTCTACGGCCGCCGGGCCCGCCGGCTCCTGCCGTCGGCGGTGCTCGTCGTCCTGGTGACGGTGGCGGTGGCGGCCGTCGTCCTCCCGTCGGTCGAGTCGGTCTCGGTGACCCGGGACGGGGTGGCCAGCGTGCTCTACGTGGCCAACTACCGGTTCGCCGCCGAGGCGACCAACTACCTGAGCGCCACCGGCCCCGCCTCGCCGCTCCTGCACTACTGGTCGCTCGGGGTCGAGGAGCAGTTCTACCTGGTCTGGCCGGCCCTTTTGGCCCTCGCATGGTGGGTCGGCGGCCGGGCCGGCGGGCGCCACCGGCGCCGCTGGCTCGTCGCCGCGCTCGCGTTGGTCGGCGGCGTCTCGCTGGGCCTCTCGCTCTGGCTGACCGGGGCCAACGAGCCGTGGGCCTTCTTCTCGCTCCCGGCGCGGGCCTGGGAGCTGGCGGCCGGCGGCCTGGTCGCCCTAGCCGCGCCGGCGTGGCGGCGCCTGCCGCCGGTGACGGCGGTGGCGCTCGGGTGGTCGGGGCTGGGGGCGATCGTCTGGGCGGCCGTCCGGCTCACCCAGAGCACCCCGTTCCCCGGTGTGGCCGCCCTGGTGCCGGTCGGCGGCGCCGCCGCCCTCATCGCCGGCGGGTGTGCCGGTGCAGCCGCCGGGCCGGTGGTGCTCCTGCGCACCGCCCCCCTCCAGTGGCTCGGCCGCGTCTCGTACACCTGGTACCTCTGGCACTGGCCGGCGCTCGTGCTCGCCCCCGACGTCGTCGGGCGCCCGCTCTCGTCGCGGGCCGAGCTGGTGGTGGCGGCCGGCAGCCTCGTCCCGGCTGCCCTCACGAGCGTGCTGCTCGAGCGGCCACTGCAGCACTCGGACTGGCTCCGCCGGCGCGCCCGCCGCAGCCTGGCGCTGGCCGCCGCCTTGAGCGGCGCCGCCGCCCTGGCGAGCGTCGGGGTGGCGGCGGCACTGCCGCCGTCGGTCGGCGACGGCCGGGCCCCGGTGGCCCATCACCTGACCGCGGCGCGGTCGACGACGCCGAGCACCGGCCCGGCGGTCCCGCCGGCGGTGGCGCGGGCGCAGGCGTTGACCGCCGAGGTGCACCAGGCGGTGCTCCGGTCGCTGGCGATGACGGCGGTGCCGGCCAACCTCGATCCGAGCATCAGCCAGGAGATGAGCTCGGGGCTGGCGGCGCCGTTCTACGACGGCTGCTTCAACGGCTTCACCGACAGCAGCGTCCACCCGTGCCAGTACGGGGACCCCCACGGCACCCACACCGTCGTGCTGTTCGGCGACAGCCACGCGCTGATGTGGTTCCCGGCTCTCGAGGACCTGGCTCAGCAGAACGGCTGGCAGCTGATCGCGCAGGCCAAGGCCACCTGCCCGCCGGTCGACGTCCCGGTCTTCAGCCCCGACCTCGGCGAGTGGTACACCGGCTGCGACCAGTGGAAGGCGGCCGTCGTCGCCCGGATCCAACAGCTCCGCCCGTCGCTCGTCGTGCTCGGCTTCTCTCGGGAGTACGGCATCCCCAACGATCACGTCGTGGTCGACGGCGCTGCCTGGATGCAGGGACTGACCCAGGTGATCCGCACGCTGCGGGCGACCGGGGCCGAGGTGGTCGTCATGGGCGACGACCCTTACCCGTCCGGGCTCGTGCCCGACTGCCTGGCCGCCAACCCGAGCGACCTGGCGGCCTGCACCATCGCGAAGGCGGCGCCCCACATCAACGTCCCGGGGATCTCGGAGGAGGAGCAGGTGGTCACAGCCGCCGGCGGCCACTACGTCGACACCGAGCCGTGGTTCTGCGGGCCGAGCACCTGTGCCGTGGTCGTCGACAATCTCATCGTCTACCACGACGACAACCACGTGTCGTCGGCCTACGCCGCCTGGCTGTCGCCGGTGCTCGGTGCCGACCTGCAGACGATGACGCCGGCCTCGCTGTGGGCCCCGCCGGCGAGCGGCCGGTCCCCGGCGGGCGGTGGGTCGACGAGCGGTGGGTCGACGAGCGGTGGGTCGACGAGCGGACGCGCGCCGCCGACGAGCGGCTGAGGCGAACCTCGAGCGATCGGTTCCGTAGCGAAGAATTCGCGGCGCCACCCGGAGCCAGCGCGGCGGTCGGTGGGTACCATGACCTCTCGCAGGGAGGCTGACGATGGCGGCTGCCATCGCAGTGAGGAGTCGGCACGCGACAGCCAGGAGGCGCGACGGCATCGATGGGCGCGGCGGCGTGGTGACCCAGCGGATCGTCGACGAGCTGGCACCGGAAGCGACGAGCGGGCTGGCTCGCGCCCTTCGGGCGCTGGTGGTCGGGACGACGCACCTGGTCGGCCTGGTCGAGGCCGACGGGACGATCGCCTACGTCAGCCCGTCGGTGAGCGAGCTCCTCGGCCACGACCCGGCGGCACTCGTCGGTTCGCCGGTGCTCGCCCTCTTGCACCCCGAGGACCACGCCATGGCGCGGGCGATGCTCGAGCGGGCCGGCGGTGGCGGGCGCAGCGGGCGCAGCGGGCTCAGCTGGGAGGACGCCGAGGTGCCGGGGGAGTACCGCCTTCGTCATGCCGACGGGCGCTTCGTGCCGTTCGAGGTGCTCCGCAACGACTTCGTCGGCGAGCCGTCGATCGAGGGGATCCTGGTGATCGCCAGCAGCGTCGTCGCCCGCCGGGCCTTCGACGCGGCGCTGACCGCCCTGGCCCACGACGAGGACGGCGTGCACGCCCTGACCAAGCTCGCCGAGTACCTCGAGGTCAGGATCCCCGGGACGGCGTGCACCTTCGCCCTGTCCGACGCCGAGGGCACGGTCGTGCACGGGCGGGTGCCGACCGAGCTCCTCGGTCCGCTCGACCCGGACGCCCTGCTCGCCGACGGCGACCCGGCCTACCTCGACGTCGCCTCGCCCGGCGGACCGCTGCCGTCGCTGGTCCGCCACCGGGCGCTCGAGCTCGGCTTCGAGGCCTGTTGGTGCTTCCCGATCCCCGTCGCCCGGCCGCGCGTCTACACGCCGGCCGGCCGCAACGACAGCGACCACAAGAAGCTCGGCCACATGGTCGTCTTCTCGCGCCAGTACGGCGAGCCGCTGCCGGTGCACCTCGGCGTGCTCGAGCGGGTCACCGGACTGGCCGACGTGGTGCTCCGGCGTCGTGTGACGAACCGGACGCTGCGTCACCTCGTCGCCCACGACGAGGTGACCGGCGTGCTCAACCGGAAGGGCTTCGAGGGCCTCTCGAGGGAGCGCGCCGACGAGGTGGCGGCGATCATGCTCCTCGACCTCGACGACTTCAAGACGGTGAACGACTCGCACGGCCACCCGGTGGGCGACCAGGTGCTCAGGGTCACCGCCCAGCGGATCCAGTCGATCCTGCGGCCCGGCGACTACCTCGGCCGGCTCGGAGGGGACGAGTTCGTCCTGCGGGTGAGCCGCGCCGACATCGCCGAGGCCGTGGCGGTCGCCCGCCGGATCCTGGGGGCGCTCGAAGCGCCGGTGATGGTCGAGGGGACCGTCGTCCCGGTCCGGGCGAGCATCGGCATCGCGCCCTTCGAACCGGCACGCTCCGACCGCGACCTGCTCGCCCGGGCCGATGCCGCCATGTACGCCGCCAAGCGTGCCGGCAAGGGCCAACTGCGGGTCTGGGAGGGCTGAGCGCGGGCGTCGCCGCGTCGCACCGTCGAGCTGCCCGGCCGCCGGAGCGTCGGGCAGACTGGCCACGTGCACCGCCCAGCCGCCCCCCTCACCCGCCGTGGGGCGCTGAGGGTGCCCCAGGTCGGTGTGCTGTTCTGGGTGGTCAAGGCGCTCTCGACCGCCCTCGGCGAGTCGACCTCCGACTACCTCGTCCACACGATCGCCCCGGTGCTGGCCGTCCTCCTCGGGTTCTCGGCCTTCGTCGTCGCGCTGGCCCTGCAGCTCACCCGGCGCCACTACATGGCCTGGTACTACTGGTTCGCCGTGGTGATGGTCGGCACCTTCGGGACGATGGCCGCAGACGTCCTGCACGTCGCCTTGGGCGTGCCCTACCCGATCTCGAGCGCCCTCTACGCCGTCGTTTTGGCGGCGGTCTTCGTCACCTGGGAGCGGACCGAGCGGACGCTGTCGATCCACGACATCGACACCACCCGCCGGGAGCTCTTCTACTGGGCGGCCGTCGTGGCGACCTTCGCCATGGGCACCGCCGTCGGCGACCTGGCTGCCTACACGTTGCACCTCGGCTACCTCGACGCCGGGCTGCTCTTCGTCGGCCTCGTCCTCGTGCCGACCGTCGGCTACTGGCGGGGGTGGATGAGCTCGGTGGGCGCCTTCTGGTTCGCCTACGTCGTCACCCGGCCGATCGGGGCGTCCTTCGCCGACTACATGGGCAAGCCCCGCACCGCCAGCGGGCTCGGGTGGGGCGACGGGCCGGTGGCGGCGGTGCTGGCAGTGGCCATCGTCTGTTTGGTCGCCTACCTGGCGGTCACCCGGGCCGACGTCCAGCGCACCTCCACGGTGCCGCGGCGGCCGATCGCACGGACCCGCCTGGCGGCGGCGCCGGTCGACACCTCGAGGACGCGCTACCCCGGCGCCGGCTGACCGCTCCCGGCCGTCGGGCGGTCGGCGCCGGCATCCGCGAGGGCATGGTCGGCGTTGATCAGGGCGAGGTGGGAGAGCCCCTGGGCAGGTTGTCGAGGAACCTCCCGCTCCCCGGCTCGATCGGCTCGGCGTAGAGCAGGAGGTCGTTGGCGAGCGCCACCCCCTCGTCCATCAGGGCCACCGCCTCGTCGAGGCGGCCGACCCGCACCAGCGCGTCGACGAGCCATCCCGGTCCGCACCGAGGCGAACGAGGGCTCGTCGGAGGCGGTGTCGACGTCGACCGCCTCGAGCGAGCCGATCTTGCCGCCGTCGGGATCGACGACGTCGTGCTCGCGCCAGCGGCGGACGTCATCTGCTTCGAACACGTCGGCTGCTGCTCCGGCGCGCGGCCGGGTCGGTCGGGTGGCACCTCCGGCCGAATGGCGCGTCACCGGGCCGCGGGCCGGCCCCACCCGCCGGCACGGTCCGTCAGACGAACCGGGTGCCGGTCGCCTCCCAGGTGTCGACCACCTGGTCGCAGGTCGGGCAGAACCATCGGGCGTCGAGCGGGCTCCCGCAGGCGCCGTGGACCGGCGGCTCGACCTCGTCCCCGCCGTGGTCGGCGCCCCAGCGGGTGAGCAGGGCGAGCGCCCCGGCGAGGTCCGCCCCAGCGGCCGTCAGCTGGTAGCTGAAGCGCGGCGGTCGGCGGGAGTAGGCGGTCGCCAGGACCACCCCAGCGGCCTCGAGGCGTCGGAGGCGCTGCGACAGCACGTTGCTGGCGATCCCGGGCAACGAGCCCTGGAGCTCGGTGAACCGGAGCGGCCCGACAAGGAGGGCCTCGACGATCCGGAGGGACCAGCGGTCACCGATCCGCTGGAGGGCCACGTCGAGGGGCGACCGGTCGCGCTCGGGCATCCCGGTCATCGCCCCATTGTCGCCCACCGGTCGGCGATCGGCCGCACCGGGGTGGGGGGGACGGCGGTCGGCCGGCTCCACCGACGAGGTCCGTGCCCGCTCATAGTGACTTGCAATCTACAAGTGACTTGCTATGGTGGCGAGCGCTCGGCGAGCAGAGAGAAGGCCAGCAGAGAGAAGGCCAGCAGAGAGAAGGGGTGCCATGGGATGGCGCGACGAGGTTGCCGGGGCGGTGTCCCGGGTGGCAGAGGAGGTCGGCCCGTCGGTGGTCCGGGTCGGTCGCGGCCGGGGGCGCGGCGGCGGGCTGGTGGTCGGCGAGGGGCGGGTGTTGACCAACGCCCACAACCTCCGTGGCTCGGAGGTGACGATCACCTTTGCCGACGGGCGGAGCGAGGTCGGGACGGTGACCGGGACCGATCCCGACGGCGACCTGGCGGTAGTGGCGGTCGACACCGGCGACCGCCGAGTGCCCACCTGGGCGGAAGGTGACGGGCCGGGCCTCGGGTCACCGGTGCTGACGGTGTCGGCGCCTCCGGGCGGTGGCGTGCGGGTGACGCTCGGGGCGGTGTCGTCGACCGGGCGGAGCTTCCGGGGACCCGGCGGCCGGTCGATCGGCGGAGGGGTCGAGCACACGGCGCCGCTGGCCCGTGGCTCCTCGGGCACGCCGCTCGTCGAGCTGGACGGACGGGTGGCCGGACTGAACACCCACCGGGTCGGCGACGGCTTCTACCTGGCGCTTCGAGCCGACTCGGCATTGCGGGAGCGGGTCGACGCCCTGGCCCGGGGCGAGTCGCGCCGCCGGGTCCGGCTCGGCGTCGCACTGGCGCCGCCACACGCCGCCCGCCGGCTCCGGGCGGCGGTCGGGCTCGACGAGCGTGACGGCCTGCTGGTGCGGGCGGTGGAGGAGGGGAGCCTGGCGTCGGCCGCTGGGATCCGACCCGGCGACCTGCTGGTCGCCGCCGGCAGCACCCCGGTCTCCCGGCTCGACGACCTGCTGGCGGCCCTCGACGCCGTGGCCGCCGGTGGCACCCTCGACGTCACCGTGGTACGCGGGGCAGAGGAACGGGCGATCAGTGTGACGGTGGCGCCGCCCGAAGGTGGTCCGACGGTCGGGCCCGGCGGCGACCCCGGAGCATCCGACCGGCCTGACGCCAGCTGATCGCCGCCGCCCCGAGACTGATCGCCTCACGCCGCAGGTCGTCGGTCACGTCGTAGTGGTCGAAGGCGGGATGGCGCCGGCTGCGCTGGAACCAGGCACGCCGAAGTCCGAGGCGCGCGGCGAAGGCATGCAGCTCCTCCTCGGTGTCGGCGAGAAGATGGGACCAGCGACCCTCGACGGGGCCGACGGTCGCCGGTTGCCGCCAGTCGTCGACGTAGACCGCCACGCGGCCCACCCTACGGGCCTCCGGGTGGCCTCCGGGCGACGGCGGGCGGCGGGGCGCCGGGGCCGAGCGGTGTGAGCGGTCGGCCGGCACGGTAGACCGGTCGGGACGGCCGACCCGGAGGAACCAGTGAGCGCGTCGAGCCTCGACACCTACCGCGCCAAGCGACGGGCCGGCGCCACGCCCGAGCCGATCCCCGGCGACGACCGGGCTCGACCGCGCCGGCGGCGGGCGAAGGGCCCGGCCGCCGCCGACGAGCAGCGGTTCGTCATCCAGGAGCACCATGCCCGATCCCTCCACTGGGACTTCCGGCTCGAGCGGGACGGGGTGCTCGTGTCGTGGGCGCTGCCCAAGGGCCTGCCGGTCGACCCGAAGCAGAACCATCTGGCGGTGCACACCGAGGACCACCCGCTCGAGTACCTCGGCTTCGAGGGGGAGATCCCGGCGGGCGAGTACGGCGGCGGCCGGGTGACGATCTGGGACCGGGGCACCTACGAGTGCGAGAAGTGGAGCGACCGCGAGGTCATCGTGGTGCTCCGCGGGGCCACCGCCGCGGGGCGCTACGTGCTGTTCCGGACTGACCGGGCCGGAAAAGGGTCGTCGGCAGGTCGGGGCGAGCAGTGGATGATCCACCGGATGGACCCGGCCCCGACCGACTGGGAGCCGATGCCGGCGCTCGTGCGCCCGATGCTCTGCCAGACCGGGGATCTGCCGACGCCGGACGGGGAGTGGTCGTTCGAGTTCAAGTGGGACGGCGTCCGGGCGATCGTCTACGTCGGCGGCGGACGGGTGCGCATCGTCTCTCGCAACGATCTCGACGTGACGGTGAGCTACCCCGAGCTGCGGGGGCTCGGCGAGGCGCTCGGCTCGCGCCCGGCGGTGCTCGACGGCGAGATCATCGCCCTCGACGCCGACGGAAGGCCGAGCTTCGGGATGCTCCAGCGCCGCATGCACGTGAGCGAGGCGGCACGCGCCCGGCGGCTGGCCACCCAGGTGCCGGCGACCTACCTCGTGTTCGACCTCCTCTATCTCGACGGGCACCGGACCACTGGGCTCACCTACGACGAGCGCCGGTCGCTCCTCGAATCGCTCGATCTCGAAGGTCCGGCCTGGGCCACACCTCCGGCCTTCCCCGGTGGTCCGGGGGCTGACGTCCTTCGAGCGGCCCGTGAGCGCGGCCTCGAGGGAGTGGTGGCCAAGCGACGCGACGCCCCGTACGAACCGGGGCGGCGCTCCGACCGCTGGATCAAGGTGAAGAACTTCCGCACCCAGGAGGTGGTGATCGGGGGGTGGACGCCGGGCCGGGGGCGACGAGGTGGCACGATCGGCGCACTGCTCCTCGGGATCCCGTCGCCGAGCGGGCTGGCCTACGTCGGCAAGGTCGGGACGGGTTTCACCGACCAGACGCTGGCCGAGCTGGTCACCCGCCTGCGCCCGCTGGCCCGCAAGACCAGCCCCTTCGTCGGCCCGCTCCCGGAGGCCCAGGTCGCCGGCGCCGTCTGGGTGCGGCCGTCGCTGGTCGGCGAGGTGCAGTTCGGCGAGTGGACGGGCGACGGTCGGCTGCGCCACCCGTCATGGAGGGGCCTGCGCCCCGACAAGGCACCCTTGGAGGTGGTGGTGGAGCCCGGCGGCTCACCCTGAGACCGGCAGGCGCCGGGTGGTCACTTCCGGTCGAGCGCCGGGAAGGTCACCTCTTCGAGCACCAGATGGATGCCGGCGGCGACCGGGATGGCGATCAGCGCGCCGATCAGGCCGAGCAGGACCCCGCCGATCAGCGTGGCGACGATCGTCAGCCCCGGCGAGATCCGGACGGTGTGGCGCATGACCCTCGGGGTGAGCAGGTAGTCCTCGAAGAACCGGTAGCCGACGTAGAAGGCCAACGTCCCGAACGCCACCGGCAGGCTGACCGCCAGCGCCACCAGCGACACGATCAGGCCACCGACGGTCGAGCCGATGACGGGCACCAGGTCGAGCAGGGCGACGAGGAGGCCAAGGAGGAACGGATAGGGCACGCCGAACGCGGTGAGCCAGAGCCAGGTGCCGACGCCGGCGACGAGGGACGTGAGGAGGTTGCCGAGCACGAACCCGCCCACCCGGGTGAGGACCTCGTCGGTCAACGCCGCCGCCCGAACCCGGCGGGTGGCCGGGATCAGACGGAGCCACAGGTCGTGGACCGAGGGGAGCGCCACGAGGAAGTAGACGGTGAGCACCCCCACGACCACCACGGCGCTGAGGGCGCTGACGATCACCTTGCCGGCGCCGAGCACGCCACCGGCGACCGCCGAGGGGGTCAGCAACCTCGTCACCTTCTGGGACCGGAGGCTGCTGGCGAGGTGGAACTGCTTGGCGAGATGGCCGAGCCATCCCTTGCCGGTCCGCACGTCTGTCTCCCAGCGGGGCAGGTTGACCTGGAGCTGGTGCGCCTCGTGGGCGATCGGGCCGGCGGCGGCGGCCACGAAGACGCCGACGGCGGCCAGCAGCCCCAGCACGACGGCAAGGACGGCGCTCCAACGCGGGATGCCCTTGCCGGTGAGGAGAGCGACGGCAGGGTCGAGACCGACGGCGAGGAAGAGCGCCAGCCCGATCAGGGTCAGCACCTGGCCGACGTCGGCCACCACCCGGAACAGCACGTAGGCCAGCGCCACCCCGAGAGCGCCAGTCAGCCCGATGTAGAACGGGCTCCGCCGGTTCATGGGGCTGCCCGGCTGCCCGAACCCGCCACCGGCGTCGGTGGCGGCATCGGTGGCGGCATCGGTGGTGGCATCGGTCCGGGTCGACGCCGGTGACAACGGTCGGTCGCACTCCGAGGGCGTCCCGGCGTGGGCTCCGACCGCCTCGGCCACCGGCGGTCTCCTGCTCATCGGGTCGTTCCCATGCGTCGATGCTCGCCGGCCGACGCCGGCAGGTCGCCTGGTGCCCTACCCAACCGGCTCGCCCGTGAAAACGCCGGGTGCACCGCCGACGCACCGCCGCCGACCAGGTAAAATGGCATGTGCCTCTTTTTTTCGCCCCGGACCGACAGATACGCTACCTCGGCACCGTCGTTACACCGAGCAACCGGTCGGGTAGGGGCTCGACGAGCGAAAGGGAGGTGCGATGGCACGCGCCATCTGGAGTGGCACGCTGAGCTTCGGGTTGGTCAGCGTGCCGGTCGAGATCTACTCGGCGACCGTCGACCGCACCATCCACTTCAACCAGTTCGAAGCGGGCACCGCCGACCGCATCCGCAACAAGCGGGTCAACGAGCGGACCGGTGAGGAGGTCGAGTACGCCGACATCGTCAAGGGTTATGACCTCGGTGGCGGCGACTACGTGCTCCTCTCGCCCGAGGAGCTCTCGGCGGCCGAGCCAGGACGGTCCCGCACGATCGAAGTGCTCGACTTCGTCGACAGCGACGAGATCGACCCGATCTACTACCGCAAGACCTACTACCTCGTCCCGAAGGGCGAGGCGGCGGCCCGGGCCTACGCCCTCTTGCGCCGGGCGATGCTCGAGTCGCAGCGGGTCGGCATCGCTATGTTCGTCATGCGGGCCAAGCAGTACCTGGTGGCGATCCGGCCCGAGGAGGAGGTGCTGGCGCTCGAGACGATGTTCTTCGCCGACGAGATCGTCGACCCGAGGCAGGAGATCGCCGGGCTCCCGGTCCCGGTGGCCGAGTTCAAGCCACGCGAGCTCGAGGCGGCCAAGCTGCTGATCGACTCGATGGCGGCCGAATGGGACCCGCAGGCCTACCACGACACCTACCGCGAAGCCGTCCAGGCGATGGTCGAGCGCAAGCGCCAGGGCGAGGAGATCGTCACCGAGTCGACTGCCGAGGAGCCGGCACCGGTGGTCGACCTCCTCGAGGCGCTCAGCGCCAGCGTGGCAGCGGCGCGGGCCCGCCACAAGCCCGGCGGTGGGGCGGGCTCCGCCGGCCGACGGGCCGACCGGGCAGCGCCTGCCGGGAAGGCCAAGGGCGCCGGCCGGCGAGCCGCCGACCAGCCGAGCCGGCGCAAGGCGTCGCCTCGGGCCGCCGAGGGATCCTCGAAGGCGAGCACCCCGAAGACGACGGGCACACCCAAGACGACGGGCACACCCAAGACGGCCGCCGCACGGCCGCCGGCCGCCGGCACCTCGAAATCCGAGCTCTACGAGCGGGCAGCGTCGCTCGGGATCGCCGGGCGCTCCAAGATGTCGCGCCAGGAGCTCGAGCGGGCGGTCAGGACGGCGACGACCCGGGAGCGCAAGGCGTCCTGACGTCGCGGCCCGGCGCCGGCGAGATCAGTCGATTGCCCCTCGCCCTTCTGGCCGACGCCCCGGTCGGCCATCTCGCTGAAGTGCTCGCCGACCGCTTCGTGGTCACCAAAGAGCCCGCCAGCACCCCGGGGGTGCCGGGGGTCGTCAGTGGTCTTCGGCGAAGGCCTGGCGGAGCCGTTCGAGGCTGGCGGAGAGCAGCCGCGAGACGTGCATCTGGCTCACCCCTATCCGGGAGGCGATCTCGGACTGGGTGAGGCCGTCGACGAAGCGGAGCTGCAGGATCTTCTGCTCGCGCGGCGCCAGCTTGGCGAGCGCCGGCGCCAGCACCGACCGGTCGTCGACGCTGGCGTACTTTGCGTCCTCGGTGCCGATGCGGTTGGCCAGGGTCTCCTCCTGGCGGTCCGGCACGTCGATCGACGAGGTCCGGTAGCCCTGGCCGGCTTCGAGCGCCTCGAGGACCGCCTCCTCGGACGCCCCGGTGGCCTTGGCCAGCTCGGCCACCGTCGGCGAGCGGCCGAGCTCCTGGGAGAGGGTGCCGATAGCGTGCCCGAGCTCGAGGTACAGCTCCTGGATCCGACGGGGTGCACGGACCGCCCATCCTTTGTCCCGGAAGTGGCGCTTGAGCTCGCCGATCACCGTCCTGGTGGCGAAGGTGCTGAACTCCACTCCACGGGCCGGGTCGAATCGGTCGACCGACTTGACGATCGCCATCGACGCCACCTGGACGAGGTCGTCGTAGGCCTCGCCGCGGTTGGCGAAGCGCCGTGCGAGCTGGTGTGCCAGGCCGAGGTGGGCGGTGACCAGCTCGTCGCGCAGCGCGGCATCCCGGGTCACGGCGAGCTCGGCGAACTTCTCCCGGGTCGCACCCGCCGGGCGGACGTCGTTGGACATCAGACCGCGGTCCGGCTCCGTCGCTTCCTCAGCCATGCCCGGCTGTGCCCCTCCTTCTGGGACCGTCCGTGCTCGTCGACCAGCGCGTCGAGGATCCGCAGCGAGAGGTCGTCCGGCGGCGGACCGTTGTCGGGGCTGCCGGGTGCCGGCTCGAACGAGCACTCGATGGCGATCTGGTCGTCGCCCTCACGGGTGTAGCGCAGTCGGAGACGGCCGTCGTCGCCGCTGCGCACCAGCGAGAGGCAGAGCTCCTCGACCGCCAAGCGAAGGTCCTCGATCTCCTCGACGTCGAAGCCGACCCGGGTCGCCAAGGTAGCGGCGGTGAGCCTGGCCAGCACCACCAGGTCGGTACGGACCGGGATGGAGAGCTCGATCACGTCGGACGGTTCCATCTCCCTGCCGCTGATGCTCATCGCGGCAACGCCCCGAGCGCATCCTCGACGGTGGGGTGGATCGAGAACACCTCGGTGAGCCCGGTGATCTCGAAGACCTTCAAGATCCGCGGCTCGGCGATCACCAGGCGCAGGTCACCGCCGGCCTCGCGGCAGCGCTTCAGTGCGCCGACGAGCACGCCGAGTGCGGTCGAGTCGAGGAAGCTCACCTGCAGCAGGTCCACGACGATCGTCGCGTCACCGCCGGCCACCCTCGCCTGCAGCCGGTCGCGCAGCGACGGGGCGGTGGCCACGTCGATCTCGCCGGCGACCGTGACGACCGGCGCCGCCGCGTCCTCGCGCTCGGAGATGTCGAAGGTCTGGTCCATTGCTCCTCCTCGTGACGTCGGCTCCCGGCTGTCTCAGCCTCGGGCCGAGGCGTCTGCAACCGGGTCGCGCCGCCACTGGTCGTTGCTCTCGACGGGCCCGCCGGGCCGGCCGGTGTTCTGGCCGGTGTCGCCGACGGCCCACCAGCATCGCGCAGGGCAACTCACGTTTACCCCTCGATGTCGCCGGGTAGTCATCACCTGGCTCCCTGCCCGCGCTGACGCCTGATCGACCGCCGACGCTCGATCGGCGTCGGCGTCACAGCTGGAGGGGTCGCACGGGTGCGGCCACTGCCGAGGGGTCCGACCGCCAGTCGATCCCGGGGATGTCGACGTACAGCTCGACCTCGTTGCCGTCGGGGTCGGCGATGTAGAGGCTGTGGGTCACCCCGTGGTCGGAGGCCCCGAGGATCGGCGCGCCGGCCTGCTCGACACGGCGGCGCATCTCGCGCAGCTGGTCGTCGCTGTCGCCGACCCGCAGGCCGAAGTGGTACATCCCGACCCGACGGCCGGCGGGGACCGGCTGGGCGTCGGGGCCGACCTCGATCAACAGCAGCTCGTGGTGGGTCCGGCCGCCGGAGAAGGCGGCGATCATCGACGGCGGCTCGCCGGGGTCCGGGACGATCTGACGCCACCCGAGGACATCGCGGTAGAAGGTGGCGGACCGCTCGAGGTCGCGCACGTACAGCACGAGGTGCCCCAGCTCCTGGACGCCCACGGTGACCTCCCGACCTCGATCGAGGCTGCTCACAGCTTGGCCGATCCGGGCCGGGCCTTGCCCCGGGGCTTTTCGGGCGGAGGCTTCTCCCGAGGCGTGCCGGCCCGCCAGGGCGCCAGGTCGAGCACCGGCCCGGCCGCCGGCGCGGTCGCCGGCTCGAGGCCGGCGGCCTCGAGCAGTTCGGCGAGGGCGGCCGGCACGGCGGCGGCGACGTCCCAGAGACGGGGCACGGCCCTGGCGCACGAGACCAGCCCCCAGTAGAGGGCGCCGCGGTAGCTCATGATCGTGATGTTGAGGCCCATGCCGTCCATGACCGGCCCGAGCGGGAAGCCGGCCCTCATCTCGCCGCCGCCGAAGTACAGCGGGACGTCGGGCCCGGGCACGTTCGAGATGACGAGGTTGGCGATGGGCCGGTGCCGGTCGGCCAGGCGCATCCCGGTGTAGAGGCGGGCCGCCAGGGCGAAGAGGTTCGGGGTGGCGTGCTCCGCCCACTCCCGGAGCGTGTCGGCACCGAGGGCGCGGTGCTCCTCCTTGGCTCCCTTGGTTCCCTGCTGGATCGCCTCCAGCCGGACGAGCGGGTCGGGCTCGTTCGTCGGGACCTGGACGAACATCCCCGAGATCTTGTTGGTCCCGGGCCGGGGCAGACCGTCGGGTCGCACCGACACCGGGACGACCGCCACCAGCGGGGCGTCGGGCAGCTCGTCGCCGCTGCGGAGATAGCTGCGGAGCGCACCGGCACAGATCGCCAGCACGACGTCGTTCACGGTGGTGCCGCGGGCGTTCTTGAGCCGCTTCACGTCGTCGAGGCTGATCGCAGCGAAGGCCACCCGACGGCGGGCGCTCACCGCCGTGTTGAACGACACCCGCGGCGCGCTGAGCGGGAGCGCGGCCCGCCCGGCGTCGGGGCGCTGACGGAGCCGCCGCACCCCGAGGACCGCCTGGCTGGTCCGCCAGAGCTGGCGGGTCAGCTCGACCGGGCGGACGGCATGGGCGACGACCGCCTGGGAGGCGAGCGCCAAAGACGAGGGGATGTGCTCGTCACGACGGCCGGCGGGCAGCGGGCGGCGGTCGCCGGGGTCCGGCTCGGGGGCGAGGTCGAAGAGGACGCCGAGGAGCTCGGCCCCCGAGACCCCGTCGATCGTGCTGTGGTGCATCTTGGCCACGAGGGCGAAGCCGTCGCCGGTCACGCCCTCGACGATCCAGATCTCCCAGAGCGGCCGGTCCCGGTGGAGCTGGCGGCTGTCGACCTCGGCGGTGAACTCGGCCAGCTCGCGGATGCCGCCGGGGGCGGGCAGGGCGGCGCGGCGCAGGTGGTTGTCGATGTCGAACTCGGGGTCGTCGACCCAGATGGGGTGGCCGAGGCGGAGCGGGACCTCGACGAGGCGACGCTGGAACACCGGTGCCAGCGGGATCCTCTCGGCGATCAGCTGGCGGAGCTCGGGGAACGAGTAGCCGCCGGGCATCGTCGACGGGTCGAACACGGCCGTCATCACGACGTGCATGTGGAGCGTGGGTGTCTCGAGGTAGAGGAAGCTGGCGTCGAGGCCTGAGAGCCGTTCCACTGCCGTCCCTCCCTCCGTTCCGGTGGGCACCCGGTGCCGTGCGGCGCGCCGCAGTGGCCGCCGCCGGCGGGCGCCGCAGCCACGATGGGGGAACGTGCGAACCGGCGGGTCCCACACGCCACGCTCACACGATTCACCCGGGTGGTCAATCGCCTCGCCGCCGATCGGATGGCCCGTCCGGTGCGGGCAAGATGGGAAGGTGCCGGTCGCCTACCTGGTCGTCACCGCCGTCGGGGCGCTGGCCGTGCTCGGCGCCTACCGTCCGGTCCGGCGGGACCCTTGGACGGCGGTCAGCTTCGTCGTCGGGTGGCTCTGCGGCGAGCTGGCACTCCAGACCATCGCCTGGCAGGTCGCCGCCTCGGTGCTCTTCGGCGTCTTCGGGGCATTCGGGCGGTGGCCTGGTTGGATCGGTCTCGGGCTGGCCGCCCTCGGCTGGGCCGGTCTCGTCGGGCTGGCCGTCGTCGGCCGCCGCTCCCGGCAGGTCGTGGCCGAGGCGCTGGCGCACATGAGCGGTCCGCCACCTCCGGTGCTGCCGGTGCTGCCGGCGCCCGCCTGGGGCCGCTGGTGGCGGTTGACCCGGGCGGTGCCGGTGCGGGCCCGCGGCACCGTCCTGACCAAGAACATCGACTACTGGGGCGACGGTGCCCCGCGCCATCGGCTCGACGTCATCCGCCCCCAGGGGACGATCTCGGGGGCACCGGTCATGGTCTACGTCCACGGCGGCGCCTGGGTGATCGGCGACAAGCGCGAGCAGGGCAAGCCGATGCTCTACGAGCTGGTGGCCAGGGGTTGGGTGGGCGTGGCGATCAACTACCGGCTCAGCCCGCGCGCCACCTGGCCGGACCACGTGGTCGACTGCAAGCGGGCGGTCGCCTGGGTGAAGGAGCACATCGCTGAGTTCGGAGGCGACCCCGGCTTCGTGGCGCTGAGCGGCGGTTCGGCCGGCGGCCACCTGGCGGCGCTGGTGGCGCTGACCGCCGGGGTGACCGAATGGCAGCCGGGCTTCGAGTCGGCCGACACCTCGGTCGACGCCTGCGTCCCGTTCTACGGGGTGATGGACATGACCGGCTCGAAGGAGGGCTCGGGCGCCTATGGTCGCGGGCTGCTCGACCTCTTGGAGCGGCGGGTGATGAAGACGACGGCGGCCGAGCATCCCGAGGTTTTCGTCGCCGCCTCGCCGATCTCTCGGGTGCACCCCGGGGCGCCGCCGTTCTTCGTGCTCCACGGCACCAACGACACGCTCGTGCCGGTGGTCGTGGCCCGCCGGTTCGTCGGCGAGCTCCGGGCGGTCAGCCGGGCGCCGGTGGCCTATGCCGAGCTCCCGCTGGCCCAGCACGCCTTCGACGTGCTGGCGTCACTGCGCTGCCAGGCGACCACCGCCGGCGTGGTCGCCTTCCTCGACGCCGTCCGGGCGATGCGCCGGACGCCGACTACCCGTCGTCGGCCAGAGTGACCCGGACGTCGGGCTCGCCCTCGGTGAGGACGAGACCGTCGGCCAGCACCCCCCCGGCGTCGACCAGGTCGTCCCGTCCGGCGGCCACCGCCGCCAGCCACGGCGCCGGACCGACGATCTCGAGCCTGGCCACCGGGGCCCGCATCGAACGGCGGGCCGCCGTCTTGGTCCGTCGCACGGCGGCCAGCACCTCGCTGAGCGCGTCGAGGACGTCGGCCGGGACCGCCGCCCCGGCGGCGGCGCCCGAGACCTCGTCGAGCTCGGCGGCGCTCGGCCACCGGGCGCGGTGCACCGAACCCTCGTGCCACCAGTGCCAGACCTCCTCGGTGACGAAGGGGAGGAACGGGGCGAACAGCCGGAGGAGCACCGACAGAGCGAGGCCGAGGGCCGCCCGCGCCGAGGCGGTGGCCGCCCCGGGGCGGTCGCCGTAGGCCCGGCTCTTCACCAGCTCGACGTAGTCGTCGCAGAACGACCAGAAGAAGGCCTCGGTGCGTTCGAGGGCGCGGGTGTGGTCGTAGGCGTCGAGGGCGCTGGTCGCCTCGTCGACGACGGCGGCGAGCCGCACGAGCATCGCCCGGTCGAGTGGCTCGGTCACCGCCGAGCCGGTGCCGACGTCGCCGGTGCCGAGCCGCCCGAGGACGAACTTGGAGGCGTTGAGGATCTTGATCGCCAGCCGGCGGCCGACCTTCATCTGACCCTCGTCCACCGCGGTGTCGGTGCCGAGGCGACCGCCGAGGGCCCAGTAGCGGACGGCGTCGGAGCCGTGCTTCTCGAGCAGCGGCAGCGGCGTGACGACGTTGCCCTTCGACTTCGACATCTTCTTGCGGTCGGGGTCGAGCACCCAGCCGGAGATGGCGGTGTCGCTCCACGGCAGCGAGCCGTGGTGGAGCTCGGCCTTGACGATCGTGGCGAACAACCAGGTGCGGATGATGTCGTGGCCCTGGGGACGCAGGTCCATCGGGAAGACCCGCCCGAAGAGGTCGGGGTCGTCGGCCCACCCGCCGGCGATCTGTGGCGAGACCGACGAGGTCGCCCAGGTGTCCATGACGTCGGGGTCGCCGACGAAGCCGCCGGGCTTGCCCCGCTGCGACCCGTCGTAGCCGTCGGGGACGTCGGTCGACGGGTCGACCGGGAGTCGGGCGCGGTCGGGGACGAGTGGGTGGGCATGGTCGACCGCCCCGTCGTCGCCGACCGGGTACCAGACCGGGAACGGCACCCCGAAGAATCGTTGCCGGCTGACGTTCCAGTCGCTGTTCAGGCCCTCGACCCAGCTGCGGTAGCGGTGCTCCATGTGCGGGGGGTGCCAGCGGAGCTGCTCGCCCCGCTCGAGCAGCCGCCGGCGGAGCTCCAGCGTGCGGACGAACCACTGACGGGACGAGACGATCTCGAGGGGGCGGTCCCCGCGCTCGTAGAATTTCACCGGGTGGGTGATCGGGCGGGGGTCGCCGACCAGTGCGCCGGCCTCGGCCAGGAGCTCGACGATCCGCCCCTGCGCCTGCTTCACCGTCCGCCCGGCGAGCTCGCCGTAGGCCGCCGCCGCCGCCACCGGGTCGTCGCTCTCCCACCCGGGCTCCCCCCAGGGCACCGGCTCGAGCCGGCCGTTGCGCCCGACGAGGGTGCGGGTCGGGAGTCCGAGCTCGCGCCACCAGACGACGTCGGTGGTGTCGCCGAACGTGCAGACCATGGCGATCCCGGTGCCCTTGTCGGGGTCGGCCAGGGGGTGGGCGACCACCGGGACCCGCACGCCGAAGAGCGGGGTGCGGACCAGTGCCCCGACCAGCGGTCGGTAGCGGTCGTCGTCGGGGTGGGCGACGAGGGCGACGCAGGCCGGGACGAGCTCGGGCCGGGTGGTCTCGATCTCGACGTCGCCTCCGCCGTCGAGCCGGGCGAAGAGGAGCCGGTGGTAGGCGCCGGGGAGCTCACGGTCCTCGAGCTCGGCCTGGGAGACGGCGGTCTGGTAGTCGACGTCCCACAGCGTCGGCGCCTCGTGCTGGTAGACGTGGCCGTCGGCCAGCAGGCGGAGGAAGCTCAGCTGCGAGGTCCGCTGCGACCGCTCGTCGACGGTGGCGTAGGTGAGGCCCCAGTCGACCGACAGCCCGAGCTTGCGCCAGAGGAGCTCGAACGCCTGCTCGTCCTGGGCCGTCAGCTGATGGCACAGCTCGACGAAGTTCGGGCGCGAGATCGCGAGCGGGTCGCGCGGCGGGTCGACCGGGGGTTCGAAGTCGGGGTCATAGGGGACAGAGGGGTCACAGCGGACGCCGAAGTAGTTCTGCACCCGCCGCTCGGTCGGCAGCCCGTTGTCGTCCCACCCCATTGGGTAGAAGACGCGCTTGCCGCGCATGCGGTGGTAGCGGGCGACGGCGTCGGTGTGGGTGTAGGACAGCACGTGGCCGATGTGGAGCGACCCCGAGACGGTGGGTGGCGGGGTGTCGATGGCGTAGACGTCCGGCCGTGCGGCGGTGCGGTCGAAGCGGTAGGTGCCGTCGCGGTCCCAGGCCGCCATCCAGCGGTCCTCGAGCCCGTCGAGGGCCGGTTTGTCGGGGACCTCGGGGGTGGCGGGCGGCACGGCCTCGGTCATGATCGGGTTACCGTACCCGGGTGCTGCGGCTCCACGATACGGCCACCGGCACCGTCCACCCCCTCGAGCTGCGCGACCCGGGGGCGGTGTCGATGTACGTCTGCGGCCCGACCGTCTACGACCTGCCCCACCTCGGCCACGGACGCTACGCCCTCGTCTTCGACGTGCTGCGCCGCTACCTCCTCTTCCGCGGCCTCGCCGTGCACTACGTGTCGAACGTCACCGACATCGACGACAAGATCATCGAGCGTGCCGAGGCCCAGGGGCGGCGCGAGGCCGAGGTGGCCGCCGAGTTCGAGGCCGAGTGGTGGCGCGCCATGGACGCCCTCGGTGTGCTGCGCCCCGACGACACCCCGCACGCCACCGCCTACGTCCCGCAGATGGTGGCGCTGGTCGAGGAGCTGGTCGAGCGCGGCGCTGCCTACGAGACCTCCGACGGCGTCTACCTGTCGGTCGACGCCGTCCCGGGCTACGGCCTGTTGGCACGCCAGCCCCTCGAGAGCCTGCGGGCCGGGGCGAGGGTCGAGGCCAGCGAGGAGAAGCGGTCGCCGCTCGACTTCGCCCTCTGGAAGCGGGCGAAGCCGGGGGAGCCGAGCTGGCCGTCGCCGTTCGGCGACGGCCGGCCGGGCTGGCACACCGAGTGCGTCGTGATGTCCCTCGACCTGCTCGGCGACGGTTTCGATCTCCACGGCGGCGGGATCGACCTCGCCTTCCCGCACCACGAGAACGAGCGGGCGCAGGCGATCGCCGACGGGCGCGCCTCCGCCCGTCACTGGACGCACAACGGCTTCGTCACCGCCGCCGGCGAGAAGATGTCGAAGTCGCTCGGCAACTTCACCACGCTCACCGAGCTCGTCGCCCGCCACGACCCACGCGCCTACCGGCTGCTCGTGCTGCGGGCCCACTACCGCCGTCCGATCGAGGTCAGCGCCGAGACGATCGCCGACGCCGAACGGGGGCTGGCCCGCCTCGACGCCGTCGCCCGCCGCTTCGAGCTGCCCGACGTGCTGGCCGACGGACCGCTGCGCGGCCTCCCCGACTTGGCGGTGGAGCCGGCGGCGGTGACGCACTTCTGCGAGCTGATGGACGACGACCTCGACACGCCGGCGGCCATGGCCGAGATCTTCGACCTGGTGGGCGAGGCCAACGCCGCCGCCGACGCCGGGCGGGCCGAGGAGGGCGCACGGGCCGCCGCCACCGCCGCCGTGCTCTGCGGGGCCCTCGGCCTCCCGCTGCGGGCGGCCACCGGTGCGCTCGACCCCGAGTCGGCCCGGCTGGCGGCCGAGCGGGACGCCGCCCGGGCCGCCCGGGACTGGGCGACGGCCGACGCCCTGCGCGACCGGCTGGTGGCCGCCGGCTGGACCGTCGAGGACGGCCCTGCCGGCACGGTGCTGCGGCGCTGAGGCCGCCGGCGGCCGCTGCGGCGGCGCCGGGACCGCTCGGACGCCGCGGGGGGGGCCCGCTGGACGGCCCCGCCCAGGCGGAACCAGGGTTGCCGGGCTGCTAGCGTCTTGACCTGGAGTTGGGGAGGGCCGCCCGGGAGGTGTCCCGGCTGCCGGATGGGGTCGCCACGAGACCGCCGGGTCGGCACCCGAGGCGCGGCATGGAGAAGGGGGATCGCCACAGTGGCATCCGGGACGGTGAAGTGGTTCAACGCCGAGAAGGGCTACGGCTTCATCTCGCAGCCCGGCGGTGGGGCCGACGTGTTCGTCCACCACACCGCCATCCAGATGAACGGCTACCGGGTGCTCGAGGAGGGCCAGCCGGTGGAGTTCGACGTCGAGGAGGGCCCGAAGGGCCTGATGGCGAAGGAAGTCCGTCCCGCCGGCGCCTGAGGCGCAGGGAGATCGTGCCCGGCCGCCCCGTTCGGCGGCTCGACCCGCTGGTTACCGTCGGGTAACTTGGAGGCGGCTGGCTGCGTGTGGCGGCCGGGCCGTCTCGCCGTGTCGGCGCACGCCGTTGCCGGTCGGGGCGTGTAAGCAGGGCGCCGGGCGGGCAGATCCCCGGAGCTGGCCGAACGGCTGAGCAAGCCCGACGGGCGAGCAAGGAGGCACCATCGATGGCCGACGTGTCGTTCGAGCTGAACGAGGACCAGCTCCAGATCCAAAAGTGGGTCCACGACTTCGCCGAGAACGTCGTCCGCCCAGTCGCCCACGAGTGGGACGAGCGCGAGGAGACGCCCTGGCCGGTGATCCAGGAGGCGGCCAAGATCGGCCTCTACTCCTTCGACTTCATCGCCAACTGCTTCGCCGATCCGACCGGGCTGCAGATGGCGCTGGTCTCCGAGGAGATGAGCTGGGGCGACGCCGGTATCGGGCTGGCCATCTTCGGCTCGACGTTGGCGGTGGCCGGCATCTTCGCCAACGGCACCTCCGAGCAGCAGGCCGAGTGGATCCCTCAGTGCTTCGGCACCCCCGACGACCTGAAGCTGGCCGCCTTCGGGGTGTCCGAGCCCGACGCCGGGTCCGACGTGTCGTCGCTCAAGACCCGGGCCGTCTACGACGAGGCCAACGACGAGTGGGTGCTGAACGGCACCAAGACCTGGATCACCAACGGCGGCATTGCCAACACCCACGTCATCGTGGCCTCGGTCGATCCCGCCCTCGGCAGCCGGGGGCAGGCCAGCTTCGTGATCCCCGAGGGGACGCCCGGCATCAGCCAGGGCCAGAAGTTCAAGAAGATGGGCATCCGGGCCTCCCACACCGCCGAGGTGGTGCTCGACGACTGCCGGGTGCCCGGCCGCTGCCTGCTCGGAGGCAAGGAAAAGCTCGACGAGCGCCTGGCCCGGGCCCGAGAGGGCAAGCGGACGTCGACCCAGGCCGCCATGGCCACCTTCGAGGCTACGCGCCCGCTGGTGGGCGCCCAGGCGGTGGGTATCGCCCGGGCGGCCCACGAGTACGCCCTCGACTACGCCAAGGGCCGCCAGCAGTTCGGCCGAGCGATCATCGAGAACCAGTCGATCGCCTTCACGCTCGCCGACATGAAGATGCGTACCGATGCCGCCCGGTTGCTGGTCTGGCGGGCGGCCTGGATGGCCCGGAACGGTAAGGCGTTCACCGCCGGCGAGGGATCGATGTCGAAGCTCTTCGCCGGGGAGACGGCGGTGTGGGTGACCGAGCGGGCGATCCAGATCCTCGGCGGCTACGGCTACGTGCGCGAGTACCCGGTCGAACGGTGGCACCGCGACTCGAAGATCTACACGATCTTCGAGGGCACCTCGGAGATCCAGCGGCTGGTGATCGCCCGGGCCATCTCGGGCGTCCACATACAGTGATCGCAGCCCTGCGGGCCGACCGGGAGGCGGTGTCGCCTTTCGTGTTCTCGCTCGACGCCGGCCCGCCGAGCCCGGCCCGCATCGGGGTGGTGGACTCGGGCTCGCCGAGCCGCCGGGACCCGAAGTGGCGGCTCCACGATCTGCGGCACCGGGCGGCGACCGCAGTTTCGGCAGCTGCATGACGTGCGCACCGTCGCGGGCCGGCTCGGCCACGCCAACCCGGCCATGATCACGAGGGTGTACGTGCACGTCGTCGAGGGCGCCGACGAAGCGCTCGCCTCGACCCTCGGACGGGCACTCGACGGCGCTTCTCCGTCGTAGTCACAGGCTTGAGGCAGACCGGTGGGCGTGAGCATCGCTGATGAGTTGGCCGATGAGCGCCGTCGTAGGCGGCTGGCGGGCGACCCCCGGGGTGACGCCGAAAGACCGCGAGCTGCTTCTGCGTCTGGTCAAGGGCGACCTGATGGACGAGTTCCAAGCCGCTCTGGACGCCGTGTCGGCCGAGGACCCCGAGGTCGGCTGAGCCCCTGAGCGCGACGACGGAAATCGCATCGCGGTCGTGATCATCATCGACGAGTACAGCGCCGTGCGCGTCGTGTCGGGAGATTGGCCGGCGGAGATGCCGGTGGATGAGCTGGGTCTGCCGACGACGGGGCATTGGCGATTGCTTCAGGCGCTGCACAGACCCCGGGGTGGCCAGCTCACCCGAATCCTCGCTTTCCTGTCTGATCCGGCCCGCTCGGCTCTGCGCTGGCCGCATCCAGAGGATGCAGGTCCTGGATCAGCGCCCGCTTCTCGACGACGCGGCCCGGCTGGCCGCCCGCTTCGGTGGCGGGCTTCGCAATGCCGAGATCCTCGCGGCGGGTATGGCCAACCGGGCCGAGTTGTGGTTCGGCGCCCCAGCGAACGTGGGACCTGCGATCGCCGAGGGCGCTGTGCAGCTCGAACTGCACGTCCACGTCGCCACCTGAACCGTTCCCGCCCATGATCCGGGGATCGCCGCCTGGCCTTGAAGCCGCGGCCTTCGGCCGCTGAGCCTGTCAGCTCTTGCGGGTGGGCTTTTTGGGTTCAGTCGGTGCTTCGGCTTCGGGGTCCGGCAAGCCGATGTAGTCGCCGTCGCTGAGGTGTTCGGCGACGAGGCCCCGGACGCCGACTTGGCGGAGGTGGTCGAAGAAGGCGCCGATCTCCTCTTCTACCCGGTCCACCTGGTCGGTGTATTGGTCGAGGAGAGCGAGGAGCATCTCCTTGCGTCTCTGCCGGTAGCTCGTTTGCCGGGTCCGGCTCGGCGTGCCGGTGAGGCTCTCGATGGTGCGGTCGACTTGGGTGGCTTCGTCGATGCCGAGTTGGCGGAGCCACCGGTAGACCGGTTCCAGCTGCCGGTCTTGGCCGAACACGATCCCGTACAGCTCGCTGACGGTGTTGGTGGTGTGATGAAGGCCGCGGTGGTCGCCGGGTGGGGGGAGGAAGAACCGCACCAGCGGGAGGTCGAAGGCGAGGGCGAAGGCCAGGATTTCGTGGGCGTCGAATTCTCGGCGGCGGTCGCCTTCCTAGGCGCGTTCGATGGCGGAGATGCTGGCTTGGGGGAGTGGAGGCGCCAGCACGACCTGCTCACGCGGTCAAGCTCCTGCTCGACGTCCACCACTCCCGGCTGGCCGCCGAACGCCTGCTACCACAGGGCCAGCAGCTCCTACCCGTCCGACGTGGTCAGCGCCCTCGAAGGCCTGGTGGCACGTCCACCGGCGGCGGAACGCGACTGGGTGCGCTGGCTGAGGTAGTCCCGAGGCGTCAGGCGTGCACGTCGAGGAGCCGGAACCACTCCACGACGACCGGCTCGCTCGCCCGCAGGCTCCACGTCGGGTCGCCGGCCTCGGCCCGGATCAACGCCGACGTCTCCTCCCAGAACGCCTCGTGCGCCCGACGCCAGGCGGCGGCGTCGGGGAAGCCCTCACCCTCGTCGTGCGCCACGTCGTCGCCGACCTCGTCGAGGGGGATGATCCTGACCCGCGTGGTCTCGACCGTCCCGTGCCGGCGGCCGCCGTGGTCGACGAGTGCCAGGCGCTCGCCGACCCTCGGCAGCGGGTCGCCGGACAGGTACTCGAAGGCCAACGACGAGGTCGCGGTCTTCTCGCCGCGCAGCACGGCGGCGAGGAGGCGGTCACCCAGCCCGCCGTCGCCGTCGTACCCGAAGCTCATCGTGCGGGTCACGCCCGAAGTCTGGCAGCTCCTCCACCCCCTTCCTCCGGCTCCGCCGGCGTCCGAGCGGTCGATCCCGGGCCCGCGGCGCCGCTCGCCGCCCGGTGGACAGGACCCGGCCGGGGAGGTATTGATGCAGGGCGCGCAGGGCGCGGCACACGTCCCGGAGGCCACGCCTCCGGGGAGCAGAGGGGAGTGTGCGATGGGCTCGGACGTCATGGGCGGACCCGACCGCGACGACCCGGCCGGTGAGCCGGTCGCGGGCGACGACCTGGACGACGCCGCCGGTGAGCCGGTCGAGGGGCTCGACCTGGACGACCGGGCGACCGAGGTGATGGAGGAGGACGACGCCGGCGGGTCCGGCGTGCTGCCCGGCAGCGACGAGGGTGCGCCTGGCGACGACGTGATGGGCGACTGAGGGTCGGCTCGAACCGAGTGCCCCCGACCGCGCCGGAGGCCGCCGCGCCGGCGCGGCTGTTGGTGGTCTGCACCGGCAACGCCGCCCGGTCGGTGATGGCCGGCTACATGCTGGGCCACCTGGCGGTCGAGAGGGGCCGCCCGCTGGAGGTGGTCACCGCCGGCACCCACGCCGTGGAGGGTCAGGTGATGAGCTTGCGGACCCGGGCGGCGCTGGCCGCCTTCCCCGAGCTCGCTGGGGCGCCGGTCGGCGCCCACCGCAGCCGCCAGCTGGTGCCGGCCGACCTCGATCGGGCGACGCTGGTGGTGGCGATGGAGGCCGACCACGTGCGCTTCGTCCGGCGCCACCACCCGGAGGCGGCCGGACGCACGGCGACGCTCCGCCGGCTGGCTGCCGACCTGGCGCCCGGCCGCTGGCCGCTCGCCGAGCGGGTGGCCGCCCTGGCGCTGGCCGACGTCGCCGTCGACCCCTCCGAGGACGTCGCCGACCCCGCCGGGCACGAGGAGGACGTGTACGTGGCGTGCGCCCGCGAGCTCTTCGGCCTCTGCGCCGAGCTCGTCGAGCGGCTCTGACCCGGTTCGGTCCGGTCCGACCCGGGCCCATCCGCTGTCACCGCCGGGCGGGGGAGCGCCGCCGATTGGGCGGCGGGCGGTGTCAGTCGGCGTGGACCGAGCGCAGGCCGGCCCAGGCGAGGTCGGCCATCCGCCCGGCGAGCCGGTGCGCCTCGGCCTCGGCGGCGTCGTCGCTGAGCGGCGGATGGGTGGCGATCCAGTGGCGGCTCGCCCCCTCGGCCATCCCGACGACGGCGTAGGCGAGCAGTCGCCGGTGGTCGGGGTCGAGCCCGGCGGCGATGAGCGGGTCGATCGCCTCGGCCAGGACGTCCTCGACCCGGCGGAGCGCCTCGCCGAGCTCCTCGTCGTCGCCGTGGTCGCGACCGTAGAGGAGGCGGAAGGCCGACTCGTGGGTCACGACCAGGGCGAAATAGGCGGCGAAGCCCTGCTCGACCTGCTGGCGCGGGCCCTCGGCGCGGGCGGCGGCGTCGGCGATGGCTGCCAGCATCTCGTGGGCCACCGAGTCGACCAGCTCGAGGTAGAGGGCGCGCTTGGAGGAGAAGTGCTGGTAGACGAGGGGCTTGGTCACCCCGGCGGCTTCGGCGACGTCGTCCATGGTCGTCGCCCGGTAGCCGCGTTCGGCGAACAGGTCGAGGGCCACGTCGAACAGCTGGCGCCGGCGCTCACCGGCCGGCAGGCGGCGGGCCCCGAGCCCTTCGGTCCGGCCGTCGGGATCGCCGCCATGGCCCGCCGCCCCGGCGGCCCCGCGCCCGGTGCCACGGAGGACCCTCGCCACGTCGCCCACGCTACTCACAGGGTGCGCAGGACGGCATCGAGCCGGCCGGGGAGGTCGTGGACCGAGAAGTGCCGTCGAGCCACCTCGCGGTTGTGCACCACCAACCGGTGGTCGGGCGCCGCCAGCCAGGAGGCCAGCGGCTCGGGGTGGTCGGCGTCGAACCAGCGGAAGCCGAAGGCGGCCAGCTCGGCCGCCACCGGGTACGGGCCGACGGCCAGCGGGCGGCCGTGGGTGGCCGACTCGACGGACGGATTGCCGAAGCCCTCCCAGCTCGAAGGGAGCGCCACCACGTCGCAGGCGGCGTAGGCGTCGGCGACGTCGAACGGCCGGCCCGGACCGATGGCCGGCGGCCCGCGCCGCACCGGGCACCGGGCGGCGGTGAGCAGCCGCTCGAGCGCCGGACCGTAACCGTCCTCGGCCGGGCCGAGGAGCCAGAACACGGCACCGAGGGCCTCGGCCAGGGCGATCGCCGCGTCGACCCGCTTGCGCCAGAGGGCCCTCGTCGGCTGCAGGACCAGGCGGTCGGCGTCGGCGAGCCCGAGCGCCGAACGGACGGACGCCCGCCGCCCGGCCGCAGGGTCGGGGTCGAAGGTGTTGTAGACGGTGACCGCCTCGATGCCCCGGGCGGCCAGCTCGTCCCGGCTCCGCCGGTTGATCGTGACGTGGCGCCAGGAGGGGTCGTCCGGCGGCGGCGGGTGCCGGGCGAGGTGGGGGCGCTGCCACGGCAGGTCGTGGTGGTGGAGCACGGTGGGGCGCCCCCGGCAGGCGTCGGCCACCACGCGGGCGGCCGGTGGGTTGAGCGGGAGCGAGCAGAGGTTCTCGACGACGACCAGGTCGGCGACGGCGAGGGCGTCGACCACCTCGGCGGCGGTCGGCGGCTCGGTGGCGGCGATGGCCAGTCCCGGGAGCACCCGGTCGACCGGTCCCTCGCCGGCGACGGTCGTGACGCGGTACCCGAGGAGCTCGAGGGCCGCCCGCCACTTGGCGGCCTCGACCGACACGCCGTCGCCGCCGCCGAGGCGGAAGGACACCATGGCGGCCGTCGGCATCGGGGGAAAATGTACGTGGCCGGCGGCGCAGCGCCGGCGGGGGGCCGACCGGCGGTGCGGTACCGTGGGCGGCGCCCTCGCTGCCGCCAGGGGACCGGCAGCCGGCTCCGGGGGAAACGCGACCAGGAGTGGAGGCCATGGCCAAGCGAGCGCTCATCACCGGGGTCACCGGTCAGGACGGTTCGTACCTGGCCGAGCTCCTGCTCGACGAGGGCTACGAGGTGATCGGGATGGTGCGGCGCTCGAGCACCGTCAACTTCGAGCGGATCGCCCACATCCAGGATCGGCTCACCCTGGTGGCGGGCGACCTGCTCGACGAGGTGTCGCTCATCGCCGTGCTGCGAGACCACCGGCCGGTCGAGGTGTACAACCTGGCCGCCCAGTCCTTCGTCCAGACGTCGTGGAGCCAGCCGGTGCTGACCGGCGAGACGACCGCCCTCGGGGTGACCCGGCTGCTCGACGCCATCCGCACCGTCGACCCCGAGATCCGCTTCTACCAGGCGAGCTCGTCGGAGATGTTCGGCAAGGTGCTGGAGGTGCCCCAGCGCGAGACCACGCCGTTCTACCCGCGCAGCCCGTACGGGGTCGCCAAGGTCTACGGCCACTGGATCACCGTCAACTACCGAGAGAGCTACGGGCTGCACGCCTCCTCGGGGATGCTCTTCAACCACGAGTCGCCGCGGCGCGGGCTCGAGTTCGTCACCCGCAAGGTCACCCACGGGGTGGCCCGCATCGCGATGGGGCTCGACGACCAGTTGTCGTTGGGCAACCTCGACGCCCAGCGCGATTGGGGGTACGCCGCCGACTACGTCCGGGCGATGTGGCTGATGCTCCAACAGGACAGCCCCGACGACTACGTGGTGGCCACCGGCGAGACCCACTCGGTGCGCGAGCTGTGCCAGCTGGCCTTCGACGCCGCCGGCCTCGACTGGGAGAAGCACGTGGTGGTCGACGAGCGGTTCCTGCGGCCGGCCGAGGTGGACCTGCTGGTCGGTGACCCGTCCAAGGCTCAGCGTGTCCTCGGTTGGGGCCGCCAGGTCGACTTCCCGGGGCTGGTGGCGACGATGGTGGAGGCCGATCTGGCCATGATCCGGAGCCAGCTGCGCTGAGCCCTGGCGCCATCACCGCCGACCCCGTCGGGGTGCTGGTGGCGTTCGGCGCCGGCGTCCTCTCGTTCGTCTCGCCGTGCGTGCTGCCGCTCGTGCCGGGCTACGTGTCGATGGTCAGCGGGCTCTCGGCGGTCGAGCTCACCTCCACCGGGTGGGCGGGGGCCGGGCGGCGTTCGTTCCCGCTGCTGCGAGGCATCCTGCTGTTCGTCGCCGGGTTCACCGTCGTCTTCGTCTCCTTGGGCGCGGCCGCCTCGGGGATCGGCCACCTGCTCGGGGCGCACAAGCGCGAGCTCACGACGGCCGCCGGGGCGGTGGTGGTCGCCCTCGGGGCCGTGCTGCTGCTCGGGGCCCTGCCGGCTGACGTCTGGGGCAGGCTCGGCCCCCGGGGCTCGGCCGTCGCCGCCCGGCTGATGGGCGAGCGCCGCTGGCACGTCCGGCCGTCGCGCCTCGGCATGGCGGCGGCGCCGGTGGCCGGGATGGCCTTCGCCTTCGCCTGGACGCCGTGCATCGGCCCGGTCCTGGCGGCGGTGCTCGGCCTGGCCTACGCCCGGTCGACGCTGGCCGGCGGGGTGGTGCTGCTGTTCGCCTACTCGATCGGCCTCGCCGTGCCGTTCGTGGCCACCGGCCTGGCGTTCGGCCGGCTGACGTCGGCCTACGCCCGGGCACGCCGGGTCCTGCGGGTGGTCAACCTGGTCGGGGCGTGCGTCCTCGTCGCCTTCGGGGCGCTGTTGCTGGCCGACCAGCTCGGCTGGGTGTCGGCCCAGTTCTCCTCCCTCTTGAACCACCTCGGGCTCCATCGGCTGACCGCCAGCTGATCCCCGTGGGCCGTCCGGCCGGCCGACGGGGAGCCCCCGGCCGAGCCCCCGGGCCCGCCCCCGGCCCCGCTTGGCTTCGGCGCGCCGGGCACCCGTAGCATGTGCGAACGTTCATGGCCCCTGCCGTCCACCTCCGCACCGCCGTCGCGCTCGCCGGCCGGTTCCCGGCGTTGTCGGGCGTCGATCTCTCCGCCGATCCGGGAGAGGTGGTGGCGGTCCTCGGCCCCAACGGCGCCGGCAAGACCAGCCTGCTGCGGACCTGCGCCGGCCTGCTGGCGGTGACCTCCGGGGAGGCGGTGGTGCTCGGCCACGACCTGCGGGCCGACCGCAGCGAGGTGCGGCGCCACGTCGGGCTGCTCGGTCACGCCGCCCCGCTCTACGACGAGCTCACCGCCGCCGAGAACGTCCGCTTCGCCGTCCGGGCGGCCGGCCTGCCGGTGGCACGGGCCGAGCCGGCGCTCGAGCGCCTCGGCCTGGTCGGCCGGCTGCGTCGGACGACCGTCGGGCGGCTCTCGGCCGGGCAGCGGCGCCGGGTGGCGCTGGCGGCGCTGGTGGCCCGGGGCCCCGCCCTCTGGCTGCTCGACGAACCGCATGCCGGCCTCGACGCCGGGGCCCGCCGGCTCCTGGCCGAGCTGGTGACCGAGGCGGCGGCCGGCGGTGCGACCGTCCTGCTCTCCTCGCACGAGCCGGCGGTGGTGACACCGCTGGCCGACCAGGTGGTGACCATGGCCGGCGGCCGGATGGCCGAGCGGGCCGCCGGGGGCCGCCGTGCGCTGCGGGCGGTCGGCGGCGGCGAGGAGGGCGGCGGCGGCGAGGAGGGCGGCGGCGGCGAGGAGGAGGTCGGCGGGGTGACCGATGTGGCGTGACGCGGTGCTCGTCGCCGGCAAGGACCTCCGCATCGAGGCCCGGTCGCGGGTCGCGCTCTGGCAGGTCCTGCCGTTCGCCATGCTGGCCCTGGTGCTCTTCGCCTTCGCCCTCGGCCCTGGCCCCGACGCGTTGCGGCGGGCCGCCCCCGGCCTCTTCTGGCTGGCGGTCCTGTTCTCGACGGTGCTGGCCACCCAGAGGAGCTATGCCGTCGAGTCGGGCGAGGGGACGCGCGACGGGCTGCGCCTCTCCGGGCTCGACCCGGCCGGGATCTTCCTCGGCAAGGCGGCGGCGGTCTTCGTGCAGCTGGCGCTGCTCGAGGTCGTGCTCTGGGTCGGCGTCACCCTCCTCTTCGGCGTTCGGGTCCACACGACCTGGCTGGCGGTCGTGGCCTGCCTGCTCGCCACCGTCGGGCTGGCCTCGGCCGGCGTCGTCTACGGCGCGCTGTCGGCCGGGCTGAGGGTGCGCGAGACGCTGCTGCCGCTGCTCGTCCTCCCGGTCGTGGCGCCGGTGCTGCTCGCCGGGTCGCGGGCGTGGTCGGCGGCGATGAGCGGGGCCGTCGCCTCGGGCGTCGGCTGGCTGCGCATCCTGGCCCCGTTCGCCGTCGTCTACCTCGCCGTCGGTGTCGCCCTCTACGGGCCGTTGCAGGAGGCGGCGTGAACCCGGCACTGCGCCGCGGCATCGGGCTCGCCGCCCTGGCCTCGACGGCGGCGACCGTCTGGCTCGGCCTCTGGGTGACGCCCCCGAGCGTCCAGCAGGGCAACCTCGTCCGGCTGGTCTACCTGCACCCGGCGATCGCCTGGGACGCCCTGTACGTGGCGTTCGGGTTGTCGGCGGTCTGCAGCCTCCTCTACCTCTGGCGGCGGACGCGCTCGCTGTTCTGGGACCGCCTGGCGGCTGCCTCGGTGGAGGTCGGGGTGGTGTTCAACGCCCTGACCCTCGTCACCGGGAGCATCTGGGGTCGGCCGACCTGGGGGGTGTGGTGGACGTGGGATGCCCGGCTCACCTCCACCGCTCTGCTGCTGGTCCTCTTCCTCGGCTACCTGGCGCTCCGGCGCGTCCCGGCCGAGCCCGAGGTGAGGGCGCGGCGCTGCGCCGTGGCGGCGCTGGTGGCCTTCGTCGACGTGCCGATCGTCCACTTCTCGGTGAACTGGTGGCAGACGCTCCACCAGAACGCCACCGTGCTCAACGCCGACCTCTCGCCGACGATCCACGGGTCGATGGCCTGGACGCTGCTGCTCAGCTTCGTCGCCCTGACCCTGGCCTTCGTGTGGATGGTCACCGTCCGCTACGACATCGAGGTGATGCGGGACCAGGTGGGTGAGGAGGAGCTCGAGGTGTCGCTGGCCGAGCGGTGGGCAGAGGCCCAGGCGGCCGAGCCGGTGATGGCCGGTGCGGGGCTGCCGGAGGGCTCGGCGCCGCCGTCGCCGCCGACCTCGGGACCGGCCCCGCTGGACCCGGTGCTGCGCCCCGGGGAGCCGGCAGGGAGCGGCCGATGAGCTACGTCGACGCTGGGTACGCCATCGCCCTCTCGGTGCTCTTCGCGTACTCGGTCGGCCTGGTGGCGAGGCGCCGGCGACTGGCCCGGGCGGTGGCGGTGGCGGCCGAGGACGACGCCTTTGCCTCGGCGGCGACCGTCGCCGCCGTCGAGGGCGAGAGCGGCGGCGACGAACCGGCCCGGGGGGGTGGCGGGTGACCGAGCTGGTGACGCCCGACGTCGCTTTGGCCGGGGCACGGCCGGTGCCCGCCGGCCCCGGTGCCCGGCGGCGCCGGCGGCGCTATCTCGTCGTCCTGGCGGTGCTGGCGGCGGCCTTCTGCTATCTCCTGGCCGAGGGGCTCGGCAACTCGCTCGACTACTACGACACCGTCGACCAGGCCCTGGCCCATCGGGCCACCCTCGCCAGCACGACGTTCCGGCTCGAGGGCGTCGTGCTGCCGCACTCGGTGCGGCGCACCGACCGGGGGACCGACTTCACCGTCGGCCAGGGTCGCTCGGTGATCGCCGTCCACAACGTCGGCAGCCCGCCGCAGCTGTTCCGGGTCGGGCTTCCGGTGATCGTCGTCGGCCACTTCGCCGACGGCCGGGCGGTGGTCTTCGAGTCCGACCAGATCATGGTCAAGCACTCGGCCGACTACACCCCGGTGCCGTCGAGGGACCGGATGCCGGCGTCGACCGTGCCGGCCCGATGAGCCGGTGAACGCCCTCCTCGGCCAGCTCGGGGTGTGGCTCGCGCTGGCGGCGTCGGCCGTCGGGGTGGTGCTGGTGGCCGTGTCGCTGCGCCGGCAGGCGACCGGCCGCCCGGACGACCGCCGGCTCGACGGGCGGCTGATGGCGCCGCTGCTGCTCGCCGGGGCGGTGGTGGCGGTGGGGGCGATGGAGCACGCCCTCGTCACCCACGACTTCTCGATCGCCTACGTGGCCGACAACAACGCCAGGGCGACACCGTTGATCTACTCGATCACCGGGCTGTGGTCGGCGCTCGCCGGGTCGATCCTCCTCTGGTCGTTCGCCCTGGCCGCCTTCACGGCGCTGCTGGTCTGGCGCTACCGGCGGTCGGGGTCGGACCCGGTGGTCCGCTGGGCGACGCTCGTCATGTACGGCGTCAGCGCCTTCTTCTTCGCTCTGATGGCGACGGCGGCCAACCCCTTCGTCACGGTGGCGGGGCCGGCGCCGACCCACGGCGCCGGCCCGAATGCGCTGCTGCAGGACAACCCGCTGGTGGCGGCGCACCCGCCGCTGCTCTACCTCGGCTTCGTCGGCTTCACCGTGCCGTTCGCCTTCGCGGTCGGCATGCTCGCCACCGGCCGCGTCGGCGAGCGCTGGCAGGTCGAGACGAGGCGCTGGACGCTCGCCGCCTGGACGTTCCTCTCGGTCGGGATCGTCCTCGGCGCGTGGTGGTCGTACCAGGTGCTCGGGTGGGGCGGCTTCTGGGGTTGGGACCCGGTGGAGAACGCCGCGCTGATGCCGTGGCTGTGCGGGACGGCCTACCTGCACTCGGTGCTCGTGCAGGAGCGGCGCGGGCTCTTGCGCGTCTGGAACCTCTCGCTGTCGGTGGCCACGTTCGCCCTGACGATCCTCGGCACCTTCCTCACCCGTTCGGGGGTGATCGAGTCGGTGCACTCGTTCAGCGAGTCCGACCTCGGGCCGGCGCTGATCGCTTTCTTCCTCCTCGTCGTCGTCGTCGGCTTCGGGTTGATCGCCTGGCGCGGTGACCGACTGCGCTCGCCCGGCGGCATCGACGCCCCGCTCGGGCGGGAAGGTGCGTTCGTCCTCAACAACGTGCTGTTCGTCGGCTTCGCCTTCGTGGTCCTCCTCGGGACCCTCTTCCCGCTCCTCTACCAGGCGCTCCGGAGCCAGCAGGTCACCGTTGGCGCCCCGTACTTCGACACCGTGGCCGTCCCGGTCGGCCTGGCGCTGCTCCTCCTGATGGCGGTGGCGCCGGCACTCTCGTGGCGCAAGATCGACGCCGGGGTCCTCTGGGGGCGGCTGGTCGTGCCGGCGTGGGTGGGGGTGCTGGTCGTCGTCGGCTGCGTCGCCGGTGGGGTGCGCGGGCTGGCGCCGCTGGTCGGCTTCGGCCTCGGCGGGTTCGCCGCCGCCTCGGCGATCCGCTCCCTCGTCCTGTCGGTCCGGGCCAGCCGCCGACACCGGGCGGGCGCCTGGCGGGGCCTGGTCGGGCGGACCAACGGCGGCATGGTCGTCCACCTCGGCGTGGTGGTGCTGGCGGTCGGGATCGTGGCCGCCACCTCGTTCGTCCAGCGCACCGAGCTGGCCCTCCGGCGGGGCCACCCGGTCCGCTTCGACGGCCACACGTTCGTGTTCGAGGGCCTGCGGTACGTCCGCACGCCCCAGCGTACGGCCACCGAGGCGCTGGTCGAGGTCGACGGCAAGGGGCCGTACACCCCTGCCGTCAGCCAGTACGGCGGACCCGACTCGACCGCCGTCGGGACGCCGGCGATCGACTCGGGCATCGAAGGTGACGTGTACCTCCCCTTCGATGCCCTCGGCGGGACCGGCAGCTCGACCGGCGCCTCGGTGCTCGGCAGCCTGCCGGCCGGCGCCATCGGGGCCGGGGTGGTGGTCGAGCCGCTCCTGCCGTGGCTCTGGGCCGGCGGGCTGCTGATCGGGGTGGGCGGCCTGCTCGCCCTTCTGCCGGGCGCCCGGCGGCGGGCCACCGAGCCGGTCTCGGCCGACTCGGCGCTCGTCCGCCGCGGCGGCGGGCCGAGCCGGCCCCCAAAGGGGGCGGTCGAGGAGGAGCCGTCGCCGGTGCTGGTGGCCAGCGCCTCCCCGGGTCCTGGTGACCAGCGGTGAGCATCGGCGGGCCGACCGCAGCCGAGGCGGCGCCGACCGGCACGGCCGGTGGGATCCGCCGCCGCCGCCACACCGCCCGCTGGGTGGCGGCGGCCGTGCTGGTGGTGCTGGTCGTGGTGGCCGTCGTGGCCGCCACCCGGCCCTCGTACCAGGCCACCGAGGTCGCCAGCCCGCTGCTCGGTCGGGTGGCGCCGCCGCTCGCCGGGACCGACTTCGGCGGTCGGACGTTCTCGCTGTCCGCCGAGCGCGGCCACTACGTGTACGTGAACTTCTTCGCCAGCTGGTGCCCGCCGTGCCAGGCCGAGGAGCCGGCCCTGGTCGCCTTCGACTTCCAGCAGCAGCGGGCGCGCCGCGGGGCGGGGCTGGTCAGCGTGGTGTTCAACGACTCGGTGGCCGACGCCCGACGCTTCGTCGCCGAGTGGGGCGCGCAGTGGCCGACCGTCCCCGACCGGGCCGGTTCGATCGCCACCGCCTACGGGGTCTCGTCGCCGCCGATGACGTTCCTGGTGGACCCGGGCGGGAGGGTGGTGGCGGCGTTCACCGGGCCGGTGACCACCGCCCAGCTCGACCAGGCGCTGGTGACGGCGCGCCGCCGGGGGTTCTGACGTGGCCGACCCCGGGCTGACGCCGGTCGTCACGGACGGCGCCGGGGCCGGCGAGGTGCCGGCTCGGCGCCCGGGGGCCGGAGCGGCTCGGGGCTGGCCTCGTTGGCTCGGCGTCGCCCTCCCGGCGGTCGTCCTCGCGGTGGCGCTGGCCATCGGGAGCGGGGTCGGCGCCGGAGGGCGGACGACCGGCACCGAGCGAGCGGCCGCTCTCGACACGCAGATCCGGTGCCCGAGCTGCGAGGACCTCTCGGTCGCCCAGTCCTCGGCGCCCGAGGCGGTGGCCGTGCGGCGCCAGGTGGCCCGGCTCGTCGCCGCCGGGCGCAGCGACGCCGAGATCGAGCAGGTCTTGGTCGACGAATGGGGCCCGACGATCCTGCTGCGCCCGCCCGACCATGGCCTGACGGCGGTCATCTGGATCGCCCCGGTGGTCCTGGCGGTGGGCGCCCTCGGCGCGGTGGCACTGCTGTTCTGGCGCCGGGGCCGGGACCTCGCCCGCCTCCGGGAGGCCCGCCTCGAGGAGGCCCCCGGGTGAGCCCCGGCGCCGCCATCGACGCCGCCAGCGCCTGGCGGCTGCGCGACGAGGAGCAGTTCCTCGTCCGCTCACTGGCCGACGCCGCCCGCGAGCACGAGGTCGGCGACCTGAGCGACGACGACTTCGCCCTGTTGACGGCGCGCGACGGCGCACGGCTGGAGGAGGTCCGTCGCCAGCTGGCCCGCCCGGTCGCCGCCGAGGCCCCGCCGCCGGCCGCCGGCGACACGCCGCCAGCGGCCGGGCGCCGTCGCCCGCGTCTGCTCCGGTTTCGCCGACGCTGGTGGATCGCCGTCGCCGGGGTGGCGCTGGTGGTCGCCGGGGTGGCGCTACTGGTGGTGGAGCGTCAGTCGGCCCGACTGCCGGGGCAGACGCCGACCGGTGGGGTCACGCTCAACGCCGAGCAGCAGGTGGCGGCGCAGCTCTCGCAGGCCGCCACGCTGGTGGCCCGCCACGACATCGAAGGCGCCCTCCGTCTCTACGACACGGTGCTCACCGAGGACCCCCGCCAGCCCGAGGCGCTGGCCCAGTGGGGATGGCTCGAGTGGGGCGTCGGCGAGCGCCGCCACGACGCCAAGCTGGTCGGCGCCGGCACCGCCTTCGTCGAGGCGGCACTGCGGGCCGATCCCCACTTCACCGCCGCCCACCTCTATCTCGGCACGATCGACGAGGCGGCCGGCGACGACACGGCGGCGGTGGTGCAGTACCGGCAGTTCCTGGCGGCGGACCCGACGGCACTGTGGATCCGTGACAGCGCCCTCCTGATCGAGCAGGCCTACCGGGCGACCGGGCAGCCGGTGCCGCCGCAGGTGCTGGCCGACGCGCCCGCCGGCTCGGCCACCACCCCCACCCCCCCAAGGTCGTCGCCGGCCGGCTGAGCAGCCGAGCGGTTCGGCGCCGCTCGACTTGCGGCGTCCGATTCCTTCAGGTCGACGTCATCTTCTGAGTAGAAGATGTCGAGGATGTCGTCGGACGACTGCTCCGGTGCGGCCGACGACGGCCCGCTCGTCCCGCTTCGGCGGCTGGCCGCGGCGGTGCCCGGCGCCGAGCTGACCGCCGACACGCTCGTCGGGGACCTCGCCTACGACAGTCGACGGGCGAACCTCGGCTCCTTGTTCTTCGCACTGCCGGGCCGCTACCGAGACGGCCACGACCACGCCGCCGACGCCGTGGCCGGCGGCGCGTCAGCGGTCGTCGTCGAGCGGCCCCTGGACCTGCCGGTGCCGCAGTTGAGGGTTCCGTCGACCCGTCGTGCGCTCGCCGCCATCGCCGCCGCCTTCTACGGCCACCCCTCCAGGCGGCTGACGGTGGTCGGGGTCACCGGGACCAACGGGAAGACGACGACCTGCACGGTGCTCCGCCACTGCCTCGACGTCGCCGGCGTGCCGGCCGGGCAGGTCGGGACGATCGGCGCCCGCTTCGGCACGAGGTCGTTGCCGACCAGCCTCACCACCCCCGAAGCGCCCGACCTCCAGCGGGCGCTGTTCGAGATGGCGAGGGCAGGGGTGTCGGCGGTGGCGATGGAGGCGTCGTCGCACGGCCTCGACCAGGGACGGCTCGACGGGGTGCAGTTCGAGATCGGCATCTTCACCAACCTGAGCCGGGAGCACCTCGACTACCACGGGACGATGGCGCGCTACTGGAGTGCCAAGCGGAAGCTGTTCGAGCCGGACCGGTGCCGGGGCGCCCTCGTCGGCGTCGACGACGAGTGGGGGCGGCGGATGGCCGCCGAGGTGACGGTCCCGGTGCTCACGTTCGGGTTCTCCCCGGAGGCCGACGTCCGGATCAGCGCCGAGGAGCGCGGCCTCGACGGGCTGCAGATCGTCCTGCGCGGTGGCGGCGAGGTGGTGTCGCTCACCACCCGGATCGTCGGGCGGGTGAACGCCGCCAACGTCGCGGCGGCGTTCCTGGCGGCCCGCCAGCTCGGGGTGCCCGCCGACCGGGCGGCCGCCGGCATCGCCGCCGCGGACCCTCCGCCTGGTCGCTTCGAGGTGGTCGGCGCCGGGCACCCGCTGCTGGTGGTGGTCGACTACGCCCACACCCCCGACGCCCTGGCTGCCCTCCTGGCCACCGCCCGTCGCCTGGCCGACGGCCGGGTGACGGTGGTGCTCGGGGCGAGGGGGCGCCGGGACCGCGGGAAGCGTCCCCTGCTCGGCCGGGCGAGCGCCGCCGCCGACCGGGTGATCCTCACCACCGACAGCCCGGCCGACGAACCGATCGCCTCGATCATCGAGGCGATCCACCGGGGACTGCGCGAGGTCGGGCACCGATCGGTGGTCGTCGAGCCCGACCGGCGGACGGCGATCGAGATGGCCGTCGGCGAGGCAGCGCCCGGTGACGTCGTGCTGATCGTCGGCCGGGGCAACGAGCAGTTCCAGCACATCGGGGAGGCGACGGTCCGGCTCGACGACCGCGAGGCCGCAACAGAGGCGCTCGGCGCCGCCGGGACGTGGGACGAGCAGTGCGCGTGAGCGTCGTCGTCCCGGCCCACGACGCCGAGGCGACGCTTCCCCGGGCGGTGCGCTCCGCCCTCGGCCAGAGCTGCCCGCCGGACGAGGTGCTGGTCGTCGACGACGGGTCGACCGACGGCACGGCGGCGGCGGCGACCGCCTTCGGGCCGCCGGTGCGCCTGGTCAGCCGGCCCCAGGGCGGCCCGGCGGCGGCCCGCAACACCGGCGTGGCGGCGGCGGGGGGGGAGTGGGTCGCCTTCCTCGACGCCGACGACCAGTGGCATCCTCACAAGCTCGAGCGCCAGCTCGCGGCGGCGTCCGGCGACGTGGTGCTGGTGGCCACCGACTGGTCGCGCGAGCTGCGTGCCGGGCCGGCCCCGGCCGACCCGGCACGGACGGCGGTCGGCACCGACGACCTCGTGCTCCTCAACCGTTTCCAGACCTCGACGGTCCTGCTGCGCCGCCGGGTGCTCGAGGAGTCCGGCGGCTTCGACCCGTCGCTCGACGGCATCGAGGACTGGGACATGTGGCTCCGAGCCTCCCGTTTCGGCGCCGTCGTCAAGCTCGACTGGCCGTTCGTCGCCTACGCCGACACCGAGGCCGGGTACAGCAAGCAGCTGGCCCGCGTCTACCGCACCGGGACCGAGATGCTCGACCGGCTGTTCGGGGACCACCCGGACCGCCGGCAGCAGGTGGTGCTCGCCTGGCACCACCTCCGGTTCGCCGTCGCCTACGCCCTGGACGGCGACCGCCGCCGCGCCGCGGCGTGCCTGGCGGAGTGCCGCCGGGCCGGGCTGCTTCGGGCGGTCCCCGAGGCGGCGGTGCGCCACCTGCTGCCGTTCCTGGCGGCCCGTCTCGCCCGCCGCCTCCGAGGTCGCCTCCCCGGGGTGCGGCCGGCCGGCTGACAGCCCGAACGTCCGGTCAGCGCAGCGACCGGAGCTCGGCGACGACCGACGGGAACGCCTCGGCGAAGGCGGCGAGGTCGGCGTCGGTGGTCGACCAGCCGACCGAGAGCCGGAGCGAGCCACTGGGATCGGCGCCCATGGCGGCGAGGACCTTGGACGGCTCGAAGCTCTCCGACGAGCAGGCCGAGCCGGAGTGGGCGGCGATGCCGGCGCGGTCGAGCCCGAGCAGCACCGCCTCCGCCTCGACCCCGTCGACGGCCACGCACAGGATGTGGGGCACCCGGCCGGCCGGGTCGGGGTCGCCGACCACCCGCACGCCGTCGACCCCGAGGGCGGCCGCCGTCAGCGCGGCCACCTGGTCGCTCGCCCGGGCGGCCCCGTCGCCCAGCCGGCGGCGGTCGCCGCCGCCCAACCCGGCGACGGCGGCGGCGAAGCCGAGGGCGCCCGGGACGTTCTCCATCCCGGCCCGGCGTGCCCGCTCCTCGGACCCGCCGACCAGCAGCGGCGCCAGCCGGAGGCCGCGGCGGACCACCAGGGCCCCGATACCGGGCGGGCCGCCGAGCTTGTGGGCGCTGACCGACACGAGGTCGGCGTCGAGGGCCGCCAGGCCGAGCTCGCATTGGCCGCAGGCGGCGGCGGCGTCGACGTGGAGCGGCACGCCAAAGGACCGGCACAGGGCGACCACCTCGGCCACCGGCTGGGTCGTCCCGACCTCGTGGTTGGCCCACTGGCAGTGGACGAGGGCCGGCGGCGGGCCCCCGCCCTCGAGCTCGGCCGCCAGCCGGTCGAGGCGCAGGCGGCCGTGGCCGTCCACCGGGACGATCCTCGTCGGCGCCGAACGAAAGCTGGCGTCACGGACGCTCGAGTGCTCGACATCGGCCAGCACCACCGGCGCTCCCGGCCGGGCGGCCGTCGCGCCCCAGACGGCGGCGTTGACCGCCTCGGTGCCCCCCGACGTCAGCACCACCTGACGGGGTGCCACCTCGAGGAAGTCGGCGATCGTGGCCCGCGCCTCTTCGAGCAGCGCCCGAGCGGTGCGTCCCTCGAGGTGGAGGCGGCCGGGGTCGGCGACGGCGCCACCGGCCCAGCCGGCCATGGCGTCGGCGACGCCGGGGCGCGGCGGTGAGGTCGAGGCGTGGTCGAGGGAGTGGCGGCCCCCCGCAGGGGCGGCCTGCCGGTCCTCAGGCCAACGCGGCGCAGGTGTCGTCGCCCCGGGCCTTCGAGGAGAGCACCACCGGCGCCACCGCTGGCTGCCCGCACAGCCCGGCGAGCAGCCCCTTCACCATCCCACGGTCGACCGCACAGAGCACCGGGTGGGTCAGTGCGGCGTCGCCGAAGGGACAATGGTCGGCCACCACCGCCGTGGCCCCTTCGTGGTCCTCGGCGTGGGCGGCGAAGCCGTGGGCGCTCAGCGTCTGGGCGATGGCGTGCATGGCGGCGCGGACCGACCGGTGCCCGTCGACGGGGGACATCTGGGCCGCCAGCGTCCGTCCGTACTCTTCGCCGACCTTGGCCGCCATCTGCTCGGCCGCCTCGGGCCCGAGCAGCTCCAGTGCCTGGCGAAGCAGCGTCACGAGCAGCTCGTCCCGGCGGGTGAAGAGCTCGACCGTCGGGTCGCCGCCGACCAGGTGGTAGCGCTTCGACGGGCGGCCCGCCCCGCCGGTGCGACCGACCTCGACCCGCAGGTACCCCCCGGCGACGAGGCGGTCGAGGTGGTGGCGGGCGACGTTGGGGTGCAGGGAGAAGGTCGTCGCGACCTCACCGGCGCTGGCGCCGGGCTGCGCCCGGACATGGAGGAAGATGTCGCGACGGGTCGGGTCGCCGAAGGCGGAGGTGACGGCCCCCACCGCCGAGGTGAAGCGGGCATCGTCGCCGGCCGACCCGACGACGTCCGAGGCGGGCTGCACGCTCGGTAGTCTAAACAACGGCCCTGCGTGCGGCGACGCCCGGCGTCGCCCGGCGCCGGGCGAGAGAGGTCCGCCCCCGGAGGCCCATGGCACGAGACCAGTCGATGCTCGAAGAGGCGCTGCGCGCCGTCGTTGAGCCCGAGCTCGATCTCGCCCTCGGCGAGACCGGCATGCTCGGGGGGGTCGCCCTCCGCCGCCGTCGGGCGACGGTGTCCGTGGCGGTCCCCACCGCCAACTGGCCGTCCCTCGACGAGCTCCGGCGGCGGTTGGTCGAGGCCGCCCGGTCGGTCGTCGGGGTGGAGGAGGTCGAAGTCGAACTGTCGCCGATGGGCGAAAAGGCGCGGGCCACCCTCCGGGCTCGGGTGCGGCGGGAGATGACCGGCGACGACCAGTCGACGGCGGAGGGTGCCCCCGACGCCCACGAGCACGCCCATGGTGGCGGCGGCAACGCCCACGGCGCCGGGACCCCCCGATTCCTCCAACCAGGCTCGAGCACCCGGGTGATCGGGGTCTCCTCCGGCAAGGGCGGGGTCGGCAAGTCGTCGGTCACCGTCAACCTCGCCATCTCGCTGGCACGGGCCGGGCACCGGGTGGGCGTGCTCGACGCCGACGTCTACGGGTTCTCGGTGCCGGCGATGATGGGCGCCACCAGCGACCCGGTCGTCCTCGGCGACCTCGTCGTCCCGACGCTGGTCGACGGCGTGCGGGTGCTGTCGATGGGCTTCTTCGTGCCCGACGACCAGCCGGTCATCTGGCGCGGCCCGATGCTCCACAAGGCGATCGAGCAGTTCCTGGACGACGCCTACTGGGGAATGCCCGACTACCTGCTGGTCGACATGCCGCCGGGAACCGGCGACGTCACCCTCTCGCTCGCCCAGGTGATGCCGAGGGCGGAGATCGTCGTCGTCACGACCCCGCAGTCGGCCGCCCAGCGGGTCGCCCAGCGCTCCGCCTTCGCCGCCCGCAAGCTCAAGCTGTCGGTGCGGGGGGTGATCGAGAACATGAGCTGGTTCACCGGGGACGACGGCACCCGCTACGAGCTGTTCGGCCGAGGCGGGGGCCAGGCGGTGGCCGACGACCTCGGGGTGCCGCTGCTCGGGCAGGTTCCGCTCGTCCCGGCTCTTCGCGAGGGTGGCGACGTCGGCCGGCCGGTGGTGGTCGCCGAGCCCGACGGCGAGGCCGCCGGCGCGTTCGCCGCCCTGGCCGAGCGGCTGGTCGCCCTCGGTCCGTCGCGGGTCTACCGGCGCGAGCTCACGCTGCGCTGATCGCCGTCTGCCCGGCGCCCGCCCGCCCACCCCCACCCGGCCGGTGGCGGCCCGGGGGCGGCGTGACGGGGTCGGCGAGCGGCCATCGTCTGTCAACCCGGATAGGTAATCTCGCCGCAACCTTTGGTGGCTGCCAGACGTGGAGTAGGGCGGGACCAAGGGAGGGAGGGCTGGGTGCAGGCTCCACCGGTGCGCACGGTGGCGTTGCTCGGTTGCCTGGGCGGCCTTGCGCTGCTCGTCCAGGCTCTCTCGCCGACGATGCTCGCGCCGGCGGCCGCCGGTGCCGCCACCCCGGGCGCCACACCGGCGGCGCCCGTTCACGTCGTGGAGGTCGTCGGGCCCGACGAGGTGACCCTGCGCTGGTCGCCGTCGCCGTCGGCCGGCCTCGTCACCGGCTACGAGGTGGCCCCGGTGGTCGGCGGCGCCGAGTGCACCGGCTGCCGGGGGGCCGGCACGGTGGGGCGGGCGGCGACCTCGGTCGTCCTCGGGACCCCGGGTGCGAAGACGCCGACCTTCGCCGTGCGGGCACAGGGCGCCGGGGCGCCGTCGCCCTGGACGGTGGCGGTCCTTCCCGCCTCGGCCTCCCTCGCCGCGCCGGCCGTCCGCCCGGCGGCCACGCCGTCGTCGGCGACGGCCGGGGGCCTGGTCGCCACCGCGCTCGCCGACGAGACCACGAGCCCGCTGGACGCCCCACCGACCGGCTACCAGCGGACGGTGGTCCGTGACGGTGGCTTCAGCGCGCCGACGGCCGACGACGGCGACCTGTGGGCCTTCGGCGACACCACCGTCGTCGACACGCCGGCCGGCGGGAGCGGGGTGCCGGTGGCCTGCCTCACCGCCAACGGCACGGCGGCGGTGTCACCGGCGTCGTTGCCGCTGCAGCTGTCCGAGGCGCTCCAGCCGGCGGCCACGGCCGCCACCGCCGGCACCGCACGATGCTCGGCCGCCGGCGCGGCGCTGCCGGCCGGGGCCACCGAGCCGTACCAGCTGCTCGGCTCCTACCAGGGCTGGGCGCCGGGGATCTCCTGTTCGAACTGGGTCAACGGCCTGGCCGACCAGCCGGACGGCGCCGGGCAGCCGACCGACGACGTGCTGTCGTCGTACGGCACCAACTGCTTCGACGCCGAGGACCAGCTGGTGGGCCTCGGGGGCACCTGGGCCCAGCCGGTCCAGCTGCCCCCGTCAAGGACCCAGCCGATCTCCATCGCCCTCGGCCCGGCGGCGTCGCCCGACCTGGCGACCGCCAGCTGCCCGAGCACGGCAGTGACCACCTACGGCGGCGCCAGCGGGGCGATGAGCGGCAACTACGGCAGCGTCGTGGCGACCGGCGGTTACGACTACTTCTTCGATCCGTACGGCAACTCGACCGACGCCTTCGCCGGGCTCGGCATCCCCGAGTCGACGTGCTCGTCGATGGGCGTCGCCCGGGTGCCGCAGGGCGACGACGGCTCGGGCACCCCGTACGCCGAGGTGCCGGGCGACTACCAGTACCTGCTGGCGGGCGGGCGCTGGGTGTCGCCGGCGGCCTCCGGCCAGTCGGCGGCCGAGCTGGCGGCGCAATCGGCGGACGTGATGCCGGCCGACTACGACGGCGCCTACGCCGGCCAGGTCGACGTGGCCGCCCTGGCGAGCGGCGAGCTGGTGATGGTCTACCTGCTGCCGGGGCCCCTCCTCGACGCCGCCGGCGGTGTCGACGTCGCCGCCGTCCGGACGGCCGACTCCCCGGCCGGTCCGTGGAGCGCCCCGGCGCTGTTCGAGATGCCGTGGGCCGGCTGGGGCAACGACTACCAGCTGGTCGTCCACCCCGAGATCTCCGGTGGCGGCCCGCTGGTCCTCTCCTACGTCGCCGTCTCCGACCGCGCCGGCCTGATCGACCGGCAGGTCGAGTTCATGTCGTTGCCGGCCTCGGCCCTGCCGCCGCCCGGCGCCGAGCCGCCGCCCAGCTACCGGATGGTCGCCTCCGACGGCGGGATCTTCGCCTTCGGCGACGCCGGCTTCCACGGCTCGATGGGCGGCCGTCCGCTCAACGCCCCGATCGTGGGGATGGCGGCGACCCCCGACGGCGGCGGCTACTGGGAGGTCGCCTCCGACGGCGGGATCTTCGCCTTCGGCGACGCCCGCTTCGACGGCTCGATGGGCGGCCAGCCGCTCAACGCCCCGATCGTCGGCGTCGCCGCCGACCCGGCCGGCGGCTACTGGGAGGTCGCCTCCGACGGCGGGATCTTCGCCTTCGACACCACGTTCTACGGCTCGATGGGCGGCCGTCCGCTCGACGCCCCGATCGTGGGGATGGCGGCCACCCCCGACGGCGGCGGCTACTGGGAGGTCGCCTCCGACGGCGGGATCTTCGCCTTCGACGCCCCCTTCCTGGGCTCGATGGGCGGCCAGCACCTCGACCGCCCGGTGGTCGGGTTGGCGGCCAGCCCGACCGGGGGTTACTGGGAGGTCGCCTCTGACGGCGGCCTGTTCAGCTTCGGCGGGGCGGGTTTTGCCGGCTCGATGGGCGGGGACCCGCTCGATCGTCCGGTGGTCGCCATGAGCCCGGCATGAGCCCGGGGGGGCCACTGGGCCCGATCCAAACCGACCAAAGGCCCTAGGACCCTTCTAGGCGGGTCTCGTACCGTCACTGACTATGAACCTCAACGCGCCTGGCAGCTATGTGCACTGGTCGATCTTCGAGGTGTCGGTGGCGAACCTCGCTCTGATCGCCGTGATGGTCGTCATCTTCGGCGTTGCGCTCCTCGTGCCCTTCCCCGGCAGCCACCGCCGGCGCGGCGCCGCCGGCCGAGGCGGGACGCCCGGTGGCGGGGGAGTCTCGACCCCAGGCAGCGAGGGCTGGGCGCCGTCGGCGGCGCCGGCGGCCTTCGAGGCCACGGCCGGCGGGCCGGCGGCGGGTTCGGACGGCGGGGAGGATGCCCGGATGTGGACGGCCCGCATCCGCAACCTCGGGCTCCGCCTCCTGCCGCCCGGCAAGCTCCTGCCGGACTCGCAGCCTGCCTACGTGGCGTCGTGGATCTACGTCTTCGGCGTCGCCGCCCTGGCGGCCCTGGGGATGGCCATCGTCTCGGGGTTCGCCATCGCGCTGGGCGGAGCCGACTGGTGGCACTACAACCCGGTCGGCCACTTCTTCAACAGCCTCCACCTCTGGAGCGTCGAGCTGTTCATGGCCTTCATGGTCATCCACCTCTGGGGCAAGTTCTGGATGGCCGCCTGGCGAGGCCGGCGGGCGCTCACCTGGGTGACCGGCGTGGTGGCCTTCATCGCCTCGGTGGTCGAGTGCTTCACCGGCTACCTGTCCCAGCAGAACTTCGACTCGCAGTGGATATCGACCAACGGCAAGGACGCCATCAACGCCACCGGTCTCGGCGGGTTCTTCAACCTGCTCAACTTCGGGCAGATGCTGCTGTGGCACGTCGTCCTGGTGCCGATCGTGCTGGTGGCGATCGTCGGCGCCCACATCCTGCTCGTCCGGGTCCGGGGCGTCTCGCACCCGCTCCCCGAGCGCCGCAGCCGCACGCGGGCCCAGCGGCGGGCGGCGGCGGCCGCCGACGCCGCCGAGTGGCATGGCCCGACCCGTCGCTACGACATCGTGAAGGAGGCCACGGTCGCCGGGATGGTGGTGCTCATCCTGGTCGTCGTACTGGCCGGCGTCCTCTCGTCGCCCGACGACCCGCCGGTGACCGTCCGCAGCTGGGCCACGGTGGCCCCGGCCGACTTCATGGCCACCACCGCCAGCGAGCTCGCCGGGACCAGCGAGACCGCCCAGTACGGGCCGCCGTACAACCACGGGTCGGCCAACGTCCAGCGGATCGGTGTCTCCTGGCAGCTGCTCGCCGGCGTACGGGTGGCGATCCACCCGGCCGAGACCTTCGTGCTCTCGCCGCTCTCCAAGCTGGCCCCCGACGACCCGGCGCTCCGCCGCGCCCTCGACACCTACCGAGCCGCCCCGGCCGCGACCCAGGTCGCCTGGGCCAACGCCTACGCGAACGCCGTCCAGAAGGTCAGCTTCCACCACTCGGTTCCGTCGGTGCCGCCGGCCAAGGACGGCCCGGTGCCCGTGCTGGTGCTGGCCGAGCTCAACCTGGCGCGGGCCGGCGGCCTCGATGCCGACCTGCTGGCCCAGCAGCCGTTCTACGGGACGAACTTCACCAAGCCGCTCCTCTTCCTAGAGGACGGGAACTACTTCTCGTCGCTCGCCACGGCCGACCACCTGACCGGGTCGCAGTGGGGCGTGATGAACGAGACCGGCAGCTATCCCGGGCAGCCCTGGCTGTGGCTCTACACCTTGTGGTACCAGCTGCCGGGCTTCCGCAGCTCGGCCAACGTCGACCTGATCGCCATCTACCTGACCGGGGTGGCCACCATCTTGCTGCTGGCGGTGCCGTTCATCCCCGGGCTGCGTGATGTGCCGCGGCTGGTGCCGGTTCACCGCCTGGTCTGGCGCTCGTGGTACCACTCCTCGGGCCCGCAGGGGCCCGTCGGCGGCGGCCCGGCGCTGCCCGGCGGACCCGACGGCGGGGCGGCCGCAGCGGCGGAG
>Ga0080006_1166117_pt1 | contig 46940 bp, 43 predicted proteins | sample RS3BMetagenome_FD_69209 | JGI IMG/M metagenome (GOLD analysis project Ga0080006, IMG submission 69209) | Ferric oxide microbial mat and aquatic microbial communities from Rainbow Spring, Yellowstone National Park, USA - RS3B (SPADES... ... | reverse complement strand
CAGTGAGCCATTGAGCGCCTGAGCTCTTTGTTACCCTTCTCTACTAAAGCATAGAGCTTCCGGGCTGGTAACTTATCTTTGAATTCCACGCTACTTGTGATAAATCCGTTTTGTTCGAGTTTCTCCAGAGAAGGATATATCGTACCAGTCTTTGGTTTCCAGAATCCGGAGAATCTTTTCTCCAGTTCCTTTATCATCTCATATCCATACATTGGCCTTTCGGATAAGAGAAGAAGGAGCCACAATGAGACCGCTCCAACTCTCATGCCCTGCGGAATGTCCTTTGGCATAAATGAGTAAAGAAAATTTTTTTTATATATGTGATCACGACCTATGTAGGTTGACTACTATGAAGTGGGTTACCAGAGAGAAAGCGAAAGTAGATAGGATTGCGTGCCCCTGGTTGATTTCTAGATTTGTCGACAAGGATGCTCAGTTCTTTTTTGTTCCGGCTCAAGAGGTGCTGGAATTTGCGAAGAAGAATAATGCCATACCATTCGATACACCAGGTGCGGAATTGACTCATTATGAGGAGAATGGTTATGAGTACGTCAGCTTTGATGCAATCATCAAGAAGTACAATCTCAAAGATCCGGCACTTCTTGAACTCGCAAAGATTGTAAGATCTGCCGATGCGGAACCCCCCGATGCAAGGCCGGAGGGGGCAGGTCTCGAAGCAGCAGCCCTCGGATTCAGAAGAATAGCAAAAGATGACAATGAGAACATGAAATTGCAATTTCCATTGTATGATGCATTATATGCCTACTGTAAATGGAGATTAGAGGAAGGCGGAAAACTGGAGCACTCCGGCAACTGAGCCCGCGTGATTTAAGGGAGATACAGCAATGGCGCTAGAGGAAGTAAAGCGCATTCCTCTCCCCCATCACCCTGATGGTGGAGAATTCGACCATGCTGCCGTGGATGAGATGTCTGATCTTCTGTACGTGGCTCACCCATCGAATGATGCGGTGGAAGTCGTTGCTCTAAATGCAGAGAAATTCCTGTACTCCATTACAGGGCTTAAGGGGGTGGCTGGAGTCTGGGTTTCAGCGAATAGAAGACTCCTATTCACTTCCAATAGAGGGGAGGATACTGCAAGTATATTCCATCTTGATGGAAAAAAGGCCACAGAGAAATTTCGCATCCCTACAGGGGCCAGGCCAAATGGCATTGCATTTGATGAAAAAAAGAAACATCCTCATGGTTGCAGGTGTCGGCAATACACAGAAGAGCAATGCCCAACCATCTCTGACCTTCATCGACACCAGTGATGGGAGTGTAATAGGAAAGATCGAGGTTCCCGGAAGAACCCGATGGGCACTCTATAATGGAGAAACGGACTCATTCTACGTGAACGTTGCTAATCCACCTTCAATAGTCTCCGTTAAGGCTGATGATCTTTCTAAGGTTTCCAGAACGTTCGACATCCCAGCTAAGGGACCGCATGGACTCGAACAGAATAAGAAGAGCGGCACACTATATTGCGCCTGCGATGAGGGCACCTTAATCGGCCTTAACTTAAAAACAGGTGCGACAGAAGTTCTCGGGCATCTATCAGGACCACCGGATGTAATCTGGCTGAACCGGAATTTGAATCGGCTTTACGTTGCTGTGGGTGATCCTGGAGTTATAGATGTCTTTGATGCCAATACTCGACGCTTTGTAGAGAAAGTGCAAACCAGTCATGAAGCGCACACCCTTACCGTGGATCATCGCCGAGGAAATGTGCATGTCTTTCTGCCTGATACTTGCATGGACTTAATACTGGCAGACAGGACTTAATGGCATAGGAAGCATTGTTTTCATGGAATATTTAATAGGGCAATGGCATGTTGTCCATTATATTTTTAAAAAATTAATTAAATCCAGCCCGGTTCATTCTGATTTTGCGATTTGCATACCCCCAAGAGCAAATGATATCTTGTGCGTTAAATCCTATTAATGTCATCGAAAAAGAATAGGTTCTAGCCTCGATTATAAAAAATTTAGAGTGTTCATATTATCTGCAGTGTGATCATGGTGAGGGACTTTTTATTTGTCCTAGCGCTGTAAAATTGTTGGAAAGTACAACGGTGGCAGCAATTAAGTTTAGAGACACTAAGATGAGGACAATCTCCCATAAGCCTATAGAAATGATTGAACCTATGATCAGGCCGATTGACATAGAAACAGTGCCTTGCAGTATCCTAAGAGCAGACCCGACAACCCTATTTTCCATATTGAGGCTGTTCATAATGTAGGACGAGTTTGATGTTGTTGCAAGACCAGATGCAGCACCAAGCAGAATTTCCGCAAGAATTGTGTCTATGAAGATGGAAGTGGCGAGTATAGCCATTGCAAGAAAGTCAAGCGCTGGCACAGATTTTCTATTAAATCTGTAGAAAGTTTCCCCCGGCAAGCGAAAAGAACGTGAATGACAAAGGAGAAAGGAGTACAATGAGACCAAACTGAAGTGAAATATATCAAAGATATGCATAGAAAAAAATGCAGCGAAACTGTTTCTTGTTATTGAATGAAGGAAACCATCAATACTTGATTTCACGTATTCCCCTGGAAGCTTTATTCTGAAACTCGCCATCAGGCCAATAACCATCAGAAATATCCCAGCCCAAATGCTTAATGCAAATATTATAATCCCTGACAGCACAAGGCTCGGCCCCAATGCGCCAAGCCCTATTGAGGAGGCACGTTTTATGTTCGCAATCTTCAGGAGGAAGACAAGACATGCTAGAGTCAGTAATGAAGATATCAGAAACAGTGCTTTCCAGTCTATCAGAGCTAGGAAAACGCCAATCGGTAATCCAATTACATATCCGAGACTTACTACGGTGATTTGTTCCAATTACACTGCCTCTCCTTGCATCATCGTAAATGCTTGAGGCGTATGCTAGAGATGTTGACAGCATTATAGATGCACCACAGGCCTGAATTATCCTGAAAAATTCAATTTCTATGAAGTTTTAATTTAGGAAAATTAGGAGTCCTACAGCAATAGTAGAATTCCACCAGAAATCATGCCCAGTTTGAGGCCGATTCTTTCAAAGATCATGGCAAGCGGAACAAATAGCAGAGCTTCTACTGCTACATAGATTGTAACAAGCAGAGAAGCTTGAAAGTGAGAGATTCCGAAATTGCGGGAAATTACCGGTACAGCAACAAGTATCATGGTCGCCTCGAATGTAGAAACGAATCCAATTAGAGATGCAACACCAATGTCTCTACCGTTCATTCTTGAGCCTTGAAAAATGAAATTCATTGGAGTTGCCTAATAATATTCAACATGTTGTAATAGGCTCTTTCCTCTTTTATTAAATTGCTGTTGTACAACACTAGTACATCTACTCCTTTGTATTAAGTTTTCCTGGGATGGGCAACTTTGCTGCTTTCATATCTTTGTCCTAAAAATGTGCCACGCGCTATCCATTCACCAAGTCCTATTTTCATATTCCAGTCAGTATTCAGCAGCTTAAACTCAAGTCAGGAATTGAACACTATCATCCGTTGAGGTAAAGTTCAAACTCCTTTTTCCTTTAACTATACGTGGCTCTTCCCTGATGTATATAAAACACATCTCCAGAATATAATTCTAAAAGTTCCCTTACTGCATAATTGTTCCATCCTTCCGTTAATTTTCTTTTGAAGGATTTACGATCAAAAACCATATTATATGCACGGTGAAATTTTCTATTTAAAATGTCCGATATTTCTTTCCAGTACCTCGGATAATATGTTTGCCGTGAGATATCATTTGAATGTGATTCTCTATTTTAGCTTAAGTGAGCATAATATCTTTATCAGATCGCCAAGAATGTGTAAATTATTGGCTTAGTGCATTGAGCAAATTCCCATCGTGGGTTCATTCCCTTTGTCGTGGGATAATCTGATTATTTGTACCACAATTCTAATAAGTTCCCACAAACTTAATAAGATTGAACTTGATGTTCAGGCGAAATGATAGAAGAAGCAAGAATGGATGAAAAGGGGCGAATTAACTTAGGTAAGGAGGCAAGAGAAAGATACGGAGGCAGTTTTTTTATTGTAAAATTATCTGGAGAGATACTGCTGATTCCGAAGCCCAAAGATCCAGTTGCAGAGATGAAAAAATGGGGAAAAGAGCTCGAGATCGATAAGATGATGCCGAGAGATATCAGGAGAATGGCTGAAGAAGAAGCAAACAAAGAAGTTGAAGAAAGGATCAGAAGACGTCATAAGGAAGACCAATAAATGCCATATGCAGATACAGATTTCTTCATTGCAATTGCGAATTCGGATGATAGGCTGAATTCTTGGGCACTCAAGGTATTGGAGAATTATAAGGGAGAGATATACACATCTATTCTGACCCTGGTGGAACTTGCGCTAGTAAGCGTTAGGAAGGGGATTCCAGTAGAACGAATGATTGCCAGTGTTCTAACTATTGCTGAGCTAAAGGATGTTAGTAAGCAAAAGGCACTTGCAGCGGCGCACCTGATTGATCACTATAAAATTGGAGTGCTCGACGCATTCCATGCCTCATTGTGTAACGGGGAGATAATAAGTTCGGATCGTATCTATGAGAAACTTGACGTTAAACGAATAGGACCTGATTATCTTCAAAATAACTCCAAAAAGGAATAAGAATAACTCTGGGAGGTGTTCTTATTAATTTCGGGTGAAGCGTTCCCTCTAAATATTAATCAAATCGCGCCAGGTCCATTAAAACTGCTAATCCGCTTTAATCTGTTCGTCATATTCTCGTGACCAGGCACCTGAAGTTTGGAGAACAACCTCAAAATGAAGATGGGCGAAGAATATCGCTGCGAACCGAGAGGCTGCCCGTAAGATGGACTACATGAAGTTCATAACCGAAGGTGTGAATATTTCGACGAAGTGATATGGACCCTCCATCAGTTCAGCCGGCGATTTCAACTGCTCTTCCAGGTAACATAAAAACTGTCACCATCTGAGAGGAGAGATGATGTCTCAGCCTTGAGTGAGCCGTTGTTCTTAACCATGTTTATTTTGTAAACATTGTAAGAATTACTGAGCGTAAGTATACTACCTGTAACTCCATTGACCGTAGCATAGTTTCCGTAATTACTGACAAGCTTGGACCAAAGTCAGCGGTTCCAAAATCAGCAAGTGGCAGAATCCCGTGGCCAGAAGATGGTGCTTCTGCGATCCACTCCGCAGATGATCTGTCAGCTCCACTCACAGATGTGTAAGGTGATTGGTATACCTCACCATGAGTGATGTCAACAACGGTAGCCACAAATGTATCATTGCTCGCTGTATAATTCACATAGACGGCTATTTTATCTCCAGGACTGGGTGCCCAATTTGCGTACACGGGTGCGGCAGGGTAGAACTCATACCATACACTGTAGCTGGCAACTCCGTTTTGCACTTCCATCAATACACCTGCCTGTTCCACAGTATTGCTGTTGTACCCATCTATACCTGCCCAGAAAGCCGCATACGAGGTAGTCGAGCCTCCTCCCGGGCCACCTCCCTGATGACCTGCTTTAGGTCCGGCTGAACTGGATTGGCCAGAATAGGATGGAACAATAAATGATCCTGAAACATTCACAATATTGCTTCCTGTAACAGCATATCCTGCCCAGTTGAGACTCTCGCTGGAGCTGATGCCAAATAATAAATCAGCTGCGTTTGTAATCGCGTTCGTTCTATGCTGCTGATGCTGCACAAAACCCAGAAATGCAAACGACGCTGACGCAATGAGCAGAAGGCTGAATAAAAAAGATAGTATTTTTTTCATTGAAAAGACATATAAAGATCTATATATGGATTTCTTGTTTACGCTTGAGAACTACTGATGGCCCAGATGTTCAGCAAAGTCCAATACGACTTAATTTTATCTGTGGTATAAAGAGTTAAATAGCATGACAGGCAACCAACTTTAATTTCGTTGTATCTACGTACAAAATCAGTGTAAGAAAAGCGTCAGTCTCCGAAACTTTGCATCCATGAAAAACAGAGTTTCTGAGCTGCGGCATTTCCACGGCGCTGACCAACTGTTTCTAACGGATATATTGAGATTTTAGATAGCGACCTTTACCAGTGTGTCGCTGCATTAAACAGAAGATGTTTGGTGACTGCTCACATAATATTAACTGGTAGGCCGCGTCTGTATGAATCTGCAATGACAGGTTCCCTGTGGATAACAGGACCCGAAAACATAGGATGCGGCACCGGCGGTGCAAAGACACCTGATATTACGAGATTAATGAGCAGTGGCTGTATGTAATCAGGAGGTGTCAGATTCATTGATCCAGCCTGAAGGACATGTGTGTAATATTCCACAGGCCATGCCGAACTTACCGCAATGTATCTTTTTCCAGTGAAGCCCTGGACATGGTATATTGCACCGAGAATTCCTGCTGTTGGGCTGATGAGGGTGAGATTGGAAATAACCTCTGATTTGTCTGAGTTCACTACATTCGCTACCAGAGAATTTCTTAATGAATAATAGGTTCCATGTGAAGTCAGGGATACAGAGCGCTGTATCCAGCCCTGAGTGAGATTTGTGAGGCCAAAGCTCGCATTTCCATATTCAGGGAAACCGCCATCTGTTGTGTGTGTAATTGTTATGGAAAAGAATGTATCCATCGACAGAGGGTAGTATACAAAAATGTTTTGATAATCAGAAAGGGAAGAGAATGCTGTGTGGAAGAGTGTATAGTCCCTTATGACTGTCGTTTCATTACCGCTGAGATTCTCCCATACGGCTGTTAATGTCTGATTGTTTGTGAAATTTTCAAACACCGAGGTCGATGCTAGCTCAAAGCCATCGTCCATGTAGATATATGAGGCGTAGGAGTAGTTGAGCTGTGCGCTCTGGTTGAATGTCTCCTGAGTGGATGTGCTTGTCTGAACTGTGTGTACCACAGGCATGGTGAAATTGTAATAGGAAAGTCTGGCAGAAAGCGCAAGAGGATTCGTATAGAGAAGGAGAGATGCGGTTATTGACCAGGAGGGAAGGAGATTGGGTATATTGAAGCTCCATTCGTGGGTTCCCTCAATAAGCCCAAGTGCAGCAGTTATATTTTCCATATACAGTCTGTCATTGAGTGTATAGACACCTGTTATTGGCCTCCATGAGAAGAGGTCTATGCCTCCAGTGTTGATGTAGGGGAAGGGGAGGAGTGACCATACTGGCATACCACTGACATTTACGATGACATCCCTGTAGCTTGGCTCATTTGAGTACCAGAATTCGTCATATGAGAAACCGTATACCCAGAGCTGCAGTATTGCTGCGGTTGTGTCTGCTGGAACAGTAACATTGCCATACACTGTTCTGTGAGTTGGTGTTATTTGATATCCACCTGATGTCATGCTGGGGAGTATTGGAACTATGAGATTGGGGGTTGAAGGCGCCGGATACTGTGCATCCGCGGGATAGAAGAGGAGTTTTATGCTGGTCACAAAAGTTCCATTAACAATCGCACCCGGGGAATTCCACTGCCAGAAGAAACTGCTGGTAAAGAGTGCTGTATAGACTGTAAGATTATCATACACTGTCCAGTTCCCGTACTCAGGGGATGAGCCCCAGAACAGTGTATTGTTATTTACATTCAGCGAATAACCTGAATCGTACACAGTGCCCGAGGCATTTCCTGTATAGACCAGTTCGATGAGCGCCCAGCCCTGAGGTGGCATTGGAGGCGGGACTGCAGTTCCATTGATAAATGTCCTGGGCGCAGGTTTATTGAGACCTCCTCTGTGAACCACGAAATTGCTCACAAGATTGAGCACATACGGTGTGGTATTTGGCGTCTGAGGGGGAGGTGAAGCAATTATTGTTGAGGAGTTGTTCACTGGATAGGAAGGATCTGAGGCGAGGGACAGCAGGTGCGCATGCGGCTGAATGGATATACCATTCTCTTTAGCCATGACATGACTGCCTGTGCCTGGAGGAATGACAAAGATAGATAATATCATTATGAATGCAATGAAAAGCACGGATAATCTCATGCCTCTCATAGGTATACCCGTTAAGTATAAACCACGACGCTAAAGAATTTTTCGTCACAGTTTAGACCTTTTGGATTATATTTAAAGCACTCAATCACAACAGGTGCATTGACTGCAAAGGTTTAATCTTTACAGGCCATGAAATTCTTAAAGACATTCATCTTTTTTACTACGCTGCGTAAATTCAGACCATGTCACTTATCACAAGTTGAATAAATGCCCTGAAAGTGGACTGAGGAATATTGCCTGTCACTGTGCAGTACATCACATATTTGCCCACGTATGCAAAACCTATGTCAGAGACCCCACCAATAGAGATGTTGGAGACAGACAGTGTATAGACAGCTCCATCGTATTTGCCAGTGACTGCTGCGCTATTTGTAATCGTCAGCGTCTTTGATAGTTCAAGGTATACAGAACGGGCATTGGACACATTGGTTGCCTCTGCCTCGACTACAAGGACACTATTTGAGCTTGAGTTGTAATATGCGCCCTCCTCCTGTATGAAGGAAGCGAATGTTGTGGAGCCGCCACTGTGATAAAGGACATTGGACTCTTTATAACTCCCTGAAAGCGTGCTGCTTGCCTGCTGGGAGCTGGGGAAACCAAAATGAGGAGAAGAGGGTGTGATGATCAGGAAGACAGCGACAACTATGATGACAACGACGATGACTGCACCGAGGGCTACAATAATCTTTCTTGTCTGGCTCATGTGGAGCATTGAAATCAAGGGATTGAATATATTTAATAGTTTCTTTACAAATCTACTGGAGCTTCTTTCTCACAACACTTCCCCTTGGCTGAAGCTCGGTGAATATTTCGCCAGAGAAGCGGTAAACCCTGACCCTTGTATCCTGCCATGCATCCTCAGGCAGTCCAGCCTTCCAGCACGTCTTGTTCAAAAATTCCTCTGCATCCCATCGCTCCTCGACTGCGACCTGAGGAAGAAGAAGTCCCCTGAACCTTCCCCGTTCAACTATCAGACCGTGCTTACCAATTTCAATCTTCAACGGAAGCTCCCAGGGCGTCTTGACATTTAGAAGCTCAGGTGGAGTGAGCACAGTCACTTCGAAGATTATGCGCTCAATCTCACTCTCCTCCACAGGCGGAAAGCGTGGATCTGACAGAACAGCTTCCACTGCTGCATTGAGCAGCGATTGCCTTAGTGGATAGACTGGTTCAGGAATGCCTATACATCCACGCAGCTCCTTTGCAGGGTATGTGAGTACAGTGACGAACGCACCTGCCTTTTGATCAAACGCAGGTGTGAGGTCCATTGATGGCACCCTGTAACTCCCTGTTTTTACCGCGCTTTCAGCTATCTCCCTTGCGAAACGCACTGCCTTCTCCCCTTCCTCATCGCTGAGCATCTTATCAGACCTCAATGTGCTTCTTACACATCAATTCTACTGGTTGTTATTCGAATTGAACTTTACCTCAAAACATTTATATGCTCACGGAAGCGAATTGAGTTTGCCATGAAGTTCGTCAAGATTTCACAATCAGAGATAGGCAACATAAGAGCGCTTTATGAAGGAGTCATGGCAAATGCATCCCATGGCCTTTTTTATAGGGAAGGAATGCTGACTGGAAGCGAGATAATAAAACTTGCCAGGGATGAGGACAGCGATCTTCTTCAGACGGCGACAAAACTGCTTGTGGCGAGAGGATGGGCGGAGAGCATCAGGTTTGAGGACAAAAAAGTAATAGTAAGTGGATCAATTGAAGTGGGGAAGGCAGATGAGCCAACATGTCACAGGCTCAGAGGTGTATTCAAACGACTGTACGAGGCGGTGGAGCATAAGAAGGTCGTGTGCGAAGAGCTTCAGTGCCAGAGCAACGGTGCCGAGAGCTGTATCTTCGCTGTGAATGTGGAGGAAGGATCTGATGAGTGAGGAGTTGAAGTCAATGCTCAGGGAGCTGAGACAAGATGGTGTGAAATCCTCCGCAGTAATAAGCAGGGATGGTCTTGTAATAGAGGCTGACCTGGATGGAGGCGCATTTGTAGAAACATTTGCCATAATGTGCGCAACGCTTATGGGTGCTGCGGTGACCGCAAATATGGAACTTAACAGGGGGACGCCAGAGAAGGTAACTGTGGAAAGTCAGGATGGAAAGATGCTGATACTCAATGCAGGGAAGAAGGCAGTGGTCGTCTCAGTGCTTGAGAAGAGCAGCGATGAAAAGACTGTGCAGAAGCACATGGAGCGAATAGCGTCACTTCTCAAGCAGGGCTGAGTTATTTCTTCTTTACCTCTATCTTCTTCATCTCTTTCTTCTTCGGCTTCTCCATCTGTTCCAGAAACTTTATCTGGTGCTCAATTGCACTCTTTGCAGCAAGAAGAAGCTCCATCTGCGCAGCGCGCAATTCTCTCAACGCCGGCGAACCTGATGGAAATTCAGGCATCATATGCCTGAACGCTCTTAACGCATTCATTCCTGCATTGTACAGGTGCTCAACCAGCTCCTTTCCGTCACTTTCTTCTGCCATATTTTTCCCCCTTGAATTTTATTATGAGCTCATCCCCATGCATTTCAGCAGATTCCACTTCCCTGCTATAGAGACCAACAGGCAGCGCAATTGTTCGCCTGTACTGCCCTATGGTAAGTATTAGACTGTCCCTAGTTCTATATAAATCTACCTTGCTTCCAGATGCAAAAGGCAGATGAAGTGATATGTATGTATTTTTGCCAGTAACGATCCTCATTGGATTCTTCTTTGAAAATATTGCATCAGGTTCAGCATCGCTGAAAAGAGATGCCCCAAGTTTTTCGAGTGCCTGAATTCCCACGACCTCAAGGGGGAGCTGCGGGACCTTGAAAATCTTGAGAGGTGCAAAGAGTTCCTCTATCTCTGAAAGATAATGCTCCTGTTCACTCAGCTTATTTGCGTCTGCACGGCTGCTGCTCAGTATCTTATTTACAACAACTGCCTCCACAGTCATGTTGTAGAGCGACAGGTATGTGTAGGCACGCATTGTCTCATTAATCACCATCTTTTCAGGGTTTGTAACAAGCCTGACAGAGGTAACCTCTGGATTCACTATTATATCTCTTGCACTCCTTATTCTTAGATTGAATCGCTCGAACTCCTTGAGGGTCTCATTGCTTGGAAGAGGAAATGAGACCACCCTTCCAACAGTCGCCCTTGCGACTCTGATGAAATTTTTCATCAGGCCATAGAAGCGCTGGAAATACCAGTCTGCAACATCTGGAAAGCTGAGGAGCCTGAGTGTATCCGCAGTGGGCGCTGTGTCGACCACAACCACATCGTATTCCTCATTCCTGTAAAACCTCTCAATGTGGAAGAGGGCTGCGATGAATTCCATGCCAGGGAAGATAGCCATCTCCTCGGCAGAAATCTCATCCATTCCCTGTGAAGCAAAAAGAGCGTAGACATATTTCTTTATCTCCCCCCAGTTATCCTCAAGTTCCTTGAGTATGTCTATTTCAAGTCCCATGAGGTTTGGCATGAGCTCAGCGGGTTCAGGGCCAACCTGCTTCCCAATGCTATCTGAAAGGCTGTGTGCTGCATCAGTGCTCATAACAATTGTTCTCTTTCCCAACTGAGCACAGCGTATTGCTGTTGCCATTGAGATGGATGTCTTGCCAACACCTCCCTTTCCTGTATAGATGATTATGCGCAGAAAGACCACCGCTCAGGCGTATCCGCCAGGCCAGTCTATATGTCTGAATGGTGCACTGCACGGAGCGCCATCTGTATAATGGACCTCCTCCTTCTCAAGATTTAACAGAAGGGAGTAAATTGTCTCCTCCTCACCGTGAAGGCAAGAACCTGAATCGTGTGAAGAAAGATAGGCCCGAATTTTATCTGCACAATCTGCATCCACCTTTCCCTTAAATTCGCCATTGACGAGCAGTGCAGGGAAGGTGTCAAGTTCAGTTAAGGAAGTGGATGTTCCTTCTTTTTTCACAAGGAGTGCCCTCTCCCTGTCAAGGAGGAGAAAGGAACTCTTCTGCATTACATTCATGTGTCCCAGGGCCTCGACAGCAGACTGAAGTGTTTTGTTCGCCTCAGTGAGCATCCTTGGGACCATATAGGCCGCGACACCTTCTCCCTGTGATGCCGAGAGTATATCTGCAGCCACAAAATATCCGAAAACACTTATGCTTTCCCATGTGCCTGAAAAGAAGCCAGCCATCCTGCCCAGCGACGCATAAGAATCATTTGGATCAAGCCGAAGCATATTTCTTACAAATACAGAACTGGGAGCCGTGAAGTTCCTGCCAGCAATCATGCCCTCTTCTGATTTAGAGACAATTGTGACAGATTTTGTGGGCCAAGCAGCGTCGCTTATCTCCCTTAGCATTGCCTCTATATCTATTGAAATGCCCTCAGAGATCCCCTGCATCTCGTCTTTCAGCACCGGATGGGCTTCGAAGGATGTCTCGGCGCATTTCAAAATCCTGTCGAGTGTTGAGGGCTCCACGGGGGTGGTAAGGCGTGACAGTAGCTTATCTGTGATTGCATCTGTCATCTTTCTTCCTATATCGTAGTGGTTACCGCCTGCATTGATAAGCCTGTAAATTTCACTTGCTTCATCCTGCATCTGAACCAGTTCAGTGTAAAGCTGCCTCATTAATAAGATTATAGAGTGGAATGGAGAAATGTTGAGTGAAACAAGGGCTGAAACATGGGCATCATACCTGCTTGCCATCAAGCAGATGCGATATCAGGAATTTGTAGCACCTGTAATCTGCATCCGCCCTCCTTTCAACACTTCTGAATGAGTGCCCCTCCCCCTCATAGCAGATGTAATCCACCTGCTTGCCCAGCTCTCTGAGCTTTCTCACCGCTTCCTCTGATTCACTTCTGGGGCATCTGGGATCATGTTCTCCTGCAATAATCTGCACAGGTGCCCTGATATTCTCCAGATAGAAATATGGGGATGCTTTCATCAGCCTTTCCCTGTCCTTTACTGGATCGCCCATATTCGTGAGGTCCCAGTAGCGGAGGTCAGAGCGTTCATTTTCTATTTCAGTGAACCAGTTCATGAAGGGTACAACTGCAGAACCGCATTTCCATAGTTCGCTGTAAAAGGTGAGACAGCACATGGTGAGATATCCACCAAAGGAAGCGCCTGTCACACCCACCCTGTCCTTCGGCACAAGATTGTTTTCCACGAGATAATTGCGCGCAGCGACGCAATCTGAGACATCCATGTCTCCCATCACGAACCTGTTTGCGTCTCTGAATTCCTTTCCGTAGCAGGTACTTCCCCTGTAATTCGGCGCTATGACAGCTATGCCAGAGGCAACCAGAAGCTGGACAAGCGGCTCCCAGTAATTCAGAAAGGCGGATGTTGGACCGCCGTGCAGATAGACAACACCAGCCTCAGCTCTTTCCTTAGGTGTAAAAAGCAGGGCAGGGATGAGCATTCCATCCCTGGTGTTCTTAACCGTTATATGCTCTCCAGTAACGAAATCAAGCTCGGGCACTTTGCGCCTGTGGTCGGTCAGTCTCCTGGCATTCCGTGTTGCCCTGTGGAGCGAGTGCAATTCACGCACAGAGCCAGGCGATTCAAATGCGTAATATATCACTGAACCATCCCTTGAAAAGGCAGGAGACATCGCGACACCGTCAGCACCATAGAACTTCCTGATGCCAGAGACAAGGGAATATGTGGAAAGAAGCACCGACCCTTCCCTGCAGACTAGGTAGGCGATATCACCCGCATCTGAAGGCACAGGAGAATAACAATCCTCCTTTCCATCAGTTAGCCACCTGATGCTTCCGTTGTTCAATGATATCATACCAATTTCACTGTGGCTGTGCTGGGAAGAGGAGAAGCACACCCTGCGGCTGTCACTGAACCAGTACGGTTCTGAGGCTTCGAGGATATCATTCCCCTCAGCAATATCCATAACCCTTTTACCTGTGCGTGCACTGAAGATAGAGACCCTCGTATTCGTCCCATTCCACTGCGACTCTACGGCAACGTAGGCGCCATCTGGGGAAATGGATGCAAAGACATCTGAGTACTCATGATCAGTTATTCTCCTCTTCTTTCCATTTCTCAAATCAAGCACATATGAAGCAAAGCTCCCCTCTTCATCCGAGACATAGGCAAGCAGGCTACCTGATGCAGAGACAGTTGCATTTGGAAGGATGGAATAGGAGGTCGAAGGCGTGAGATTCTTATCCCACCCTTCAATGCTCGCAAGATGTATGTCGAAGCACTCATCCCCCTCAAAATCTTCGAAATAAAGGAATGAGTTTGAATTCCTGAAGCCAACAGGCCCTATTCTGTTCCTCCGCTCACTAAAAACAGGCCTTATCTGCCTTCCTGAAAGGAAATAGAGATCTCTGTAACCATCCATATCTGAGCAGAAAATTATGCCATTAGGGATCAGGTCAAAACTGTAAAGGCCCGGTGCTTTCAGCAGTGCCAATACCTTTTCATCCTGCAGCATGCTTCCCCATTAACAATCATCTATTATGACTTTTAGCTGCGCCTTACTCCGCGTATGACAGCAGCTCCTCCAGCCTTGACTGTCACCCTGTCCCCATTCAGTCTTATCGGGTAGGAGGACTGATGCTCTGGTTCAGCATCTGCAAGTATTTCAAGAGAATGCCAGTAAGAAGGTACTGTGAATTCAACATCTGAAGGTGTCGGGTTGAAGAGCAGCAACACGTCGTCTTCCATCAATTCCTCCTCTTCTGCCTCAATGCCAAGTCCAGAGAGAAGAACAGCAATGGCCTTAATGGAACGCCAGTCATCTGGAGACATCTCTTTTCCGTCAGGTCGAAGCCATGTCACATCCTTTGGCAATCCTTCCCGGGGTGGAACACCTCTGAAAAAATTCCTGCGCCTGAGGACGTGGTATTTCGTCCTTATATGAATTAAATGTTTAGTGAACTCAAGCATCCTCCTCTTTCTTTCATCGAGCGCCCAGCTGTACCAGCTTATATCATTGTCCTGACAGTAGGCGTTGTTGTTGCCGCGCTGGGTTCTCATAATCTCATCTCCGCCGAGAAGCATGGGCACCCCCTGGGAGGTAAGGAGGGTGATGAGAAGGCAGCGCATCCTTCGTTCCCTCCTGTGCATTATCTCCTCATTATCTGTCTCTCCCTCCACACCCATATTGTCGCTCCAGTTCTGGTCCATCCCATCTTTGTTGTCCTCAAGATTCGCCTCATTGTGCTTTCTTGAATAGCTGACGAGATCGTAAAGTGTGAAGCCATCGTGGCATGTGACATAATTTATGCTAGCCCTCGGTCTCCTTCCATTCCCATAGAGGTCAGGGGAACCTGATATGCGAGTGGCAAACTCGCCTGTATTCAGCGTTGAGCTATTCCAGTATTGACGCACAGCATCTCTGTATTTTCCGTTCCATTCAGCCCAGAGGATTGGAAAACGGCCTATCTGATAGCCGCCAGGTCCAACATCCCAGGGTTCAGCAATGAGCTTCACCCTGGAGACAACTGGATCCTGATGTATGACATCGAAGAAAGATGAAAGCCTGTCCACCTCATAAAACTCCCTGGCCAGGGTTGCGGCGAGGTCAAAGCGGAATCCATCCACGTGCATCTCCTGTATCCAGTATCGCAGACTGTCCATTATGAGCTGAAGAACCTGAGGATGCCTTGCATTGAGGCTGTTGCCTGTGCCAGTGAAGTCCACGTAATACCTTGGATTCTTTTCGTCTAGACGATAGTAAATTAGATTATCGATCCCCCTGAAGCTGAGGGTAGGGCCAAGATGATTTCCCTCAGCTGTGTGATTGTAAACTACATCAAGTATGACCTCAATACCGTTCTCATGCAGCCTCCTCACCATCTCCTTGAATTCTATTATCTGCTTCCCTGCCTCTCTTCCACTTGAATATCTTATTTCTGGCGCAAAGTAACCTATTGTATTATAGCCCCAGTAGTTGCGCAGCCCCTTATCCACGAGGTCCTTATTGTCCACCTTGTGATGTACTGGCATAAGCTCAACTGCAGAAATGCCAAGTTCCTTGAAGTGCCGTATCATGGTATCGGATGCCAGCGCACTATATGTTCCCCTGATACCCTCCTCGATCTCAGGGTGCTTCATTGTAAGTCCCTTGACATGTGTTTCATATATCACTGTCCTGCTCCAAGGGAGACGGGGATGCCTGTCCCCTTTCCAGTCAAAATTATCATCCCAGACAACTGATTTTGGCATATTCCCTGCATCGTCGTTGGCATTGAACGAAAGATCCTGCTTTTCATCCCCTATCACATAGGCAAAGATATCGTCGCTCCAGTTAATCGGACCTGTCAGTGCCTTTGTGTATGGATCTATGAGCAACTTGTTCCTGTTGAAACGAAGCCCCTTTTCCGGGGCATATGGACCGTCTACTCTGTAACCATAAAGCTGCCCCGCCCCAACTCCCGGAAGAAAGATGTGCCACACATATCCGTCCCTTTCTGTCAGTTCGTATGTTTCTGCCGGCGATGCATCGCCAGGAGATTTATAGAGCTCGAGGAAAATACGTTCTGCGTTTTCAGAATATATTGCAAAATTTGTGCCCTCCTCGGTGACTGTACTTCCCTGAGGATATGGTGAGCCCAATTTGGCTTTCCTGGTACCTGACACGCAAAAATGGCATCCATTGACATTATTTAGGTATTTTGCAGTGATTATGGAATCAAATTTTCATAGCGAGCTTCGTAATTGCTGCAGCTGGTATCCAGCTCCATGAAGGCCTGTTGTTTAACTCATAATTTAGCTCATACATCGCCTTCTCCATAACGAAGAAGTTCAGCGCCTCACGCATACCAGGTCCAGAAGGAATGAATGGCACTGTGCTTTTTACATTCGAAATATACGATTCCAGGAATGCATCCTCAGCCCTCTGCATCCATGCATCTGCAACCTCAACTCTACCTGTCTGGCGTCCTGCAACACTTGAAGCATAATCCAGGGAGCGTATGAGGCCAGCAAGGTCGCGCAGTGCACAGTGCACCTCCCTCCTATAATGTAGGGGACGCATGGGTTCCCCTTCAAAATCTATCACGAACAGCTCTCCCCGGCTGTGCAGTATCTGGCCGAGATGGTAATCCCCGTGTATCCTGATCCTGTTGACACCACCGAGCAGTACGTCGAGGCTATGATCAAGAGCTCTTGTACTGTCGACCAGACGAACCAATGACTCCATGTCTGAAGAGCGATCGATGCTATTTTTGAGCTCGCTGCGCAGCTCTTCAACGTCACCAATCCATCGCGCCACATCCTCTCTGGTAATGAGCTTCACAGCAAAACCGGGCGCACTGCATGAGGAGAGAGCATTGTGCATCTCTGCTGTAATGCGGCCTATGCCTCGCACTGTTTCAATGAGATCATTATCACTCCTCCCTGAAAGATATGAATGAAGTTCGCGAGTAAACAAAGACCAGCAATCTTCGCTCTCCTGTATGAAATGAAAGAGGGAAGTGCAGAGATGTCTATTGCCAGACACATACTCTATCCTCCCATAAGGCATGGGAGTGTGTTTGTATCCTGCCCTGTGGAGTGCAAGTGGTACTTCATAATCAGGGTTCTCCCCTGCCTCGAGTTTTCTGTAATGCTTGTATATCAGCCTTCCATTTACTACAACAGATGTATTACTCTGCTCTGATTGTATCAACCTCATCTCAGAGATGTCAGGGGTAAAGCTGTGCTCAATCTCTCCCTGAAAGGAGCCTCTGTCTGTGTCTATTTTCCCGTTGTTTAAAATGAGCTGCAGCATTCCAGAGACAAAGGACGGTTCATTCAGTGCATCGTGATACATCCCCTCAGGTGTGGAGAAATGGAAGAGAGGACATCCATCGCATTTACGTAAAGGTATGAAATAGATGCTTCCATCACCGGTGCGTATTAGAAGCATCAGGAATGACATGCCATTGAATTCCACCCTCCCCATATCAAAGAGCTCAACTTTCCCTGCCCCTTTGACCTTCTCTCTGAACCAGCGCATATTGCCCAGCTTGCTCGCTATGTCAGAAAGCAGCTGTTCTGTGTCTTCACTCAAGCCCCCGCCTCTTTTTCTCTGAGATCCAGCCAGAAAAAGGAGTGAGGGGGGAGTGTGAAGAAGTAGGGTAGTTCACCTATTTTTGGGAAGGGAACAGAAGTGATTGCCTCAACAGGTGTGTAGCCGGCGTATCTGCGCATATCAAACTCCACATAGGTTGGCTTCTTTGAAAGGTTGAAGATGCATAGCATCCTCTGCATTTCATATGAGCGTATATACGCAAGCACCTTCCTGTTCCCGTGCTCGAGAAATTCAATTGCGCCCCTGCCCAGCACCTTTGAATAATTTTTCCTGACCTTTATCATCTTCTTTACCCAGTTCAGCAGTGAATTTGACAGCCTTTTTTCTGATTCGACATTCACACTCTCATAGTGGTAATTGGGGTTTGTGATCACAGGGGCATAAAGCTGCTCTGCATCCGCCCTTGAAAAACCTGCATTTCTATCGTAACTCCACTGCATGGGTGTCCTGACGCCATTTCTGTCTCCAAGGTAAATGTTGTCCCCCATCCCTATCTCATCACCATAATAAAGTATGGGGGAGCCGGGGAGGGCGAAAAGTAGAGCATGGAGCAACTCTATTGTTGCCCTATCATTGTCCACGAGGGGTGCGAGCCTTCGCCTTATGCCAAGGTTCAGGCGCATCTTTGGGTGTTTTGCATACTCTGCATACATGATATCCCTTTCCTCATCCGTCACCATTTCAAGTGTGAGCTCATCGTGATTTCGCAAAAAAATGCCCCAGTCGCATTTCTCAGGTATGGGCACAGTTTGCTTTATTATATTAATAATAGGATAATTATCTTCCTTTGCGAGAGAGATGAATATCCTAGGCATCAGTGGGAAGTTAAATGCCATGTGAAACTCATCCTGATTCCCGAAGTATGCCTTCGCATCTGTGGGCCACTGGTTTGCTTCTGCAAGCAGTATTGTCCCGGGAAATTCCTCATCAACCATCCTTCGTATCTCCTTAAAGAACTGGTGTGTCTCAGGCAGATTCTCACAGTTTGTCCCATCCCTTTCAAAGAGATATGGCACTGCATCGCATCTGAACCCATCCAGACCCATGCGCAGCCAGTAGCGCATCACATTCTTCATCTCCTCCCTCACCTCAGGATTATCGTAATTGAGGTCTGGCTGATGACTGTAGAAACGATGCCAGTAGTACTGTTTTGTCTCCGGTTCCCAGGCCCAATTGGATTTCTCAGAGTCTATGAATATTATGCGCGCCTCTTTGTATTTGGTGTCTGTGTCGCTCCAGACAAACCAGTTCCTCTTCCTTGAGTTTCTTGAAGACTTCGCTTCTATAAACCAGGGATGCTGATCTGAGCAGTGATTCATGACCAAATCCGCAATAACCCGTATGCCGAGTTCATGCGCCTCCTTCAGCAGTGACTTGAACTCATCAATGGTACCGTATTCAGGCTGTATGGAGTAGTAATCAGAGATATCATAACCATCGTCCTTCTGAGGCGATTTGTAGAAAGGGAGAAGCCAGATGCAGTCCACACCAAGATCATGAAGATAACCAAGCTGCATCCTGAGGCCATTTATGTCCCCTATACCATCATCATTTGAATCATAGAATGACTTTATTGAAAGCTCATAAAATATAGCATCCCTGAACCAGAGAGGATCGTTGTTCAAGACTTCACCCTTATTATATGTCCCGGTTTCTCTCCCGGCACGAGTTTCAGATAGTTCATCTTTCCCTTCCATCTATATTCCTCACCTGAAAGAAGATCTTCGACACTGTATTCCTGTTCTCTTGAAAACGGTTCAGGTATTGGAAACAGACCGTCCTGTGTCTGGAACGGATTTATGTTCACAACAATGAGCAACGGTACCTCCCCATCCCTTGAGTACATCAATACATTGGGATTTCCCGTATCGTGAAACCTAAGATTCCCCATCCTTTGAAGCACAGGATGCTCCTTTCTTATTCTGTTCAGGCGAGCAATAAAGCCCTTGATATTGCCCTCCCTGTTACAATCCCTGTATTTTATCTCATACTTCTCAGAATCAAGATACTCCTCCCTGCCTGGCAATGCGCTGTTCTCACAGAGCTCAAAACCGCTGTAAATCCCCCATAGAGGGGATAATGTGGAGGCGAGAAGTGCGCGCATCATGAACGCAGCCCTTCCACCATTCTGAAGGACAAAGGGAAGTATGTCGGGCGTATTGGTAAAGAGATTTGGCCTGAAGAAGCACGCAATCTCTTTTGAATGGAGCCTGCTGAAATATTCCTTTATCTCATAATCGAAATTCTTCCAGGTGAAATAGCTGTATGACTGTGTAAAACCTATCTTTGCAAGCTCGAACATCACAGCCTCTCTGGTAAAGGCCTCTGAGAGGAAGATAACATCTGGATGCTTTGACCTTATCTCATTTATCACCCATCTCCAGAATGAAATTGGCTTGGTATGTGGATTATCCACCCTGAATATTCTGATACCCATGTCTATCCAGTATTCGAATATACTCTTCAGCTCATGCCAGAGCTCCTTCCACTCATCAGTGTCGAAGTTCAGCGGATATATGTCAAAATAGCGCTTGGGTGGGTTCTCTGCATACCTTATTGTCCCATCTGCTCTGTGATAGAACCATTCAGGGTGTTCCCTGACGTACGGATGATCGGGTGAACACTGGAAGGCTATGTCCAGCGCTATCTCTATCCCCCTCTTTCTTGATTCCTCAATAAGCGCACGCAGATCTTCTTCTGTACCCAGGGCGGGATTAATTGATTTGTGCCCTCCTTCTGTATTCCCTATTGCCCATGGACTTCCAGGATCTCCTGGTGAGGCGGGTTCCCCGTTCTTCCCTCTCCTGCCTGTGACACCGATAGGGTGTATTGGTGTGAGATAGAGCACATCGAACCCCATTGCTGCTATGTCGTCAAGTCTCGCTATGCAATCCCTGAGAGTACCGTGCTTCCCAGGCACAGCAGACTGGGAGCGTGGAAAAAGTTCATACCAGCTGGAGAAACCACCTGCCCTTCTATCCACGAAGACTTCAAGTTCACGGTGGTATCGTGCCAGATGCTTCCTGTGCTGTCTTCTGCGCACAATTTCAAGCAGTCCAGGATCCAGTGCGAAGACAATGGCCTCCTTGCCTGAGAGGGAGGAGAGCCTCCTGGCAAAGTCGAGCAGCCTGTCTCCATCTGGACCTGCACCTGCAGCCATTTCTTCCAGAAGCTGTACACCTGTGGCAATATCTGTTGATATATCCTCTCCTGCGGCGGACCATCTTGCAGCTGAGCTAAGCCATGTTGCGTATTCATCTATCCATGCTTCTATTGTGTAGATGTAGAAATCGTTTTCATTGAGCTCAACCTCTGCAGACCAGAGGTCTTCTGCAGTTTGCTCCATCTCCTCCCTGTTCCACCTTCTCTCCCCCTTTCTCCGATAGAGGAGCTCAGCCCTGAGCTCCTCGGTTCCATGTGTGAATATCCTTGCGCTGACGTTTAATTTTTCGCCCTGTGTAAGTTTGCTGTAGTACTTTCCACAATCCACCTCAGGGAAGACATCTGTAATGATGACTGTATCTGTTCTACTCATGCTCCTTTCCACTCAAACACCTCACATGCAAGAGGCGGAAGAGTGAGACTTAAGGAGAACTCCCTTCCATGCATTGGAATCCGTTCAGCCACCGCAGTTCCTCCATTCCCAACACCGCTTCCACCATACTCAATCGCGTCCGTGTTCAGAAGCTCTGAGTATTTCCCAGGCCACGGAACACCAATTCTGTAGTTATATCGAGGAACAGGGGTCATATTGTATACAAAGAGCAGCGATTCTTTTTCAGAGCGCCTGATGAAGCTTATAACGCTATTGTCAGCATCATTGAAATCTATCCATTCAAAACCCTGATGGCTGCAATCAAAGGAGTGCAGCGACTCTCTTCTATACATTTTATTCAGATCCCCGACGAGAAGAGAGAGACGATAATGCTTCTCCTGTCCAAGGAGATACCAGTCAAGGGAACTGTTTACATCCCATTCCCTCCACTGGCCGAACTCACTGCCCATGAAGAGCAATTTCTTCCCCGGGCTTCCAAACATATAGGCAAGGCAAAGCCTGAGATTTGCAAACTTCTGCCATTCATCCCCTGGCATTTTGCTTAACATAGAGCCTTTTAGATGGACAACTTCATCGTGCGAAAAGGGAAGTATAAAACATTCGCTAAAGGCATACCAGATGCTGAAGCTCAGATTTCTCTGATGATATTTCCTGTAAACAGGGTCCTTGGAGAAGTATTCCAGTGTATCATGCATCCAGCCCATGTTCCACTTAAAGTCAAATCCCAGGCCACCTGAATGCACTGGTAATGTGACTCCAGGCCAGGCAGTAGATTCCTCCGCAATTGTTATTGAGCCAGGATGCATCTCATGTATCCTAGAATTTAGCATTCTTAGAAATTCTATAGCCTCAAGATTCTGGTTTCCTCCATACCTGTTGGGTATCCATTCACCCGGTTTTCTGGAATAGTCGAGATAGAGCATGGAGGATACAGCATCTATTCTTATCCCATCAGCATGGTATTTATCCAGCCAGAAGAGGGCGCTCGAGATGAGGAAATTCCTGACCTCATACCTGCCGTAATTGAATATGTTTGTTCCCCAGTCAGGATGCTTTCCCCTTCTCCAGTCCATGTGGTCATAGAGATGTGTCCCATCATACATGGATAGGCCATAGTCGTCATCAGGGAAATGGGCTGGGCTCCAGTCGAGAATGACGCCTATTCCATTCATATGGCATCTGTTTATGAAATCCATGAGCTGCTGAGGCGTTCCGTAGCGAGACGTGGGGGCATAGTAGTTCACTGTCTGATACCCCCACGATTGATCGAGCGGATGTTCCATTATAGGCAGGAGTTCAATATGTGTGAAGCCAAGAGATTTGACATAAGGTATCAGCTCATTTGCAAGCTCACTATAATTCATGAAAGATCCGTCCTGCCTTCTCTTCCAGGAGCCGAGATGAACCTCATAGATGGATATGGGGGCTCTTCTCCAGTTGATCATGTTGCGCATGCACATCCATTCGTCATCGGTCCAGTTGAATGCAAGAGAGCGAACAATAGATGCTGTCCTGGGCCTCAATTCTGTGTAAAAGGCATAGGGGTCTGTATGAAACCTAATTTCACCCTGCGCATTGGTGACTGCAAACTTGTAAAGCTCTCCCTCTCCAATATCGGGCACGAACAGCTCCCATATACCCGAATCACTGACATTGAACATTCTGTGCACTTCAGGTGACCACCTGTTGAAATTTCCAACAACAGATACATTGCGTGCATTCGGTGCCCAGACAACAAATCTGACACCACTCACGCCCTCCCTTTTCCTTATATGAGCTCCAAATGTTTCGTAGCTGAGCATCAATTCCCCTTTTTTGAAGAGATAGATATCGAAATCGCTCAATTCAGGCTTGAAGCAATAGGCGTCGTGTAATGAGCAAATCTGCCCCCTATCGTCCGTGATGTGCATCAGATATGGGAGCTCTATCTCGTCTTTATCAAAAATTCCTGTGAAGGCATCACCATCACGGCGGAGCTCAATATCTCCATGTCGAGTGCTTATGGAGCATTTCAGGGCATATGGTATGCAGACATTTACCCTGATTCTTTCTCCCTCCACAACAGCGCCCCTGTTCAACACATTTTCCGTCGCCTGTGATGCAGACATGTTCTTCCTCTTCAGATAAAAGGACTGCCTTTAGAAGAAAGTTCAAAATATTAAGTTTGACTGTAGCCGCAAAAACAGTTTCTTGTGGCACAAACAGGAAGTCGATATCATGAAAGTGGAAGCGTTCAGAGCAGGTAAAACAACTGTTATACGTGTTAACGATGCAGAGTGTGCTGTTGATTACGGATTCCTTGCACGAAGTGAGAAGAAAAGGATAGCCGTGGAGGACGCACTTATTACTCCGTGTGGAAGGCTTTGGCTTGTTGAAGGTGAAAGGCCTGAAATTCAGAAGGAGCTTTCGCTTTACGAGCATCTTGTTGGTTTTGGAGAAAAGGCGTTCGAGATAGATAGGAAGAGGCTCGTGCTGACTATGTGGAATCACGATCCAGGTGGATACAGAAGGGGAACTGATCCAATATATGCATCATTTCCTTTCTTCATTTCCATTGGTGAAAATATATGTGGCTATTTCCTGAACGCAGCCTGTAAGAGCGTATTTGACAACGGAATGACACATTACGACAGGATAAGGATATCGCTGGAGCATAACAGCTATGAGCTCTACATATTTCAGGGAGATAGTATAGGAGAGATACTTGAGCTTCTTACAGACGTGACTGGCAGGCCATTCATGCCCCCTTACTGGTCTCTTGGCCACATGATATCAAGGTACAGTTACTTTCCACAGAAAAAGGTGGAGGAGATTGTCAGAGAGTACAGTAAGATTGTTCCAGTATCTGCAGTGTTTCTCGATATTGACTACATGGATGGCTTCAAGATATTCACATGGGACAGGGAGAGATTCAATGACCCGGCAGGGCTCACTGCCTCACTCCGAAGCAGGAATATAGCCACCGTTCCCATTGTTGATCCAGGCGTAAAGGCAGAACAGGGGTACGGTGTGTTTGAAAGAATGATGGGGCATTTTGTAGAGACATCAAACAGGGAACTGTTTTTGGGTAGGGTCTGGCCAGGTTTATGTGCCTTTCCTGATTTCTTCAATGAGCATGCGCAGGAGGCATGGAAAAGGGAGATGCTTGACTTTATTTCGACAAGTGGTTTAGATGGTGTGGGTGGAATATGGCTCGACATGAATGAGCCCAGTATCTTCGATACTGCAAGAACGATTAACAATGATGCAATACACATTCGTGGCAAAGAAAAAATAAAGCATTCGAAACTGCACAACGCATATGCACTCTTCGAGGCCAAGGCCACATTCGAAGCAATGAAGAAAATTATACCGGAGCCGTTCATACTGACAAGGGCCGGATACCCAGGAATACAGCGCTTTGCCGCCATATGGACCGGGGACAATGAAGGAAGCTGGGACGACCTTAGACTTCAGATCTCCATGATATGTTCGCTTGGTCTCTCTGGTATGCCGTTCGCTGGCTGCGATCTTGGAGGCTTTATGGGGAGGGCGGAGCCGGAGCTAATAGCACGCTATTATCAAATGGCAGCGTTCTTTCCTGTCTACAGAAACCACAAAGCCAAGGATGGCAGCGACCAGGAACTTTTCCTTCTTCCAGAAAAATACAGGGAGATGGCAGCTCGGGCTGTGAGGATGAGGTATGCCTTTCTCCCCTATCTCTATTCTCTCGCATACGAGGCTCACAGGACAGGACATCCTGTTGTCAGACCACTTTGCTATGAATTTCCGAAAGATGAGGGCTGCCACAGGATTGATGATGAGTATATGGTCGGCAGCTCTCTTCTTTATGCACCTATAATTGAAAGAGGCAGGCAATCAAGAGAGCTCTATCTGCCGGAGGGGACATGGTACAGCTGGTGGGAAGCGAAGAGCTTTGAAGGGAATAGGTATGTGAAAAGCAACGCTGAAATGCCGCTGTTTATACGTAAAAATTCAATAATACCGATGGAAGACAATTATTTCATTACTTATGGCAACGGTTCATTCACCATAGTTCATCACGATCCTGCAAGTCCAGGGAGTAAGAGAAGACAGCACAGGCTGACTGAGCTCACATCAAAGGACCATGTATTTTCAGCTGAAGGATGGCCCATATGCAATGCGACAATCCTGTATCTTGATGCGAAGGGAATGAAAACAATTCGAGGTGCCGAACAGTGGAAAGAGACAGAGAAGGGGCTGGAATTAAAGGTCAGGCAGCTCAAGAGGGTTGAGATAAGTTAATGGCAACGGAGAATGCGTTGAAATCCCATACCCGGAGGTGTGCCGGGGACGGGATTTGAACCCGCGGCCTTCGGATGGCTCAGCATATTAAGAACATATGAGTCCGACGCTCCGCCAGTCTGAGCTACCCCGGCTTCATTTTGGCAGTTCTTCAGGCGCTGCCGCCTCAGGAGCAGCCTCTTCCGTTGCCTGCTGGGTCGTCTGTGGAGTTTCTGCAGCAGGCTGTGCCTGAACGGTATCCTGAACTGATGGGAAGGAAAGGATCTCACTCTTCCTTATCTCCACCTTCTTCATGGGTATTATGACCTTCGAAGCACTCGCAATCTCCTTTGCCATATCACCTGAAACTATTGATTTAACAACATCAGCAAGTGTCATTGAGGACACGTTCTTCTTCACAAGTGCCGTCGTGATATTTCTTATGGATGTTTCCTGAGACGATTGTATGCGCTTCTCAGTCACTATCATTGGCTTTATCCTGATTGTGAAGCCGTCCGAAGTCACGGCATCAACCACATGGTCTGTCTTTGTCCTCTTCCTCCTGGTCAGTCTTCTCACATAATCGTTGGTTAACTCATGCCCTATGAACTGCGTCCTTATTTCATTCCCTTTTATCTGACTCGCCCTGAATCTGAGCTTGATATGCATCTTTGAAAAATCGCCTGTGAGATCCTGAACAGTCGCCTCTGTAACACGATTTATCAGTTCAGCAGGATCGGCCGCGGGTGTCTCCCCCAGCTCTATGGAATTGAACACCTCTGGAGCGTAGATCTTGTACCAGCTTTTTTCCTTCCATTTGTCCTTAACCTTTCTTGCTATCTTTGATTTTTCAGCCATCTGGGAACTACCTTCTCAGTCAGAGTAATTGATTATATAATAGTGTTTCGAGCCTTTGAGTCTGTTATATGGATTGCATGACAACTGGTAGCAATGAGCTAGTTAACAGTATAAACCTAATTGGCTATATGCATCTGAATGGAGCGCTTTACAAAGCCCGAATGGCTGAAGGTGAAGCTGCAGGTCAACGAGAACTATTCATCTCTACGAAGCAGACTGAGGGAGCTGAAGCTTCACACCATATGTGAAGAGGCGAGATGCCCCAACATATTTGAATGCTGGGGGCATGGAACAGCCACAGTGCTTTTATTAGGTGAAAAATGCACAAGGGCGTGCAGATTCTGTGCAGTTCAGACTGGCAATCCACACGGTTTAGTGGATTTGAATGAACCAGTAAGGGTTGCTGAACAGGCTGCTGAAAGTGGGCTGTCCTATATAGTGCTTACATCCGTTGATAGGGATGACCTTCCAGACGGTGGTGCCTCAATAATAGCCAAGACAGTTGGTGAGATAAAGAAGAGGTCTGACATAGTAGTTGAGGTACTGATGCCGGATTTCAGGGGGAATAGGAGTTCGCTGGATATGATAATTGATTCAGGTGCAGAGGTGCTGGCACACAACATAGAGACTGTACGCAGACTCACACCAGCAGTCCGAGATAGAAGGGCAGGATATGAACAGAGCCTCGATGTGCTGAGCTATCTGAAGAAGAAATCTGGGAGGATAACTAAATCATCCATAATGGTTGGCCTTGGAGAAAGAAGGGAGGAGGTGCTTGAAACACTCTCAGACCTTCGCTCTGCTGGTGTGGATGCAGTGACAATAGGGCAGTATCTCCAGCCTGATAGGAGACATTTAGAAGTGCAGGAATACATACATCCTGAACTTTTTAAGGAGTATGAAAGGAGTGCATATGAAATGGGCTTCCGCATGGTGGCCTCTGGCCCATTTGTGAGGAGCTCATACAGGGCTGGTGAAATGTATCTCACAGGTATGGTAAAAGGAGGAATGTGAATGAAGGAAAGCTATGCTGTGGAAGGAAAGGGGATTGTAAGCATTCTCGATGCAGAAGGAAATTTCAACAGGGAGCTGGAGCCGGATATTCCTGAAGAACTGTTGCTCAAAATGTACAGGGTCATGGTGACTGTCCGTACATTTGAAAATATTGCGTTTGGTCTACAGCGACAGGGAAGAATTGGCTTCTACATAGGTGCTGCAGGACAGGAGGCCTGCAGTGTTGGCTCCACTGCTGTGCTTGAGCAGGATGACTGGATATTCCCTGCCTACAGAGAGCCTGGTGCCCTATTGCTGAGGGGGGAGACGGTTCAGCAGCTCTTTCACCAGCTCTATGGAAATGAACATGACTACAATAAAGGCAGACAGATGCCCAATCATTTCAATTCAAGAAAGATAAATGTGGTAACACCTTCAAGCCCCATTGCCACACAGCTCCCGCATGCGGTCGGGATGGCAATGGCCGCAAGGTATCTGGGAAAAAAATCAATAGCCCTGACCTTCTTCGGTGATGGGGCGACCTCTGAAAATGATTTCCATTCAGCAATGAATTACGCAGGTGTCTTCAAAGCGCCTGTTATCTTCTTCTGCCAGAACAACGGATACGCCATTTCACTCCCAACATCAAGGCAGACAGCAGCTGAGACACTTGCACAGAAGGCCACTGCATACGGAATGCCAGGCATCAGTGTCGATGGCAACGATGTGCTTGCAGTCTATGCAGTAAGTATGGAAGCTGCGGAAAGGGCGAGGAGAGGGGAGGGTCCAACGATGATAGAGGGACTGACTTACAGAATCGGGCCCCACTCTTCATCAGACGATCCTACAAAATACAGACAGAATGAGGAGGTTGAAGAGTGGAAGAAAAAGGATCCGATAAGGCGCTTCTCTCTATATCTGAAGAAGAAGGGGCTGCTGAGCGATGAAGCGAGAAAGAAGTTAGAGGAGGAAGTGGAGGCAGAGGTGAGGATTGCAGCGAAGAATGCAGAGGCAGCACCCAGACCACCTGTTGAGACGCTTTTCCAGGACGTGTACAGCGAAATGACATGGAACCTAAAGGAAGAGATGGAGGAGACAATAAAGAGATATGGAAAGAACTACAGGGGTGAGTGATTGCAAAGGACACTTGTTCAGGCAGTCAATGATGCAATGAAGGTGGAGATGGAAAGGGACAGCCGCATAGTTATCATAGGGGAGGACGTCGGAAGGGATGGTGGTGTCTTCAGGGCGACAGAAGGGCTCATCGATGCATTTGGAGAGAAAAGGGTGATAGATGCGCCACTCAATGAGTCAGGCATAGTGGGTGTTGCCACAGGCATGGCTCTGTACGGTTTGAAACCGATAGCAGAAATACAGTTCATGGATTTCATTTACCCTGCCTTTGACCAGATAGTCAGTGAACTTTCGAAGATAAGATACAGGTCAGGCGGCACATACACTGCACCTGTGGTCATCAGGACACCGTATGGGGGAGGTGTTAAGGGAGGTCTCTACCACTCACAGAGCACAGAGGCCTTTTTCACACATCTTCCAGGACTTATGGTTGTGACCCCCTCCACACCATATGATGCAAAGGGCCTCCTGATATCCTCAATAAAATCAGAGGACCCGGTGCTGTTTCTGGAGCCAAAGAGGATATACAGGAGCATAAGAGAGGAGGTGCCTGATGGCGAGTATACTGTGCCCATTGGAAAGGCCAAAACGCTCAGAGAGGGTAAGGATGTTTCGCTGATCTCATACGGTGCCTCGGTGCACGTGTGCATGCAGGCAGCCGCACTTGCAGAAAAAGAGGGATATTCAGTGGGTGTAACTGATCTGAGAACACTCTCACCGCTTGATGTCGATGCAGTGCTCAATGCTGCGAAGACAGGCAGGGTTATCATAGTGAATGAGGCACCAAAATTCGGAAGCTTTGCAGCTGAGGTGGCAGCAATAATAGCTGAAAAGGCAATAGATTACCTTCTTTCCCCTATTTTCAGGGTGTCTGGATTTGATACGCCATTCAACTACATCTGGGAAAACGTGTATCTTCCTGATGAACAGAGGGTGCTTCAATACATCAGGAAGGCAATGGAGTACTGAGGAAGATGTCAAAAGAGTTCAAACTTCCGGATATTGGGGAGGGCGTCGCGGAAGGGGAGATAAGAAAGTGGCTTATCAAAGAGGGGGATGAGGTCAAGGAATTTCAGCCCATAGCAGAGATAATGACTGACAAAGTGAACATAGAGATGACATCCCCTTTTTCAGGAAAAGTGCTGAAACTTGCTGCAAAGGAGGGGGAAGTCGTTAAAGTCGGACAGACAATACTTGTCTACGAAGAATCAGGGTCAGCAGGTGCAGTTCATGAAAGGGGTGCAGTGGAAAAGCATGCACCTGCTGTTCAGGAAGGGCATGAAGCTTCACACCCACCTGCAATACAGAGTGAAGTAACGCTGAGGGCAACTCCTGCCGTAAGGAAGAGGGCAAGGGAGCTTGGCGTTGATCTAACGCACATAGTCCCCTCAGACCCTTCTGGCAGGATAACGCTTGAGGATGTCGAACGCGCTGCATCTCAGAAAACAAAGCCTGCGATGCCAATGGAAAAGGAGAGGGTGGAAGTTACATCAGGGGAAGAAAGGGTCCCTGTTGAGGGCATAAGGAGGAAGATATTCGAGAAGATGACCCTTTCAAAGCAGAAGATACCTCATTTCAATTATACAGATGAAGTGGACATGACTTCAATCGTTGAAGCCAGGGAACTCTTCTCAAAGAAGATGGAGGGGAAGCTCACATATCTTCCCTTTATAATAAAAGCGCTCATAGCGGCATTATCCGAATATCCGAAGCTGAATGCAACATATGATGAAAAGACAAATGAAATTGTCTTGAAGAGATACTATAACATTGGTATTGCGGTAGCCACGGAACAGGGGCTCATTGTTCCTGTGATACATGACGCAGATAAAAAGGGATTGAAGGAGCTTTCGGAGGAGATAGAGCAGCTTGCAACAAAGGCGAGAAGTGGCAAACTGTCGCTCAATGAAGTGCAGGGAGGGACATTTACGATAACAAATGTTGGACCCATAGGGGGTCTCTTTTCTTCACCCGTCATAAATTACCCGGAGGTGGCCATACTTGCGACACACAAGATAGAGAAGCGCCCTGTTGTCAGGGATGGCTCTCTGGTTATAAGGGATATGATGTATTTCACACTCGCCTGCGACCACAGGATAATCGACGGGGCAGAGGCTGCAAGCTTTGGCAACAGGCTGAAGGAATTTCTGGAGCACCCATATCTGCTAAGGCTGGTATGAGATGGATTATGATGCTGTGGTGATTGGCAGCGGTCCAGGTGGCTACCCGTGCGCCATAAGGCTCTCACAGCTTGGAAAGCACGTGGCTGTGATTGAAGAGGCTCAGATAGGAGGCGAATGCCTGAACTTCGGATGTATCCCGTCCAAATCTCTCATCTATTCTTCGCACATAGTGACTGAGGCAAGGAAGGCAGTGTCTGCAGGTTTACTCAAAGGCTCTGTGTCAGCGAATCTGGATGAGGTGAGGCGAAGAAAGGAGGAGGCTGTGAAGAAGCTCACCTCTGGAGTTGAGCTCTTGCTCAAGGGGAACGGTGTTGACATAATAAAGGGAAGGGCGCGCATCGCTGGAAGGAATGCTGTTGAAGTTGAGGGCGGGGAGCTGAAATGTGAACAGCTTGTAATTGCAACTGGTACCAAATTTGCAGAGCTGCCGCACATGCGTTTCGATCACAAATACATACTTGATGTAAGGGATATGCTGAAGCTCGACAAGATCCCACCTTCCCTGTTAATCACTGGGGGAGGGTATATAGGAGTGGAGATGGGACAGGCCTTTGCCCGCCTTGGTTCGAAGGTCACCATAGTTGAAATAATTGACCAGCTGCTTCCAGGGCTGGAAGCTGAAATTGTTAAGGTGGTGGAAAAGGCACTGAGGGCAGACGGTATTGAAATATACACATCATCAAGCGTAAAGGAGTTTGATGCAGCGTCAGGGAAGGTGGTGATATCAGGCAAGCACAGCTTCAGTGCAAATTTTGACGCTGTGCTCCTCTCCGTTGGTAAGAGGGCAGACACCACCTCTCTGAACCTTGGGGCTGCTGGGATTGAGACGGATGCAAAGGGTTTCATTAAGGTTGACGCTCAGTGCAGGACGAGTGCGGGATGGGTTTATGCAGTGGGTGATGTGACAGGCCCTCCGTTTCTCGCGCACAGAGCCACATATATGGGAAAGGTAGCAGCAGAGGCCATTGCAGGTATGGGTTCAGCAATGGATGCAAATGCAATTCCAGCAGTTGTCTTCACCGAGCCTGAGATAGCCACTGTTGGCATGACAGAGCATGAGGCTGCACAACGGGGGATTGAAGTCAGGACTGGCAGGTTCCCATTTGCGGCTTCAGGAAGGGCAATCACAATGCAGCAGACAGAGGGGTTTGTGAAACTGGTTGCAGACAGAAACGGCGTGCTGCTTGGCTGTCAGATCGTTGGAAGCAATGCATCTGAACTCATAGGTGAGGCAGCACTTGCAATTGAGATGGGGGCAACGCTGGAGGATATTGCACTCACCGTACATCCACACCCCACCCTGCCTGAAGCCATTATGGAGGCAGCTGATGCTGCAGAAGAAAAGGCTGTGGACATACTTGTGAGGCGTAAGGATGCAGGAGCACACTGAATTACTCCGCAAATGCAACCTCATTGACCTTGGACTGACTGAATACGGAAGATGCCTGGAAATACAGCATGAACTCGTAAGATTGAGGCAGGAGGGGAGGATATTCGATACACTCATTCTTACAGAGCACGAACCTGTGATCACATTCGGCAGGGCCTATAGTGACAGGGCACCTGAGCTGCCCTATCGAGTCTTTTATGTGGAGCGCGGGGGTGAAGGGACATATCACGCACCTGGACAGATGGTTGCATACCCTGTACTCAATCTCAATGAGAACGCCATTGGACCGAGGACGCTTGTGCTTTCACTCCTGAACTCGGCTGCCGAAGCACTTGCTGATGTGGGCATAACGGCAGAGGGTCTGTTGAATCCTGTCGGTCTCTGGGTTTCAGGGAAGAAGATAGGCTCTGTAGGACTTGCAGTAAAGCAGTGGGTTTCCTTTCACGGCATTGCAGTGAATCTGAACAATGACATGAAGGGCTTTTCTGTGATAAATCCATGCGGATTGCATGCATCTATGATGACGAGTGCGTCTGAGCTGCTTGGACATACGGTTGATATGAACCGTTTCAAGCGAAAATTTGTGGATGCGTTCATGCGACGCTTCAGGTTCAGCGGTGAAGAAAGTGATTTGGATATGCTTTTAATGCAAAAGAATAAAAGCAGCACCTGATAATGAGGGCGTTATGTCTCAGGTGCCCTCCAAATTCTTTGTCACATCAGGTAAGGCAATAAGCAAGGTCTCGGACCTGAATGCATTCGACCAGGCGCTCATAGTCGCAGGCATTGGTGAGCAGAATCTCGTCTCAGTATCCTCAGTGCTGCCAGTTGGCATAAAGAAGGTGCAGAAGAGGGAACTGCCACGGGGAATGATTACACACTGCGTGCTTGCTCAGATGAGGGGAGGGGAAGGAGAGACAATCTCTGCTGGAGTCGCATATGGTTTCAGGGAGGATGATCAGGGTGGGTATGTCGCTGAGGGGCACATACATGGCACACAGAAGAATCTGAAACAGATACTTGAGTGGAAGATGGATGAGATGTCGAAGCTCAGGAGGATAAGATTCAAGAAAATTTTTTATGTTATAGAGGAGCTTGATATACCGCTCGATCATTACGGTGCATGTCTGGCAGCGGTGGTATTCATATTTGACTGAATATGCTGTTGTTGTCTGCGGCAGATGTGGTTTTGCGCGCCTGGTAGTTGCTGGAACGGGGAAGAGCAGGTGCACACACTGTGGATACACCATTGACATCTCCAGGGCTATTAAGCACTTTACTGGCAGCGCAAGAGAGGCAAGGGAGGTTGTTTTCAGGCTCAATGCATCTGGCATCTCAAATAGTGGTAAGAAGACAGGTAGCAAGAGAAGGGATGTACGTTCATTCCTCTCAAAACACAGTGTCTTCACAATAGAGGAATTTGCTGCTTATTTTGAAACAAGCAATCAGGAAGCTGAGCGTAGGATTGAGAGCCTCCTGGACCAGGGGAACGTGCTGAGGAAAGATAAGGATCATTTTGAAGTGGTCAGATGAAACGCCTTCTCACAGTTCCTTCTGGTCTCTGGGGAAGTATTCTCTTGATCGTATAGAAATACAGAAGCAGTGAGAGTGCAAGTCCACCTGCATCGAATGAAAAGGTGAGCAGCGAAGGTCTGAAGAGCAGGACAGGGAAGACAATGAAATTGTAGAGTATCTGAAGAAGTATTGAGGAAACGATGCCGAGAGGAATACGCGAAAGTTCTATGGATAAGCCTATTATGCTCCCAGTGGAACATCCCATAAGCTGTGCTGATATTGTGTAGAGGAAGAGTATCAGCAGAACGCCTGCATTTATGCCTGCAGTGCCGCCAAGTTCGATGCCATATGCGCCGAGCGAAAGGCCAGAGGCCAGTGAAAGGCCAAGAGAGAAACCGTAGTATCGTGAATTTCCCTTTCTCCTCATGCGTGGAAAGTTGAGTATTACAAGTACTATCAGCTCCTGTATTATTAAAAAGAGGGAGAGGGACAGGAAACCGCCTGCAACGCCCACTATTCTCAATTCAGTGTAGTAAAAAAGGGAACCAAGAACTATCCCTATGGAGAAGAGGCCGAAGATCCATCTATCATCGAAATAAACCCTATCGCTCCTCGGGTATGTGTAAGAGGCAAGAGAGAAGTATATCAATGCGAGCGCCGGGCCAAAGGAAAGCGCAACAACGGTTGGGAAATAGAATTGAAACATGTGCGCACTCAGCTGAAATCAAGCAGCTTCTTCTGTCCCTTCTTTTCGCTCAGGTTTGAGACTTTTATCCCTATCCTTCTTATCAGCGCTGTGTGTTCCGAAAGAAAGGAATCAATGAGCTGTGGCAGCACGGCGTAAACATCCTGGGCATTATCAGTCGGTTCATTTAGCGTTCTGTTCTTGGTTCTGATTGAAAGATCTTCCAGTATTCCTATAAAGGAAAGTGTTCTGAACTGCTGCCTGTCTTCCTGAACCATTGAAATGACCTCGGGCACAAGCCTTGACGCCTCCTGTATCAGCGTATCTCTGTCTCTTGTGTTTTCCTTGAGCGTCACGATCCTGCCATACTGCTCTCTTTTCCTTTCCTCGACTGGACTGTCGTCTATCCCCCTGGACGCATTATATAACCAGAGGCCCATGCTTGAACCGAAGACAGACTGAAGTCTGGAAAGGGGAGCATCCCTGAGTTGAGCAATTGTTTCAATACCCATTTCAGATAGCTTTGATTCGGTCACCTTCCCCACACCATAGAGATCACCTGGCTTTTTGCTGAGCAGGAAGGTATCAACCTCCTCTGGCCTCACTACTGTGAGGCCATCAGGCTTATTCACGCCAGATGCCATCTTTGCGATTAGCTTATTTTTTCCTATGCCAATTGAGCATGTGAGCCCCTCGCTCTTCCTTATCAGCTCCTTTATCTGCCTGGCTATCTCCTCTGCCTCCTCGTAGCTCTTACCCCTGAGCTCGAGATATGCCTCATCAACACTTGCCTGCTCCATCTTCTGTGAAAACATGCGCAGCAGCGACATCACGCGCATGGACACTGCATCATAATAATCCAGATCTGCTTTGAGAAAAACTGTGTCCTGTGTAACCATACGCCTTGCAGCAATTATTGGTATGCCTGAACGTATCCCTATCCTCCTTGCTTCATAATTGGCTGTGGAGACAGCACCGCTGTTCTCTGTTCTTCCAGAATAGATGCATACTGCGACAGGTCTTCCCCTGAACTCCGGATGCCTGATTTCTTCGCACTGAGCGTAGAAATAGTCAAGGTCTATGAGAAGCACTATTCTGTCTTCCACATCTGTCAATAAATGTGTGCACATATATGACTGACGCTATCTATTCACCTATCTTCTTTCTCAGCATCTTCACTATATTGCTATCTTCCCTCACCACAAATACTGCGAATTTCTCGGTGTCTCCCATCCCGCCAGGCACTACAGTCTCGCGCAACTGCGTCTCCAGCACTCCTTTTTCAACGAGAGACTGAAACACCTGTTTTCGCTGCAGATGGCTCAGCTCAGGCAGTGCTTTTGCCAGCCTGTCAACAAGAAATGCGCCGAGCTTTACAGAACCAAATTTATCTTTATACTCATCATAAGCCCTCAATGCGGCTTCAGCAGCCTTCAGCTCTTCAGCTGTCAGTTCTTCGACACTCCCTTCCTCACCTGACGTCTTCCTGACGCTTTCCCTTTCCTCATATATCTTATAAGACCTGGGTTCAGCATAGAAATAGTACCCCTGTCCGACCAGTTTCTTTATGTCCCCAGACAGCGTCTCCTTGAAACCAACGAAATAAAGTGTTCTCCCGCGCTCCATTGCCCTGAGAGCAACAGGCATATAATCTCTGTCTCCAGCGAGTATCATTATCACATTAATATCAGGTCTTGTAAGCACAACCTCCTGCACAGCAAGCGAAAGCTCTATGTCTGCACTGTTCTTGTATTCTGTTGAAAGGACATCTATTATTCTAACACCCATCTTCTGAAGCTCTTTCTTTACCTCTGAAAGATTGCTCCAATCGGCAAAGGCCTGTCTTATTATCACCTCGCAATTTTTCTCACTGAGTTTCTCAAGGGCATTTCCCACTATGCTAACACAGGCAGTGCTTGCTTCATCATATGACATGTTGAACGTGTTTGTGAGTGAATAATAGAAATTCTCCAGATCTATGAAGACCGCAGCCAGTTTTCTATCTTCCATCAGTTATCCAATGGAATTGCAATGTAAATATCTTGCCACACGTCCTCAATTGTGGAATGTGCAGAAAAGGACTGATTGTATGCGCGACATTGCACAGCAAAGTGCAGTAAAATAGCAAACATAAATAGGATTAGCTCAATGCATCTGCAGGTGAAGAGAGAATATACGGTGATATATGGTTACCCTGAGGAAGGTCCTTACAGATATGTTCCCAGGGGGATGAGGTTTTCACGCGACGAAGTAAGGCATATAGCAATTGCAATGGTGGCCCTCATATCCTCCTTCATGATTCTCTATACTGTTCACGGTCTTGTGACCGCAGGCCTGCTGCCTCTATATTTTGCCATTGCCATAACGGCCGCATTCACAGGTTTCCTCTTCCACGAGCTGATGCACAAATATTTTGCACAGAGATTCGGTGCCTGGGCTGAATTCAGATATTCGATCGGTGGACTGTTGCTTGGTCTGGTAACTTCTTTCCTTGGTTTCATACTTGCGGCACCTGGAGCTGTATACATAAGCGGAATGTTGGATAGGAGGGAAACAGGTATAGTGAGTCTAGCAGGACCAATGACAAACACATTTTTTTCCTTTATCTTTCTGCTTGCCGCAATTCTTCTTCCCACGGGAGGACTTCCGTTCATATTTCTCGTTTCGGTTGCCTTCCTGGATGGCATACTCGGAGTGTTCAACATGCTTCCTATACCGCCACTGGATGGATTGAAGGTGCTGCGGTGGAACGTACCGATATATGTTGCTGGACTTATTCTGCCCGCGATTCCAGTTGTGTTCCTGATACTAACAAATCTTGTACCAATTTAGCGCAGAAATTAATTAACCCTGGCACTTACGCATGTGCATGAAGAGAAGGCTCGTATTCCTCGGCCCGCCAGGCGCCGGAAAAGGCACACAGGCTTTCATAATTTCAAACAAATATTCATTGCCGAGGATTGCAACTGGCGACATACTCAGGGAAGCGATCGCAAACAATTCGAAGCTGGGGCTGGAGGCAAAGCGCTTCATGGATGCGGGCCTTCTGGTTCCAGACGAGATAGTGAATCAGCTTCTCAAAGAACGCCTCCATGGTGAAAAAAACGGTTTCATTGTGGATGGATATCCAAGAACAATTGAGCAGGCACATTTTCTCGACAGCGCTACTAAAATAGACATGGTACTCTATTTTGATGCACCTGAGGATATACTTGTTAGGAGGATTATTAACAGGAGGATATGCCCGGTGTGCAATGCAGTCTACAATCTGACTGAAAGCCCACCGTTGAGGGATGAAAAATGTGACAGGGACGGTGCACAGCTAGTGCACCGGACAGATGATGTTGAAGAGGTCGCCAGGATAAGGATAAGAACATTCTGGGAGAAGACAGCGCGCCTTGTCGACTATTATTTTGAGAGAGGAATTCTTGCAAAGATAGCAGCAGACAGACCGATGGAAAGAGTTACACAGGAAATAGTGGAAGCAATAAATGCAGACTGACAGGATGCTGAAAATCTAAAATTCCAGGGGCTCCGATGCTCAGGAATCTGGCCTCAGAAAGCTGTTCTCCATTTTCATCCATCGCCTTCTACGTGCAATATGTATGCGCTCACTCTGTTGTGGCAGTGGAAAATACTTTTTCGATTTTAAACAGTAGTTTTTAGGAAAACAACTAATTTCTGATAATATTAGATAATACCTCAAAGTATTTGTTGAAGGGAAGTTTCAATTGAGACTAAAACATTCGACTGAGAAAGTAGGCTGGGATGCGAAAGGTTTGAATGCAAGATTGAAAGTAGATGCAAAATCACTTCTTCTTAAGGTTGATCCCGCAGGATCTGAGGTATCTGGGAGGTATTCATACTATCTCTTTGTCGCCTCGCTGTTTTTTGCAGTGGTATCCTTGATAGGACTGACAAACGCATACTTGCATTATGTGAACATATCCTCCTATTACAGTTATCAGAGAGAGGTACTGCGTCCTTTTTCGCTAACAGGTTATTCAGGAATGTTTGTTATTGTAGCCTTTGCACCGCTTCCCGACTACCTTATAATACCTCTCTACGGTTATCTTTCGGCAATAGGCATATTCAACATCTATCTCACCTTTGCCGTATCAGTTTCTTCAATGCTCTTCGAAATGGGAATTGAGTACGCGGGAGGAAGGTTTGGAGGTAGGCCACTCCTGCTCAAAGTTCTCTCAAAATTTCATATAACTGAGGGGGACATTGAATTTGCAGATAACTGGATCGCAAAGCATGGACCTGTTTCCATTTTTTTAGCGACCTTTATCCCATATTTCAAGAATGTGACCTCTATTGCAGCAGGCACACTGAGGATGAATGCTTTCTGGTTCTTTTTATCCAATCTCGCCGGATTCGGCCTTCGATTCGCATTTTTACTGTACATAGGCTACAGGAGCATCTATGTACTCACGCCGGGCTTTGACTACCATAACAGAAATCTTTTGTTCCTTGTCGCAGCCTTGAGTTGTTCTTACATTGCGCTATATATGATAAGGAAGACAATCAAGATAAGAAGAAAGATCATTGCCTCCTATTACAAAAACACTTGATGTGGATCTGCGTTTGATGCATAACGCGTCTGGACGAAAAATCAAAGTGCGTGAATTTCATCGCTGATCATTTCTTTTCAACAAGTATATTCGAAATGTACTTTACAATCTCCCTCTCAAGAACTGTTCCTGTGAAACGCTCGTTATCGTCTACAACTGCAACTATTGGAGGGTCATAGGTCCTGAAAATGTTAATAAGATCAGATGCAGAAGAATTTGAATGCACCGAAATTGCACTTCTCAATGCCATCTGATTTACGCGAAGAGACCTGAGCTTATCTTCTCCAAGTATGAGCATATCGCGCAGAGCGATCTCACCTACAACTCTTTCCCTGCTATCTGTAACTATGGCAGCCCTCGCATTGAGATTTATGCATGTTCTTAGCGCAGTTATTAAGGTATCTGTATCCCTGACTGAAACAGTTGGAAGTGTCTTAGACACATCACCCGCAGTGACATTTCGTAATTCAGATTCTACTATATTCCACACATATCTCGACTTATCCTTGGGCACGATGGGCGTACCTATATTGAAAAGAAGCGGGACAACGAGTGTAAGAAGTGTTATTGCAAACATGATCACTGAATAGTAATATCTAGAAACCATAGTCAGAGTAAAAGCAACAACAAGCAAAGCGGCATCGACACCGCCATTGACCGATGTGCCTAGCGCATTCCTTATCCTTCCCACATTGACCTTCTTTGCAAACAGCCAGCCAGCTATGGGCTTCAGTGAAAGACCTGTAAGAAGGAAAAGCGCTCCAAGGAACAGGAGTTCAGGGGTTATCCTGACAAAATAGAGACCAAGACCTATGAAGAAGAGCGGTTCGAAAAAACCGTATGTCACAGTTGATACCTTTTCCGCCACAAGCGGCCTTTCCTTTATGAATTCCCTGAGCATGATGCCAAGGAAAAGTGCTATAATAGCAGAATTGAAACCATAAAGCTGTCCGAAGAAACCCAGAATCAACATGACTGCTATTATAGAAGCTATCAGCGTCTCGTGCGCTCGGGAAGAAGTATCGAGTTTTCTGAAAAAATAGGTAAGAAAATATCTGCTGAAGAGTATGATAAGGACAAGAGAAAGTACAAGCTCTCCAGTGACAGAAAGCACAACAGGAATTGTAATGGCCTTCCTGTAAAGTTCTGTGAGGAAAGAGAAGAGTATCACAGCAGTTATTTCGATTATAACAACCTGCTGAAATATCCTGTTTCCTTCTTCTGTCTTGTTTAGACCAGTATCACTTAAAAGCCTCGTAAGGGGACCAGCACTGCTCATCCCCATGACCACACCAGCAATCAGAGCTATCTCGATGCTGTGAGTAAGCTGGAATACAACAAATGAAATAAGTGTAAAGGGAAGAACAAACTCGGCAATGCCTACTGCAATGTTTCTGAAATTAAGTATCTTCAGTATATCTACATCTCTGAATTCGAGCGCCCCAGCTGTAAAAAGAAGAAAATTTATCCCTACAGATATGAAGAGCGAGATATTTGGAAGAACTGATACGAGACCAAGAACTCCAGGACCAATGAGTATGCCGACAAATACAGCTGCAACATAAGGGACGAGCTTCGCTCTTTCGAAGACCTCTTCGGCCATCTTTGCAAGGAATAACAGGACACCTATGAAGAGGAGAGCGAGCAGTGAATTGGCAATGCCGTACATCTGAGTGGTAAAAAACATCGAGTTATAATTGAGTTACCTTTCAATGATCTAATAGAAATGGGCTAACCTAACTTTTGAATGTGGTAAAACATTGAGTCGTTCAAGACTAAGGATTTGAGGACTAAGAGAATATTTAAAGGGAATTTATACAAAATTAGGCTCGCAGTAAAACAAGAAAATATACTTAACCCCTGGACTGAAGTAGTTAAAATTTCAATTTAGTTATACAAATACATAAAATTTTTACACAATTAACATTCATTGAAAGTAAACTTTAAAGACCGCCCCTTTTCTATATTTCCAAATTTAAATTGGTCCGCCGGATCTCTTTCGTTAGACGGTACAGATATCTTTAAATTTCTGAACGAAAACATGACCACCTCATCCCTTTCAAGGCATACCCCCAAGAAAAAGTACTGCAGACTGCTTTAGGATGCAGCCCAGAAAAGATGGTACTACAATAATTCAAATGGCAACCTCATCGTTGCAGCAATTATCTGCGCGCATAGGGGCGATTCTGCGAGGCCGTCAAAACTGACCCTGCGGCATTTGCACGTCTGTCAAAACGAAGGATTGAAGAGATAACGCAGGATTTTATTGATGATCTTGAAAATGCGAGCAAATACTCGTAGGGTTACATTGAGTCATATCTCGAGACAATCAGGTCATGGGCAGCAAGGAACAGGAAACCATTCGCGAGGAAGATAAAGATCAACGGTTAGGGAAAAAACGACCCTCTAGAGTGACACTGGCAAGCACTGCATTAACTTATCGATATGAACGTGCACTGAACTCAAGCTCAACCTGCTGAGAAAGACCATCGCGGTCCCTGAGAAAACAATAAGACGATGCCTGAGGGATATGGGTGCCCATTATGTCAAGGCAACACCGGAATACGCTGGGACATACAGCGCCGATGTTGTCAGGGAGGGAAGAGTTTGCGAAGAAGCTCATGAGGGACTTGAAGGTCATGCTGGATGACTCGTTGTCCTCTTCGAGGACGCGATGTCCATAGACTGTTCATATAACGGAGGCTATGGCTTGACGTTCGGTAAGAGGCTTTCATTGGGGGCGCCACATAGCATGTTTTAGAGAAGCATAAACGGCTTCCGCGCTGTCAGCCCACTCAATGGGAAGGTGTTCAGGATTAACACAAATAGAGACAAGGTCACATTAGTTGATAAAATTCATTGATAGGATGCCTGTCAAGCACAGAGGAAAGAGGCTCTGGATTTACAATGACAATTGACACGTTCACAGGTCTAGGATGATGAAGAAATGGATTGCTGTCTATCCTCGGATTGTGCTCAAGCCACTCTCTAGATACTCTCCTGGCATTGATCCTCAGGAAGAGTAGTGAAGCTATGAGAGGGCAAGGCTGTTCAACGACCGTTGCTTCCACACAAACAGGCGACTCTGCAGTGCAGTCCGGCATTTTGCCAGGAATGCACCTCTTGCAACTGTAAAAAGTGTATGCAATCTCCCAGATATAAAAAGGACTGCTTAAATAGCTGGATTACTTTTGACGAATGATATAATTGAATGTAGATATTATGCCTTAATTGCTGGGAAAGCAAAGAGTCCAGAAATCTCCAGAAAGACCAGTACACTGTCCTGCCGACAGTGGATACATTCTGCTGTAATCAACATTTATTAAATTTACTCATAGTGCCTGTCAATCCACCAGACCATGAAGTGCTGATGGGATATTTGCGCTTACGCCAATGCTCTTCCGAATCGTTGTGGGAATTGAGGCTTACAATTCCGGCTCTCAAACAGGGAGTGCCATTCACCTTGGTTGCTTGAATTAGGCCACAACTTTGGGTCTTGTAAGATAATATAGAACGATGATGCCTATCAATGTCCCGATGGGTATGTCGAAAAGTTCCAACACTGCGCCTATCATCATTGAAATCCTTCCCCAATTCCTTCCAGTCAGGAAAGCGATGGCAAAGAACAGCGGAAGCAATGAAATGACTATCAGCACAAGGACTAATCCGGGAGCAAACGCGAAAATTAAGGACCCGATAGAGAGAGCTACAAGCAAATCGATAATTGCAAAGATCATCTGGATTATACCGATTATCGTTACCCCGGTCGGTCTCTGAATGCGTGCAGGTGGATTCAGTCCAAATTGGTTTGAGCCACATTGCTGGCAATACATGACACCTATTGGATTCAGATTGCCGCAGATCTGGCAGTATTTGAACTGCGGAGATGAAGGACTCGTGGGAACAACCTGTGATGGAACTTCAGCACCAGAGCGCGAAGGATTGATTGCCTGCCCCTTATCCTGAACTGAAGCAGCATTCAGCAACCTACCGCAGGATCTGCAAAATGTGTCATCCGGAGCTACAGTACTGCCGCAGGACGGACAAAAGGCCATAATACTGTAACAACAGCATTATTAATATAATTTCCAAAGATTCCTAAATAGACCTTCGGAGTCTTTCAAACGACGACTGTTCCCAATTAGAAACAAACTTTCACATTGCCTCTGTCTTCTCCCACACATATTCGTTTTTACTCATTCACTGTATTCAGATGTGAGTGTGCCACACCTGAACCGGTCTCAGACATACAGCGGATGAAAGGTGCTTGAAACCGTGCTGCAGTCTGTGGAGTGCAGCAGTGAGGATTGTTCACAGATTGATTCATGTACATGTCAACAAACTAAATATCCCCTTACACACAACCGTCTAGAGAGATACGGCTTTTAGTAACAGTGATTGCGCTCCTTTCTTGTGCGAAGTTAATAATCACTGAGGTATGATGCCGGGTCTGTCTCATAAATGAATTACAAAATGGATTTATCTTTTTAATTGTCTTTTCGCTTTAGATGCTGCACAGTCCAGATGAGGTTGCCATCTGGTTCTATCACTCAGGCAACGTAAAGATCTGAAAGGAAGTTATGCGACGCGCTCAGCGATTTCGCGCATATGGTAGTAAGATGCTCATAATCATGGTCAGTATCGTCTAACTAAAGCACAATTTCTATAAATTGGGCAAAAAGATTCTAGCTACATGTATTTGAATAAAGCAGTGAAATGATGATAGCCATGCAATGACAAAATTTTTCTGCTTGTAAAGGGTTTGACATCCCAACCGTAACAGCGGTCAGGTTAGGATATAAACTTAAGAAAGTGATGTAGACACACAGCCAGAGAAGTATCAATTTGAGAAAGGTGTCCTGCTCTCGTCAGACCAGAAGGATGAAATGGAGAGACTATTACATTATCCAGTCTTTCAGAATGCAACAGCGGGCTAACCAGTTGCCTAACTCGTCAACACTCTTCAATGCGGCCACAACCGGGAAAAGGCGGACGTCTATCTAGGAAGTAAATCTCCTGGTCATTTAGACGTAGCTGATAAGGACATTCTGTTCCTCCTAAAGTGCCCAGCGGCACATCATTATTAAATTGCCAGTGATCTTTTCATCGATACGCAGAATATGCAAAGCTGAAAATGAGTCAGTCATCTGTACCCCCGACCCGCCCGCCCCATTGCGGGTTGCTTTCACACTGTTGCTGTTCGAACAAATCAAGGACAAGCCTTGCAATCGCAGGAAAGTCTGTTGGCGTCATGGTATCGGATTAATTTGAAAGGAACCGTTAAACTGGTGTGCCCTTCAACCTATCCATGACAAAGCGTTTGATTTGTTGCATGTCTATATTTTAAGCAATCATCATTCTTCCCATGAGAGAATTGATGTCTCACTTTCAGAAGAAGGTGGGTACTTGACATTTACTTAGGTACGGTCCTACGAAGGAACGTCGAGCGATTCGCTCCATCAATCTAAGCTAACCTGTGGATTAATTTCCTCTTGTTGTTCGGAAAGCTTACGGTCACGAAAAAGTCATAATTTTGTGTATTCATGAAAAAGACACATAACTGAGGTGGGGGACACCTTTCTTACGGTCAGATGTAATTTGTTTCACTTCCTAAAATATTAATTCTTTATAGTCTGTGGAATTAATCGCCAGTAGTAATGAATTCGAGAATGAAGACCCACAAGGTCTTGCTGTTTTCACATTCAGGCCAAAAAAGGAAAGGTAGGATTGCCATCCAATTGAGTCGATAAAGAACGGTAAGTGTCAGTGTCCCGGAAGCATGCAAATCTTGGATTATGGATGAGATCAAAGAATATCTTGAATCGATCGTTACTAAAGTGAATGGAATGGTTGTTAAATTGTATGAGGATGAGTTAAAGACGCACGTCCTGGTTGGCATTGATGTCAGATGGATCCTCCACCCCCAATCGTTGGTTCGGAGGATCAGGCATTTGCCGAATTGAATGGCTTGCATGTCGCGGAAACGATTATCTTTACGTGTGGGAAAGCAGCGTTTCAGTGTCGAGACCAATCTCTAATTTATGGCGTTGGCCTTCAGGATTACGAAATACCAATAGAATTTCAATTATCAATCGAACAAAGTGGTATAGTGTGCGCTACTATCACCGGAGCCAGATTAGATGTATTTGAATATAATAAGCACTGTCCTGGCTGACACCGGTTGGGACCGTCTACCCAAATCAGACCCTGGCAGGCTTGGCAATAAATCAATCCAAAGCAGTCAATGTTGACTCACTGCAAGCGGTTGTCGGTTATGGAGATTTAAACCGTGAATAGGTATGGGGGGATTGCTGTCAAGGGTGGTGTTCTCAAATCGGTGAACCAGTTCTTCAACAGGGAGTATGCACAACTGAAATCCGTAAGTGACAGGCAGACTGAAGACAGGAAGCTGACGAATAGAGAGAAGAAGCTGTTTCTGAAGAGAAACAGGAAGATCAGGGACATCATGCACAAACTCAGCAAATCCATTGTGGATCGTGCTAAATCAAGGAACATCGATACTATTGTCATAGGTCACAACAATGGATGGAAACAGAATACTGATATGGGTAAAAAGAACAACCAGACCTTTGTACAGCTGCCGTTCAACACACTCACTGGTCAGATAAGATACAAGGCAGAGGAGATTGGCATCATTGTCATAATGCAGAATGAAAGCCACACAAGCAGATGCTCATTTGTGGACAAGGAAAGCATTGAACATCATGATGAATACATGGGAAAGAGAGTGAAGAGAGGTGTGCTCAGATCTGCAAATGGAAACCTCATGCATGCGGATCTCAATGCTGCATACAACATAATAAGAAAGGCAGTACCTGAAGCATTCGCAGACGGGATAGAGGGTATTGGGTTATACCCACGAAGTTTAAGCATCCATGAGTTCACAAGGATGATGACTTCCAAAGGTGGATGTTAACCATGTTAACAGAAATCGTAACCTGACGCATTGTGGCATTACAAAAGAAAATGCAGTCAACAACAGACCATGACCTGCTCATACGGCTCGCAACACTCCTTGAAGGATTCGAGAAGGACGTGGACGAAATAAGGGAGGATGCAAAAGACCTGCCGGACATACGGATAAGACTGAGGAATCTGGAGAACAGCAGAAACGCAGCATGGTTGAGGAACAACGCACTGATTATCGCCACAGCAACAAACACTGTCTGCAATAATCAGCATCATCGTACACATACTCTTCAGGTGATGATGGCGGCAACCGATTGCAATGCGGGGGACTCCCTGCAATGGATAGAACCCACAGCATGGGGAAAGATTCCTTGCGCCATTCTCATCGGCGTTCCCACAGTGGAACAATCCCCGATGGACGCGATGAGGAGATGGGATATTTCTAAATTCCGGCAAGCATTAAATCTCATTAATAACAATAACAATTTAGGCTATTTTGTGACAGGAAGGATGAAGATAGTGGTTGTGGTGCTCGTAGTGGTGGTGGTGTGGATCGTCGGGTCATCCCTGTTCGGCGGGCTCATTTTCTCAGGTATCGGCCCGAGCCAACCCGTTGTAAGAACGCAATTGCCGCCGAAACCTACAAACAATTCAACAGCTGCAGCGGTAATTAGTTCGTCTATTGACATCGGCGCTGCCGTAAGGGGACTGCAAGGTGCGCCTTATCCTGTTGTAAATTTATCAGGCCGAACGGTGCACTTGTAGATTACCTGCTCCCCGACGGTCAATACTCAGCAGTTGTGCAGACTGGAGGAACATTCAGGTCACTTATTGTAAGTCATGGAATTTCAACAACATATGCAGTCATATCAAAACC
>Ga0080006_1145198_pt1 | contig 47090 bp, 56 predicted proteins | sample RS3BMetagenome_FD_69209 | JGI IMG/M metagenome (GOLD analysis project Ga0080006, IMG submission 69209) | Ferric oxide microbial mat and aquatic microbial communities from Rainbow Spring, Yellowstone National Park, USA - RS3B (SPADES... ... | reverse complement strand
GACAGGTTGTAGACAGGTATGCAGACAGGTTGTAGACAGGTATGCAGACAGGTACAAGACAGGTATGCCTAGTGGGATCGAGACAATCTGTCCGCAAGGTGAGGTCGGGGCTGGTCACGAGGCAATCTTGAGAAATCTTGGCTCAAGGGGTTGACAAGTTCCGCATGGCTGCTATGATGGGGTGCATCAAAAAGTTGGACCGGAGGAGGAGCCGTGACCGAAACCGAACTAATTATTGCAATGTGCCACGAAGCGTGGTACGTCAGGGAACGAGCTGCCCAAGACCCGGAGGCCACGGAGGAAGTCCTCCGGGCCGCCATCCACGACCCGAACTTATGGGTTCGGGTCGCTGCGGCGGGCAACCCCGCCGCAGACGAGGGAATTCTATTCCTTGCAATGGTGGACCCGGATTGGCGGGTCCGCCAGGCAGCTGCGGGCAACCCCGCAGCGACCAAGTGGGTCCTGCGGGACGCACTACGCGACCAGGACCCCGAGGTGAGAAAAGCGGCGGCGGCTAACCCCGCCGCGGATGAGCAGGTTCTGCTCATCGCGGCAACCAACGGGATGGCCGCGACTGCGGCCAGGAACCCGAGCGCCACGGAGCTTGTGCGCGCCGTGGCGGCCCGGATGCTGGCATAGAACGCGACCGGCTCTAGGTCAGGTCTATTCCTAGGGCCGGTCGCACGCATATACGGCGCGTTGGCGCTGCCAACGCGACTATAGGCAGGTAGGCAGGTCGGACCGGAGAACGGAGGGGAGCAATGGCGTGGAACAGTTGGATGGCCCCGTACCGGCGGGTCATGAGCCCGCTAGCCAGCGAGGAGTCGCTGGTGGGGGCCATGGCCAACCCGGACCCTGGGGTCCGGGCCTGGGCGGTGGTGAACCCCCAGGCCGGCGAAGTCGTCTGGGCGCTGGCCGCCCAGGACCCGGACGTCCTGGTCCGGCGCGGGCTCGCTGAGCACCTTGCTCAGCGGGCCGCGGCCCACCGGCCCGTGCCGGTGGGCGTTCTGAGCCAGCTCGCGGGTGATGAGGACCCGCGAGTCAGGGATTTGGCTCAGCGTGCCCTGTACTGGGTACGCTGAGCCTGACCGGCCCCGGGGGTGAGCCCCTGGGGCCGTTTATCATGTGTGGCGGTGACCGGCCCGGGAGGTTCCCGGGCCGGTTCTGCGTGTTGACGCGGAGATCGCGACAGTCTGTCCGCATGGCAAACATCCCGACAGTCTGTCCGCAAGACGAAGAATGCGACAGAGTGTCAGCAAGGCTAGGTGGGGACCAAGAGATCGCGACGAGTTGTCCGCAAGGCTCGGATAGTGACTGAGTGTCTGCAAGGCTGGCAAGGGGCAAGCGGGATACGAGCCCGAGGGGGACGAGCCTCATGCGCCTTGGCGCTGCCAAGGCGAAGTACCTGGTCAGAGAGAACCAGAGAACCTTGGCCGCAGGGCTTGGCTTAACAAGTTCAGCATGGGTGCTATGCTAGGTGCTATGACAAACGAGCTGCTAGACCGGGTAAAGGCGCAGGGTTACTACCTGCGCCCCGCGGAGCGCGTGGCGCTCCGCGCCGCCCAGGCCCGGCCCGGGCTGAAGTCCCTCATTATCGAGGGGCCGCCCGGGACCGGGAAGACCGCCCTGGGGAGGGCGGTCGCGGAGGCCCTAGGGGCCTCCGAGGTCTTCGTCCCCTGCCATCACTGGCTAGGGGACGAGGACTTGTTCCACGCGGTCGATATCGGCCGCGTGGCCACCCGGGACCTCGCCCATCCGGGCGAGGCGTACCGCCCGGGCGCACTGACCCGGGCGCTGTTGGCATCCCGGAAGGGAGCCGTCGTGCTCGTCATTGACGAGCTCGACAAGGCGCCCGAGAGGGTCGATGCCCTGCTGCTGGAGTTTCTCCAGCAGGCCCGGGTGATCGACCCGTGGGGAAGGCCCGTGACGGGGGAACCCGCGAACTTGTGGGTGTTCATTACGAGCAACGGGCTCCGCCCGTTGTCGGAGCCCCTGCTCCGGCGCGCCTTCCGGCTCCGGCAGGCATTCCTCCCTGCCGGCGTAGAGGCCCGGCTGCTCCGTGAGCAGACCGGGGCCGCGCCCGAGGCCGTGCGGATCGTCTTGGGGCTGGGCAAGGCGATCCGGGAGCGGGGAGCCAGCTCCCCGTCACTCCAGGAGATGCGCAATCTCCTGGAGGACCTGGAGGTTGCCGACGGCCCGGCCGACGCGGCCACCCTCATCGAGGGATGGCTCGTCAAGGAGCCGGAGGACCTGGAGGCCATCGGGGGGCGTGGCGGCCTTGAGGCTGCCGCGCGGAGGCTGGTCCGATGAGCAAGAAGGTCCAGGTGCCGGTGGTGTTCAAGACCACCACCGGGATCATGCTCGCCCAGCGCAAACTGGACCCACCCGTGAGGGTGCGCGACATCCAGCGGGCGCTGGGCGCTGCCCAGCGCAGGGACCCGAACCACGAGCTGGTCGTCCTCGTCGGCGGTCGTCGGTGGACCGCCGACGAGCTGGCCGAGCTAGGGCGACGGCTCGGCTCCAAGGCGCTCATGCCTCTCGACGGCGAGCCGGGCCGCGACATCGAGGACCACGAGGATCGCGCCGACGAGCAGACCGAGCCGGAGAACGACCCCGAGACGAGCGACAGCGACGCGGAGCCGAGCGACGGGGAGGCTCCCACCAGCGACGACCCCGAGCCTGCCCAAGCCAGCGACAGCGAGGCTGACGGCGAGCCGGCCGGGGACAACGACGAGCGCACCGAGCCGGAGGGCGACCGCGACAACATCGAGGACCGCGCCCACAAGCAGACCGAGCCGGAGAGGGACACCGACAACCCCGAGACGAGCAACGGCGAGCCTGATGGCACCCAGGCTCCAGCCGAGAACGGCGACGACGGAGCCGAGCCCACCAGCGACGAGCTGGACGCCGAGGGTGACGACGACCAGGAGGCCAACACCAGCAAGGGTGACAAGGGTGAGGATGCGCTGTCGCGCATCCTGAATGAGCTCGATGCCGAGCTTGACCCCGAGCCTTCCCAGGAGGCTCACTCTCACCCCGCCGAGCACCGGCTGCGCCAGGGATGGCATGCGGACCGGAGCCTGGTGCGCCAGGTGAGCGCACTGCTCCAGCGCTGGATGAGCGACGGGGAGCAGCACGACGGCCCACGGGTGGACTGGGAGCGGGGGATCAGCCGGCTGCTGACCAGTCGTGACCCTCGGACGGTGAGGCGCGAAGAGATCGGGACCCCACGGTTGGCGGTCCTGATTGACGACTCCCCGAGCTGCGGGAAGTTCGTCACCAAGGCTGCACCACTAGCTGCCGCCCTTATGCGCCTCGGCAACGCCGAGGCGGTGATGGTCCACGCCAACGGCTACGACGCGGATGTTTGGACTCGGGGCCGCCTGGTGCGCAAGGTGCGCGAGCTGAGCCCTGATATGCCCGAGCTGAGGAACATCACGCATGTGCTCATCCTCGGCGACTGGGACGCTGCCGAGCTTTACCGCGCCATCGCGGCCACCCGCGAGGTGATCTGGCTCGACGGCTGGCGAGCCCGGCTCATGGGCGAGCCGTTCGACGCCACCGACCGGGTGCGCGAGCGGTGGGGAGATCGGGATGCTCGGCGAGTGCGCTACGTCGCAGGTTGCGGCAAGCCCGCCCACTGGGTCGAGGCTCTAGAGCTTGCCATCGAGTAGTAGTGGAGTAGTAGTGTCAGGTAGCATGGGGACGATTAAGAAAGGAGGCAATATGAACCGGGATCGCGCTCCCCCGTGGGAGCAATCGGCAGGCCCCCCCAGGCCAGGTATCGCCACTAGTAGGCATACCGAAGCCCGCGGCCACCTACCAGTGGAGTGGGACGGGGACCCTCCCGGTGAACCGGGAGCCCGGGGCAAGCTGCCCGGGTGAGCTGGGAGGGAACCGGCATTTGAGCGACCGGGGGCGCAATCCTCCGGCGGCGCAGAGGTGCGCCGAGACCGCATGGAAATACCGGCGGCTCCCTCGGCCCAAGGGGAGCCGCCTTAATGATGATTGGGAGCGAGGAAGGGAGCACCGATGGACAACATGCCGAAGGCGTGGACCAGGGAGGACCTGATGCACTTCCTGGAGATCAACGCCAGTGATGAGCTGGACCAGGTGGACGCCTGGGACGTATGGCGGGCACTCGGCTTTGTGGATAGTGAGATCGCCGAGTGGGCCCGCTATGGCTTCGAGCCGGAAGAGGCCCATGACTGGGCAGTCGCCCACTTTGGACCGGGTGAGGCCCGAGAGTGGCGAGACTACGGCTTCGAGACGTTCGAGGCCGTGGGGTGGCGGCACATCGGCGTGGGGCCGCGTGAGGCGGCGATCTTGCGCGATGAGGGGGTGGAGCCCTAGTACATAGGGACCGCTAATCGAGCGCGTTGGCGCTGCCAACGCGGTGAGGAATGGAGGAAGAGGTATGAGAACGGAACAGGAGCTTTTGACCCTCCTGGCGAGCCCCAACTGGTGGGACCGCTACCAGGCGGCCCACGACTCTTACGCCACCGAAGACGTGCTGATGGTGGCGATCCGGGACCCGCACCCGTGGGTGCGGGAGGCAGCGGCAATGAACCGCAAAGCTACTGACACCCTGCTCGCCATCGCCGAGCAGGATGCCAGTGCCTACGTGCGCATGGCAGCGGAAGCCAACCGCCTCCAAGCTGCCGAGCGCTAAGTCACCAGCCGGAGGAAGGGGGAAGGATGGGAAAGACCAAGCCAACGCGCCGCGTGTGCAAGCATCCGACCCGGGTGTTCAAGCGCTGCAAGAACTGCCCGCTGAGGCACGGCACACGGCACAAGCCGCTAACATAGAGCCTGCACGGATGCGCACGGCAGGGCCGGGGAACCCCCGGCCCTGTTGCATTATGGTGGGATAGCTTTTACAACTGGAAACCGCCCCCTCACAAGATTGAAGGCAGCCGGTGCGCAGGCGCAACGATGAGTAGCGACCTAGTGCGGATCGTCGAAGCATGGGAGCGCGTTGGGCTTAAGTGGGTGCAGCGGCCTGTCGGGTAAAAGCAAACCTGAACAACTAGCCTAGGGAATATGCCTACCTCTAATAAGTCCAAGGCGCAGATCTCCGAGGTTGAGCGCCGCTTGCTCAAGCGGCGCAGCGAGGCAGGTCATGCCCTTGTCGTGGCAATCGAGGCCGTGGAGAAGTACGGGCTCACCGAGCCCAACATGGACTTTGTGAAGCAGAAGGCCGAGGACATCAACAAGCTCCTTTTCGATGCCCTCGCCATGCTTCTCAACAGCAGGCCTTAGCGATGCCGTTCACCCCCGAGGATCACCTAGCCCTTCTGCTTGACGACGAAGGCATCCCCTACCAGCGCGAGTACCGCTTCGCGCCCCCGCGCAGGTGGAGGCTGGACTTTGCCTTTCCCGACCACCAGTTGGCCGTCGAAGTTGAGGGAGGAATATGGGTGACGGGCCGCCATGTGAGACCGTCAGGGTTCATCAAGGACATTGAGAAGTACAACCACCTCACGTTACTGGGCTGGAGACTCCTGCGGGTCGTCCCCGACATGATCGAGGACGGCGAAGCCCTGCGCCTGATCTGCGCCTGCCTTGGCAACGGCGCGAGCACTCCGCAATAGCTCATTCACTACGACCTTTTCGGGGTACTGCCGGGCTACGGTCGTGGCCTCGTCCAGTAGCTCATGCGCCTTGGTCACGAGCTGCGCTCGTGACGCAGGATTGACGATGAAGTCCTGCTCCAGGGCTTCGTATGACAGCAGGCTCTCCGTCTTGGTCCGTTCCAGGCAGATACCGCAGTCCACGCAGAAGGCTCCAAACCGCACCTGCATGACGTGCAGGTGGGGACAGCGCATGGGGTTGACCGGCAAATCGCGGAGTTGCTGCCAGGTGATCTTTTTGGGGAGCTTGTTGTACGCCAGGGCAAGGGAGCGGCTGGTAGACGCAAGGCTCTTCCTACGGGACACGGGCGCGGCGTCAAGCCGCACCCCTGCCTGCACCAGCAGCTTGGGATCGTCAGGGATTTGAGCTTGAGCGATGGTAGCCCGCACGAAGTCCCGCAGCAGCCTCGCTACCACCTCGTCGAGAGGCTTCTTGTGCCACGCTGCCGCGTCCCGGGCAAGTGCGTACAGGTCGTCGTCAAGCTCGATGGTGAGTTGCATGGCTAAGATCAGGCTAGAAGGAATAACTGCATGGTGCGCAAAGGACTCCCAGCTCCGAACCCTGGCAAGCTCCCTGGCCGACCACCGTCGGCGCTCGGCTCGCTTGCCCGCAACGGAGCCACCTCGGAAGTAGTGCTGTCCACCTCGGCAGAAGTGCTGAGGGAACTGCTCATCGACAAGTACCCCTGGATCACGGAGCTTGATGCCGTGGCAATCGAGCAATACTGCCGACTGGAGGCAAGGGCCAGGCTCCTGAACGATCTCGTCAACGAGAAGTTCGAGACGGGGGAAGTCTCAGCAGCACTCATCTTGGCTGCCACGCAAGCGGACAAGGCTGCGCTCCAAGCGGCTGAGGCCCTTGGCCTTAGCCCGAAGGGACGCATGGCTATCGCCAAGGATGCCTCCTTCGCAGCTCAAATCCAGCAGGATCAGCTAAAGTCCCTCGTGGAGCTGGGCCGTGAACGTCGTCGGGGTACGGCCAATGAGTGACGAAGCCCTCGACCTCATGTGGGCACTCCGCTTGGAGGACGGCTCCATGTGGGGCGACAAGGCTGCCGACTTCCAGAAGGCCGACGCCGAGGCCATCTTCTCGGACGCCGGCCCCCGCCTGCACTTCATCACCCGTCCTCGTGGTGGATCAAAGACCACTGACATCGCAGCCGTCGCCCTGGCATGGCTGGTCATGGAGGCCCCCCCGCTCGCCAATGCCCATGTCGTGGCTGCAAACGCAGAGCAGGCCACCATCCTCATCGACGCTGCCGCGGCCTTCATCGTTCGCACCCCTGAGCTGCATGGCCTCGTCACGGTCGAGGCTGAGCGCCTGATCGGGCCTAACGGGGCATGGGTTAGGGTACTCCCTCAGTCTTCAACGGGCGCATGGGGACTCAGGGATGCCCACTTGCTCGTGTGCGACGAGTTCGCTCAATGGGAGAACACCACAAGGGCTCGTAGAGTCTGGACCGCCATCCGCTCAACGGTTCAGAAGGTGCCAGGCTGTCGATTGATCCTGCTCACCTCGGCAGGTGAGCCAAGCCACTGGACGTACCCCATCTACGAGCGCGCCAAGAGGGACCCCATGTGGCGGGTATCGGAGGCTCCAGGACCAGTACCCTGGCAGTCCCCCGCCGACCTAGAGGCCCTTCGGCGCGAACTGCTCCCATCGGAGTATGATCGTCTGGTTCTCAATCTCTGGACCGAAGGTGAGGACCATGCCATTACTCCAGAGGATTGGGCTGTAGCCGCTGTTCCATGTCACCACGTAGTTCGGGCTCCAGCCGGTATTGCTGGTGGCGGATGGCGTGTCAATCATCATGACCCCCTCCAGTCTTACATTATCACCATCGACCTGGGACTCAAGGCCGACGCCACGGTCATAGTCGTGGCTCACAAGGAGTGGACCGGCACGCCTGGCGAGTCCAACACGGTCATGATCGTGGACCACCTGGAGCGCTACGTAGGTTCCCGCAAGAAACACGTCCCCGTGGCCTGGGTAGAAGAGCGCCTGATGGCCCTGGCCCGGGAGTACCACGCCCGCATCCTGGCCGACCCCTACCAGATGGCTGGCTCGATCCAGAAGCTCAGGGCCGCAGGGTTCAGGATCGAAGAGTTCCCCTTCACTGCTTCCTCTGTGAGTGAGATAGCCCATGCCTTGGTGCGAGCGTTTCACAACCGACGTATTACGGTGCCTGATATACGTGATCTGGAGACGGAGCTACTGACGGTCAGGCTCAAGGAGACGCCGAACGGGGGGATCAGGTTCGACCACGACGCAGACAAGCACGACGACCAGGCGGTTGCGCTAGGAATAGCAGCAGCGACGTTGGTCGGGGGTAGGTCACTACCGCTCGGGGAGGCATGGATGATCGCATTACAGCAGGACCTTGCTGAGGCCCCAGCGGAATATGAACATGCTTCCGTACTTCGCAACTGGAACCGCATAGACCCCCAAGGACTGCTTGCGGCTGGTGCGCTGCCCTCAAGCGAGTGTCGCCAGCCACGGTACTTCGCGGGGCAATGCGTGCATTGCGGCCTGACCCCTGACGAGCACTTGCCGAAGGAAACACTCGATGCCACTCTTTAGGCGCAGGCGCAAGACTGAGGCCAACGACGACGTGGCCTTTCGCAAGGCTGTCGAGGCTGTCGCAGCGGCGGTCATGGCTGCGGACATTGACCGCGAAACCCTTCTGACCAAGGCCGACGGCCTTTTGGAGAAGGCCGGTCCCTACGGGCTGTTCCAGAACACGGCGGTCAACACGGCCCCCAAGACTTCCTGGTCCAATCAGGGCAACACCAACTGGGCGCTCATCAACCGCCTGAGCCAGAAGCTCGCCGCCAACTTCTCCCGTGCTCCCGAGGAAGTCGAGGCGGCCCTTGCGGAAGCCGGCCTGTCATGGGGGCCTCCGTTCCCGCCTGGTCGTCCGCTCGATCCGTTCTACGGCTACCGGCGCGAGCCGCGTACCTGGGACTACGCCATCGGCGAGAACATCCAGCTTGTCCCGCGCTGGAACCGGATCAGCTTCACCACCCTCAAGTCCATCATCGACTCGTACTACGCAGCGCAGATCGCGGTGCGCCACCTCATCAACGACGTGCGTTCCTTGGACTACCAGTTTGTCCCCCCGCAGAACGTACTAGAGGATGCGTCCGACGACATTGAGGCAGCCGAGCGGTTCTTCCGCTACCCCGATGGCGTGAACCCCTTCCGCACCTGGCTAGCCGAGTACCTGCAAGACGTACTGCGCTACGACGCCGGAACCCTCTACATCCGCAGGGGCTACAAGGGGCAGCCCGTGGCCTTGGAAGTGGTGGACGGCACGACCATCATTCCCCTGGTGGACTTCTGGGGCCGCACCCCTACCGACCAACCCACCAGCGAAACCGCCACCAAGATACGTGAGCTGGGTGGTCAGTGGGACGGCAAGACCGTGCCTGCCTACTTGCAGGTCATCGAGGGGATGCCGTGGGTGTGGCTGGCAAAGGACGACATCATCTACCAGCGCCTCAACCCCTTGCCCGAGTCTCAGTACGGCCTAGCCCCGATGGAAGCCGTCTTGCTCCAGGCCAACACGGATATTCGGTTCCAATGGTTCTTTCTCCAGTATTTCACGGAAGGCACCATCCCGGCGGGCTTCATGGAAGCCCCGCCGGACCAGAGTGACCCCGCCCAGATCAGGGAATGGCAGAAGGTCTGGGATGCCGTCATGTACGGCGACCAGTCAAAACTCCATCAGGTCCGCTGGGTTCCGGCAGGAGCCCGGTTCACGGCCATCAAGGAGCAGAAGTTCGACCCCGAGTTTCCCCTGTACCTGATGCGCTGCACCGCAGCAGCGTTCGGGGTGGTTCCCAACGACCTGGGCTTCACCGACGACGTGAACCGCTCCACTGGCGAAATCCAGGTTGACGTGCAGTTTCGTATCGGCACGTTGCCTATCGTGCGCCACGTCGAGGACGTTATCAACGCCTTCATCGCCCATCACCTCAAGCTCAAGGCGCGTATCCAGTTCGACACGGGCCAAGGCACTCAGCATCGCTTGGAGATCGCCCAGGCCAACAAGATACTGATCGACACAGGCGTGATCAGCCCGGACGAGGTGCGGATGCAGCTCGGGTATCGAGTCTCCCGCGAGCGGCCAACGCCAAGGGCCGTCAACAACTCAAGAACAGGCCCGATCCCCTTGCTCGCCCTGGAGTCCCTGGCAGGCAAGGTTGACCCCACCACGTTCGGCCCCGCCAAGGATCAGCCTGTCCCGCCCCATCCCTTCGTCGCTGCCCCGGGCGTAGCTCCGGTGATCGGCTCCAAAGCAGCTCGAGCAGCCGAGAACGCCACCGCTGCGTTGCAAGACAACTTGATTATTGCCAACACGTCCGACCAGGCTCCCCATGCCGTGGTGCAGGCAGACGGCACCGTGTCTACCCACTACGTCGCTCCCGAGCCCATCGACCCTGACGATGACCCAGGGGGTTCCGGGCCAAAGCCGAAGCCCAAGACCAAGACGAAGGGAGCCCGCAAGGAAGTCCAGACCGGCACGTTCGGCATGAGCTACGACACGAACATGCAGGGGGTGGACTTGATCGGCGATGAGGACGAGGCAGACGAGGCCGCCGAGGAACAGGGCAACAAGCAGTTCCAGGAGCGCTTGCGCGAACACATGAACGAAGTAGAGAGGCGCGATGCCTTCGACATCGCAACCAAGGCCCTCCAGGACATGGCGTTGTGGCGACGTGTCAACATCAAGCGCGTCAAGGATGGTCGGCCCACCAAGGACTTCCCCGACATCCTGCCTGTTCTCCACAATGCCATCTGGCCGCGCCTTGCCAAAGCGCGGACCGTGGAGGAAGTGCGCGAGGCATTCATTGACCCTCTAGGCAGGCTCACCAAGGAAGACGACAAGCCCTCCTTGGCTGGCATTCTCGTCCAAGCGGCTGACACGGGCCGCGTCCTGCTCATCCAGCGCCTCCCCGACAAGCACGACGACGACTCCGCACGGGCTAGGTGGGAGCTGCCGGGCGGCCACATTGACGGCAACGGCAAAGACGGGGGCGATCCCGATCCCACGGCTTGGGATGGAGCCCTACGGGAGTGGAGCGAAGAGACTGGCGCTCAGCTCCCCGCCGACATTGAGCCGCTTGGCTCCTGGTATGACGAAGACGCTGGCTACCAGGGCTTTGTCGTGCGTATCCCTCACGAGGCCGACCTGACGCTTCGTCCGCAACCCGACGAGGTATCAAACGTCGGGTGGTGGGACTTGGAAGACCTGACGGACCCCGAGGTACGAGACAAGCTCCAGGAACAGCTAGCCCTCATCGATCCTCTGCTCAAGTCTGAAGCGATTCCTGTTGACGACTACCTGGATCGTGTAATAGCAGCGATGGAGAGCGTCTTGTCGCAGAGTGCCATCCGCAGAACCATCCGGCGGGCCGCGAACCCGGTACGCAAGCAGACCGTCACGATGCCAAACCAGCCCTCGACTCAGACTGTCCGTAGGCACAACGCGGCGATCATGGCAGGGGGAGCAGCGCTCGGCGCTGCCCCAGGGGTGGCGGGCATGAGCACCATCCCTCCTGCCATGGGAGGACTGCTGCACTCCGCAGGCATGATCGCAGGTGCAGCCTCGATCCTCTGGGGCTCCTACCTGAACACCGCCCTGTTGAAGCGCACCCTGGCCGACATCTACGCGGATGCTGCCCAAGCAGCGAACACCGATCCCTACGAAGCTAAGGAATACTACGAGAACCTGGCCGACCAGTGGGCCAATGAGATCGCCCAGTCCCTGCTCAAGCGCGTCCTGCTGGTGATCGACCGCGACATCACGGAGAAGAAGTCGTTCACCGACATCCTGGCAGACGTGGCCCGCACCATCCGCTCCAAGGCCCGGGCCGTGGAGATCATCAAGACTGAGTGGATGCGGGCGTACAACGCGGCCAAGCGCAGGCAGGCCGAGTCCACGTCACAAGACGTGGAGCTGGTGTGGGTTCACATGCCAGGGGCATGTGACCGATGCCTGGAGAACGCCGCCGCGTCCCCCATCACGCCTTCCGAGGACTGGCCCAATGGATCGCCGCCAGTCCACCCCAACTGCCGGTGCAGTATCGTGGTGCGACCTGTCAGCGAGGACGGACAATGATCTGGTGCTTCGATCTAGACGGAACGATCACCGAGTGGCCGTCCTACTGCCGTGCCCTCATGTGCGCCCTCAGAGCCGACGGGCACGAAGTCCATGTTCTTTCCGGTTGGAAGGGCGAGCAGGTGACGAACAGCGTGATCCGCGACAAGCAAGCATTACTCCAGGCCCTCAACGTGGCCCACTGCTACGACAAGCTCGCCGTCGTCGCTCAGCCCGACAACGACGTAGCCCGACAGAAGGTCGAATACATGCGCCAGGTTGGAGCGCACGTGCTAGTAGATAATGACAAGGGAAACTGCAAGGCAGCACAGAAGGCGGGCTTGATGGCAATGCGCGTACTGGCGAGGCAAACCTAATGTGCCTGAGCTGCGGGTGTGGACGTCCCGAGGACCGGCACGGGGACTCGCGGCACATCACCCTGATTGACCTTGCCTCGGCTGCGGCGGCGGCTCATCTCACCCTGGCCGATGCTGCCCGCAACATCCTTAATGGCTTGGCCTCGGGTTCCGAAAAGCAGGACCCTGCGCGGGCGGTCAAGCAGAACATCCGAGTACGGGTTGCCAAGGCAGCCGACGAGAAGCGTTACACGCTTGGCTTGGCCTACCCTGCCTTGAGGCCTGACGTAGGCAAGGCTTCTGATGGCTATCGCGATTTCGTAACTCCCGAAGTGCTAGAACAGGCCGCGTGGGAATGGATGGCACAGCATAGGGAGATCAACATCCACCACCAAGACGGCACCACAGGCCACGCCACCGTTGTGGAGAGCTACATCTACCGGGGGCCGGACTGGACGGTCAAGAGCCCCGTGGACAAGTCACAGGTGACGATCCGCAACGGGGACTGGCTGTTGGGCGTGATCTGGGACGAGTTGACGTGGCCGTGGGTAAAGGCAGGGGTGATCCGAGGGTGGTCCCCCGAGGGGACGGCGAAGCGTCGCCGCCCCGCCCCCGAAACCTTGGCTGCACTTAGGAGGTAGCAAGTGGACGACAACCTGGACGAGCTGACCGAGATCGAGAAGCTCGACCCCACCCGCGTGTCCGGTGTGCAGGTTCCGGCCAACGGAACCCCGTTCCTGCTCATCAAGGCAGAAGACACCGAGGAACATGAGGACGAAAAGCAACACGCTGCTGATACCGACAGCTCCGAGGCAGACGCTATCGAAGAGATGGTGACGAAGGCCGCTGGCGTTCTGGCTTCCCTTGAAGACATGGCCCAGGCCAACACCCTCACCGAGGACGTGTTGCTACGGATGCAGGAGTACCTGAACGCTTTCCCGAAGGACGTGATCGAGAAGGCGAAGCTCCGGGCCAAGGAGCGCAATGCGTTGCCAGACTCCGACTTTGCCTACATCTCGTCGTCGGGCAAGCGCAAGCTGCCCGTCAACGATCCATCGCACACGCGCAATGCCATCGCCCGCTTCAATCAGACCCAGTTTGACTCCCCCGAGGCCAAGGCCAAGGCGCGCCGCAAGGTGCTTGCCGCAGCCCGCCGGTTCCATATCGACGTGTCCAGCGAAGGGCTTGAGAACATGGGGGAGAAGAAGAGCAAGAAGGGCAAGGTGCGCAAATCTCCTGGTGTCCCGTCGTTCTCGCTCAAGACCCCGAAGGTAAGAGGGGCGTTCGAGTCGGGCAAGTCGGGGCTCAAGGGGCCGGAAACCGCAGGGCTGATCGACAGCACTCCCGATCCGTCGTTCTTTGAGGGCGGCCGTACGCTGTACCGCATCCCCGCCGAGGTCAAGATCAACGACCACAAGCGGCCTCTGTTGTGGCCTCCGCAGAAGCCGGAGAAGGTGCGGATCGCGAAGGCTTCCTCGATCAAGGTGGTGCCCAATGCAGTAGAGAACGGTTCCGAGAACGTGGGAAGCCCTGCATGGGAACGTCAAGACGCGGCGTCGCTACAGCGGGCGGCTCAGGGTATCGTTGCAATCATGGAAGCCGTTCATGCCCTTCGGCAACGTGAGGTTGCCGAAGCGAAGGCAGGCCATGAGGGAGACTGGGCAGACGCCGCCGAGTTGAGCGGGGCCAAGGACTCGCTCGCCAGTGCGCTCACAGCGCTGATGGACTTGTCGCAGCACGAGTCCCAGGAAGCCGAAGAGCGCGCTATAAAGGCAGTAAGTACCCTGATGAAGTCAGGAGGGGTAAGGATGGACGAGAACGTCGTCACCCTGGACGAGGCGCAGTTCGCCCAGTTGGTGAAGGAGAGGGCAGACGAGCAGACTGCGAAGCTCAAGAAGAAGATGAAGAAGCTCCGCAAGAAGAACAAGGCCCTTGCGAAGAAGCTCAAGGGGATGCGCGAGCAGATGCCCGCCAACGCTGCCAACAACGGCGGCAACATCTCCGGCGCTCAGATGGAGCGCGAGGTGACGGGCGAGAAGGATGCGGACGACCTGGAGTCGATGGCTGAGCACGTCGATCCGCAGTACATCGCAAAGAGCAAGAAGGCTTTGGCGAAGCAGCTCAAGAAGCTCCAGAAGGCCGTTGAGGGACTACCGCGCTCCGGTGGGCCAGTGCTAGACGGAACGCTGCGGGCTGGGGTTGATCTCAGCAAGGCGTCCGGGGCACAGGCGGGAGACGAGTTTGCAACGGTTCTGGCGAAGGCACAGGAGCTGGAAGCCAAGCTCGCAGCTACCAACGATCCGGTCATGCGTGACCAGATCAGCCGTGATCTAACGCTGCAACGGCTCAAGTTGGGGCATTTGAAAGGAGAAATCTAAATGCCTAGCACGAACCTCGATCTCCTGACCCAGGAGACGATGGAGATCGTCAAGAAGGCCCAAACTGCTGGTCTGTACTACTCGACCGGCGTTCAGGGCGTTGACCTGGGACCTTACACGTCCCTTGTCCCCGTCAACGTTCCGGCGAGGAATAACACTTCTGCCTTCCCCCGTGTGATCGCGGGTGAGGGTAGCCAAGTGGCCTTGTGGCGTACCTGGCTGAATGCCAACTCGTCCCAGCCCGCCCCTGCGGTCGGTCCCGACTACGCAGGTGCTTTGGCGCTCCTGAAAGAGCAGGACGTATACGCCAAGTACGTTCCGCTGGCATACGCCGGTCGGGTGACGCTGGATGCCATCGCCATCGCCCGCAACTACACGGACGCGCTGGCGCAGGCCGAGCTTCAGACGCTCAACCAACTTTTCATCGGCCAGGACATCGCCATCATCAACGGCCAGGCATGGCCGTTGCCCCCGATGGGAACGATCACGTTGTCCACGGGTAGCGGTGGGAGCATCCCGGCCTCGACGACCGCCTACGTGGCCGTGGCTCCGCGTTCCGGCGTCAACTACTACTGGGGCGGTTCAGGCCCGGCCAGTGGTGCAGTCTCGGTCGCTACCGGAACCGGGGCCAACAACTCCGTGACGGCAACCTGGGCTGCGGTCAAGGGCGCGGTGGCCTACGACGTGTACGTGGGCAGCTCGGCGACGAGCATGTACTACTACACCACCACCACGCTCGGCACCGTGACCATCACGTCAATCCCTACTGCGGCGCAGCCCCTCCCGAACCTGCCGCTGATTAGCCAGCTTGCTCCAGGTGAGGGAGTCAACCCATTGGCGCAGCCGCCGGTTCCGGGCAACGGCATGCCTCCTACCACCGACACGTCCTACAGCGGGAGCAACTACTACAACGGAGTGATTGCCTCGACGCTGGGCGACTACGGGGCGTTGGGTGCCGTCACGCCAGGTCAGGGCACGCCTTCCGGTGCAGTGTTCATTGACGGTGGTGGGCAGCCGCTTCAGCTCCAGGGATCGGGGATCAACGTCCTGGACACCATCAACGAGGCGATCTGGAATAACGTCCAGCTCTCTCCTACGGCGTACATGGTGAACAGCTACCAGGCGCAGGAAATCTCTGAGCTGATCCTGTCCACGTCGGCAGCCCTGACCTTCCTGCCCCCGACTGACGCTGACGCTAGGACCAACCTGGCCGGTGGCGGCTACATCGGGCGGTACATCAACAGGGCTGCGGGTGGTGTGCCGGTGATGATTGAGGTTCATCCTCACGTCCCGCCGGGGACGATCATCGCCCGCACCGACCGCGTGCCGTTCCCAGGCTCGAACATCGGAACGGTGTTTGAGGTGAGGTGCCAGTACGACACCATGCGGTTCGACTACGCGGCCAACTACCAGCCCGGTACCTTGGGCGGCGGCCCCCGGTACGACTTTGAGATCAGGTCGATGGAGACGCTGGTCAACCGGGCACCCGTGGCCCAGGCCGTGGTCGCAAACGTCGCCTGACCCGCGACATGAGGCAAGGGGAGGACACATGGCAGCGGTTCACCACCGACTGGTCACTATCGGCGAGTTCCCTCTTACGCTCCCTGACGGGCGCGTAGTGACGCGCCTACAGGAAGTGTTCTCCCCTTCGCCTCTCCAGGCCGTTACCTACAACGGCCACACCTACAAAGCCGACAGCGCGGGAACCTTTTACGGGGTGCCTGAAGACCTGGCAGAGTTCCTGCTGACCCATGACGTGGCAGGGGGACGATGGTTCAGGGGGCCTGCTCCAGTTACCAACCTTCCCATCATCGAGACAAGCGCTAAGCCCGAGGCCAGCGCCGAGCCAGAGGCTCCAGCACGCAAGCGCACCACCACGACGAGGAAGCGGGCTACCTAGCCATGCCGTATGTGCCGCAGCGCTTCAGTACCCCCGTAGTCACCACCCCTGCGGTCACGTGGAAGCGGCAGCTCCCTTACATCTCGCCTGGTGAGTACCAGTTCGCTCCTACGGGCTTAGCCACCAGCCTGCTTGTGCAGGGGGCCAACCCGAACGGTTCTACCAACATTGCGTCCTTGGCCCAGGTGCTCCACCGAGCCTCGACGTGGATCGACGACGAGTGCTTCTTTGGGGAGGTAGCGTCCCTCGCTGCCCACGTGCGCACCGAGTCGGCCTGGACCAAGATCAAGCCGCTTGGCAACATCGACTTCATCGCCAATGTGAAGCCGGTACTCGAAGTTCTCGGCGTTGCCCTTGGGCCAACGCCGGGGCAGCAGGCCGACATCTCCCCGTCGTTCGCAGAGATGATCTCCATCGACGACGTGCTCATTCACTTGCCCGCAGGTTTCCCCATCAACGTGACCGGCCCCTTCGCCCCCACCGCCTGGCAATGGAACGTTGCCCAGACCAACGGCGACGTGTACATGACCGTGCAGTACGTTGCCGGGTTCCCGCACACCTACCTGACCGCCAACGCAACTGCGGGTGCGACGACGATCCAGGTGGCTTACACCGACCTTGGCAACTCCGAGGTGGTCGGCCTCGATGCCTTCACCGTGCCGATGGAGCTGTACATCCGTGACGGAGCGAACACGGAGAGTGTGGTGGTGACGCAGGTGCAGGGCAACATCCTCATCTTGCAATCCCCCTTGCAGTTCTCCCATGCGGTCCCTGGCTGGCCTGATTTCATCCCCGTGACCGCCATCCCGTACTCCATTGAGGAAGCGACCATCCTGCTCACCAACGTCCTGCTCAAGACGCAGGGCTACCGCGCCATGACGCTTCCCATGACGCCGGGGGCTCGCCCCGGCGAGGAAGCGATGGGGTTGGCTGGCGTGCTAGGGGACTTCCACTACGCAATGAAGCTGATCGCGCCGTACCGAAGGGTGTACCTGCGATAATGGGCCAGGCAATCGTTCGCAAGGCTGTCACGGACTTCCTGACCTACGCGGTCAACCAGGGGATCATTCCCCTGGTTGGGCAGGTCTACCCGGGCCGCACCTACATCTTCGAGCAGGACTACGAGGTCAACGCTGCGAACGCCTACGCGGGCAACACCACCGGCGACGCGGCTGTGCTGGTGGTGAACCTGGTCGGCCCGGATCGACGCAACCGCATCGCCCTTGCGGGTCGGACGGCCAACTACGACATGAACATCCATCCGGTGGTGATCGAGATCTTCTTCGCATCGCGCTCGGGAAACCCTTTGACTGCGCAGCAGAGCTACGACACCATCGTGGACGCCATCGTCCCCCTCATCCGTGCCAACCCCACCCTCAACTCTCCGGTCTTCGCCAACCCGAGCGCCATCTGGTCGGCAGGCGAGTATTCCGCAGGCGTAGTCCACCAGCAGACGGAACCGTTCACGGATCAGCAAGGCACTACGGTCTTCATTGTGGGTGAGGTTCAGTTTGAGGCATGGGAGCAGATCGTCGTACCGGAGGTGGTGCCGCTATGAAGAAGTTTGTCAATGCTTCTCCGTACCAGCGCACTTGGCTGTTCCTCAGCAAGGACGGGCGCACCCTGGTTCTCGACCCGGGCGAGACGGTTGAGCTTGACCAGGAAATCAATGATCCGTGGCTGGTCCCGGTCCCGACACGGAGTAAGAAGCATACTGACGAAGTGAAGGAGCCTAGCGATGCCTAACGTCAACGGCCCGGCATACGCCTCTGCGCAATCAATCATGGGCCTAGCGCTAGAGGCCACGCGGGGGACTGCACCAAGCGCACCGACCTACATGATCCCGGTCAAGCAACCCGCCTACGAACCCAAGCTCACCATCCTGCCTGACGACACCATGCAGGGGTCGATGGTGGCGGTCTACAACGACGTGCGGGGGATGCGCTACGACTCCCACGGGTGGAGCAGCTATCCGTACCTTGACAGCTTCCCGCTGTTCCTGATGGCCGAGCTGGGCTCGCCGGACAACTTTACCGCAGCTCCCGCTTCTACCACGCTGGCAAGCCCTGCAACCGCTGGCGCGACCACTGTGTCCACGACCGCCTCGATCCCGGCCAACAGCTACATCGTGATCGGGTCGGGAGCAACCCTGGAGTCACACCAGGTTTCCAATGTGAGTGGCACCGGCCCCTACACGCTCACTCTCACTACTCCCTTGGTCTACAACCAGGCTGCGGGGGCAGCAGTAACCGGCCTGAACACCCACTCGTTCAGCCTGCTCAACAACGGCTCAGTCCCTGGCAACCAGCCCCCCTCCGTGTCCATCTGGGACTACGACGGCGAAGAGTGGAGATTGCTCACGGGGGGTCAGCTTGACGAGCTGACTATCAAGGGCACCGGGTCGGCACTCGTGGACTATACCTGCACCTGGTTTGCCAACCCCGCACAGACGAACGTGGTAGCCCCCTCGACCAGCTTCACGGGCACCCAAACCCCTGCCCCCTGGACGACGACCATCCTGATCGGGGGACAGCAGCTCGACGTGGTAGTCAACTGGGAGATCGACTTGAAGCGAGGGGTGCAGCCCATCCCGGCCCTCACGGGAACCGAGGAATACTACACCTACTTCGCTGGGCCACTCCAGTCCACGGGCAAGCTGACCTTCGTCGAGCAAGCGGGCTCGCCCTTCCTGACAAGCTACCTGAACGGCAGCCAGGCATCCCTTGACATCATGCTCTTCGATAATGCGTCCGGGGACACGTTGCACCTGCACAGCTCCAAGATGCAGTACACCACAGGCTCGCTGAGCAGGCAGTCCGAGTACGTGGAGGTCGAGGTGGACTTCCAGCTCCTCCCAACGGCTCAGGATGCCCTTGCAGGTGGGGTGTCGCCGATCCTGGTGAGCGTGGGCAACCTGGTAGCCAGCGCTTACGCTTCGTAGCCCTCCGCGCTAGGCTAGGTGCAGCTTCGTGGCGCGATCCGAAAGACGCAAGTTAGCGCAGGTAGCAAGGAGGACGAGCATGGGATCCAAGGTAGTGCAACTCCCAGGGGGGCACTCGGCGACGTTGAGTACCGACGGCTTGACGCAACGGAACCTGCTTGACCTTGAGCGAGTCATGGCGCGCCTCTCAAGCCTGCAACTGGACCAGTCACAGAACCCGGGACTCTTCTCCGAGGACGTAGCGGAGGCGCTGTTGTCACTGCGCACGGTAAGCATTCTGACGTTCCTGCGGTCGTGGACGCTGCCTGAGCCTCTTCCGCAGAGCGAGGAAGACTTGCTCAATCTGCCCGTCGAGGTGTTCGTGCCCCTGGCCTCTGTAGCTCAGGACATCTACCCCGAGCTGATGAGACAGCTTCCCAACTTCTCCCCTGATGCCCCGGCTGAACCTGGGCAGGCCGTAAACCCTACCGCGCCTCGATCTACTTCGAGGCGTTCCTAGTCAATCAGGATGAGCGGGCACTTCGCTTCATCCCCCCCGAGTTCTTCGTGTGGTGGCAGGAGTACCGCTACCGCTCCATGTTCCACCTGACGCATGACGAGTACCTGGCCGAGCCGCCGGAAGTGGTCAGGTGGATGCTCCAGATGGGGGCCATTGACTCGCGGGTTCAGGAGAAGCTCATTGACCAGGAAGTACGCAAGGCCGAGCGCAAGCACTCGCGCTGAACGCCGTCTGTAAGCTGGAGCTATGGTATCGGTTCCGCTACGTATCAGGGTCAGGCCGATAAGCCCGACGCTAGCTGGCCTGACGCGAGCGCAGCGGTTGGCGATCAAGAGCGCCCCGCGTTGGCTGGGCGAGATCGCCACGGAAGCGAAGATTACCTTGCAGGCCGCCGCCCCGGTTGGCACACCTGGCAACTCCACCAACCCACCGGGGGACCTGCGCAAGTCCATCATCTTCACAAAGCCTGCCCCGCTAGGGGCAGGCAAGTGGGGAACCATCGTCGGCCCGACCGTGCAGTCCATCCGGCCAGGCCCCGGAGGACGGGTCTTGAACTACGCCCGCATTCGCTCTTGGCCCTCGGCCACGGCCATCCACCCGAACGTGCGCCCCTACCTGGTGTTCCAAGTACACGGCAAGTGGGTGAAGAAGCGCGTAGTGGTCCAGCACGGCACCCCCTGGTTCATCACCGCAAGCCAGATTGTCCGGAATCAGGCGCGTGACCTGGTAGTAGAGAACGTCATAGCCTACGCGCTCAAGGTGCAGTGAGATGCCCGAGTCCTTCATCCCACCTATCGAGCTGCAAATCACGCTTGATGTTGACAACCTGCTTGAAAAGCTCCAAGCTGCCAAGTCAGCCATCCAAGCCTTCCGCGACAGCGTTGACACGACGGCGATTCGTCTTCCCATTGACATCGGCGCCACCGAAGGGCTAGCCGCCTTCAAGACCTTCATCAAGACCGTTCAGGCTTACGCTAAGGCTCACCCCATCAAGGTTCCGGTCGTCTTCACGACTCCCATCGGCCCCTTCGCCACCACCTTGGCTGAGGCTAGGGCGGCTGCGGCAACGGCGGCGAAAGCAACCGCCGCTAAGGAAGCCGCTCCTGCGGAGGAAGCTCCCGCAGCCGGTAGCCGAGGGTTCTTGGGCGGGTTCCTGGGGAACGTGTTCGGTTCTCTGTTCGGCTCCTGGGGTTCCCAGGGCAACAACCTTCTGAACGCCTTGGGCACTATGACCGAGAAAGAAAAAAAGAAGAGAGGGGGGTTACTCGGAGCGATCCCTGGGTTCCAGTTCGGAACCCTTGGGGCACTCGCAGGTTTTGGGCCAGAACGTCTCTTGACCACGGGGCTGGGGACGATTGGCGCGGCGGCAGCAGGCTTACTAGGTGGAGGGACGCTCCTGGGTGCCAGCGCCGCCACGGTCGGCGCTGTTGGCATGGGCACGGACATGGCCGGGATCGGCCAAGCCGCTGGCGACATCAAGAACACCTACCAGGCCCTGACCAATCTCAACCAGGCCATCCAAGTCTACGGCAAGAACAGCTACCAGGCCCAGATAGCGCAAGCCCAGCTCAACGCTACGCTCAACAGCTTTTCTGCCACTGCCCGGCCAGCGGTGCTCCAGACTGCGCAGCTTGCCTTGCAGTTCCGCAACCTGTTTGACAGGGTGACGGGGCTTGCCGAGGCAGGGGGGGCCAAGATCATCGGCGGCCTCATCAAGGCCGCCGAGCCTGCGCTTCCCGTGATCGGGAAGTTCGCAGCCCAGAACATGGGGATCATCCAGAAGGGGCTCAACCCCTTCGAGGGGTGGATGCAGAACAAGGGCTCCCAGGGTGGGCTCGGCATTTTCACCAACCTGGAGAGGATATTCCAGCGCAACTTGCCTTACGCCGTTCAAGCGGGCACCCAGGCGTTTGAGCTGTTCGCCAAGACCGTCAACTACGTGGCCTCCAACTTCGGAGGCAAGCTCCTGCCCTACCTGGCGAAGTTCTTCACGCACGTCAACAACTCCAAGTCTGCGATGGAGAAGTGGCACCATATCATCCGGGAGCTTGTCAACGACTTCTTTGACGTGTGGGACGTGGTGAAGAACCTGCTCAAGGTGCTGGGAACCCTGTTTGAGGTGTTCCAGGGAGCAGGGGGAACGGTGCTCCAAATCCTGGCCCAAATCCTGGGAAGCCTAGCCCAGTGGCTTCACACGTCAGGCAAGCTGGCGGCAGCTCGCATGTTCGGCGCCCACGAAACCCAGCTCAAGCAGATCGGAATAATCTTAGTAGACCTAATGCCCATTCTTGAGGCAGCAGCAACTGGCTTCATGACGCTTGAGGGGGCCGTGTCCGCAGCCGTCGTGCCGATCCTGAAAGTGATCGTTGGGTTCGTTTCCCACCTGACGCAGATGCACGGGGCACTTGGGAGCATCACGCGGGGCTTCATCGGGTTCGCCACAGGAACCGCCGTTGCAATCTACGCGATCAGGCGGTTTGTGTCGTACCTTGACATCGGCAAGAAGATTGAGGGGCTGAAACGCACCATCACTACCATCAAAGATGCGTTTACTCAACTGCCTCAAGCGATAGAGCAGGCTAAAAACTTTGCCTCCCAAGTGGGGAATGCATTCAGCAAGGTGCGTGCCTTCATGAGCAGTTTCGTTTCTGCCATCGGGAACGTCGCCCAATCTATCGGCTCCTTTGTCTCGTCGGCCATCACGAACGTCATCAACCTGGCGAAGACCTGGATCAGCAACATCGTCGAGATGGTCACGTCGTCCGAGATGTTCGGGCCGATGATGTTCGGCATCCTGGCCGTCGTCGTGGTGGTCGCCATCCTCATCATCACGCACTGGAAGACCGTCAAGCGCTGGGCCATCAAGATATGGCACTTCATCGCGAACCTGGTGGTGAGGGTCTGGCACGACATCTACTCGGTCTTCGGCAACTACCTGCACACCATCGCCGACATCTGGCGAACGGGGTGGCAACTGGTCGTTGACATCTTCACCGGCAGGTTCAGCCAGATACCCAAGCTGGGGAAACACCTGCTCCATGACTTCGTGAGCGTGTTCACGGACCAGCTTGAAGACCTGGGCAGCCTGGTGGGCAGGATGGTGGACGTCGGCAAGCAGATCGTGGAGGGCCTTGTCCACGGCCTGATGAGCGGGATCAGTTGGATCGGCCAAGCCATCTCCAGCATCGGGCACTCCATCCTCGGGGGGATCAAGAAGATATTCGGCATCTTCTCGCCTTCGCGAGAGATGGCCAAGGTCGGCAACTTCCTCATGCTGGGCTTGGCGCAGGGCATCACCGACGGCACCACCCATGCCATTACTGCCATGACCGGAGCATCTGCGCAGATCATGGGGCGCAGCCGAGCCGCTCTCACCACGGGGGCCATGAGCATGGGCCGGACCGCTGGGGGGATCAGCGGAGGGATCACCATGAACATCGAGGCGCACTTCACCATCAACGCGCCTGGTGGGGAGCCCGGAGCCATACGACGGGCTATCGGGGATGCAGCCACGGAGTTCTCGAACCAGGTGCTAGTGTCAATGAGGGCGGGAGCAGGAAGGTTGTACTGATGGAGCCCATTCCTACGTGCCCTCTCTGCGGACGCAACCTGATAGTGGTCGGCGCTGCCGACCACGACACACCCCCGTGGCTCTGCGTTCCCTGCCATCGAGGATGGTGGGACACGGAGCTAACTTCCAAGGCTCGCCACGCCTGGGATCGCTATCACAACACTTACGCCGATCCCTCGGTCTGGGACGACATCAACCAGGAGCGGATGAGCGTTCGGGGGCAGTTCACTTCACTCCGGCCTCACCACGTGCCCTACCTGCATCCTCGGACTGCCCAGGCTCTGCTTGCCCACCCCTTGGCGCGCCACTTCGATCCCAAGCTCCGTGAGGCGATGGAGCACCACGCGAAACAGCTCAGGACCGAGTACGACAAGCCGGTACGCACCAAGAAGAGGACACGGTAATGGAAGGCGTTCTCGTCGTCGGTGGGCAGGTCAACCCGCCCCCCTACGCTCCTACCCTGCTTTACCCCACGAACGGCGAGTACCTTGACCTCTCGGGGTCCGTGACGTTCGAGTGGCAGTACAACCCTGCCCAGGCGGGGCGCACGCAGACTGCCTACGCCTTCTTGCTGCTCACCAACTCATCAACGACAGCCTTGTACTGGAATGCCTCAACGAATGCGTTCCAGTCCACGCAAGTGTTCAACGCGTCGTCCAACCAGTACGTAACGTTCCCAGCGGGAACGTTCCAGGACGGCTACACCTACCAGTGGGCGGTAATCACACAAGATCAAAACGGCACCAGCCCACCCAGCCCCTACAACGTGGTCAACGCCCAGGCCGCCCCCAACCTCACCATCATGTCTCCATCAGGGACCATTGGCACTTCAACCCCTACTATCTCGTGGACTGCTACGTACCCCTTGGGAGCATCGCAGCTTGGCTACTACGTGTGCATCTACACACAGGCCCAGGTCAGCGCCCCAGGCTTCACGCCCGGCCAGCCGCCCTACGTCTTCGCAAGTGGGTTCGTGGGTGGGCACGCCACCCAGCTCTCCCTTGCCACCAACGACGTGTTCCTTGAGAACGGCACGACCTATTACTTCTACGTGCAGGTGGTGGAGACTGGGCATGAGCCATCCGCGTGGGCCTATTCGGTCGGAACCGTGAGCTACACAGCTCCGAACGCTCCCTACATTGAGATTGAGCAGACCACCGATCCTACCACCGGCTACCCGGTCATGGCAATCACCGTCACCAGCCAGGACAACTGGCTCACCGCAGCGGACGCAGCTCCCACAAGCCTAGGTGGGTACACGTGGGTAGCGACCAACGCCAGCCTCAGCGTCAGCACGCCAGACATCCTTACGATAACGACAAGCTAAGGAGCGTCAAGTGTTCAACATCCCCGACATCGAAAGTGCCCCGACGTATGCGGGCCAAGCGGTTCCCGATAGCACGGACTGGGCCGTAGTGGCCCAGCCCTTTCAAGCGGGGGTTATCACAGGGCTAGCGGTTACTCCATCCTCCCCTGCTTCCATGACGCTCCAGGTGGCAAGCGGGTCCGCGCTTGTCAACGGAGTCGTGACGCCCAACATCCCAGCCACCACCGTAACGATTGCAACTGCCTCGACCTCGGATCGCCGGGACCTCATCGCAGTCACCCCAGGGGGGACCATTGACTACATCCAGGGAGTACCTTCGGGGACGGCCAACTGGACTACTTCGTCCAGCGGCGCACCCCCGGTCAAGCCTGCTCTCCCAGCAGGGAACGTAGCGCTTGCGGAAATCTACGTGCCTGCCAATGCCACGTCCATCGCGTCCGCGAACATCATTGACAAACGAGTGTTCGTCAACCAGTGGCTTGCAGGGCACCAGTTGCCCGTCGTGGATGCCCAAGCCTTCGGTGCCCAGTACGGCAACTCTGCCGTTGATAACTCGGGAGCACTCAACCACGCCATCGCCTACCTGAACAGCATCGGGGGGGGCATTCTTACCATCACGGGACCGACGTGGATCGCCAACACCGTGACGCTGCTCCAAAACGTCCACATCCTGGGGACTGCGGTCTACGACCGAGTGACCGCGACGGCTTCGTTCTCAGGGGGCGGCTACCTAGCTCCCAACGCCAACTTCCCTACTACGGGTGCTGCGCTGTTCACCGTCGGTCAGTCCGGGAGCGGAACCGCCCAGCCGAACAACCCCCACGGATCGCGGATCATCGGCCTTGGCTTCTCGGGCTTGAACCCGTCCGGGTCACGCGTGGCGGGAGTGACAGGGCTGCTCATCCAGGACACTGCTGAGGTGTACGTAGAGCAATGCGTGTTCCTCAACTGCGCTGCTAACGGGCTAAAGGGTGCATCCACGGTCGGGAACTACCAGGGCGTTGTGTCCACCCACATCCTCACCTGCGACTTCAACCAGAACGGGGTTGCCATCAACATCGGGGGAACGGGTGCAACGGACGGATACGTGTTCAACTGCCTGGTACGCAACTCGGCTACGGCAAACGTGTACCTAGGCTACCCGTCGAACCAAGGTGGAGGCGGGTTCCTCTTCACAAACTGCCACTTCGTTGAGAACGCTGCCGCCTCCCACGTGGTGGGAGGCAACCAGGTAGCAGACGTGGTGTTTACCAACTGCTACTTCGACACCTCAAACACGGTCTACATCCAGGGCATCGGCTCCCCGACCATCTCGGGATGCTACTTCTACTCAACCTCCAACCAAAACGTCCCCTACTTCGTTGCCATCCCAGGCATCAACCCTCGCTGCTCCATCGCAGGCAACACCATCAACGTGAATGGCAATACGAACGTCAAGGGCCTGGTACAGCTCACCAGCACATCCGCAGTACCCAGTTTGGTTCAAGTTCATGCCAACAACGTGATCTCGGGGACGGCGTTACCCGCAAGCTTCGCGTGGGTCAGCGACTCGTCGGGGGCCCCCATCGTCACGGGGTCGGTCACGCCCACTTCGGGGTCGGCAACCCCAAACTCCACCAGCGGGTCCGTGATCGTCTACCTGCCCGTGACCTACTCCCCGACCAGTACAGCCGCAGCTACGGTTACGGTAGCCATCGCAGTCGGCTCAACCAGCACGACTATCGGCACATGGTCACAGCCAGCAGGGACCGTGAGCGGGGTTGAGGAAACCTTGTCGTTCATCGTGCCCGCAACCGGCACCTGGACAGCAACCGCCACCAACGCCTCTCTCGGCACTGCTACCTACGCATACCTCTGGGGATAGCCCATGGCAACGTCTCAGCTTGGAGTCCTAGGTCAAGGGGTACTTGGCAATCAGGTTCTCGGTCAAGGTGGTTCAGCCGAGCTGACGGTGAGCGTCACGTCGGGGGCTTACACGCTCCCTCCAGGCACCTACTTTGCCCAAGCGCTGGTCAACTCAGTTGACCCGCTGATAAGCCGGAACTGCCAGCTTGTCGCTTCGGTCAACGGAGTGGACTACTTTTCTGGGGTGGCTGTGGAGCCCAACGCTGAGCCCATTGTGGTCTTCACCTGCCCTCCGGGGCAGATGAGCCAAGTGACCATCACTCTTGACATCTTCGCCGTCAACCCCAACGAACAGCACACCATGCAGAAGATGGGGATATTCTCTTGGATTTCCCAAGCTCAACAGCAAGCCATAACATCGGGGCAGGTGGGGCCGGGGGCAGGCGGGTTCCGGTGGGTCACGAGTGCCTACATCATCCGGTCGGACGGCTTGGCCGTCCGAGGCGCAAGCTACGCCAACCCTCTCCCCCTACCTACCACTTCGCAATCCGTTACGATCTACGACTACGAGTGCGTTCCTACCGTGACCTACACCTACACGGGCTACACCATCTACGGCCCAAGCCCAAGTATGTACCTCATGTCGTTGCCCGACACGTCCAACGCCGTGATTTTCACGACAACCGAGTGGTGGGAGATCGACCCCACCAACCCTCCCTCTGCCGTCGCAGCCCAGCCCACCCAATGGCAGCCGGTCAACACGGAGCAAAGCCAAGCCCACATCGTCACAGGCCAGCCGACCATGAACATGGTCGCGAACGTCGTCATGCACCAGGACTTTCAGGCCACGTTCGAGACGTTTCACGTGGAGACGTACCAGGCCCTGGACGCCCTCACCAAGTCCCAGCGGATCATCTTCGTCTCCAGCCCGTGGGGAGTGCTTGACTCGGGCTACTTCCGGTTCGGTCCCCAGACCGGAGGCATGTCCACCGGGGTCGGCAACCAGACGAAGAACACGAACCTGTTGCCCTCCACGGCGAGCCAGCCCCACCGCACGATCCAAGTCACAGCAGTCGCACAACAGAGGCCACAAGTCTGATGCCCGTCCTCTCACCCAACTCAGCATTCATTGACGCGCTGCGCTTCGGCGCGACGCTGGTACAGGTGCGCTTCCAGCTCTACAAGAACGGCGCACCGACTGGCAAGTATTACACCACCTCAGCTTCAACCGGCTCGTTCACGGTCTCGCGCAACTCAGCCCAGCGCAGGACCGGCCAGTTCACCATTGAAGTTACGCCCGACATCCCACCCCCCCCTCTCATGCCGGTGGCCCCCAACTCGCCGCTGAACCCCTTCGGTACCGAGCTGTACATTGAGTACGGCATCGCGTCCAGCCAGGTTCCAGGGGCCACGTATGCAACTCCTACCCAATGGGTTCCCCTGGGGCTGTTCACCATTACCGAGACGGCGGTGGACGACACGATCATTGACTGTGTGGTGACCACGAACCTGGCCGACCGCTCCTACACCATCTCTCAGCGGGCCTTCCTTGCTCCCTACTCCGTCCCTGCTACACCGAGCGGCCTGTTTGCCGACGAGATACAAGCGTTGCTCAACTTTGTGTGGAGCCAGCAGGAAGGCGTAGCTCCGCTTGCCTACAACATCGTTCCCACCAACGCCACGGTTCCCCCGGCCACATTCAACCAAGGTTCTGATCCGTGGCAAGCGGTCCTGTCGCTTGCCAATGCCGTGGGCTACGAGCTGTACTTTGATGCCCACGGCGTAGTCGTGGGCAAGCCGGTGCCTGATCCCTTCACCCAGCCCGTGACCTGGAACTACACCGACGATACGACGGCGGTCTACGGCTACCCAGGAGTGGGGTCAGAGTCCCTGTTCGGCTCCCCCTACTCGATCCCCGTCGAGGTCCAAGTGACCATGACTCGCCAGTCCATCTACAACGATATCGTGATCCAGGGGACCGGAACAGCCAACGCCCCCCAGTACAACCCGAACGGGGTTGCACAAGGTCAGCCGCTCCTAGCTCAGGCAGCGGATACCAACCCTTCGTCCCCCACCTACATCAAGGGCGGCCTGGGGAACGTGCCCAACTTCGTATCGAGCAACCTGGTCACGGCAGCAGGGGCACAGCAGATGGCGAACACCATGCTCCAGGTAGCTCTCTCGTCGGCCTGGACCGTCACGCTCCAAGTCCCCCCGAACCCTATCTTCGACATCGACGACGTAATCACGGTCACTCGCCCAAGGGTGGGGCTGTACAACGCCCGCGTAGTCGTGGATACCATTACTCACGGGATCAGCTACGCGGACACCACGCTCATGACCGGACGAGTGATCTCCAACAACCCCCCCGCCACCCCGCCGGGTGCGCCACCCGCCTAGGAGAGGACATCATGGCATCGTTCCAGTACGCAGGACTCTGGGGACCGGCGACCATCCTCAACAACCAGGGTCTGCCCGTGACCAACACCCCCGTCACGGTCTACGTCCAGGGGACCACCACCACCGCAACGCTGTACACGGACGAGACGATGGCGAACACGGCCCCCAACCCCGTGACCACCGATCAATACGGCAACATGTTTTTCTTCGCCGCCCCGGGATACTACACCCTGAGCTTCACGGTGGGTGGAGTGGTGACGAGCTACAACACTACCGTCAACCCCTGGTACGAGGACATCCAGAACATCCTCAACCAGCAGGCTGTGGACGTGAACAACATCACATCCTTGCAAAGCCAGCTCAACACCACGAACGGGAACGTCATTTCGCTCCAGAACCAGCTCAACTCGGTCGTCAACAGTCTTGGGTACGTCATCAACGTAGGCGTTTCAGGGATCAACATTCCCAGCGGGGGAACCGCAGACAACGTGATTACAGGAACTGTCAACTATGCCGGGTGGTACTTCGTAGGGATTCAGTGCTTGTGGGAGACTACAAGCGGGTCTACGTTCACGGAAGTCTCCGCGTTTGTGTATGGCCCCGGCGTAGACGGGTACGGCATCGGAGGGGGTTCCCACTACACCGGCAACATTGTCGGAGGGGTCCAATGGCCTCTCTATGCCAACGCCCCCGTTTGCTTCAACGGCAGCGGCCAAGTGAGCATCTCGATCAGTACAGCAGGCTCGGGTATCAGCATCGGTACCGGCGAGGGCTGGATCGTCCCCATCACGGCCCAGGAATAGGAGCAAGTCATGGCTACACGTCAAGTGCCTGATCCCGTCAGCCGCCATGCTGCCCAGCTCCACGCCGAGCGCATGGCCCGGCTGAACCGCAACCCTTTGGGCTACTATGCGGACAGCGAGTTTCAATGGGGGATCGTGGAGTCGGTCAACCCAGGGCCGCCCCCTACCGTGACGGTCTACCTGGATGGCACGCAGCACTACAACGACCCGGCCTATCAGGTGACACTCCCCTACCTAGCTTCGTACCACCCTGTCGTCGGGGATGGGGTGCTGATCTATCGAGGCCGAGAGTGGTCAGCATCGGATCGAGTCGTTCTTGGGAAGCTCGCAGGTACCCCTAATCCTTACTTCTTGCCTCTCTGTGGGTATGCCAACAACATGTTCATGCAGGGGCCTAACCGCCTCTGGGGAGGCGCTGGTGCGCCTCCCGCCGAGATACCTGCTCAGCCCGGCGATTACTACTTGCGCACCGACACACCGACGACCGCCAACCAGCGCATCTACGTCTACACGGGCACCGCTTGGGAAGGGATACTCTGATGGCGTTCATTTACAACGGCCAGTACGGGCCTACGGCGATCCTGGACGCCGCCGGGCAGCCGGTTGCCAACCAGCCCGTCGCCGTCTACCTGGGCACAACGGTCGGCTCGTCCGGCACCCTTGCCACGCTCTACCAGGCCTACAACTCCACCACGACGGTTCCCAACCCCGTCTCGACGGACAGCTACGGCAACCTCACGTTCTTTGCCCAGCCAGGGCAGTACACGCTCTACATCAACATCAACGGCATCGTGACCACGTACACCATCAACGTTCACCCCTGGCCTGCGGAATACAACCCTCCTACGGTAGGGTACGCCTACTTCCCTGCGGGAGCATCACAAACGCAGGTGTTCAGCAATACTACTAGTACTCCCGTCACCACATGGACCAACTTTACGACGTATGGCAACATCAGCTTTACGCAATCCAGCGGAACCTTCACCGTCGGAGTAGCAGGGTTGTACGTGGTGGAAGCTCAGTTGACTTTCCAACTCAATGGCAGCCAACCACAAGGCGCAGGCAACTACGCATTGAGCGTCTTGAGTAATGGCACTCAGGTGCTGCAAAATACTAACTATTGGAATGAAAATCCCACAACCCCTAGCGGAAGTTTCATGATGACATACCCAACAGGAATACTAACAGGGTATTTACCATGTGAAGCTGGAACACAGCTATCGCTTAGTGTGTACATCAACTTAGTTGACATACCCGGTGGTGCATCAAACGCTGCGGCAATCCCCTACACTAGCTCCGGCTACAGCAACTTCTTCGCCGTGCGCCTGGTGGCCCCGCTCTAGCGACCGTCGGGCATCTGGCCTACGGGCCACTGGTAACCAGCGTAGAGCAGCCCTAACGCCTTGCCCGCTGCGGGGTGGTCATGCACCCAGCGGTGGTGCCCACGGCAAAGCAAGACGCACTGAGCAGGGTCAAGGGGATCACCCCCACGAGATCGAGGCAGGGGCTCATGGACGTCCAGGCCGCCCCAGCACTTGATCGTCGGGTCGCCTCCCACTTTGAGCCAGATACAGCCCCTGTCTCGCCGGTACACCTCGCGCATGACCTCCTCGCGCTTGCGAAGCATCCATTCCTCGCGCTTGGCGTTCGACATCCGCTTGATGGGCTTCTTGCGGCGCAAGGGTTGCTTGCGCTTCGGGGGCTGGCCGCGCTGCATACGCGCCCAGTCTAGCAACGCCACTAGTGCTCCGCGAGTCGGAGCATTGCTGCGACAGCCGCCGGGGAACGGCGGCTCCACAAGCGCCTGCGGAACTTCGCGGCATCGGAATCCCGGAGCAACCGAGCATCCTGCGCAGCCAAGACCGCTACCAATCTCCACTCCCCCCAGCGGACGATATGGGTGGGGGTCAAGGTGGGGTTGCCACTCACTTTTCTGATCCAGCGCCGGTACGCCTCACGGCGGTGCTCCAAAGACAGGTCGGGCGTCAAGCCGTTGGCTTGACGCACTTGATCCTCGACCAACCCCTGAGCCTTGGGGTCTACGCGCAGCTCAAGGTAGAACAACTGGGCCTGGGGGCTCAGGGGAACATCCAGCTCGATCACGGTGCCGTGATGATCCCGCAGGAGCATCACGCCTGCCTGAAGGTCCACATCCCCCACCTCCATGCGGGCTGCGGAGGAATACGGCACACGATGGTAGGCAGACAAGTAGGTGACGAAGCGGAACCACTGGTCCAGCCGACTAGTGATCGGGCAGTCCAGCAGGCGCATCACGTCACGGGTGCTGGCCGTCTCGGATTGCGGCGCACGGGGAATGACCAGGTTGGCAGTGAGGGCGCGCTTGGCGTGGCCCGTATCCAACCTGAAGGCGTCCCACGCCTTCAGGCATCGCATGACGTGCTCGGGGTTCGCCCCCTCTGCCATGCGGTGCAAAAGCCACGCCTGTAGCTGCACGGCTCGTAGGGAACTCAGGCTGTATACCTGCGCCATGCGCTTGATCTCGCCCATCACTAGACCAACCTGGGCCACACGAGGTGGGTCCGTCTCCGCAACCCACTCCGCGAACCGGGCTAACCACTCCTCGGTGGAGCGCCGCTGCGTGGGCATGGCTCACCGGACGGTGAGCCACTGCGTGCTGTTTTGAACACCAAGCCACTGCGCGACCTCCATGCGCGTGGCACCGGCTTCGTAAAGACGAGCCAAGACCTTGCTCCGCTCGTTGCGCAGCTCGCTCACCCTTTCCTCGGCTAGCACAATCTGGCTCATCACCTCATCAAGCTCGTGGAGAAGCTCGCCGTACTCCTTCTCCACAATCGCCATGGACCGGGATGGCTTACCCCTCATGATGCACCTCCGTATGTCCCAGTTTGATATACCTGCAATACTACACCCTGTCTTCCATTTCACGAAGCTGCCGGGTTCCACCCGTTGTGACATGCCGACCACCAGTAGGTCACACGGGCCGCATAAAGAGCCGGATCAGTGGGGCGCTGAGCAAGGGCCGCTGCCCACCCCGGGCTGATCCCCGGGTTGGCCTGGATCGCGGCAGCTAGCCGGGATACCGCGATAAAGGCGTTCAGGGCGGGCTCGGCCATGACCTCCTCGGGGGTCAAGTTGCCCAGCTCGCCGCCCATGTGGAGCTGGAAAAGCCCGAACGACGTTCCGTTGTCTCCCACGGCCTGCGGGTTCCAGCGTGACTCGTGCCACGCAATGGCCCAGATGAGGCAATGGTCAATGTTGAACTCAACCGACATAGTGTCAAGAATGCCTTCGATCTGTTGCATGGGCGACGGCGGGGGCGAAGAGGGCGGCGCAGCCGGGGGCTGCGCCGGATCGAGATGGGTGGGCAACGGGGGAACGGCTACGTGAGATACCGACGCCCGTGCCGCTACAGTGGCAATCGGAACTGGCATATGCACAGGGGGGGCCGCCGCACTCACGACGGCTCCCCCTACTATCCCAGCGACTGCCATCCCACCCAGGCTGGCGATGCGTGCTCGCAGCGTCATGAGTCCTCCATCCTCACCCGGCTACGCCGCTCGCGCTCAACGACGCGCCCCGCTCGATAGGCGGCCAAGGCGACAAGTACTGCGCCCTCGCTAAGCGCGATCTGCTCCCAATCCAGGTGCGGGATCATCGGTCCTCTCCTTTCTTTCCGCGCTTTGTCAGAACGGTTCTGATCTGCTCCATGCACCACGCTGCTGCGCCGGACGAAACCGCTAGCCCGTAGTTGGGCAGCTCTCCCCGAATGGTGGCGCTCGTCACAAGCCACGTCAGCTCTTCGTGAGAGAAGCCCATCTCCTGCGAGAGTGACCAGGGCAGCGGCACGGTGGCCGGGGTCCAGGCCTCGGGCCACAGAGTGATGTGCTCAGCCGCAAGCGCAAGAAAGTCAGGGTCCACCTTGAAGCGCTGTTGAGCCTGCTCGTCCTGCATGAGGGTTTGCAGGATGAGCCCTACATCCCACCACTGGACCCCCGCAGGGTTCTCCATCAGAGGAGCTAGTTCCGTCCGGGCTATCCACCGCTTCACAGTCTTCTCGTACACGGGGGCGTGGAGCGGGTTGCCCATCACGCCGCCTCGCACGATCCCCGCGATGGTCGTCAGGCGCGGCTCAATGCCGGTGGGCATCCACAAAGGTATCATGCCTTCCTCCGTGGAGTGGGTCGTGCCTGACGGAACTTCTCATCCCAAGCCGGCTCCCAGACGATCCAACTCGACTCGCGCTGCCCGATGGTCGTTTCCAGCGCGTCACTTACCTTGATCGGAACCGGCCTGACCGTGTGCTTTGCACGCGAGTACACCGGCACCTGGAGCTTCTCTTCCTCGGTGGGCACGCCGCCCAGCAGAGGCTCAGCGATCTCAGGCCAGAACCCGAGGCGCTCTTCGGCGATCCCCACCAGAAAGGAACCATCATCCTGGAGCCGCAGCCACTTGAACGGGGGCCGGAAGCGGTAGAGGGACCAGGTTCCCGTGTCCTCAAACTCCTGCGTTATGTCTTCCTCCAGCAAGTAGGGCACGATGAACTGCTCCCCCATCTGGTTCACGCGAGGAACCTCAATGAGGGCCGGAGTGCGCACCGCCTCGGTCCCCATCAAAATCGTCTCTCCCTGAACGTCCGTCACCATCCACTCGGAGCCAGGGGCAAGCGGATAGGCGTTCATCACGGCCTCAAAACTCGATGTCCCCATTGTCTTCCTCCTGCAAATCGTCGTCTACGTCAGGGCGCAGCATGGCAAGGATCGCGTCTTGCAGCGCCGCCAGCTTCTCCGGGGGCAGGCTTGACGGCAGCTGCCCAATGGCATGGATGGCAGCCAATCCTTCCTGCACCAAACGCTTCTGCTCGGCAAGGGGCAAAGTGCCCAGGTTGTCGCGCATCCACGCAGCCCATGAGCGCACCGCATTGGCCTTCTGCTCAACGGGCTTGGGTGCGACCGGCTCAGCCTTAGGCACAACCGGCTCCGGCTCGGCAGGTTCGGGCTCCGGCTGGGGCGACGCAACTCCGAGCTGCACCACCGCCTCGGCCATATCAGAAGCATCCGGGTCCTGCTCGGCCTCGCCAAGCAGGAAGAGGGTTCTGAGCAGGTCTTTCCACGAGTACGTCATGGCCTTGGGAAACGCCTTGTCACCGACGTCCACGCCTTCCCCGATGGTCTGAGCCGTGATCTCGGCCCCAGTCCCACCCCAGCGGATGCGCCAGGTGACGCGCAGGATCACGCGGGTAGTCACCCGGGTCCGGGTGCCGTAGGCACCCGGCATGGTGCTCTCTGCCCGCTGGAGATCGACGACCTCCACCTCCTGCGGGACGATCATGATCCCAGCCCTGCTGCACGCCTCCCTTGCAGCCTTGGCTACAGCCTCGATTGAGCGGAAGCTGTAGCCCAGCTCATCAGCATGGGCATCCTTGGGAACCGAGATATTCCCCAAGGCCATTCCCCACCCAGGGGGAATGAAGTCCACCGGCTCCGATTGCGGCATCGCTTCTCCTTTCACTCGGTTCAGTGTCACCATAATAGCTTCTCCCATGCTTCCGGACGCTACAACACCAGGAATCTTGTGGCCTGCGTGGTCTTCCTGGCCTTCTCCAAAAGATCAGAGGGCACCAGATCGGCAAGGAGTTTCTGATCCAACCGGCTGGAGCGCACCACTTGCACCCGGGCCAAGGCATTCCCCCACCGATCCACGAAGATCGCTTCCTCGCCATTGGCCTTCTCGCGAAGCTGCTTGGTCAGAACCTCGACGCGAGCCTCCTGCTCGCGGATGGCCTCGCGCAGCGACGCGATCTCGGCCACGATCTCTGCCTCACCGCCGCTCAGCTCAATAACGGAACCCTCGGGGGCCAAGCGAGGGGGCGGGTTGTCGGCCTCCGTCTCCGTCACTCCAGCGAGAACTTCTTCCCAGAATGCCTGCTCTTCGGCCATGAGGCGGTCAATGAAGGCATCCTCGCGAGTCACCTCAAAGGTTCTCAATCGGCCAGCACTCAAGGCGACCACCACGGCTCGCTCAAGCTGCGTAACGTGAAGCTGCTGCTGAACCTGTATCCAGACGTGATGAGGCAGCTCACCCCAGGTCGAGGCGGTCGTCTTGATCTCAACGAGCATGTCGCCCTCGGGCGTATGCGCAAGCCCGTCTGGGCTTGCGCGCATGACCGGCCAATCAGCAGCAGCCATCGAGACTTTACCCAGCCACTCCCCCTCAATCTCCTTGTTGCCCGCCAATCGCTGCTCTTCGAGCCACCAGCGAAAGAGAGGTTCTTCCAGGGCCTGCCCCAAGCGGCTCTGCGGCGATCCCGCAAAGCCCTCAATGAGTCCGAGCTTGAGTAGCTTCAGCTCTCTCCGGCTCATGAAGGGGGAAGCATGGAGAACTGCTGGGGCTTCGCTCGCCCCGATCCCCTCGGCGCGGTCGGCTAGCCATTGCTCATGTGACGGCATCATGGGTGTTCCTTTCTGTCTTGGTGGGTTACAACGAAGGCCGGACGACAAGGGCGCGCTCATCTACCTTGCGCGCCCACGTCAGCCACCTGGTCTGATGATCCGGGGGAAGACCTTCCGCATTGACCACCAGCACGCCAAAGACGGCATACGCGGCCTGCTTGGGGGTCAGAGTGGTACAGGAAGCCATGCTCTGCGCCAGCCGGTAGGTCGAGGCTGAGCATGCGTCATGATTGAGCAAGTGGCGCAGGTCAGCGAGGATCATTCGCTGATCCGACTGCGTGACCATGCCCGCCCCAACCTTGAGCCGGTGTTGATAGGCAGCCTTCTCGTCGATCCTCCACTTTGCCTGCACCCGGGCTAGCGATTTCACCAGCTCCATCCGCTGCTGCACCGCCAGCGCGAGCCGATCCGCTGCCGTCTCGATTCGGTTTATCGCAGCTTCCTCGCGGGTGCCCTTGAGGGTATCAAGGGCCGCATCGTGCTCGCGCTGTTTGTCGATGATCGTGACCACCTCTTTGGCATCAATGGAGCCATCAACGACCACGTGGTAGACCAACACATTGTCCACCTGCCCGATCCGGTGGCAGCGATCCTCGGCCTGCGAGAGATTGGCAGGTGTCCAGTCAAGCTCGGCAAAGACCACGGTGCTCGCAGCAGTAAGGGTCAAGCCTTGCCCGGCGGCGAGCATGTTGCCGATAAAGACGCGGGTCTTGGGATCGTGCTGAAACGCCTTGACTGCAAGCTCGCGCTCCTCTACAGGAGTCTCGCCCGTGATAATGACGGGGTGGTAGGCCGCCAACCCCTCGGCAAGCTTGGCGACCACCTCTTTGTGCCAGGCGAAGATCACCACCTTCTCTTGCTCGGAGAGCAGTTCATCCGCGAAGCGCACGCACCACGGCACTTTGGCTAGGGCTGTCTCTTTACGCACCTTGGCGAGGGCCTGGAGAGGGACGGACAGGTAGCGCAGGCGCATGGCCTTGCGCTGGTAGTCCTCGCCCGCCTTCTTCTCGGCTAGCTCGGCCTTGAGCTTGGCGATCTCGGCTAGCCGCTCTTGCTCGGCCTGCTGCTCGCGCTTGAGGGCTTCCTGGAGCGCTCGATCCTCAGCAGGATCGACGGCAACGATGGTGCGCAACTTCGGGGGGAGCTGCGAGAGCACGTCTCGCTTGAGCCTGCGCACCATGACTCGAAGGCGAAGCGATGCCTGAAAGTCCTCAAGCTCAAAGGATGAAGCCCGCTTGAACTTCTCCGCAAAGGTGGTCTGTAAGCCCCACTGTCCGGGTTGGAGCCAGTCAATGACTGGGAAGATGTCGGGGACGCGATTCTTTATTGGCGTGCCGGTCAGGGCCAGGCGGTAGCTCGCCTTGAGCTGCCGCATCGCTTGGGTGCGCTTCGCCCCAGGGTTCTTGAAGAAATGCGCCTCGTCAACGATGATGAGGTCGAACACGTGGTCGACCAGCGTGGAAGCGTGCTTGACAAGGGACTCCGGGTGCGCCAGCACGATCCCCGGCTGCTCCAGGGCCATCCGCAGCTCTGGATCGGGAGTGCGCGTGGTAAGCATCAGGATCGGCAAGGGCTCCGGCAGCCAATCGTGCAGGTGGGAGCGCCACACACTCTTGAGCGTGAGGGGGGAGACGATCAACGTTGACCGTGCGCCAACGGCGGTGATCGACGTGCTGCCCATCACCGTCTTGCCGGTCCCCATTTCATCACCGACAAGCAATGCACGCTCTTTAGTAAGCAGGTACGGCACCACCCGCTGGAAGGGCTTGAGATCATGCCCCTCGGGGGTCGGCACCTCGGGAAGATCAGCCTCGAGCCCAAGGCTCGAGGCCAGCCGCCACCGCTTGGCAAGCGGCTGAGCAATCCCCAGCGCATCAAGCGCTAGCGCAGCCTGCGCCGCTCGCTGTGAGCTGGGGGTGGTCCAGGTAGTGGGCTCAATGCGCCGCCACCTGGCATCGCGCAAGGCCCGGTAGACATCAGGCCTTGCCATAACATCCTGGGGGCCGATGGCGCGCCACTCATCGCCGGTCCAGCGAATAGTGACCTCTGTCATGGCACCCATGGCACCCATGGCACCGAGTTTAGCATGGGTGCTATGCTAGGTGTCATGTATGCTAGGTGTCATGATATTTGAGAAATCTACTGCTGACCAGGTCAAATGCCTGAGCGAGCACGCTCAGGCAGGGCTACTGAGGCTCTTGCTTGATGCCTCGCCCACGGGCAAAGTGAGCCTTGTAGGGGTCGAGCCTGCAATCCTCGATGAGCTGGAGGATCAAGGCATCCTGGAGCGCCGGGGAGCACAAGGCAGGCTTCTTGGCCTCGCCCCCCAGCGGGCACGCCAGCTCGATCTTGACCATTTGCCCGACGCATGGCGCACCTTCCCCGAAGCGATCCAGGCCATGCAACGGGGGGTTGATCTTGATGGGGAGTTTGCGCGTTTCCGGCTCCACCACCAGGGCAAGGGCTCGACAATGCGCGATTGGAGCGCGGCTTGGCGTAGCTGGGTAAGCAGGGCTTACCCGAGCCGCCAGGAAGCCAAGCGGGTGCTCGGGACCGCTATCCATCGAGCGACGGGGCTCAGCTCCGTGGAGCTGCTGATGAGGCTGGAGAAAGGAGGGGCGGGATGAGCGAGCAGGAAGCGGTCGGGGCCGAGATCGCAGCAGCGGTCGATGTAATCGCTGCGCTCTGGCCGGGGCTTGTGGGGGAGCCGAAGGCGGTAGCGCAGGCGTGGCTTTGGGTTCTCGGGGACGACGTGCGCCCGGGCGACGTGGCCCGGGCGGTGAGGGCACTCCTACGTGAGCCTGACCGGGCCTACCCTCCCCGCCCCGGTGAGGTGCTTGCCGAGGTGCGAGCACGTCGCCAGGAGGATGATCCTCGCAAGCGGGCCGTGCGCGAGACGGTTCAGCGGATGCTTGCGGAAGCGGCGTCCGATGGTGAGCTGATCGATGGCGAGCCTCCAAGATTTTTGCCCAAAGGGGTTGACAGGAGACAGGAGCAGCGATCCCCGCTAACATAGGGCACAAGCCTAACGGCGATCCAACCCCTCGCAAGGGCTCCCGAGCCAAGGGCAGCGCGGCGACGAGGGCACATAGGACCTGACGAGCTGAGAACCCTAGGCGCTCAGCTCAGGCGAATGCCCAGGTCGAGAAGCAGTCCTAGCGCCTCGGGGAGAGGTGGGTCGCGGGTCACAGCCGTCGTAAATCGAGGTGCCCGTCGGCGGGTTCAAGCCGGTAGCCGGCCTGCCGTGTGCTTCGCCGCCACAGGTCTGCCGACGCCCCTACGCCGGGGGAGTTGGGCAGATGGCGGGCACCATATCTCCCTACGGCTGGGCCGGTACGCATCGCGCTCTGATCTCATCACGGCGAAATGGATGTCGCCCCAGTAATACGCAACCGAGTATGACGCCGCCCAGCCAGGTCGCCCGGGGAAACGGCAGCGCGGAAGGCAGGAGAGCGCTGCGCGTCCCCGGCCAAAAGGATCGGGCGCCCCGCCGACGAGAGTCGGCCACCCGAAACGGCCACACGTCCGCGGCTCCGCAGGATGGGTGTGTTTCTGGTGGGCTTTCCCCTGCGGGGGCAAGCCCACCCTCACCAGCCGCCGCCGCTCACCACAGGATGGGGGGAGCGGCGTAGCCACTGGCTAGTGGCTGGAAGCCACTGGCTAGTGGCGTTGGCAGCAAGGCGGCGCTAGCCGCCATGCTGCGCTGCTGACTCACTGACTCACTGACTCACTGACTCACTGACTCACTGACTGACTGCCACTCAGTCAGTGTTTGGCTTGATTTCCTCAATGTTGGGGGCCGATACTTGGCATTTACAAGCTTGTATTCAGCAACCTTCCTAGGTGCGGCGGCTGCGAACGGCTTGGGCACGTCGTCAGGAGAGGTTTCCTTCGGTTGCGTTGCGCACCTGACTGGGCTGGACGTTGACAAGCTGCGTGTAGATGCTGAGGGGGCCAAAGACCTCCACGACCTCGGCCACCCCGGGGAGCGACCGTGCTTTGGCGACCATCTCCTGCTGAGCAGCCAGGTCGTCGTTCTGCGGTTCTTTGCGCTCAGTCATGTGGCGGCTTTGCTCAGCGGCGCTTGCGGGCGGCCCGGGCAACGGAGAGGCGAGGGCGCTCCTGGGGGGCCGGAACCTCCTGAGCCAGGATGCGCTCGATGGCTCCCACGCGGTGGATGCGGTGCTTGATCGGTTTGATCGGGATGCGGTAGCCCATGCTCCCAATCTACTGAACGCAGAAGCCCCGCCGAGTGAACTCGGCGGGGCGGCCAGTCGTTGCTCATTCCCACACAAAGCAGCTTGGCACCACCAGGTCGTTGCGATCCGAGCAAACTGCCCTCACCTCGGGGCTGACGATATACCTCGTCTCCCCGTCGGGCTCCGGCAAGTCCACGATCTGCCAGAGGACAAACCGCCTGGTGGGACCTGGTGCCTCAGCCTCGTCAATGGGAGCGTGGCCAACCTTGCAAAACGGGTCCACAAGAGGCACCAGCGTGCCGTCCGGCTTGATAACAGTGACCAGATGAGTAGTCAGGTTGATAATCATGGCTCTTCTCCCTTGCTTGGGTAGGCATTCTAGGACACGTGGCGAGAGCGAGGATGGCAAGCCCAACGCAGAAACCCCGCCGGGTTCTCTCGGCGGGGTTCTGGATGGCTGAATTGCAAGTAGCGAGTAGGCACTCGCAGTTCCTAGTCGATGCTCAGCGCCTGCGCGCCGGTGATCGCGCCAGTATCGTCCCGCACAAAGCGCGTCGGCACCAACAGGTCGTCGCGATCCGGGCACGCCGCCCGGACAACCCGACTGACGATATACCGCGTTGCCCCGTCGGGCTCGGGGAGGTTCACCACCTCCCCGTAGGTGGTGGTCACAAGGGGCACCACCACCCCATCGACCTCGACCTTGCCTACCTCGCTCTCGGTGGCGGCCACTCGCGTCACCTTGCCCGAGGGCTCAATGGTGGCGGAACGACCATCCGGCCCGACGAGCGTCACCGGGTGGGGGGTCAGGTTCACGATCATCTGTTCTCCTTAGAACACGGATTTTCAGCAATCGCGAGCCTCACTCGATAGTGCCGGTCCCTCATCGCCTCCAGCATCACGGCTTCTGTGAGGTCGGGACGCTTGGCAACTGTCTCACGGACCGTCCATTCTGGATCACTTAGTGCCTTGAGCCACACGCGCTCGGTGGCATTGCCGTGCATGGCAGCAGCGTGGCGCACACACACGTTCGGGTCGTCTAGCGCAGCCAGTAGCTCATTTTCGGTAGCGTCGTTGTTCCAGGCGATGGCTATAAAGCGCTCTCGCCACGTTGGATCATGCAAATCCATCACTTCAACTACTTGTCCGGCTACGTACAACCCTTCAACTGATTGGTAGGACATGCATCTAATATATCACCCTAGACGAACGACCAGGGCCGGTTGTTCAGGTTCTGAGTCACGTGCTTGCTCGCCGCTTACGCTCGGCCCGGCGGCGAAGGTGCAGCTCAGCCGCGTGACGCACTTCGGGGCACCCATCAGCTCGGGCTAGCCGGAGCACTTGATCGCTCACGTCGGGGTTCTCGGCGACTGCCATTCGCACCGCACATGCCTCATCCTGCAATGCCTTGAGCCAGATCGTCTCGGTGGCGTTGCGGTTCCACGCGGCGGCGATGCGAACGTCCTCGCACTCATCTTCGAGGGCTTTCAACAGCATTCGCTCGGTAGCTCGAATGCTCCACGCTGCCACTTCGCGCACCCTCCACACGGGGTCCCGCAGTACGACGAGCAGCACTTGCTCGGTCGGGTCCGGGTCGCGGGCCGCCTCCAACCGCACCCGCCAATCGGGGTGGCGGAGCATGGCGAGTAGCTGGCGCTCGGTTGGCATCTTCTTACCAGGTCTGCAAGCGTGTACTCCGCGACTTGTCCCGCGAACATCTCAAATCTGATCCAACCGGCTGCGACAAGAAACAGCATGTTGCACAGTTGGCAGGCAATCTCTGCAAGGACGGCAAAGTCGTCGTACACTCCCAGCATGTCGGGATTAAAAGGCTCATAGCGCGACACGCCATGTTGGTCATACCAGATGGGCGGTTCTGCAATGCGGGAACGGATGTCGTCATAGGCGGGAAGCACCGAACCCCTTCCTTAGACAAGGAACTAAAGCAAAGCGGCGGGAGCTTGCGCCCCGCCGCTCTGAGTGCGGAGGTCCCCGCCGCGCCTAGGAGAAGCTGCCGGACCGAAGCGCGGCGCGGCGGGGTGAGGGAAGCAGTGGGGATGCTTCTCAGCCGCTCACTCTAGCACGCTAGAGCTTGGCGCGCAAGTGAATGCCGAAAAGCTGGAAGACGACCGTGCCTGCCGCGAAGATCGTGGATACCACGGTCTGCACCGGAACGGGCAGGTGAAAGCCCGGGTGGAAGACCGCCAGGATGGTGACCACAGCCGACAGGACGGTCATGACGTCCGACCGCAGGGTCGGTGGCTTGCTTGCGGGAGTGGCCATAAGAACTCCTTTCGTCACCACGAAGCTTAGTCAGCGTTCCTAAAGAACACCGGCGCGAGTAGCACCGTGTCCTTGGGCATGAGCCAAAAGGCCAAGTCAGCGGGCATGACCGCTGCCGTGTCAAGCTCGGGACAAATCCATCCCCCATGTTCCCATGCCTTGGCCGCAAGCTGCGAGCAGATGAGCGAGTGGCTGCCGTGGAAGGACAGGCCAAGGCCCGTAAGGAGCCGAATGGTTATCGACGCGATGTCCAGCCACCCGTAGGGATTGTTCTCCGTGGACAGAGCGAACTTCACGATGTCCTCGGGGTGGTCGGACTTGTGGGGCACTACCCAGACCTTCTTGTGGATGGTCAGGTTCTTGCGCACCACCCCTCGCCCCCATGCCTCGATGGTGTCCCCGTTCGTGTCCACGACGATCCCCGCGTGATTGAAGAACGAGGGCCTACCCGGGCGCCGCAGGGACTCCCCGAAGCGGATCAGCTTGCCGAAGAAGGTATCGGAATGCGTCAGGAACAGATCGCCCGGCACGGGCGAGTAGTTGATGGGGTACTGAACGTTCGAGAACTGCATAGGGGCATCCTAGGGCTGGATCGTGCCGGGGCGAAGGATTTTCATGGCCTCGTACAGGGCTGCGTCCAGGCGGTGAACCCCCTCGTAGCCGATGTGATGGCGGGCGCACAGGACGACCAGGTTGGCCGCACTCTCAGCCCACGCTCCAACCTGGTCCGGGTTGGACACGCCAGGGTACAGGTGTTCCAGCCACTTGAGGTCAACCGCGTTGATAAGGGCGAACTCAATGTGTGCGTGGTGGAGCTGCAAGGGCTCGTCAAGCGAGCACTCGGAGAAATCCCCTCTCTGCTTGCCGATGGCACATTGCCACTTCTCGGGGTCCTGCTTCCATTGCTCGCGGATGTGCTCGAAGTCCAGGTAGTGCGGGTCGCCCTGGCGAGGCTCATGGGCTGGGTAGGCCACTACGTAGGAGTGAACAAACTTCTGGTCGTGGGCCGGGGTAATCATGCCAGCACGCTCTCAAGCTCGTGCTCGATGATGATGCGACGATCCGGCGGCAACGCCCGTGCTTCCTCGGGGCCGAAGATCGCCCAGGCTTCCTCGCAGTAGGCTTCAAGGAACTTCCAGCTCACCTTGATTACTTCGCCCCAGGTGACTGCGTAGCAGTATTGCAGGTTCCACCCAACTGCCACGATGCAGTGCCCGCCCAGGATCGGAGAACCCGCCTCGAACTCCCACGGCTCACCCTGCGAGAACGCGATCTCGGCCGAGCGGGGAAGGTTGATCCCCAGGTAGCACACGCCCGCGAGAAAGATAGATTCCTTGATCTCGTCAGCCACGTTGCGCACCGGCGCGAACAGCTCGATCCGGTTGTCGAACAACCCTTCCCGCTTCCACGTGGCGAGCACGTCGGCCTCGACCAGCCCGGTGTCCTGGCCGCCGGTGAGGGAGAAGTACGTCTCCACGATCTGCTCGGTGGTGGGAACCGGAGTTGAGTGCTTGTACCTGACGTTCCACGCAAGGATCGCGTGGGCTACGCCCGCGATGGTGCAGTCCCCGTACTGGTCGTTCGCGTCCATGCCCCACTGCCCGACCGAAGGGGCCGGGAACGTCAGAGGAAGCGAACCGGGGTCCTCGCTGCTCCTGGATGAGGCGAACGGCCTCATCCCCAGCCGACGGGCTGGCAGTCGTCCGTACTTGTGCTGGATCATCTCGTCACTCATGCCTCGTCCTTGCCTTCGCCCTTCACAATATGCTCGTACAAGGCTTTCTGGGACTTCTCCGCAGTCACGATGTGCTCGTTGAACTGCTTCTGAAGGTGATCCACGGCCTTGGAGGTTCTGTCCACCTTGTCGGCTAACGACTTGCCATCGTTGGGCTTCAGTTCCTTCACTATTTCGTTCACTCCATCCAGCCGCTGCTCCAGGGAAAGCAAACGCCGGGCTAGGTCACTCATCTGCGAGGTTAGGTTACGCACAGCGTCGCTGAGAGACGAGAGCTGCTGAAACAACGTATCCACTTTGTCAATGAGTCCCTTCTGTCCTGCCCACGTTCCTGTTCCCTGGACGCCGAACATGATCTCCTGGATGAGCCTTTGGAGTCGCTGCCTCGACGAGACTCGATAGGCCAGCACCGAGGCCACGGAAACCAGCCCCGACAAGACGGTCACGTAAGCGGCTGCCGTAATGGGGTTGATGACCATGCCCAGGATCACGTCTTAGCCTCCGTACGCCGGATGGCCGAGATACGTGGCATCGCCGAACGTGAACAGCGTTCCGTCTTCGGCGATCAGGCAGTAGCCCTGGCCGGTAGGAGTCGCGGCGATCCCGCACACTGGCTTGGCAAGGGGCCGCGAACCACCGAGCCCAGTTAGGCCGATTGTGTAGGTGTTGCCGAAGAAGGGCGCATCGCCAAACGTGAACACCCCGCCGTCTTGGGCTACCAGCCAGTAGCCGTTGCCAGAGGGCGTAGCGGCGATGCCGCACACGGGCGCGTTCAGCGGTCGAGCCCCGGAAAGGCCGGTCAGCCCAATCGAGTACACCGACCCGTAGAACGGCGCACCCCCAAAGGCAAACACCCCCCCATCCTCAGCGACGATCCAGTACCCTCCCTGTGCCCTGACCGCCATCCCGACGATGGGATAGTTTGACGTGATCTGCCCCGCGTAGGTCAGCCACTGCCAGGGGCTGAGCAACCATTCGTCGAGGTCCACGGTTCCCTGAACGCCGTTCACGTTGCCCTGCCCGTACTGCCAGCACGCGGCCTGAGGCTGACCAGTCCCGGGCGAGGCGAGCCAAACGTTGGTGAGCGAGATACCAGCACTTTGTACAACGGGCAGCGTGGAACGCGTTGAGTAGATGAGGGGCTGCTTGCCTTGAGAAGTGCACATGGCCCGCCACTGCTGGACGGCCTGAACGACACCCTCGTTGCCCAGCGTCTCGGCCGCCCCCGGCTCGATGTCCAGCACCCAGATACCGTCAGGAGGGGCCACGGACTGGAACAGCTGGTACTGCGCGGTGACGGACCCAGCTTCGAGCACGTGGTAAAACCCACGCGGGTGGCCCTGGGTGCCCTCGATGTTGGCGTTCAACTGCATGTCTACGGAGCCCTGGAGCCCGAAGGCGTTGATGTTGTAGCCGTCCGTGGCACGCACGAAGGCGAACTCCACTCCGCTTTGCCAGACGGCCTGCCAGTCCACTTGGCCCTGGAAGGCCGATACGTCGATCCCCTGCATGGCCTGCCTACCTTCCGTTCTGCTTGCTAGTGCCAACACTAGCAACGTTCGACGGCACGTTGCGATCCCAAGTGCTCTCAGGTGGCTCAGCGGTTACTCGTCGTGGTGAGGGTGAACATGCGTCGACAACGTCGACAACGTCGACAAGTGGCTCTGAGCTGGGACAACGAGCCCGGGGCGCGTCGACAACCTTGTCGACGGCGTCGACAAACTGGGCTATGCGACAGTTTGTCGCGATCAGGAGAGAATGCGACACGGGGTCGCGAAGACGGAATGTCGTCAACCGCTTGGCCGGAGGCCAAGCGCAGAAGCAGGCTCGGTCTCACCCGTTTGCCCTACGTCCACGTCTAGTAGGTATGTCAGTAGGTTGGGATATCTCTGCCCTCGGGTTCCCGCGTCCCCTTTGCTACCGAATGCGCGTTTCCCTGTCTTTCCCACTAGCTCTACCTGCTCTGTTGCTTGTACAGCCTCTCTAGCGCCCCTGTACGCCTCGTTGCCCGCCCGCTGGTACTCACACAGCCACCCATCCTGTTCCGAGGCTTCTCGGGCCGTCTACGTAGCTCTACGTGCTGGTAAGTGGCTACGTGGCTAGGTGCTGGCTAGGTACTGGCTAGGTACTGGCTAGCTGCTAACTACAGAGCTGGCTCGGTTGGGGTTGAGCTGGTCAGGTTGGCTGGGCTTGTGCCCATTAGCTGGGCTTTCGTGCGCGTGGTGGGATTTGGGGGGATAAGCCATGTCACCTCCCCCCCGAATGGGGGAGTTCACTACAACCAGTTTGGAACGTTCACTACCATCCGTCGCCTTCACAACTCAGGCTCGAGGCTGGCCCAGACTTCGCAACAACCTGTCCGCAAGTCAGAGGTAGACAGGTATAGGACAGGTATGCCTGGTGGGATTGCGACGGATTGTCTGCAAGATCGGGATTGCGACAGAGTGTCCGCAAGATGAGTAGGTAGACAGGTATAGGACAGGTATGCAGACAGGTACAAGACAGGTACACCCAGCCAGCTAGGTAGACAGGTATAGGACAGGTATGCAGACAGGTTGTAGACAGGTATGCAGACAGGTTGTAGACAGGTATGCAGACAGGTACAAGACAGGTATGCCTAGTGGGATCGAGACAATCTGTCCGCAAGGTGAGGTCGGGGCTGGTAGCGAGGCAATCTTGAGAAAT